>Ga0114931_10001260_pt1 | contig 32176 bp, 21 predicted proteins | sample 2SBtaG_FD_89579 | JGI IMG/M metagenome (GOLD analysis project Ga0114931, IMG submission 89579) | Deep subsurface microbial communities from Kolumbo volcano to uncover new lineages of life (NeLLi) - 2SBTROV14_V59a metaG | ecosystem: Environmental > Aquatic > Marine > Volcanic | place: Kolumbo...
AAGAAGACCAGCCGCGCTGCCGCGAAGAAGAAGACCAGCCGCGCTGCCGCGAAGAAGAAGACCAGCCGCGCTGCCGCGAAGAAGAAGACCAGCCGCGCTGCCGTGAAGAAGAAGGCCAGCCGCGCTGCCGCGAAGAAGAAGGCCAGCCGCGCTGCCGCGAAGAAGAAGACCAGCCGCGCTGCCGCGAAGAAGAAGACCAGCCGCGCTGCCGTGAAGAAGAAGGCGACCCGCAAGGCGACGGCCAAGCCCAAGACGGCCGCACGCTCTTCGAAGAAGGCGCCGAAGCGCGCCAAGCAGACCGCGGCACAGGTCAAGCGTGAACGCGAGAAGGCCAGGAAAGAGCGCGAAAGGGAACGCGAGAAGGCCCGCCGCGAAAAGGAACGCGAGAAGGCCCGCCGCGAAAAGGAACGCGAGAAGGCCAGGAAAGAGCGCGAAAAGGCCCAGCGCGAGAAGGAACGCGAGAAGGCCAGGAAAGAGCGCGAAAAGGAACGCGAGAAGGCCAGGAAAGAGCGCGAAAAGGCCCAGCGCGAGAAGGAACGCGAGAAGGCCAGGAAAGCGCGCGAGAAGGAAAAAGCACGGGCCGACCGCGAGAGGCAGCGCGAAAAGGCCCAGCGCGAGAAGGAACGCGAGAAGGCCAGGAAAGCGCGCGAGAAGGAGCGGGAACGCGAACGCGCCCGCAAGGCCGCCGAGAAGGAGGCCGCGGGCAAGGCCCGCGAGCAGGAGCGCGCCCGGCTCAAGGCCGAGCGCGAAGCCGCCCGCGAAGAGGCCCGTCGCCTCAAGGAAGAAGAAAAGGCGCGCATCCTGGCCGAGCGCGAAGCCGCCCGCGAAGAGGCCCGCCGCCTCAAGGAAGAAGAACGAGCGCGCATCCAGGCCGAGCGCGAGGCCTACCGCAAGGCCAAGGAGGCCGAGCGCGAGAAGGTCCGCGCCGAGCGCGAGGCCGCCCGCCGGGCATTGGAAGGCCGGGTCGCGCGGGCGACGCGTCGTGCACAGCGCGTCGCCGGCGTCGGCCGCGGCACGACCACGCGCGTCTACCGGCCGGATGCCATCCCCAACCAGTCAGGCACCACGCGGCGCATCATCGAAGGACGGTCGACGAGCAGGTTCGCCAACCTCCATCCGCCGGACGGCGGACAGGGGGCTCCGCCGCCACCCCTGTCGCCCGCGTCGGAGATCCCTCCTCACCGTGCGCCGGTTCCCCAGCCGCCGGCCAAGTCCAAGCCCGACCGTATCGAGGATCGCTACACGCTGATCGTCAAACGGCTCGAGAGCACGGACGAGAGCTTCCGGCGCCAGTACGCCGAGAGCTTCGACATGTCGTGGATCTACCATGACAGTGCGCTCGAAGGCGTCGTCTACACCTTCCAGGAGCTGAAGACGGCCATCGACCCGAACATCACGGTGGTGCCGGACTCGAGCCTGCAACCGGTGTGCGAGGAGATCCGGCGCCACAAGGCCGCGATCGATCTAGTCCGCGAGGTCGGCGACAAGAAGCGCGTGCCGATCAACATCGACATCATCAAGCGCATCTACCTCACGCTGCATCCGGAAGAGGGCGACCTCAAGAGCGTGAAGTACCGGAAGGACATCCCGCAGCACCGGCTCTACTTCCACGAGTACGCGCCGCCCGACAAGATCGCCTACCGCGTGCGACAGGTGATCGACTGGCTCAACGGGCCGGAGCCGAAGAAGATCAAGAACCCCGTACGGATCGCCGCCCGGGTCCAGTACGACCTCTTGCGCGTGTTCCCCTTCGCCAGCGACAGCGGAAAGGTCGCGCGCCTGCTCATGAACGTCATGCTGCTGCGCGCGGGCTATCCGCCGGCGATCATCCACTCGACGGAGCGCCAGCGCTACTACGAGGCGCTGAAGGGCTCGCTGCCGACGATCGTGTCGATGGTCAACGACGCCATCCTCAACGGCATCCAGAGCATCGAGAAGCTGCTCGACGAAGAAGACGTGAAGGTCCCGGGGGGCTGATCGTCCGCCGGCCGGGCCCCCGGTCGCGGGGCTCGCGCCCGTGCGTTACGGCGCGTCGGCGATCTGGTCCCAGCCGGTGGCGAGCGCCAGCTTGGCGATGGCCATGTCGTAGTCGAAGGTCGCCGACATCTTCGAGAACTTGTGCAGCGCGTAGGCCTTGGCGGGGTCCACGATGTCCTCGTCGTCGAAGGTGCCGACATCGATGCCCTGCTGCACCTTGATCAGCCACTGACGCGCGTACTGCGTCGCTCGCGTGTAGGCGTCCAGACGCCGTTCCGCGCTTCTGGCCTCGGCATACGCCTGCTCCACCTCCACGCCGACGCCGCCAAGGGCGTAGCGCTCGGTGGCGCGCGTTTCCTCCAGCTTGGCGCGAGCCTAGGCCAGGCGCGCCGTCTGGGGGAGGAAGTCGAGCTTCCAGCGCAGCACCAGACCGAAGCCGTAGTGCAGATAGTTGCCGTTATCGAGCACGAACGGATTGGTCTGATCCGTGACCTCCGGCGCGCGTGCCCATTTCGCGGTGAGCCCGATACCCACGTCGGGGAAGTAGCGCGCGCGCGCCAGCCGCACCTGCGCCTGCCGGGCCACCACGCCTGCGCGCGCCATGTTGATCTCGGGGCGGAACAGCCGGGCCGCGGTGAGATACCGCGCGAGCGGCGCCAGCGTGTGGTGCACGCGTCCAAGCGGCTTGTCCGGCACGTCGAGGTTCTTGACGCCCGTGAGGAAACGCAGGCCTGCCAGCGCCGAGGCCTCCGATTTTACGGCCTCGGCCTGCCGCGCGTCGAGCTCCGCCCGGTACATGCGCATCTTCAGGAGCTCGATGTCGTCGCCTTCGCCGTTGGCGACCTGCTTCGCCATGTGGCCGATGTACTTGTCGATGCGGCTGGTCGCGTTGTTCAGGAGCGAAAGCGAGTCGCGGGCCAGCTGCACTCCGTAGTAGGCCTTGCGGACCGACAGCTTGACCTCGTTCTGCGCCTTCTTGACCTCGTGCTGGCCGAGCTTGACCTGCGCCTCGGCCGCATTCCACACGTTGCTGATCTTGCCGAAGGTCCACAGCGGGACCACGCCCTCGATACCGACCTGCCAGGCGAGCGCCATGTTGGAGGTCAGCGCGACGTCGGTATTCGGGCTGTACACGCTGGTGCCGCGCACGGTCGGCGCGAGCCCCACCCCGCCGGTGACGTTGAAGTCGCTGAATGGCGCCGTGTGCGCCTCCCACAGCTGGGCGCGCTTGTCCGCCAGCTTGGCCCGCGCCACGGCGACCTTGGGATAGTTCTGCTCGGCGAGCTCCAGGCAGCGCGCCAGCGTGTAGGTGTGGCGCGTGTGCACGACCGGCGCCGTGCGCGGCGCATGGGCGCGCGCGCTGCCAGCCGCTGTCTGGCCGGCCGCCGGCAGCGCCCAGAGCAGCGCCATGAGCAGCAGAGGCCGCGTGCCCGCTCGCATCGGGCGCAGACTACATGACCGACCGGAAGTAGGCGACAGATTGTGGTGACGCCGCTCCCCCACCCCGGCTCCGGCGTTCAGCTTGCGGCCGGGCCCTCGCCCGTCGGTCGAGCGCCCTCGCGCTTGCCCCGGTCAGCCGTTCGGGGTTCTTCGCCGCTGTCGATGCAGCCCGCCCGCTTGGCAGCGCGCCGGAAGTTCGAGCGATCCAGGCCGGCCTGGCGAGCCGCCTCGGAAATATTGCCGTCAGCGCGCTTCACCAGCTCTGCGAAGTACTCCGTCTCGAAAGCCGCGATGACCTGCTGTTTCGCCTCACGATACGGAAGATCGGCGAGGCCGGCGGGCAGCGCGGCCCCGCCGCGTCCCGGGCCGTGCGAGGCAGGGCCGCCGCTCGAGCGCGCGAAGGGCAGATCGCCGACCCGGATGCTGTCGCCTCTGCAGAACACCGTCGCGTACTCGATCGCGTTCTCGAGCTCCCGCACGTTGCCCGGCCAGGGCTGCTCCTGCATTGCACGCAGCGCCTCGGGCGCGATGTGGCGCACGTCGCGACCCGCCCTCGCGGCGTACTTCTTCAGGAAGTGGTGCGCCAGGAGCGGGATGTCCTCGCGGCGCTCGCGAAGCGGCGGCAGCTCGATCGCGACCACGTGCAACCGGTAGAACAGGTCTTCGCGGAAGCCGCCGGCGGCGATGCGCTCGCGCAGATCCACGTTCGTGGCAGCGATCACGCGCACGTCCACGCTCCGCGTCGCGTTTTCGCCCACCCGCTTGATCTCCCCTTCCTGCAGCGCTCTGAGGAGCTTGACCTGCGCGAGCGGAGGCAGATCGCCCACCTCGTCGAGGAACAACGTGCCACGATCCGCCGTCTCGAACAGGCCCTCGCGGGTCCCCGTGGCGCCCGTGAACGCGCCGCGCGCGTGCCCGAACAGCTCGCTCTCGACCAGCTCCACCGGAATGGCCGAACAGTTGACCGCCACGAACGGTAGATCCACGCGCGGCGAGTGCTGATGGATGGCGCGCGCGGTCAATTCCTTGCCGGTGCCGCTCTCGCCCAGGATGAGCACGGTCGAGAAGGTCGGCGCGACCCCGGTCGCGAGTCGATACACCTCCTGCATGCGGGGCGAGTTGCCGATCAGCTCGCCGAACTTCTCCATCTGCTCGATGCGCTTCTCGAGCAGAGCCGCGTGCGTGACCAGGCGTCGGTGCTCGGCGGCTTTCGCGACGGTGAACGCCACTTCGTCGTTGGAGCGGAACGGTTTGGTCAGAAAGTGGTACGCCCCCGCGCGCACCGCCGTCACGGCCGTCTCCACGTCGCCGAAGGCCGTCATCATGATGACCTCGACGCCCACGTGGTGTTGCTTGACGTGGTCCAGGAGCTCCAGCCCACCGACGTTCGGCATCATCAGATCGACCAGCGCGACATCCACACGCTCCTCGACCAGAAGCTCGATGGCGGCGGCTCCGTCGTCCGCCGTGAGCACCTGCATCCCGCGGCTGAGCAGGAGCCGCGCCAGACTGCGCCTGAGCGTCGGCTCGTCATCGACGATCAGCACGCACAAAACATCGCTCGCGCCTCCGACAGCGACCGTCTCGCCCGACCGCTTGCGGGCCGACAGCGTCATCCGGAGCGTCGCCCTCCGCCCGGCGGACGGTCGGAACCGCTGCGCCCGGAACCGAGCGACGGGGACCTGTCGGTCGGCGGTGGCCGGCTGGAGCTGCGGGCTGCGCGTGCCCCCGCCGAGCGGGGCGCACGCTCGCTGGTCGGGCCCACCACCGGCGTGTACAGGTAGCCATCCTGCTGGAAGACGCAGATGCGGTTGCCCCCATCGCGCTTCGCCTGGTGCAGCGCCGAGTCGGCTGCACGCAGGAGCGCGTCCTTGGTGCGCACGTCGCGCGACGGGAACAGCGCCACCCCGACCGACAGAGTGACCTGCGGGGCGCTGCCCGAAGCGGTCGTGAAGCTCTGCTCGCCGACCTCGCGCCAGATGCGCTCGGCGACCGTGACCGAGCCGGCGAAATGCGTGCTCGGCAGCACGACGAGGAATTCGTCCCCTCCGAAGCGCGCCACGACGTCGACCTCCCGGACGCTGCCGCGCACCACGTCCGCCACGGTCTTGAGCACCGTATCGCCGAGCGAGCGGCCTCCGGCGTCGTTCATCGTCTGCAGGCGATCGATGTCGATGACGATGCACGCCAGCGGATCGTGGTAGCGCTCGGCCCGCTTGAACTCCTCGCTCAAGCGCGTGTGCAGATAGCGGTAGTTGTACAGCCCCGTCTGGTCATCGTGGACACTCAGCCGCTCCAGCTTGGCGCGCGCCTGGACGACGTGATCGTGGAGCTTCTTGATGCGCAGCATCGCTTCCACGCGCGCGATCAGCTCGCGCTCGTCGAACGGCTTGCACACGTAATCGTCGGCCCCGATCTTGAGCCCCTCGACCCGACTGGCCGTGTCGGTCTTCACGGTCACCAGCACCACCGGCAGGAAGCTGTCGCTGGTCATGCCCTTCAGCAGACGGCAGGCCTCGAGACCACTGAGCCGCGGCATCAGGATATCGAGCAGGACCAGATCCACTCCCCCGCGACCCACGCGCTCCAGGGCCGCCTGGCCGTCGTCTACCGCTTCGACGACGAAGCCGTGGGCCCGCAGCATGCCGGCCAGGAGCTCGCGCGTGATGCGGTCGTCGTCCGCCACCACCACGGTGGAGCCGAGAACCGAGCGCGAAGGCGGCCCAACAGATGGGGGCGGCTCGCTGCCCAGCGGCCTGTCGCTTGTGGGCACGCCACGAAGCGTAGCCGAACGGCGGCTCGCTTGCGACCGGCGGCTAGGGAGCCAGATCGACGCTCATCCAGGCGTCCACACCGGGGCGACCGATGCGGTGGCCCACCCAGGCGACGAGCGCCAGGCAGCCGCACGGGTGGCGGTAGGCCAGAGAGCCGCGGATCGCGAGCAGTTGCCGGGTCTCGAGGTCGTAGTCGCCCGCCACGCTGCTCGCGAGCCAGTCCGTCCAGGGCACGCCCAGCTCCCCGCCCGTCGACAAGCCGCTCCGGTCGAACCAGCCGGCTTTCGGCGCATCGAACGCGTCGGCAACCAGAAGCCGGGCCAGGGTCGGCGACGCCCCGGACCGCCCTTCCACGTATCCCGTCACGTGCAGCCCGTCCTCGCGTCCCAACCTGAGCCGCGTCGCTTCGATCACGTCACGGCGATGGCGCGGCAGCCACGCCAGGTCCGAACGCAGAGCGAGCCAGCCGAGCGTAGCGCCGGCCCGACCGGAGACGGCCGGCTCGGGACCTGTCGCGCGGCCAACGTAGCCGCCGCGCACACCGAGCGTCCCCGCCGCCCTGTCCGGCGTGCTGCCCAACGCGTTGTCGAGCCCCGCCACGGCGCTCACCAGCCCGCCGTCCACCAGCTCGGGTTCGGCAAAGACCGCGCTGCGCCCGGTCGCAACTCCGCCGCCGCCTTCAATGAACGGCTCGACGCGATGCACGATCGGCCCGGGACCGCTGCCGTACGTACGCAGCAACGGCAGCCCCACCCTCGCGCGCCCCGCGCTCTGCAGCAGGACACCGCCGGCGCTGCCCGTCGTGCCGGCGTCGAGCTCGTCGCGCGCCCGCACGCTCGCCGACAGCGGCCCCGGGCGCGCCGCCATTCCGATCTCCAGTCGCTGGACGGCGAGCGTCGCGGAGCCGTAGCCGGCAGCGTGCACCGTCTGCACGTCCACGCCCGAGTCGATGTCGCCCACGTCGCCGAGCGCGCCACCGAAACCGAGGTGCGCGCGCGGACCGACCGCGCCGAAGCGGTCCAGCGGTCCGCCCAGGACGGCGTCCGCGCGCACTCCCATCGAAAGCAGCCCCGCGCCGCGCGCCCGCAGCGCCGAAAGCCCGGCGCGATCGTAGCGGCGCGCTGCGGGCTCGAGCAGGATCGTCCCTTGTAGACCGCGGGCGCCCCGGATCGCGTCCAGCTGCCACGCCACGGAAGCTGCGTGCGGCCCGGCCGCGGCTCCGTGCGCGTCGAGCTCGAGCAGGCTCCGGCGGAGATGATCCCAGCGGACGCGGGTGCTCGTGGTCGGCGTGGCCATGTTGCCGTCCAGCTCGCCGCCCCCTTTCACGTAGCCCGCCGCGCGCAGATCGAGCGCCGATCGCCTGCCGTGATCCGGCTTAGGCCCGAACGGAAGGTGAACGCCCGAGCCGAGCAACAGACCGTCCTGGGCGCGCCAGGCCACCCTCGGCGGCAGGATGCCCACCCGACCGGGCGACCGCAGCCACAGGTACGGCAACCACATCACCGGCACGCCGCCGACACGCAGCGTGGGCTGCTCGATCAACAGGTCGGTCGGCGGGGCCACCGTGACCGAAGAAAAGCCGATCGACACCGGAGGGTCGGGGCACGGGCAGAACGCGACGCGCCCGCTGCCGTCGACCACGATTCCGCGCGGTCCGCGGTAGAGCTTCATGCGGTCGCTCGTCAAGCGATAGCGATCGACGCGCACCACCACCTGATCGCTCAGCTCGAGCTCGTTCGAGTTCGCGTCGACATCGACGCGGCCCGCGGAGAAATCGAGCCAGAACGGCTCGCCTGGCTTGTGCTCGGTCCGTTCCGGCGCCTGCTTCGGCGAAGCAGGCTTGTGCGCCGTAGCAAAAGCCGGCTCCGCGGCGCGCAGCGGCAACGCGACCGAAACGCCCGCCAGCGCGAGGGCCAGCGCGAACCGGGGCTCGGGACGGAAGCTCACCCTACCGACCCCTGCCCGAGCCCACCTGCCGGATCGACTCTACAGCTTCGGCCCGGACCGGCCACCTGCGTGCGCGCCGGGGGCGGGAAGGATCCGCACCATCGATCGGGGACGGTCCTGGCTCTTGCCGCGCAGCGGTAGAGCGCTCGGAGGCCGGAAGCTCTTCGACGGCGGCGGGAGCGTGACCTGGAGCAGCATCGTGCCGCCGGGCCCCTTCAGGACCTTGTAGCTTGGCGTCACCTTCTCGCGCAGCTCCAGCACCAGCTGGGTGCCCTGCTTGCCCGGGACCAGGCGCGCGCGCGAAAGCGGCGTGTCGAAGTAGGTGGTGACGAGCGCGTTGGTGTTGTTGCGGATGCTGACCTGTGCGCCGCCCAGCAGATAGGTGACGCGTCCGGCCGCGCTGTGCACCTCGACGGGCACCTTCCGGCTGATGTTGACCCAGACCAGGCTGCGACCGTCGCGCAGCATCCGGAAGCCCGGGAACATCGCGATCGGGGCGTTGGGATCGAAGTGCAGGCGGACGCGGTGGTGGTGGCGCCGGTGCCGGGGCTTGTCGGACCAGGAATAGCCGCCCATCGGCGCACTGGGCTTGGCGGGCTTGACAGAGGCAGCGGCGGAGCCGGACGGCGCTGCCGGCTTCTGCGCTGGCGGCGCCGCGCCGGCCTTGCCAGACTGGGCTAGAGCAGGCAGCGCCGCCAGGCAGGCGAACGCGGCCAGGGCCGCTACCGGGGCCGCAAGTCGCCGCTGGCGGGAGGGGACGGACATCGCCGCTATTTGAGCACGACGGCCCGGAAACCGCCAACCAACAGGCGATCGCCGGGCGCACCGGCCCCTCGGCTGCGCCGGAACGCATGCCGCGCCGGGGCCGCGCGCCTACTCGACGCCGGGGCCGCCGCGCAGGAGCGCCGTCTGCTTCGACGCCGAGGGCTTGGTGAACGTCTTGTAGATCTGGTCGAGATAGGCCGTCGCGGTCAGGTAGACGACCGCGTCGGGGCTGTAGAAGATGTTGCGCCGCTTGCCGTCCGGACCGATCTGCGGGGTGACGTTCGCATAGCCAGCCGCGATGCTCAGCTGATCGAGCACGCGCACGTCGAGCTCGGTATCGAACAGCGTCACCACGGAGTAGTGCGTCGGATTGTCGACCGTGCTCGGCGTCACGCACTCGCCGGTGATCTGTACGCAGTTGGCCTGGTTGTTGAACGTGTACTTCCAGTACGGCCGCCAGCTGAACTGGTTGGACCACGAGATGCGATCCGTGATCATCAGCTCGTCGGCGATCGTGAAGTCCGCCTGGTGCTCCGCGAACGCGGCGCCGCCCAGCTGGTCGCCCGGCAACGCGATGCCCTGCGGATTCATGCGCACGTAGCTCAGGTTGGGCTGGGTGGCCTGGGTGGCGCGCGTGAACCAGTGGCTGTAGCTCGCGGCGGCTTCCAGCGACAGGATCTGCAGGAAGTCCGACTTCGACCCCAGCAACGGCAGCTGCTGGATCGCGGCGACGGTGGTGCCCAGCTCCATGTAGCGGCCGGCGTCGTAGCTGAACTTCGAGGACGGGAAGGTGAGCTTGGGAACGTCGACGACGCCGATGGTCGAGACGTCACCCTTCGAGTAGAGCTGCCGGACCAGCGCCAGGTACAGCTGCGCATCGGTCGCCGTCCACTCCCCCTTCTTGGTGGTGGCGTCGCTGTTGGTGAACTCGCGCGACAGGCCGATGTCGCCCCGCACGCTGATGGTCGTCTTCGTCGCGGCGTTGGCCGCGGCAGCCGTGCCCAGCGTGCTCACGTCGGCCGCGGAGTCGTCGTAGATGTAGTAGCGGGGCCGGAGCGAGAACGTCATCGTGTAGTTGGGATCGCGGCTCTGGAAGTCCTTGCCGAGTCCCACCGTCTGGCCCGTCGCCGTCTGGTCCCACACGAACGACGTGTTACGCCAGTTGAGCTTCTTCGGCCGCGGCTTGGCCTTCTTCGGCTCCGCCGGCTTGGCGCCGGTGTCCCCCTGGGGATTCCAGGTGAGCTGGCCCCCGGTGGACGCGCCGGCCTGCCCCGACTGCGCAGGTGCCGCGCCCGTCGGCGCGGGCTGCGTCGCCGGACCGGTGGGCTCGCTGTTACCCTGCGCCCAGGCGGGCGCAGCAAGAATGAACGAGGACGCGGCCAGCGCGACCCCGAGACCTAGGCTTCGGCGCATCATGATGTTTTTTTCGCCTGCTCCAGTTACTGCGACAGCGGCTCCTCTCACGGCGCCGCTGCAGCGTCAATTCGGGACCGCGCGCGCACTCACACGCCCGGCCCGGCCGACCAGCAAGCAGGATCTGTTCCTACTCGCACCCAGCTGTCAATAGGCGGGAATCATTGATGTTCCCGAAGCAACCCCGCCGCACGTTATCCGACTCACGGCCCCAGAAGCTCGATAGCGTCGATATGCTGACGATGGAACGGGGGCGTCCGGGGGCGCGAAGGGGGTCCGTCGCGGGACGACGCTGCGACGCCGAGCGGCTGCCTGGACCTGCCCGCTGGGCGACGATATCGTAGCAAAATGCCACATATATGTGGCGAATCGCTACAATTCCTTGTGCATAGCGTAGCATAATGCCTCGGATCACGGTGTGCTGGGCGGGGGCGCGGAGACTGGTAGGATGCGCGCCCCATGGATCCCGCGCTTCCCGCCACCGAGATCACCGCCCTGCTCGGCCGCGGCACCCACTTCGAGGGCAAGCTGCACTTCGAGGGGCGGGTGCGCATCGACGGCAGCTTCAAGGGCGAGATCCAGAGCCCGGACGTGCTCATCATCGGCGAAGGCGCCGAAGTGGACGCGGAGATCGACGTCGGCACGGTGATCATCAAGGGCGGCACGGTGCAGGGCAACGTGCGCGCCGCACAGTCGATCGAGCTGCACGTGCCGGCAACCGTGACCGGCAACCTGCACTCGCCCGAGATCTTCATGGACAAGGGCGTGCAGTTCTCCGGAAATTGCACGATGGCGCCGCTGTAGTCGCGCACGCACGAGCGTCAGAGGCACACCCTATAGACGAGCGGCGACGGTGCCGCGCGATACCAGCCGCTGTCGCGTGATTTCCGGGGGCAGCCCGAGCGGCACGCGCGCTGCCGGCGAAGTCGCCTACGCGGCAGACTCCGCGGTCACCGGCTCGCGCCATCGCGCCGAGCATTGCCACGAAAAGCAGCGCCGCCGCCGAACCCGTCGCTTGACGAGCAGGCGACCGCTCGCTAGCGCCTGATCCGTGCAGCGGATTGCGATCCTCGTGGCGACGGCGCTGGTCAGCAGCTGCCACGGTACGCCTCCGGCCGACGCACACGAGGAAACGGCGGCCGCGCCGAGGCCGTCCGCCTCGACGCTCGCGGCGCGCCGGGGCTCCGCCGACGCGGCGGCGCCGCTGCCTGCCTATCTGCCCGACGGCTGCTGGAGCGACGTGGCCACCGACGCGGGCGCCGGCCCCCTGCTCGGCACGATCGCGAAACGCTGCGCGCCGGGCATGCAGCCGATCGCGGAGCAGCCGCTCTCGCGGCGACTTTCCGCGGGGAAACAGGCGGAGCTGCCGTTCAAGCTCGACGGCGCTCCGAGCTGCGTGCGCGCGATCGCTGCGGGCGGGCCGGGCGTCGGCGATCTCGAGCTGTCGCTCGTGGACAGCGCGGGTCACGTCTACGGCACGGACGCTCTAGAAGCGCCGTTCGCGCTGGTCGACTCCGCTGGGCCGGTGTGCCTGCCCGCGGGTCGCCACCGCGCCCGGCTGCGCCTACGTCGCGGCGAAGGGCGCGTGGCCGTCGACGTGTACCGCGCGAAATAAGTCAACGGCGGACGAGCGCCCAGAGCGCGGCACCGTCGCGGCGCACTGCGGCGACGACCTTGCCACCACTCTGCTTGCCGCGCTCGAGCACGAGCTGGTGCGGACGCTCGACCGGCGCGGTCACGATCGCCGTCTGGAGGCGGCCCGCGTCCCTGAGCTCGCTCCAGATCCCGGGGGGCACTCCCGGTGCGAGCAACGTCACCTGCGACTGCCCGAGCGCATCGATGCGGCGCGCGAGCACACCGAGCTCGCTGCCGTCGCCGATCGGGAACACGCGGCGGGCTGCCGCGGAGCGGGCACCGCCGAGCAGCACGTCGTAGGACGCGGAGTTGGTGCCGGGCGCGCGCAGCCCGAGGAAGCCGACCACGAACACCACCAGCGCCGCCGGCAGCGCGGCCAGCCGATCGCCGGCAGCGACCCGCGCCGCGCGTTCCAGACCGATCGCGGCGAGCAGCGCGACGAACGGCAGCGCGAGCGCCGCCCGCGGCGGGAAAACGCTGAGCACGGCCGGCGTGAGCGCCGGTCCGATCGCGCCGAACGCCGCCCCCAGAAGCGCCAGCGCGCCGAGAGCGTGGCGATCGCGCGGCGGACGCAGCGGCCCTCGGGCGAAGATCCGCGCGAGGCCGCGGTGCAGCACCAGGCCGGTGCCGAGGAGTGCGCAGACGAGCACCACCGCCGGCAACGAGGTGGACAGCCAGACCGGCGCGTAGCCGAGCGGAACCGGCGGCGCGTCGACCAGCGTGCCGGCGTACAGCGTGGGGTGCACCGCCGGCGCCAGCGGCGCGAGCAGCCAGCGCGCGATCTGGATCACGTCGCGCCCCCACAGCGCAGGATTCAACGCCAGCAGGACGGCCGGCAGGAACGCCAGGGCAAACAGCGCGAACGCCGGGACCGGAACACGACCGCGGGGCGCAAGCCGCCGGGTGGCCGGAGCGCGCGCGATCCAGAAGTGCACCGCGACGAGCGGCAGGACCCAGAGTGCCGCCAGCGACACCGCCGCACCGAATCCGAGCGCACAGGCCGTCGCGACGGCCCAGCAGAGCCGCCCGTTCGAGTCCTTCCGGGAGCGCTCGCGCGCCGGACCGAGCGAGCGCACATAGGCCGCAAGCACGACGAGCCAGCTGCACGCGATCGGTATGCCGTCGCCACCGACGACACTGCCGTGAAGCCAGCTCGGTAGAAGGGCGAGCAGCAACCCCGCCAGCACCGCGACCCGCCGCCCGAGCGCCGGACGTGCAAGCGCGTAGACGAGGAGCGGGGCGAGCGCGGAGAGCACGAGCCACGGCAGCCGCGCCGCCTCGAGCGGCCCGAGCAGCCCGACGCGCCCGATGCTGAGCTTCGACCACGCGCCGAGCAGCACGAACAGCGTGCCCTGGCCGGCGAACGCGTCGTAGATCTGCTGCGCCGAGGTCGAGGCAAGCGCCGCGAGCCCACCGTGCGCTGCGCCCTGCACCGGCCCGGTCGCCGCGTCCACGGCGCGCAACCGGGCGAGCTCCCGAAACGCCGGCCCCGTGCGGAGCGAGACGAACACCAGGAGCAGGAGCGAGCCACAAAACGCGGCGCCGCCCAGCGCCGCGGCGCGCCAGCGGCCGGAGCGTGCGGAGGGAGCAGGCTCTGTTCCGGTCATCGCAAGAGCGCGGCCACGACGGCTTCGACCAGTGCCAGCACGAAGACAGCCCAGGCTGCGTACTGCCCGAAGCGGGGACGGGGGCGGGTAGCGGAAGCAGACAAGTTCGAGGCGCTCCGGACGCCGTCAGTTGTCCTCGTTCACCTTCTTGATGATCTCGCGGTAGCGCTTGTCGCGCCGGAGCGGCCCGAACTCGGACTGCCGCCGCGAGCGATGGATCCAGTCATCCAGCGAGCGATGCGTTCTGAGGAAGCGGGGACGCCTGAGCGCCTTGGCGATAACCAGCGCCTGCTTGAAGTTGTCGGCGCACTGGTCGACGTCCTTCTTCAGGCAATACGCGCGAGCCAACGTGTAGAAGACCTCGGCGCTGTTCGACCAGTGCTTCTTCGCGATCTCGAGCTGGGTGAGCGCGGAGTCGGCGTCGCCCTTGCGCAGGTAGGCGTACGCGCTGTCCATCCTGAGATAGTAGTGCTCGATCTCCGGCAGCGTGCACTCCTGGTTGTGCAGCTTCTCCGCTTCGTTGTAGAACACGAGCGCGTCGTCGGCGGCCTTCTGGTATTTCTTCTTGCCGTCGGAAAGGTGACGCTCGAAGAGCGCGGCGTCGCCCCGCCACACGCGCAGCGTGGCGCTGTGCGGGTAGTTCTTGATCAAGTGGTCGAGCAGCATCTGGGCCTCGTCGTAGCGCTTGTCCTTGAACGCGGTCTGCGAGGGCCGGAACTCGCCGGGCTTCGGGTCGATGCTGTGGCCGTTGGGACAGGGGCCGGTGGATACCGGCTTGGGCGCCAGGGTCGGAACGGGCTTTGGCGCCGGCGCCTTTTTCTTGCAGGCGAGGAGCGCGAGCGCGACGACCGCAGCGAGGGCTGCGGCCTGGCGCAGTGACGTGGCCGGCTTCATGATCCGGCCACGTACCAGTGCACGCACAGGACCACAACGGCGCGGGGCGGCCCACCCCGCAGGCCTCGTAGCGCCCGGCAGAATAGCGGCCGGTCAGCCGCCCTGCTGCCCCTTGCGCGGCGCGTCACTCCGTGGCCCAATAACCCCCCGTCTGCCCGGGCTACGGCCCGGACGACGTCTCGTCGGGGGGGCTTGTGTTGTGCTCCCCGACGCGCCGCCCGCCAGACCCACCGCCCACCGCAGAGTGGGTCCGCCGAACCGCTCTGTCCGTCTCCCAAGCCGCGATGACACTTCCCCCCCGCTCCGGACTGTACGACCCGCGCTTCGAGCACGACGCGTGCGGCGTAGGCTTCGTCGCCAACATCCAGGGTGAAGCGTCGCACGACATCGTGCGCAAGGGCGTCGACATCCTGCTGAACCTCGTGCACCGCGGAGCCTGCGGCTGCGATCCGCTGACCGGCGACGGCGCCGGGATCCTGATCCAGCTGCCCCACGACTTCTTCGCCGACAAGTGCCAGTCGCTCGGCATCAAGCTGCCCGAACCCGGCCGCTACGGCGTCGGTTCGGTGTTCCTGCCCCGCGACAAGAAGCAGCGCCTGCGCATCGCCCAGATCCTCGAGGACAAGATCTCGGGCACCGGGCAGCGCCTACTCGGCTGGCGGCGCGTGCCGGTCGACGAGGACGCGCTCGGGCCGCTGGCCCGCGCTGTCGCGCCGGTGATCCTCCAGGTGTTCGTTGGCTCGACCTGCGAGACGCAGCAACAGTTCGAGCGCAAGCTGTACGTGATCCGCAAGTGGTCGGAGACGGCCGTGCGCGACAGCGATCTGCCCGGCCGCGACCGCTTCTACATCCCCAGCCTGTCGTCGAGCACAATCGTCTACAAGGGTCTGCTTCTGGCCGACCAGGTCACCGCGTTCTACCGCGACCTCTGCGACGAGAAGATGGTGAGCGCGCTGGCGATGGTGCACCAGCGCTTCAGCACGAACACCTTCCCCACCTGGGAGCTCGCGCAGCCGTTCCGCCTGCTGTGCCACAACGGCGAGATCAATACCGTGCGCGGCAACACGGCGTGGATGAAGGCGCGCGAGCAGCTGTTCGACGGGCAGATCTTCGGAGAGAGCGTCCACCACGTGCTGCCGACCATCACGCCGGGCGGAAGCGACTCCGCCACGCTCGACAACGTCGCGGAGCTCCTGCTGCACGCGGGGCGTCCCCTGCCCCACGTCATGATGATGCTGGTTCCCGAGGCGTGGCAGAACGACGAGCACATGCCGCGCGTGAAGCGCGACTTCTACGAGTACCACTCGTGCCTGACCGAGCCGTGGGACGGACCGGCGGCGCTCACGTTCACCGACGGCCGGCAGATTGGCGCCATCCTCGACCGCAACGGCCTCAGGCCCGCGCGCTGGACCATCACCAAGGACGGGCTGGTGGTGCTCGCGTCCGAGACCGGCGTGCTCGCCGTGTCACCGGACAACGTCGAGCGGACGGGCAGGCTCGAACCGGGCCGCATGTTCCTGGTGGATACCGAGGAGGGGCGCATCGTCGAGGACGAGGAACTGAAGGCGCGCATCGCCGGAGCGCGCCCCTACGGCCGCTGGCTCGAGGACAACACCATCTCGCTCAGCGACATCTCCGACGTGCATGAGACCCCGCCGAGCTGCCGCGGCGCCGACCTGCTGCAGCGCCAGAAGATCTTCGGCTACACCGAGGAGGATCGGCGCCTGCTGATGGCGCCCATGGCCTCCACCGGACGGGAAGCGACCGGTTCGATGGGCACGGACACGCCGCTCGCCGTGCTGAGCGAGCGGCCGCAGCTCCTGTACAACTATTTCAAGCAGCACTTCGCCCAGGTCACCAACCCCGCGATCGATCCGATCCGCGAGGAGCTGGTGATGAGCCTCGTCAACTACATCGGCGGCGAGGGGAACCTGCTCTTCGAGCTGCCCGACCACGCGCAGATGCTGAAGATCCCGCAGCCCATCCTCACCAACGAGGACCTCGGTCGGCTGCGCGGCACCCACCAGATGCACTTCCGGCAGCCGATCACGCTGCCCATGCTGTATCCCGTCCACGAGGGCGGCGCCGGGCTGAAGAGCGCACTGGACGAGCTCTGCCGTCTGGCCAGCCTCGCGGTGTTGAACAACCACAGCGTCCTCATCCTCAGCGACCGGGGCGCGAACGAGCACATGGCGCCCGTGCCGAGCCTGCTCGCGACGGCCGCCGTGCACCACCACCTGATGCGCAACGGCACGCGCATGCGCTGTGGCATCCTGGTCGAGACGGCGGAAGCCCGCGAGGTCCACCACTTCTGCCTGCTGGCAGGCTACGGCGCCGGCGGCGTCAACCCCTACCTCGCCTTCGACACGCTCACCGACATGGTCAGGAGCGGCCTGTTCGCCGGCCTGTCCGACGCGACGGTCGCCCACCAGAAGTACATCGAGGCGATCGACAAGGGCCTGCTCAAGGTCATGAGCAAGATGGGTATCAGCACGCTGCAGAGCTACCAAGGCGCGCAGATCTTCGAGGCGCTGGGGCTTTCGCCGGAACTGATCGAGCGCTACTTCACCGGGACGGTGTCGCGCATCTCGGGCATCGACCTGGACGTGATCGCCGAGGAGTGCCGCCTGGGCCACGACGCGGCGTTCCCGAAGCGCGCGCCCACGTTCGAGACGCTCGAGCTCGGCGGGCAGTACCACTACCGCGCGCAGGGGGAGCGGCACCTGTGGAGCCCGGAGACGATCGCGCGACTGCAGCGCGCCGTCAGGCAGGAGGATATCAAGAGCTACCGCGAGTACGCGGAGCTCATCAACGTGCAGGGCGACCATCCCATCACCCTGCGCAGCCTGTGGGAGCTCGAGCCCGCGGCGCAGTCGGTGTCGCTCGACGAGGTGGAGCCCGCAAGCGAGATCGTAAAGCGCTTCGCGACCGGCGCCATGAGCTTCGGCTCGATCAGCGCGGAGGCGCACGAGAACCTCGCCATCGCGATGAACCGCATCGGCGGAAAGAGCAACACCGGCGAGGGCGGCGAGAAGGAAGAGCGCTACGGCCGCGATCCCAACGGCGACTGGCGCCGCAGCGCCATCAAGCAGGTCGCGTCCGGACGCTTCGGCGTCACCACATGGTACCTGGTCAATGCCGAGGAGCTGCAGATCAAGATCGCGCAGGGCGCCAAGCCCGGTGAAGGCGGTCAGCTGCCGGGGCACAAGGTCGACGCGATCATCGCCAAGACGCGCTACTCGACGCCGGGCGTGACGCTGATCTCGCCACCCCCGCACCACGACATCTATTCGATCGAGGATCTGGCGCAGCTCATCTTCGACCTGAAGAACGTGAATCCAAAGGCCCGCATCAGCGTCAAGCTCGTGGCGGAGGCCGGCGTCGGCACCGTGGCGGCCGGCGTGGCCAAGGCCCGCGCGGACGTGATTCTCATCTCCGGTCACGACGGCGGTACGGGCGCCTCGCCGCAGACGTCGATCAAGCACGCGGGCGTGCCGTGGGAGCTCGGGCTCGCCGAGACGCACCAGGTGCTGGTGAAGAACGACCTCAGAAGCCGCGTGACCGTCCAGACCGACGGCCAGATGCGCACCGGACGCGACGTCGTGATCGCGGCGTTGCTCGGCGCCGAGGAGTTCGGGTTCGCGACGGCGCCGCTGGTCGCGTCCGGCTGCATCATGATGCGCAAGTGCCACCTCAACACCTGCCCGGTCGGCGTGGCGACGCAGGATCCGGTGCTCCGGAAGAAGTTCACCGGCAAGCCCGAGCACGTCATCCGCTTCATGTTCTACGTGGCCGAGGAAGTGCGCGAGCACATGGCGCGGCTCGGCTTCCTCAACGTGCGGGAGATGGTGGGGCGCGTGGATCGCATCCGCGGGCGGGACATGTCCCACCACTGGAAGGCGTCACGGCTGGATTTCCTGGACGTGCTCAGGCCGGCCGAAGCCGGACCCGGCGTCGACGTGTGCCGCACCCTCTCGCAGGACCACGGACTCTCTGCCGCACTGGACGTGCAGCTCATCGAGCGCTGCCGGGATGCGTTGGAGGGGCGCGGACCGGTGAAGGTCGAAATGCCGATCCGCAACGTGCACCGCACGGTGGGCGCCATGCTCGCCGGCGAGATCGCACGCCGTCACGGCAGGGATGGCCTGCCGGAGGGCAGCATCCGCCTGGACTTCACGGGATCGGCCGGACAGAGCTTCGGCGCATTCGTCACCGGGGGCATGCAGCTGTCGCTCACCGGCGATGCCAACGACTACGTCGGCAAGGGGATGTCGGGCGGCGTTTTGGCGGTCAGGCCGCCAGCGGGCGCTACCTTTGCCACGGACGCCAACGTCATCGTCGGCAACGTCGCGCTGTACGGCGCGACGGGCGGCCAGGCGTTCTTCGGCGGGACGGCGGGCGAGCGCTTCGCGGTGCGCAACAGCGGCGCGCTGTCGGTGGTGGAGGGCGTCGGCGACCACTGCTGCGAGTACATGACGGGCGGGCGCGTCGTGGTCCTCGGGCGCACGGGCCGGAACTTCGGCGCGGGTATGAGCGGCGGATTCGGCTACGTGCTCGACGAGGACGGACACTTTGCCGACCGCTGCAACATGGGCCTGGTGGAGCTCGAGCCGCTGGATGCCGAGGACGCCGAGCTCGTCGCGGCGCTGCTCTCCGAGCACCACGCGCGCACGGGAAGCGTCAAGGCCGCGCGCCTGCTCGACAGCTTTCAGGAAGCCGCCGCGCGCTTCGTCAAGGTTGTCCCTGTCGAATACCGGAAGGTGCTCGAGCAGACCCGGCAACAGGCAGCCGGCAGCGCCACGCCGCGTGTCCACGCGGAACAGCCGGGGGCGGAGTAGCGGTGGGAAAGGTCACGGGTTTCCTCGAGTACGAGCGCAAGAACGCTCCCAAGCGTCCGCCCCAGGAGCGGGTGCAGGATTTCCACGAGTTCGAGCTGCCGGTCGTACAGGACGAGCTCGGCGTGCAGGGCGCACGCTGCATGGACTGCGGAATCCCGTTCTGCAACACCGGCTGTCCGCTCGAAAACCTCATCCCGGACTGGAACGACGCCGTGTACCGGGACCGGCCGCGTGACGCCATCGCCCGCCTGCACGCCACCAACAACTTACCGGAATTCACCGGGCGCGTCTGCCCGGCGCCCTGTGAAGCCGCCTGCGTGCTCGGCATCAACGACGACCCGGTCAACATCAAGCTGATCGAGAAGTCCATCATCGACCGCGCTTGGGAAGAAGGCCTGGTCACGCCGCTCCCCGCCCGGCAGCGCACCGAAAAGCGCGTCGCGGTCGTGGGTTCCGGACCGGCGGGCCTCGCTGCCGCGCAGCAGCTGGCGCGCGCCGGACACAACGTGACGGTCTACGAGAAGGCGGACCGGCTCGGCGGCCTTCTGACCTACGGCATTCCGGACTTCAAGATGGAAAAGCGGCTGGTCGAGCGCCGGGTCGAACAGATGCGCGCCGAGGGCGTCGTGTTCGAGACCGGAGTCGACGTGGGGCGCGTTCTCACCGCAGCCGAGCTCCGCGAGCGCTTCGAGGCGGTCTGCCTGGCCATGGGTTCCCGGACGCCGCGGGATCTGCCGATCGCGGGGCGGGAGCTCGACGGCGTGCACTTCGCGATGGACTTCCTGGAGCAACAGAACCGGCGCAACGCGGGCGATCCGGTCCCCGACGAGATCGCGATCCTCGCCACCGGCAAGAAGGTGGTGGTGATCGGCGGCGGCGACACCGGCAGCGACTGCATCGGCACCTCGCACCGGCAGGGGGCAACCAGCGTGACCAGCCTGGAGATCATGCCGCGCCCGCCGGACGAGCGTTCGCCGAGCACGCCATGGCCGATGTGGCCGCTGATGCTGCGCACATCGAGCTCTCACGAAGAGGGCGGCACGCGCGACTTCAGCGTGTCCACCGAGCGCTTCAGCGGCGCGGAGGGCCGGGTAGAGCGGCTGCACTGCGCCCGGGTGGAGTTCCGGGACGGCGGGTTCCAGCACGTGCCGGGGTCGGCTTTCGAGCTGGAGGCCGACCTCGTGCTGCTGGCCATGGGCTTCGTGCACCCCGAGCACGAAGGGCTCGTCGAGGCGCTGGAGCTCAGGCTCGACCGCCGGGGCAACGTGGAAGTCGACGCCGAGTTCATGAGCTCGCTGCCCGGGGTGTTCGCCGCCGGGGACTGCCAGCGCGGCCAGTCGCTGGTCGTCTGGGCGATCGCGGACGGGCGGCGAGCGGCGCGCGGCATTGACCGCTACCTGATGGGCCAGAGCGAGCTTCCCTAGTAATTCAAGACACTTGAGGCTCTTCGCGGGCCCCGCCGCCGGGCAGCTTCGCCCCGGGGTGTCGATCCGTGCGATACTACGGTGCAGATTCCCCCTGGAGGCTGTTTGACGTCCAGCTCCCACAAGCCATCAAAATCCAGTCGCCCACGCCGCAACGCCCGTGCAGGTCGTCGGCCGAAGCCCCCTCCGCCGCCGAGTAGCCGTGCCGCGGCCCGCCAGGTCGAGACCTCGGCGCCCGAAATCCGGGTGGGCTACGGACCCGCGGGGCGCGAAACCCTGGCGGCGATCGCCGAGGAGCTGGTCGCCGTGGTCCAGACGGCGCAGGCAGCTCCGCCGGCCCGGAAGCAAGCCGCGCCACCCGATCCCGAGAGCCAGGGAGATCGCCGCACCACCGGCTACGAGCAGCGTACGCCCGAACGGCGCGTGGTCGCCCCGAAAGCCCCGCCCCGCCCCGGCTCGGCGCCGGACATCGCACTCGGCCATGCCGCCGTGGGGCGGGAAACCATGGCGGCCATCGCCGAGGAGCTGGTCGCGGAACCAGCGACCGGCGTGCGCGCGCGGATGCTCAGCGCGGACTTCGAGGAGCGGGGCGAACGCCGCCCGGCGCAGGAGTCGGGCCCCGAGCTCGTCACCGAGGCCCGACCGGCGGGTCGCGACACGCTGGCGGCAATGGGACGCGAGCTCGATAACACGCTCACGGGCAACGAGCCGGAATCGGGCACCCACGCCCGCGCCGCCGAAGCCCTCGAGGTGTTCGAGATGGCGACCTTCGTGGTCCGCGGCCCCGAGCTGTCCCAGCTCTCGTCCCAGCAGGCCCGCCGGGATTTCGTGGCCGAACGGCTGCTCCACCGGCTTCCCGTGGGGTCGATCGACGAGGTCGACCGCGTCGACGTGACGCCGTGGACCGTCCGCGGAACGGTCATCGTCCGCGTCTGGTGCCGGGTAGCTGAAGGCTAGGCCCTCGATTCTCTTGAATCGAGGGGCTAGACGACCGCGGAGCGGTCGAGGGGGAGGCTCGGCGAAGCCGAGGGGGCGCTGCTGCGCCCCAGACCAACGCTGCTAGTCCCGCGTTGCACGGCGCAGCCGCGCGTGCGAAGCACCCATCGCTTCGATGGAAACGCGGGACTAGGCCCTGATCGGCGGCCCGCTTCTGGTAGGCTGCTTCGAACATGCGGCCGGAAGACAGGGAGAGGGCGCAAGTCGAGTCGTCGACTCGCGTGGTGGATCACCACGTCGCGACAGCCGGCAAGAACCCCCGGGAGTATCTCGAGGATCTCGTCGGTGACACGCTCTACTACGAGCGTCAGCGACTCGAACGCGAACCACGCGGTGACGCCAGAACGCGCGCCGACACGGCGTTCTATCACAAGGTGCAGCGCAGACTGCGGCACGCTTCCAACGCCGACCTGCGCGAGCTGCTCGAGGAAATCGCGCGGCGCTTCGCTGCGGAAGTCGTCGGCAACTTCGACGAGCGCGTCTACAAGCTGACGACCACGGCGGTTCCGGCCGGACTCTCGGTCATGCTCAACGCGATGAGTCCGAGGCGCTCGGGCTCGCTGTCGTCACTCGGAGCTGGCCTGTCCGGGCACATCCAGACCCAGGGCGAGACCGACCACGTCCGCGACCTGCTCGACCGCGGCACGCTGGTCGTTGTCCCCACCCATTCGTCGCATCTCGACAGCATCGTTCTGGGCTATTCCGCGCACCTTCTAGGACTGCCGCCGCTCCTGTACGGCGCCGGGCTCAACCTCTTCAACAATCCGCTGGTGTCGTTCTTCATGAACCACCTCGGGGCGTACCGGGTGGACCGCAAGAAGAAGGCGCGCCTCTACAAGGACGTCCTCAAGGAGTTCGCGTCGGTGGCCGTGGAAATGGGCTACCACAACCTCTTCTTCCCCGGCGGCACGCGCAACCACAGCGGCGCGGTCGAACAACACCTGAAGCGCGGACTGCTCGGCACGGCGATCCGCGCCTACGTGGAGAACCTGCGCGCCGGGCGGCCCAAGCCGGAGATCTTCATCGTCCCCTGCACGATCTCCTACAAGCTGGTGCTGGAAGCCGAGACGCTGGTCGACAACCACCTGAAGGAGACCGGGAAGTCGCAGTACATCATCGACCGTGACGAATTCTCGCGACCGCGCCGTGTGCTCAACTTCATGTCCGATCTCGTCTCGCTCGACGGTCGCATCGTGCTCACGTTCAGCAAGCCGGTCGATCTGGTCGGCAACGAGGTCGACAGGCAGGGCCGGAGCCTGGACCCAAGGGGCCGGGTCGTCGACCCCCGGCGCTACGTGCTGTCGGACGGCGCGCCGGCCCACGATGCGCAGCGGGACATGGAATACACGAACGGGACCGCCGAACGGATCGCGCAGGCATATCTGCGCGACAACGTCATCATGTCTACGCACGTCGTGGCGTGGTCGCTGTTCAGGATGCTAGAGCGCAAGAATCCGCATCTGGACCTGTATCGCCTGATCCGCACCGGTGGCACGACACCATCGCTGCCGATCAGCGAGGTAGCCGGGGAAGTCGACCGCACGCTTTTGGCAATTAGCGAGCTCGGCACGCGTCCGCGCATGGGCAGCGATCTGGAACAGGGCGACACGCTCGACATCATCGCCGATGCGCTCCGGTACTTCGGCACGTACCACACGCAGCCCGCCGCCCTCCGCCGCGGCGACCGCGTCTTCCCGAAAGACATGAAGCTGCTCTACTACTACGGCAACCGGCTCCGCGGGTACGAGCTCGGACGACAGCTAGCCGAACGGCGCGAGGAGACGCTCTCGCCATGAGCGGGTACGATCGTGACGAGTCGGTGGCCGTGATCGGCGCAGGCAGCTGGGGCACGACGCTGGCCAGGATCCTCGGCGACAACGGCCGGCGCACGCTGCTCTGGGCCCGACGCGAGGATCTCTGCCGCGAAATCAACGAGTCCAGGGAAAACCGGGACTACCTACCCGGTGCGGAGCTCGCCCCGTGCGTAGAAGCCACGCACGACCTCCAGCGCGTGTGCGACACGTGCAAGTTGATGCTGCTGGTCGTCCCTTCGCACGGGCTGCGCAAGCTCGCCTACGAGCTTGGCGGCTTCGTGACCGGAGAGCACGTCGTGGTCCACGTGACCAAGGTCATCGAACAGGCAACCTTCAAGCGCATGAGCGAGGTCCTGGTCGAGGAGACCTGCCTGCGGAAGATCGGCGTGCTCACAGGGCCGAACCTCGCGAAGGAGCTGGCCCAGCGCCAACCCGCCGGAACTCTGGTCGCTTCGCGCTATGACGAGGTCTTCCGGCGCGCCCACGCCGCGCTCTCCAGCGACTACTTCCGGGTGTACTGGGGGCAGGATGTCATCGGCGCAGAGGTCGGCGGTGCGTTCAAGAACATCGTGGCGCTGGCCGCGGGCGTGGTCACCGGCCTCGGGCTGGGCGAAAACAGCAAGGCCCTGCTCCTGACGCGCGGGCTGAGCGAAATGGCCCGTCTTGGCGTCGCCATGGGCGCCGAGGTCCTGACCTTCGGCGGCATGGGCGGCATCGGTGATCTGATCGCGACCTGCTCGTCGACGCTGTCGCGCAATCACCAGGTCGGCGCGCGACTCGCCCAGGGCGAGTCGCTCCAACAGATCCAGGACCACATGCAGATGGTCGCGGAAGGCGTGAAGACCACGGGCGCCGTGCACGGCTTCGCCACGCGCAAGGGGCTCGAACTTCCGATCGTGCGGGCGGTGTATCACCTGCTCTACGAGGGCGGGACGGCACCCCGATTGCTGGAAGACCTGATGAGCATCCCGACCGGTGCCGAGTTCGTGGCCCTGACTGTCTAGCACTACTGCCGGAGACTTTTGGGTTACCCCCGTCGGCTATAAAAGATTTCGGCAGTAGAACCAGGTTCGCGACAGAGATTGACAATCGGCAGAGCAGAGCCCAGACACTTTTGCTAGGATGAAGGGCTCATATGACTTCAAAGGTCCTAGTCGTCGAGCCTACCCGGGCTGTCGCCCTGGCCATCGCCGCCGTACTGGAGCGTCGCGACTACCGGGTGACCGTGGTGGGTGACGCCGCCGAAGCCAACCTGCGTCCGGGCCGGTTCGACTGCGGGGTTTTCAGCGACATCCTGCCCGACGGAAACGGCATTTCCCTCGCCGGCTGGCTTCTGGCCGAAAACCGCGTGGCCTGCGCGGTATTCTTCGGCCACGCGGAGGACGTCGATACGCGACTCCGGGCCAGCAACCTCGGCACGTATCTCCACCGCAACGACGGCCTGCACGCACTGTCAGCGGCGGTCGCCGAGGCCGTAGAGGACACGCTCGAGCGCGCGCGGGCCGTCGGCGCCGGGGACGAAACGCAGCGCAGGGTCGAGCTCAAGTCTGGCAAGCGCCGGCGGCGCTAGTACCGCGTTTCCATCGAAGCGATGGCTGCTTCGCACGCGCGGCTGCGCCGCGCAACGCGGGACTAGCAACGTTCGTTTGGGGCGCAGCAGCGCCCCCTCGGCTTCGCCGAGCCTCCCCCTCGACCGCTCCGCGGTCGTCTAGCCGCTCGATTCAAGAGAATCGAGCGGCTAGTCTACCGTGGCGGCATCTGAGGACCGGGCGCGCCGGAGTCCCTCACCACGCCGTATGACAGGAGCTTCCTCAGCTGGACGGGAGGGCGCGGCTGTCCCGGCGGCGGGATGCTCTGCGATACGTACCAGACGTCGAACGCGACCAATCGGTTCTCCGGGCGCCCGGTCCGCGTCCAGTGCCCTAGAAGGTATTCGCGCACTCCGCCGAGATACGCCGAGAAGCGTTGATCGCCGATACGGCGGTGGAAGTCGCCCCAGAGCTGGTCCATGCGGAAGCCGCCCTTCGGCTGGACCTCGAAGCTCGGTGCCCTGCCCGTCAGCGGGTCGAGCTTGCGCCCGTCGACGGTGCGTCCGTCGACGACCATGCGCCCGTCCCAGTTCGGCGGCGCCGGCGCGAACATCCTCCAGCCCTGGAAGAGCCGCGGGTAGACCACTGTGGCGACCATCCATTCGGGGCGATGCTTCGGTTTCAGGAACTTGGGGACCGCCGGGTTCTCGACCAGCACCTGGCTGCCGGTCGCAACGATCAAGAACGCCACGCACAGGGTCCCGAAGCCCTGGGCCGCGCGCGTGACGAGACGCCGCGCTCCCGAAACAGGTCCCAGCGGGCCAGTGTCGGTGCCCGGCAGGTCCTCGACGCCGAAGAACGCCGCCAGCCGCGGCCTTCGTTCCACCGCTCGCTCGATCCGGCGGTCGACTGCGCTGCGCACGCCTGGCAGGCGCGCCCACAGCACGAGCCCCTGCAGCGGCAGCGCGTCGAACAGGTGTAGCAGCGCCTCCGAACCGGTCCAGCGCCGGGCGCCGGTCTCGTCGCCGACCGACAGTGGCGCGGGGTCGTCGGCCCCGCGAGCAGGCACGAATTCCACGAGCGCGAGCGGGTCGAAGCGTTTGACCCAGCGGCACACGCCGACGGAGAAGCCGTCGTCCGGGTCGAAGTAGAGCCGCCGCCGCTGTTTCTTCCGCCGCATGCGGCGCTCGAGCGCGTCCCATGCCTCGCGCGGAATGAGCACGAAGAACAGGGTGACCATCGCGTACGAGAACGGCCCGAGCTGCACCACCGCGTCGATCGACAGATGCAGCGCACAGACCAGGAGCCACGCCAGCATCCGCGTGTAGCGCGTCCCGATGGGAGCGATGATCAAGAACGCGATGCTGCTCTCGATGACGAGCGCCGAATAGCTCATCAGCTTGAAGCCGGCCATCGGCATGAGGCTTCGCACCCACACCCCGAACGGCGTCACCATGCGGTCCTGCTGGAAGAAGTACCAGACCGCCGTGCCGTCGTGCCACGGCTGACCCGTCTTCTGGACCACGTTGAAGTAGTAGATGACGAACCACTGCGCGATGAGGGCCGTGACGGCCAGCGAGACGACAGGGTGGGAGTTGCCTGGCGCAGGGTCGTTGAGCGCTTCAGCGGTCCCCTCGCGGCGGGCCTCGAGGGAGCGCAGGAGCGCGTCGACGCTGAAGCGGCGACCGAGCGGCAGGAACAGGCTCCAGACCGTGAGCACGCCGAGGACCACCCAGCCGCCGTTCTCCAACATGATGTTGCGGGTGTTCAGGCTGATGATGAGCACCGCCGAGAGCAGCTGCATCACACGCGTCTGCCAGCCGATCAGGAGCAGCACGCAGACGAGGAGATGGATCGCAATCAGCACCCGGACTTCCCCCGGCGTGCTGAACGCGAAATACAGCGAGAACTGGTGACCGCTCATCGGGCGGTAGAGCGCGAAGTGGTTCTTCAGCCAGCCGGCGTTCGTGTAGTGGGCGTCCAGATCGGGCAGCCGGCGCGCCACGTCCTCGAACAGGAGCGCGCCAAGCGCGATGCGGAAAAGACCCAGTGAGCGCGGATCCGCCGTCGCGTAGGTGCTCGAGAGCCAGCGCCAGAACGCGACGAGCCCGTCCCTAGAGCCCGCTCGATTCGCTTCCGTGCTGCTCTCCGCTGTCACCGAATGCCCTGCGGCTGGAGCCACGGAGTGGCGCCGGAGTCGGTCACCCGGCCATACGACAGGAGGTCCAGGGGCGGCAGCGGCTGGCCGCGCTTCTGACCGGGCGGCGGGGACTTGTCCTGGACCCACCACACGTCGAAAGCGACCAGCCGATCCTGCGCTCGGCCCTCGTACCGGTACAGGTTGAGCAGGTAGTCGCGAAGGTACTGGCGGTTGCCGGCGTTCGAAGCGAAACGGATCCGGTTTTCGTAGTCGCACCAGAGCTGCGACAGTCCCCAGCCGTTCGGTGCGTACGGGTCGAAGTCGGGGGGCTTGCCCGTCAGCGGATCCAGCTTCCTGCCGTCTTGCGTCCGGGCGTCCACGACGAGGTGCCCGTCTTCGTACGGGGGCTCCGGAGCAAACATGCTCCAGCCCTGGAAGATGCGCGGATAGGCCACGACCTCGGCCATCCACTGCGGCTGGCGGATGGTGAAGAACTGTCGCACGAAGGCGTTCTCGACACAGAGCTGCGAGCCGACCGCGACGGCAAGCACGACGACGAGGGTCTCGCGGAGAAAGCCCAGAGTGGCGGCCAGCTCGTCGCGGAACGTGGACTCAGGCTCCTCCTCGGGCTGCTCGTCCTCGTCCTCGTCGCTTTCTTCGTCATCGACTGCGCCGCCCGCGCTGACCGCGCTAGCCACGAGCGCGCCCCCCGCGTCGGGCACACCGCAGACGCCGAGACCGAACCAGGCCGAGATGCGCATCCGGTTGTCGGCGATGCGGCGGTAGAAGTACCCGGCCAGCGACGACAGCCCCGGCAGCCGCATCCAGAACACCGCCAGGATGCCAAACGGAAGCGCCCGCACGGTCTCGAAGACCGCACGCTCTTCGATGTGCACCCGCCCAGATGGATCCAGCGCGACCACGGTGTGGTCGAGGAGCGCCGGGTCCACGCTCTCCGGTATCTGCTCCGCGTCGCTGTTCTCGACGAACCGGAGACGAGCGAAGGGATCGAAGCGCGCGAGGATCCGGCACACCTGCAGGCAGATCCCGCAGTCGACGTCATAGATGACGGTTCGCGCGCGCTGGGGGCGCCCGAACCAGCGGCCGACGAGCTTCCAGTCGTCCTCTCCGAGCAGCAGAATGAAGAACGACACCATCACGTACGAGAACGGCCCGAGCCGCGCGCTCAACGCGATGCCCCCGTGCAGCATGAGCGCGAGCAAGAACGCAATGCGGCGCGTCCACCTCTGGAAGACTGGCACCAGCAGGATGAACGCGAGCGTCCCCTCGACGACCAGGGTGCCGTGGGTCATCACGTGGACGACCGACATCGGCAGGTGGTTCCGGCCCCAGATCGAGAGCCAGGTCACGATGCGATCCTGCTGCCAGAACCAGTAGATCGCGGTCCCGTTCTTCCAGCCGTGCCCTGTCTTGTGGACAGTGTTGAAGAAGTAGATACAGCTCCACTGCAGGATCAGCGCCAGCACCACGAGCGAAACGAACCGCGTCGAGTCGCGGTAGCTGCGATCGTTCAGCTCTGCCGCGTTGTGCTCGGGGTGTTCGCGAAGCGACCGAAGCACGGCGTCGAGCGACAGGCGGCGTCCCAACGGGAGGAACAGCGTCCAGATCGTGATGATGTTGACGACGACCGTGCCGCCGTTCTGCACAAAGAGATTCCGCGAGTTGAGGCTCGTGATGCAGACCGCCGCGAGGATGTGGAAGAGCTTCGTGCGGTAGCCGACGGCGAACAGGACGTAGATGACGAGCGTCAACGCGAACGCGACGTTCACCTCGCCGAACGTCGAAAACGCGTGGTAGAGCGAGAACAGGTACGCGCCCATCGGGCGGAACAGCGAGTAGTGGTTCGGCAGGATGCCGTCGTTCGTGTAGAACGCGCGGATGTCGAGCCAGCGGCGCAGCAGGTCGACGATCAGGAGCGTGCCGAGCACGATCCGGAAGACGCCAATCCAGCGCGGCTCGACCGACAGGTACCGCTGCCGGAACCACCTGACCGCACGCTCCCAACCGCCGACGCTCCCCGTCCTGGACGAGCTTTCCGCGTTACGCATCTGTCACCAGCCCAGACACTCCCGATCCCGCGGGACCAAGGAGCTCGACTCGTGGATGCACGCGCCGCATGGGCGACGAGCCTACCGCAAGGGGACGCGGGTCCGTCACGCGAGAGGCGGGAAGACCGGACTACGACGTTACGCTACGACAGGGTTTATGGCAGTGAGCTGGGAGGGTTCTGCTTCAGCCCTTGCACTCGACACGAAAATGCAATGAAATCCAGCGTTCCCGAGCGATAATGGCTCGACACCCGCGAGCGGCGCGGCGCGCTGCCGGCCCGCGGGTCGACTGCACAAGACCATGAACGTCTCCTGCGGCAACTGCCCCGCGAAATACGCCATCCCGGACCAGAAGGTCCGCGGGAAGAAAGTCCGGATCAAGTGCAAGCACTGCGGGGCAGCCATCCTCGTGGACGGCACACACCTGGCGACTGGAACGGCAGCGGCCAAGCCCGCCGAGACCACGTCCAGGGCCGGCACGCCGGCGGCGCCGCGCCCCGCGAAGGCGACACCGGCGCCCGCCCCGGCAGCGCCGCGCCCTGCAAAGGCGACGCCGACGCCGGCCCCGATGGCGCCAGCACCCGGCTCCACAACGCCTTCAACCACTGCGAAGCCCGCACCGGCGACGACCACGCCTTCCGCGGCGAGACCTGCCGCCGCCACTCCGCCTGCCACAGCACCGCTAGAGCAGAAGAGACCGGCAGCCGGCACACGCACCGCGCGCTCTTCCGCCAAGCAGACAATGCTGGGCGTCCCGCTGCCGGCTATCGGCGCCGCACCTGCGCCGCCGACCACCACCTCACCGGCTGCTCCCGCACCCGCAGCTGGCCGGCCGCCCACCGCGAGCACTGCGAAGGCAGGCGCAGCCACCAGTAGCGGGACCGCTGCGGCGGAGCCGAAACCCCGCGCCCAGCGCAGCGCCGCCAAGCGCACCATCATCGGCGGCCTCGAAGCCGCGCCCGGCAGCACGAACGTAGGAGATCGGAGCGCCAAGCCGGCGCGCGCTGCCGGCTTCGGCGTGCCGCGGCCTGATCCCGCGGCCGCATCCGTTCCGGAGCCAGCTCCCGTCTCCGCGCACGAGCCCGAGTGGACGGTTGCGATCACGGACGAGCATCACGAGGAGCTGGACACCCACGAGGTCGTGGGCCTGTACAGCGCGGGCACGATCGACGAGGACACGTTCATCTGGAAGGACGGCATGGACGATTGGGCCACGCCGTTCGAGATCCCGAAGATTGCGCGCGAGCTGGAAGCGCGCGGCATATATCCCGGCAGCGAGAGCACGGACCAAGCGACGGTCGTGGCGGACTCGCCACTCCTCGGCGCGAAGGCCGACGGTGTGTGGCACGAGCCCGGCAGCTGGAACGAGCCGCCGGTCGCGCCTGGAGTCGATATCGACGATGTCGGTTTCGACGACGTCACCGTGAACATGGCGGCGCCGCAGGCAGCGGAGCTGCTGCGCGCTGCGGAGGCACGCGAAGCAGCGCAGCACTCGCTTCCCACAGAGCCACCGCCGGCGCCGACGGCGGGGACGAGCGCGTACTCCGACGAGGCGGGAAAAGGTAGCGCGACCGACGACTTCGAGCCCGACGCCATCGGGTCCGACGACGTGACCGTGATGCGGTCCGCTTTTTCGGACTATGCCGCAGGCAGCTCCGACGACGACGTGACGGTGAGCGCGCCGTCGCCCATGTTCTCCGCGGAAGGTGGATTGCTCGGCCACAAGGCGGCGCCGCGCCCCGCGGCGGGTGCACCGCGGGAGCCGACCGGCCCCACGCCGACGGCCGACGACGAAGCGCCGGCGCGCGCCCCGATGCCGAGTGCCTCCTCGATCGACGGAAAGCCGACTGGAGCGCGGAACGAGAGCTCGGTCCTGTTCTCCCTCGACGCGCTGATGAGCAACGACGCGCCGCGCGAGCCCGCCCCATCCTCGGAAGATCTGTTCGGTCTACCTTCACAAGAACCGGCTCTGGACGAACAGGTAAGCGCCCTGACAGCGCCGGACTTCAGCGCACCGCTGATGCAGGCTGCGCCGCCGCCGAGCGCGCCGCAGGCCGAGGCACCCGTGCCGGCTGCGGCAGAACAGGTCGAGGAACCTTCGAAGAGCGGGTCCGGAGCGCTCTGGTTCGTGCTCGTCGTGCTGCTGCTCGGAGCCGGCGCCTTTGCCAGCTATCACTTCCGCTATCCGCCGCAGCTCTGGAGCGCGATTTTCCCGGCTGCCGCCGCGCCCGAGCCGACGCCTGCGTCGGCGCCGGCCGAAATCGCCGCACCGGCCGAAAGCGCCGCACCGGCCGAAAGCGCGTCCGCCAGCGCCGCCGCGGGTGCAGCCGTACCGTCGGGAGCCGCGCCCGGCGCGACCAGCCCGGCCGCCGCCGGGAAGAGCCCGCCCGGCGCGACCAGCCCGGCCGCCGCCGGGAAGAGCCCGGCCGCCGCGGCGACCACGACAGCCGCCACGACAGCCGCCGCGACCGCCGCCGCGACCGCCGAACCCGCTCCCAGCGCCAGCGCTGCGCCTGCCGCCAGCAGCGCGCCCGCCGCCCCGCCTTTCAACAAGGGCGCCGCAGCCAGTGCCATGGCCAGCGCAGCCGGCTCGGCCGCGTCGTGCAAGCAGCCCGATACGTCGCCTGGAGCAGGACGCGTGAGCGTGACCTTCATGCCCAGCGGACGAGCCACCAATGCGGTCGTCACCGGCGACTTCGCAGGTACCGTGGTGGGTGGCTGCGTCGCCCGGCTCTTCCGCGGCGCGAAAGTCCCGCCATTTTCGGGCAGCCCGGTGACGGTCTCGAAGAGCTTCGCCATCCACTGACGCTCGACTAGCCGCTCGATTCTCTTGAATCGCGCGGCTAGACGACCGCGGAGCGGTCGAGGGGGAGGCTCGGCGAAGCCGAGGGGGCGCTGCTGCGCCCCCAACAAA
>Ga0114931_10001261_pt1 | contig 32173 bp, 17 predicted proteins | sample 2SBtaG_FD_89579 | JGI IMG/M metagenome (GOLD analysis project Ga0114931, IMG submission 89579) | Deep subsurface microbial communities from Kolumbo volcano to uncover new lineages of life (NeLLi) - 2SBTROV14_V59a metaG | ecosystem: Environmental > Aquatic > Marine > Volcanic | place: Kolumbo...
ACAAAGCACGGTCCTAAGCGCCCAGTTAAGAATGTGCGTGGCCGTGTGGTTTTTCATCGTGGGAATGCGACGGGTCGAATCGACGATCGCGAGCAACGGTTGTCGAGCAGGATCAGTGGCGATGTACGCCGCGTATTCCGGGTCCGTTGATCCGACGAACGTCATGAGAGATTGAGCGATGCTACCTGCAACGCACTGTCCGACATGAATGAATCGACCATCGACATCGACGACCTTTTCAACAGCAAACTCGCCGAAGGATCCGAGGATTCGCCCGACGTCGCCGACTTGTCCTCCTCGTTCTACATATAGCGAAGTCCAATCGAGAACGATATATCCGCGGTCAGACGCTTTGAGTACTCCACCATAGAGAGATTGCTGATCCTCTGCCGCAATCGCGAGAACGTGGGCCTGGCACGCGAGGTGATTATAACCCGCAAAGCCCGTCGGTTCGTCCACGGAGCGAGCGAGTCGCTTTATTGTGTCGCAGTTCAATTCGTTCTCCTTTTCACTGACAACGGGTTTGGTGCCGCGTGCCGCCTCCCTCGCTCCCTCCATCAAGCGTTCGTATTCGCCGAGGTCGATCGTAAGGCCATCTTCTTCGGCCATCAGTTCCGTAAGGTCGATGGTGAATCCAAAGGTGTCGTGAAGTTTGAATGCGGCCTCGCCAGAGATACGCCCGTGATGATGTTTGTGAGCGTCTTCAGCCGCTTCGCGATAGAGCTTGAGTCCGCGATCAAATGTTCGCCCGAACGATTCTTCCTCGTCCCTGATGATTTCCGCGACGTGTTCGATGTTCTTGCCGCCGTGGGCGGTGCGGAGTTCGGGGAAGGCGTCGCTCATGTGCGCGACGAGCGGTTTGACGAGGTCGTACAGGAACGGTTCGCGCATGTTCATGTACTGGCGTCCGTAGCGGACCGCACGGCGAAGAATGCGGCGCAGGACGTAACCGCGCCCTTCGTTGCTCGGTGTCGCGCCGTCGGTCAGTGCGAAGGTCAAGCAGCGGACGTGGTCGGCGATGACTCTGTAGGAGACGTCGATCATGATTTGATTGTTGTCGCACCGGTTGGAACCCGGTGCCACACCACGACCCCCCCCGTCCCCCCCTTGTAAAGGGGGGGCGGCAGTGGGTTTGTTGTCATCAGATGGCAAAGTTGCGGTGTACGCTGGCGCGCGGGTGCGCTGTCGGATGGCGTCGAAGATGGGTGTGAATACGTCGGTATCGTAGTTGGTGACGCCACCGAGGTCGCCGCGCTGCATACCCTGAAGCACCGCGCAGATGCGCTCGAAACCCATTCCGGTATCCACGTGCTTGGCCGGCAGCGGGGAGAGTTTTCGATCAGCCGCACGGTTGAACTGGATGAAAACCAGGTTCCAAATTTCGATGACGCGGGCATCGCCGGCGTTCACCAGCGGTGCGCCGGAGAGGTCGGGCGTCAGGTCGATGTGGATTTCGCTGCACGGCCCGCACGGACCGGTTTCGCCCATCTCCCAAAAATTATCCTTTTTGTTTCCGGGATGGATGTGGCTGGGGTCGATGTCGGTGACGGTGCGCCAGAGTTCCGCCGCTTGCGAATCCGGCTCGAGACCTTCTGCGGTGTCGCCTTCAAAGTAGGTCGCGTGGAGCCTGTCCTTGGGGATCTTCCAGACTTCGGTGAGCAGTTCCCACGCCCACTCGATCGCTTCCTTTTTGAAATAGTCCCCGAAAGACCAGTTTCCCAGCATTTCGAAGAAGGTGTGGTGGTAGGTGTCCTTGCCAACGTCATCGAGGTCGTTGTGTTTTCCGCCGGCACGGATGCACTTTTGGGTGTCGGCTGCCCGAACGTAGGCTCTCGAACCGGTCCCAAGAAACACGTCCTTGAACTGGTTCATGCCCGCATTGGCGAACATCAACGTGGGGTCATCAAACGGGACTACGGGGGAGGAATCGACGATTTCATGGTCCTTGGCGCGAAAAAAGTCGAGAAACTGCTGCCTGATTTCCTTGGAGGTCATTCGATCAACCTGTCGATGTTGAAACGTTGTGACGCCGCCGACTGCGGCGGGGTTTCGGTGTGTTTTCCCGCCGGGTTCGCCCGGCTTTACACCGATTGCTCTGGTACTAATGTATCGTGCGTAGCGATGCGGTCCAGCGAGCCGATGTATTCGGTACCAGCCCCATTTTGGTATTGGCCTGGGGGGGTGGTGTTATGGGTTTCGCGGAGTCTGTCGCCGCGTCACGAGGTGTGTTTGAGGATCGATCCCGCCTTTTGGAAATGCCGTTGCGGGGAGGAGTTGATATGCGAAGGAAAACTTACTCAGTTTTGTTAGGTGCGGGTTGCTTGGTGATTGTAGCCGGTTGTTCATCAACCGGATCGAAGGGGCGTGCCGCCGCCGGGCGGACCCACCGATCGGCATACACGGCTGAGCACAATCCCACCGTGGATGCGGGACGCGGTACGCCGAGTCTGGAAGACCCGCAGCGACCGGCGGCGTGGGTGTTGGTTGATGGAAAACGCGGAAAGTTCATCGAACACGATGGTCAACCTCAGATGCAATGGGTCGTTGAGCAGCCGGTTTCTCCGGCGCCGACGTTTCGCGTTGAGGGGTATTCGCCTTTGCTGGGAAATCCGCGTGACCTGCGCTTTATTCTAAGGACCGTAGAGTCGCCGAGTGGGGCGGACCTTGCGTACGCGGTTTCGGCGTCGAAGGGGACGTTCGCCGCGGGAAAAGATTATTCTTTGCTTCGACCCGGCGACAACTTCGTGATTCGCAACTGGACCACGGGGGACGTCGTTCGCGAAATCGCACCGCTGCCGCCTGGCACGTACGTGCTGGCTGCGGACGTTCGCGATGATCGGGCGGGCAAGGGAACCGCTGCGGTCACATATTTTACGGTGGGTGAGAAGTAAGGTTCTCCGCTTGCTTTTTGTCCGGTGCAGCGTCCTCGCTGAATCCTCGGGGTCTGTTCTACTGAGCAGAACCGCAAACCCGGACAGAACCGCGACTGTGAGAGGGCGGACATCGCGCACGCGAGCATCGGGGCGCGGCCAAGCAGTTGGGCGGTTTAGAGCATATCCGCACAAGGCGTGGGGGTTGGTCAACGCAATACCCTGCTCCCGTACGGTCGCGGTTCTGCAAAAACGTCGCCCATTGAGCGAAACCGCTTTGACGAGTTTCGTTGCGGGCTGCATTTTCGTCCGCGCGACTCGGTTTTTGGCCGCGGTTGGTATAAGATCGGGGCATGTTGGATGGATCATTCGAGATTGACGAGGACATTCGCTGCGCGTGGACGCTGCCGTCGGCGGTTTACAACGACCCCGGGGTCTACGATGTTGCGAAAGAGCGTATCTTTTCCCGGAGCTGGCAGTTTGTTGCACATGTCGACGACGTGCGCGTCGCGGGGCAGACCCTACCCACCGTAATGCTCGAAGGGTGTCTTGATGAGCCGCTGCTTCTTGTACGCGACCGCGGCGACACGTTGCATTGTCTTTCCAACGTCTGCACGCATCGGGGAATGATCGTGTGCGAGCACGGCGGGGTCGAGTCGTCGCTGCGGTGTCGATATCATGGTCGGCGTTTCGCTCTTGACGGTGCATTTGAGTCGATGCCGGAGTTTGAAGAAGCCGAAGACTTTCCCTCCAATTCAGACGATCTACCGCGCGTCCCGCTTGAGCGGTGGGGTCCGTTTCTGTTTGCAGCACTCGATCCATCCATGCCGTTTGGCGAGTGGATCGCCCCGGTACGCGACCGGCTGCACTGGTTGCCCCTGGATCGATTCAAACGCGATCCGTCACGCAGTCGAGACTACCTGGTGGCTGCGAATTGGGCGCTCTACTGCGAGAACTACCTGGAGGGATTTCATATCCCCTTTGTTCACGCCGGTTTGAACGAGGTCGTCGATTACGGAAGCTATCGCACGGAGCTTGCCCGGTATGCGAGTTTGCAGGTTGGTTTGAGTCGCGGTGGCGATGCCGTTTTTGAGCCGCCTTCGGGGACTCCGGATGCGGCGGAAAAACCGGCGGCGTACTATTACTTCCTGTTTCCGAATTTGATGCTCAATTTTTATCCTTGGGGTCTTTCGGTCAATGTCGTTAAGCCCCTGGGCGTGGACCGAACGCGCGTATCTTTTTTGACGTATGTGTTGGACGAATCGAAACTTGAAACGGGTGCCGGTTCCGGTCTTGATCGCGTTGAGCGGGAGGATGAAGCGATCGTAGAGCTGGTGCAGACGGGAGTTCGATCGAGGCTGTATGATCGGGGGCGGTACTCGCCGAAGCGCGAGCAGGGGACGCACCATTTTCATCGGCTGTTGTCGGAGTTTCTTTAGCGGTTCAGTGTGGGACTGTTTTTCCGCCGGTGTTTTCGCCGGTTACAGCGGAAGCTGTTTGTGTGTAGCGGTTGGTGGGGACCCCAGCCCGCCTTGATTGTGTGACTCCGGGTGGACCGAAGTCCGCGGCTCGCCACACAAAAAAACGCCGGCGCAGCGTCACCGTCCGATCTTCGGGTTCCGTTCGTGCGATCAGAGCCTCGATCGTGAGGGAGCGGACATTGCCGACCCGAATACGAGGGCGTGACAAAGCGCCAAAAGCCGGGGCTACACGCTCAGTTAAGACTTTCTCAACTTGCCACCCTGACGACGGGGTTGGCGGTGGGTCGATACCGCAGGGTCGTCGCTCCTGTGGGTTGGCTGCTTGACCGGTTGGAGTTCCTTCAATAGAAGTATCGCACGATGTTTGATGCACTTACAGACAAACTGAGCGGAATCTTCAGGGGTCTTCGCGGTCGGGGCAAGATCACGGAAGAAAACGTCAACGAGGTGATGCGAGAGATTCGCACGGCGCTGCTTGAAGCGGACGTGAGTCTCGAGGTGGCAAGGCAGTTCTGCGACGAGGTTGCCAAAAAAGCAATCGGCGCTGAGGTCATCAAGACCCTCAAACCTGCCGAGGTGATGGTCAAGATCGTTCACGACGAACTTGTTTCGCTCATGGGACCGGTCGATCCGCGGATTCCGTTTGTCACGCCCGGTCCGACGGTTTTGCTGATGGCGGGACTGCAAGGTTCGGGGAAAACGACGACTTGCGGAAAACTGGCTAAGCTGCTTGCCGGTCGCGCCAAGCGTCCTCTGATGGTGGCGGCGGACTTGAAACGTCCTGCGGCGATCGATCAGCTCGAAGTGCTCGGGCAGCAGATTGACGTTCCGGTCTATACCGAAAGAGGCCACGAAAACGCGGTCAAGGTTTGTCGCAATGGAATCCGCCAGGCGAAAAAGACCGACCGGGACGTTGTGATTCTCGATACGGCCGGTCGTCTTGCGATTGACCAGGAACTGATGGACGAGTTGGCCAAGGTTGCGGGGGCGACAGCGCCGCATCAGGTCTACCTCGTGCTCGACGCGATGACGGGTCAAGACGCGGTCCATACCGCCAAGGTTTTTAATGAGCGGTTGGAGCTTGATGGGGTCATCCTGACCAAGTTCGACAGCGACACGCGCGGTGGTGCGGCGCTTTCGGTGAAGCGTGTGACAGGCAAGCCGATCAAGTTCATCGGTGTCGGCGAGAAGCTTGAAAACATCGAGGAGTTTCACCCGGACCGGATCGCCGGACGAATTTTGGGGATGGGCGACATTCTGACACTTGTCGAGCAGGCACAGCGTCAGTTCGATCAGGAGGAAGCGGCCAAGCTCGAATCCAAGATGGCGTCGGGGAAGTTTTCGCTTGATGATTTCCTGGTTCAAATCAAAAAAATGAAACAGATGGGATCCATGAAGGACCTGATGAAAAAAATCCCGGGGATGGGGGATATGCTGGGCGATGTGGACATGGACGAGCGGGAGATCGTTCGCATGGAAGCGGCGATACAATCGATGACGCCGCGCGAGCGGGCGAATCCCAAGGTGATTGACACATCCCGGCGACGTCGGATCGCGCGAGGGGCGGGGATTGACCCGTCAGACGTCAGCCAGTTGGTCAAATCCTTTGAGCCGATGCGCGACATGATGAAGGCGATGAGCGGTCGGTCGTTTATGCAGCGGATGCGGATGGGAACGCAGTTTTCACAAATGATGGCCGGGGGGGGGCTGCCCAAGATGAAGCAAAAGCCCACCGCCTCACGCCGAATCCTGAACAAAAAGGACAAGCGCAAACGTCGCAGACGTCGGTAATTTTTCGGATTTCGCATGATATGACGGTTCCGGGATCGTGGCTTGGGACGCGCCCGTTACCGCGGCGTTACGCATGGTTGTCCTTTCGTGCGTATCAAATCGTACACATCAACGCTGATCGCTAGAACCGCGCAGCACATTTCGCTACAGTAGAGCACCTCGGAGGAGTGCTTCGTCGGGTCCGGCGGCGCGCGCTTGGGTTTGGACAGCGTGCGTGCCGTCCGCTCTCCATGCCGATAGTGAATGAGCGTGGGATTCGAATGAAGACACGAAAGGATGGACGCGGCATCTCGAAGATGTACTTGGCCAGTCAAATTCGCCGGCGGCTGAGACGTGCGCGGTGTGCGCAGGGGGGAAAAGTGCGCGCGCTGCTGATTCTCTGCGCTGTTGTTTCGATCGCGCAGGTTCGGATCCAAAAGCCCGGCGTTATCAGTTTGCAGCAGGGTCGCAATCAGCTCGAACCACCCTCGATGGTTATTGAGACTTCCCCCGAATTGGCCAATCTGATGTCCACCGCGCAGGAAGCGATCGATCGCAAGGACTGGAAGCTGGCCATCGACTCGCTACAGCGGATCGTAGACGATTCGACCGGTTCGTTGGTTGAGTCGGACGCCGACGATGCCGGCGGGGTCGCGTCGTACGAGTCCGCGCGACGATACGCGACGCGTCGCTTGGCTGATCTTCCGTCGCAGGGGTTGAGTGCATACCGGACGCTTTTTGATGGAAAAGCACGCGGGATGTTCGATCGCGGACGGGAATCCATGGATCATGACGGCGTTCGCAGAGTTGCCGACCGTTACCTGTTGACTTCTTCGGGCGACGATGCGGCGGAGTTGCTTGCGTCGTGGGCGTTGGATGAGGGGCGTGCGTCGGAGGCGATCGGCTGGTTGAATGCGATTCTGTCGCTGGTTCCCGATTCGGACATTCCGCCCATTCGTTTGTACGGAAAGCTGGCGATGGCGTACGCGATGCTCGGGCGAATTGAAGACGCCGAGGGCGCCTTGCGATTATACGATTCACATCAACCCTCGCAGCAGCAACACCCCGACTGGTTGTCCGATCTGGAATCAGCGGCACGTCGTGAGCACGGTCCGCACGATTCGACGGACATTGTGCGACCGGCGTTGTTGGCGTCTACACCGTGGCGGTACGATCTGGAAGGGACCACGACAAACTTTTGGCGTCGTCTTCATGACGAGGACGCTGGTAGTCGGCCCTTGCTTGTTGAAAAACGCTTCGTCGTTGCTGATGGCAACATTTTTGTGCGCACACCGGGAGGTTGTCGGGCGCTCAACGGGGATGATCTTTCGCTCATCTGGGAGGCCAAGACAGGTCGTACTTCAACCTACACGGAAGGGAGTCTGGCGTCGGCGCGACAGTGGCTTCCGATGCGATGGTTGCGCTACGTGGCCACTGATCGAGTCGATCCGTCGACGAGTTCCCTCAGCGCCGGCGGGGGGCTTGTTTTCGTGATCGAGACGACCGGAGAGAGCACCTATCTGGATCGTGACGAGATTTCGGTAGATATTGCCGACGGGCAAGTCTCGATGGTCGGTCCGGTTGCGCCTGGAACACAACCCAGTGGAACGCGGCTTGTTGCGCTGGAGGCATCGACGGGCGAGCTTCGTTGGTCGCGGGGTCGCACGGTCAAGGCGGGAGATCGTCTCGGCAGTGTTCGGTTTCGTTCGACGCCGATCGTTGTTGGTGACAAAGCCTGGGTGCCGTACTACGACCGTGCGGATTTTTATGTGGCGGTGTTGCGCGTCGAAGACGGTGCGCTGGTCGCGGACGTTCTTCTTGGTTCGATCAGCGACGCTGGAAGGGCCGACGATTTTGTAACCCCTCCGGGTTATAGCGACGGGGTTGTGTACGTTCCTTCGGGTGTAGGGGTTCTTTTTGCGGTTGATTCTCGCGATTACACCTTGCGGTGGGCGAGCAAGTATCGGTCGGCGGACGGGGACGAGAATCCGAGCCCCTCCGGGGGATGGATTCCCGAACCTCCTTTGATTCTGGGGGATACGGTTGTGCTTGCCCCACCGGATTCTTCCGCGTTGTTGGCATTTTCTGCGGCAACCGGCAGCTTTCGATGGTCGACGGTGATCGAGGGCGGTTCCTACCTGATCGATTCGGATACAAAGCGTGTCTGGGTGGGGGGTCGAACAATTGCGGCTGTGGATGCAGCCGGTGGTGATGTCCTGTGGAAAAAGACGCTTGAGTCTGTACCCACGGGTCGCGGTGTCCGCACCGGTGGGGTGTTGAACATTCCTGTTGCCGACGGGCTGGAGGTTTTTGAAGCTGCGACGGGGGAGCAGGTTGACCGACTGGCTCTTGGAAACGCCATGTTCCCGCTGGGGCATATCGCTCGGGTTGGTTCCTCGTTGGTAAGTTTTGATCCGTCGTCGGTTCGCCGTTATCCCGATCTCGATAAGGTATTCGAGGACGCAAAGCGTGCGCTGGCGGTCAGTGCCGATGACGTTCGCGCGTCGGCACAACTTGCGTGGTCTACGTTTTTACAAGGAGACGCCAAACGCGCTTACGAAATCGCTACCGAGGCGGAATCCCGATACGCAAACGGATCGGGTCCCACCGACGATCATGCGAAAGCCTCGCTTGCCCGGGTGAGGCTCGAGTCGCTGTTCGTCATGTCGCAAGCAACGGACTCGCCAACCCCGGAAACCCTCGCCCGGTTGCGCGAAGTTTGCGAGATGAAGTTGTCGCGCCGCGATCGGTTCCGCTGCCGGGTGCGAATCGCCGAGTCGCTTGCCCGGTCCGGTGATCCGCTGGGTGCGTACCGATCGCTTTTCGACTATGGACTTCACACGGACAAGAGCGACGAACCGCTACGTGGCAATGGGCTTGTTCGACTCTCCTTACGACGCGATCTGGCGGGGCACCTTAGGGCGTTGCGATCGCGGATGAGCCGCAGCCAGGTGGCGACACTTGAGAGTGAAATGCTTGCGAGAGTGGATTCGATATCCAGGGAACTTCGCAACGGCAACAGGAGCGGTTTCATCGGAGAACTGCAGCGAATTGCGGATCTGTGGAACGAGGGGCTTGTTGCCCAGCGGTGTTTTTTGGCGTTGGCTGATGATGCTGTTGCGCGGAGAAAGTATGAGCGAGCGGAACAGTATCTCGCCGAGGTCAAGCGCACTTCCGGTGGTGTCCAGGAGGCCATTTCGGCGCGACTACGAATGTGCAGTCTCTACGGAGAGTCGATGGAAAACGTCGTGGAGCTTTTGGTCCCCTGTCTTGATGAATTGGATCGTCGGTATGGGTCGATGCCTGTTCCGGCTGAGTTTTACCGGGGGAATCGCAAGGATTCTTCGTCGCGCGAATTGGTCGGCGAGTGGGTGGCAGCGATGCGTTCGTTGATTCCCAAGGGGATTTTGGAGCTTTACGGGGAAGGGGCGTCGGACAAGGAGGGTCCACTCCGGTTGACCGGGGAGAGCGCCTGGTCGAGCAACTTGCAGTCCGGGTCTCAGCCGCGGATCGTTCGACTGACTCCTGCGCGCAACAAGGCAATCAGCGATCGCGTGATTCTTTTTGATAGCGAGGGTGCTCTGGAATGTATCGACGCGGCGCGCGGCGGTGTTTCCTGGAAGGCTGAACTGGCCCTTCCTGGTGACGCGGAGGATTCGTCGAAGAACCGCCGGACCTATGTTGAGTCCAATCCTCGCTACGCCGTTTTGGATGGTCAGACAGTGGTGGTTAACGCGGGGGAAGCACTTTTCGGCGTGGGGATGATAACGGGACGACGGCTTTGGGCACGGCGATACGATGTGCGACTTCACGAGGAGATTGCACCTTATCGCGATGGTGCGATGGCTGGGGGTGACGGATATGTGGCAGCGCTTCCGCGCGATGGGTATCTTTCGCTTCTTCGTGCGCGCGACGGGTCCACGGTCTGGGAGCGGGACTTGCGTGGAGAGGCGGTGCGGCGCGTGTGGATGTCGGGCGAGCGGATTATCACCGCTGACGCCGGGATGACGCGTGCGCACATTTTCGATCGCGTCGATGGTCGGCTTGTACGCAAGGCGTTGTTTGCTCAACCCAATCCGGGAACGGAAGTCGTGTCGCTGGTGACAACCGGCGGTGTTCTTTGCGGACCCCAGCGAGAGAATATCCAGGCAAGTGTCGTTGGAATTGATACGCGCACGGGCGAGGATCGCTGGCGTTTTCATCTGTCCAAACCGGTGGCCCAGCTTTTCGAAGTTGCACCGGGACATTTGGGCATCGGAATGCTTGGCGGTGAGGTGAAAGTCATTGAGACGCAAACCGGTGAAGTGCTGTTGAGTTACCAGGTTCCGCAAGGACGGGCGGCCGTCGCCGGAGCATATTTTGAGGGTTCGTTGATCCTGGCGGTCGAGTCGATGCGTGGAAACCCGCGTGTTCCATCACTTGTTGCCCTGGACATCGCGACAGGCGATCAACTCTGGGTCCGCGACGATATTCGATCGCTGCCCGATGTGTCTCGGCGACTTTCGATCACCGACGGTGTGATTCCGGCGTTTGTTGAGTTCCAGCGAACCACCATCGAGCATGGGAATCGTCAGCAGCGCCGCTCACAGACGGCCCTGGTGTTCGTCGATCCGCGGACGGGTGCGACACTGGGAGAGAAAGCGCCGCTTCGGGGAGCGTTTTCGGGGAATCGCGTTGGAATTGATTTGGCGATTCATGGAGAGTTCGCGGTGTTGGCGACAGGCAGCGACCTTCGTGCGTTTCGGATTCAGCATGGTCGAAGTGGCGGCGAGGGGGGGCTTTGATGGTCGGAGTTCGTGCATCCCGTTTTGCGTTTCCGAGGCGCGACCGTGAGGGTAACGCATCGAGCGCGACCGTTCGTTGCCGGAGCGAGGGGCGGCGCAAAGAGATTCGCTTTAACTTGGTAGTTACACGATCACTATGTGCCATCGCCCTTTTCTGTTCTAATGTCGCCGCGGGCCAAGCTGATTCGGCGTCGGGTGGACCTTCTGCCGTTGCGAAACAAGGCGTTGAACTGGTCACTCCGGAGACGAAGCGGGCTATCGACCGGGGATTGGCGTACCTGGCTCGCCGGCAGGAGCGCCGTGGATCGTGGTCTAACATCGGTGGGCAGGGGCGGTACCCGGTGGCGATGACCGCGCTTGCGGGCTTGGCGTTTTTGATGGACGGAAACACTACGACACAGGGTCGCTACGCTCCGCAGGTCGATCGTGCCGTGAGTTTTTTGCTAAAGTCGGTGCAGCCTTCCGGGTTGATTACGGGCGGGGAAGAGGAATCTCGCCCGATGTACGGCCACGGTTTTGCGATGCTTTTTTTAAGTCAGTTGTATGGGATGTCGGAGAATGAGAACCGTGCGAGGCAGATTCATCGCGTATTGCAAAATGGGGTTGCGCTGATCCAACGTGCGCAGAGTCCGTTGGGCGGTTGGATTTATCGACCTGACTCGGGGGGAGACGAAGGATCAGTTACCATAACACAGGTGCAAGCGATACGATCGTGTCGCAACGTGGGGATTGCGGTTCCCAAGGACGTAATAGATGACGCGATGGCGTATCTTGCCGCTTCGCAAAACAGTGACGGCGGTATCCGCTATTCGTTGCGTCAAAGGCAGGGCGGTTCGCGTGCCCCGATCACGGCGGCGGCGGTCGCGTGCTGGTACAATGCGGGGGAATATGAGAATCCTCTCGCGAAAAAGGCGGTGGCGTATTGCAAGCAGAACATCAGCCCGACCGGGGGGGCTGGACACGACTTTTACGCGAATCTTTACTGGGCGCAGGCGTTGTATGTTTCCTCTGACCCTTACTGGGATGAATACTTTCCCGTCCGACGCGATTACTTGCTGGGTCTTCAGCGGTCGGACGGTTCGTGGAACCGTGGTGTAGGAGATATCTATCATACATCGGTTGCGTTGATCGTGCTGCAATTGCCGCTTCAACAGCTCCCGATCATGCAGCGATAACGGGCGACCGGCGCGGTGAGCAACGGGCGATCCGTTGTGGGCCTGGTGCCGAAAAGTCGGTCTGCCGCCCCATCCTGTTTTTCGGATATCGTCTGCATCGTGACCAATCTGTTTTCACGAAAGGGTGCACGGTCCTTTCGCGTGAGGTCGAGAGGAAATAGGTGTTGGACCGTGCGAAATCAATCCAAGTTCGCTTGGATGTGGGAGAAAGAAGGTTTCTTTGTACGAGGCAAGAAGTTTTGGAGTCAACCATGAGTGATGATCTGGTCACAAACGACGTTGCCGCGACCGGCGAGACCGGTGATCTGGAGGCGCTTCGGCATCTGGGTGATGCGCATGAACGCATCCGGTCCGAGTTGAGCAAGGTGATCGTGGGGCAAAGCGAAGTCATCGATCAGATGTTGATCGCGCTGTTCGCGGGGGGGCACTGCATGTTGGAGGGCGTTCCCGGATTGGCCAAGACACTCATGATCTCGACGCTGGCGCGGTGTCTGAACCTGACGTTCAATCGTATCCAGTTTACACCGGACCTGATGCCGTCGGACATCACCGGCACGGAAGTGATCCAGGAAGACCGTGCGACGGGAAAACGAGAGTTCAAGTTTCTGCAGGGGCCTATTTTTGCCAACGTGATTCTGGCGGACGAGATCAATCGCACGCCTCCCAAGACGCAAGCGGCCCTCCTGGAAGCGATGCAGGAACGCCACGTGACAGCCGGCGGTGAGCGACACGATCTGGTACTTCCTTTTTTCATTCTTGCCACCCAAAACCCGATCGAACAGGAAGGGACGTATCCACTTCCCGAAGCTCAGCAAGATCGTTTTTTGTTCAAGATTTATATTTATTATCCTTCGTATGATGAGGAATACGCGGTGGCCGATCGAACCACGGGCGGAGTCGGGGAAAGTCTCAAGGCGATCCTGTCTGGCGAGGATATTCTCAAATACCAGACGATCGTTCGCCAGATTCCCGCGGCGCCGGACGTGATTCGTCACGCCCTTGACTTGGTTCGCGCGACCAGGCCCGACCAGGAAGACAGTCCGCCGTTTGTGAAGCAAATGGTGACGTGGGGAGCTGGTCCCAGGGCGGTCCAGTCGTTGATCCTGGGAGGAAAGGCACGGGCGGCGCTGGCCGGACGGGATCATGTTTCGGCCCAGGACGTACGGGCGTTGGTGCATCCGGTGCTCCGTCATCGTGTGGTGACCAACTTTTCAGCAGAGGCGGAGGGATACAGTTCGGATCGTGTGATCGACGACCTGCTTGAGGCGATTCAACCCCATACGACACACCTGGACGACGATGAGCACATCCGCAAAGTACTTTCAACCTGAGGTTTTAAGCCGGATTTCGCGCCTTGAGCTTCGGGCGAGGCACGTGGTCGAAGGGTTTGTGAGCGGGATGCACAAAAGCCCCTACCGGGGTTTTAGCGTCGAGTTTGCAAACCACAGACCCTATGTGCCCGGCGACGACATTCGCCACATCGATTGGCGCGCCTACGCCAAGGCCGATCGTTTCTTCATCAAGGAATACGAGGAGGAAACGAACATGCGCGTCCACGTTCTGCTGGATTGTTCGGCGTCGATGGCGTACCCCGAGCATCCCAATTCGGATCGCATGAATAAGTGGGATTACGCCGCCACCGTGACCGCGTCGCTCGCGCATCTTTTGGTGTATCAACAAGACGGCGTTGGGTTGGCGTTGTTTGACCGTGACCTAGTGCAGGAGCTTCCTGTTTCAACGAGTCGCAGTTCCCTGACGGATATGGCGAGCGTGATCGAATCGGTCTCGCCCCGGAAAGAGACGGACCTAGGAGCGGTTTTGGCGCATGTGGCCGGTCAGTTACCCAGACGTGGGATGGTCATTTTGGTCTCGGACTTGCTGGCGAACGTGGACGATTTGATTCGCGGGCTGCAGCGGCTTGCGTACGGAAAGCACGACGTACTGATCCTACACGTTCTCGATCAAGATGAGATTGAGTTTCCCTTCGCGGACCGCACACTTTTTGAGGGATTGGAGGATATCAACCGGCGTGTTTTGACGGACCCCCAATCGCTTCGGCGCGAGTATTTGGAGGCGCTGGAGGTTTACCTGGGTCGTATTCGTCGGGCATGTTTGGACAACCGGATTGATTATGCACTGCTGAACACCGGCGAGGCGATTGATGTTGCTTTGAGTACGGTATTGGCCACGCGCATGCACCATCGGCGGGCGACGGCGTGAGTGAGGTTGTGGAAGGAGCGATCGCGATCCCGGAAAATGGACTCATTCTGGCGGCTTTTGTGACGCCCGCGCTGGTTGGCGTAGGGGCGGCGGCGATGAGTGCGCCGATTCTGATCCACTTGCTCGCTCGACGACGATTCAAGCGCGTTCGATGGGCGGCGATGGAGTTTTTGCTCGATGCGGATCGCCGAAACCGTCGGCGTGTACGTTTGGAAGAGTGGATTCTGCTTGTTCTGCGGTGTCTGGCCGTTTTTCTGATCGGGATTTTGGTTGCACGCCCCTTCGTGAGCCCCGCCAACATCGCTTCGGCATTTGGCGGGTCTAGAAGAACCGAACGGGTCTTTCTTCTCGATGACACGTTCAGCATGGGGTATCAAGTCGAATCGAAGACCGTCTTTGATCGCGTCAAGCAGGCCATGCGAAAAATCATCGCCTCCGTTCGCAGGCAATCCCCCGATGATACCGTGACCATTCTTCGTGCAAGTGCCGTGGATCACCCCGTGGTGGCCGGTGCTTTTCTGGATGATTCCCAGACCGACCTGATCCTTGAGAACATCGAGGCGATGCAGGTCTCGCAACGTTCGATGGACCTGCGTGAAGTTCTTGATGCGGTGGTCAAACAACTCGATCGCGAGGACGACATTCTCAACGTCGCGCTCTATATTTTAAGTGACTTTCAAAGCAGCGACTGGGCGATGCGCGGGGGCGGTTCGGGAAAAGGGGTGACTTCCCCGGCCGCCGCGTTACAACGGTGGGCTACGGATGAGCGAAGCCTCCAGGTGTTCTTGGTGAAGCTCGGAGAAGATCAACCCGTCAACACGGCGGTGACCGAGTTGCGTCTCGACGCCGGTCAGGTTGTGGCCGGAACGACGGACCACTTGTACGCCTCGGTGACGCATTTCGCCAACGAACCGCGCAGCGATGTGACGCTTCAATTGACGGTCGGCGATCGTCCCCAGTCCTCCAAGTCCATCTCGTCCCTGCCCCAGCGACAGCAAGTTACGATTGATTATGAAAGCGATTTTATTCGTACCGGTGATGAAAGTCTGCGTGTTCGTCTTGCCGACGACAGGCTTGCGGTGGACAACACTCGCTACCTCACCGCTACGGTGGTGGGGGCGATTCGTGTGTTGATCGTCAACGGCGAGCCTTCGGCAGACGAGTTCAACGATGAGGTCGCGTTGCTTGCGACGGCGCTTCGACCGGAGGGTGATGTCTTCAGCGGGATGGAGTCGGTCGTGGTGGATGAGGCGGGGTTGGAGGACATGAATCTCTCGCAGTTTCATCTTGTTGTGCTTGCGAATGTCTATCGCGTGGTCGAGCCGATGATGGCTCCGCTGGAGCATTTCGTGCGAAACGGTGGGGGACTGGTCATCTATCTTGGCGATCAGGTTGATCCGGAACTTTACAACGCGACGATGTTTCGGGAGGGGAAGGGTCTTTCGCCTGTCGAACTGGTCGAGATTCTGCATCCATCCGAACCGGCGCACCTGGTGGTCACCGATCGTTTGCATCCGGTTCTTCGCGGTGTCGGGGGTGAGGATGACCCGTTGGGGCTGGGGCGGATTCCGTTTCGTGTGTTTTTCGGAACACGTCCTTACGATCCTCAACGCCATGGTGAGGGGGAGCAGAGTAATCCTGCAAAAGCATCGCACGTATTAGCGCGGTTCGATGATGCTAATCAAAGTCCTGCCATTGTGGAGCGGTCGTTTGGTGCGGGTCGAGTGGTGGTGTTGACCAGCAGCGCGGACAAGGAGTGGAACTTGTGGCCCGACCATCCCACGTATGTGCCGGTAACGCTGGAGCTGGCTGATTACGTTGCGCAGCGCGGTCGACTCGGTTCGCAGCAACTGGTGGGCGCGCCGATCGAGCTGCCGCTTGAAGCTTCGGTGTATGAATCGGATGTTTTGGTGCGCACGCCGTCGTATCCGAACGAACCGGAAGCGCCGATCACAGCTACTTCGCAGGGGGACGGTGATGGGCTGGTTGTGCGGTGGGATCATACGCCGCAGTCGGGTTTTTATCAATTTGTGATGCGTCGGCGTGACGGCGAGGAGCAGACCCGCATGGTGGCGGTCAACGTGGATGCGCGGGAGAGCGATCTTACGCCGGTGCGCCAAGCTCAGTTGCGTACGGCGCTGGCGGGGATTCGCGTTGAGATCGTTAACGGGCTGGCCGGTCTTGCCGGGCAAACCGACGACGGTCGCACGGAGCTTTGGCGATTCGTTTTGATCTGCGGTGTGCTTGTCTTGATGGCCGAGCAGGGGCTCGCCTGGTTTTGGGGGCGTCGTCGCTGATGGGTTTTTCGTCGCTTATGATTCATTCCGTCGCCGTGCTTGCAGGCCAGGTGCGCCAAGAGGAACAAGTCGTTACCGAGCTTCGTTATCTTCCGGAGGGATGGGTGGCAGTGGGCGTGACGGCGCTGGTTGCTGCGCTGCTTTGGTGTGTCGTTTATATGTACCGACATGAAGGTCGCGTTGGGGCGTCCGGTCGCGTTCGTGGATTGCTTGCGCTGATCCGTTGTGTGATTCTCTTGCTGCTTTGTTTAATCATTTTTGAGCCGGTCAGTGTGCGGATTCTTCGCCGGTGGATCGATTCGTACACGGTCGTACTGGTCGACAATTCGTCGAGCATGGACTTGGCCGACAACTACCGCGACGCGGATGCGGGGCAACGCGTTGCGAAACTCATGGGAACTTCGAGTGATGGGTCGCCTCGCCGTCGCGATATTGCACGTCGCATATTAACCGAGGACGATCGAAGTTTCCTGCGCGAGCTTTCTGAAAACAATCGCGTGAAGCTCTATCGCTTTGGTGATCAGATCGAGCTGGCCGCTTCGATTCGTGCAACGAGGGAAGGTCATGCGGTTCGAACTTTGGATCGAGGCAAGGTTGATTCGGCGCAGCGCGGTTCGCTTGAAGATGTCGCCGACGCCGACCTGGACTTGGATAGCAGTGACGCGGTGACGAACATCGAGCGGGCGTTGCGGCGATCGGTTGAGTCAATGGGAAACGCTCCTATTGCCGGGGTGGTCGTTCTTTCGGACGGTGCGTTTAACCAGGGAGCGCCTGTCGAAGAAGTGGCCCGGTTCGCCCGAGAGCGAAACCTGGCGATTCACACCGTCGGTCTTGGTGACCCCTCGCCCCCCCGAAATGTTAGTGTTACCGAAATCGTCGCTCCCGAGAGCGTTGTCCTGGATGATCCTTTTGCCATCACCGTCAGCGTAGCCGCCGACGGCGCGGTGGGAGAGTCGTTGGATGTGACGCTGCTGGAACGCAACACCAGCGACGGCAGTGCGGAAAAGGCCGTGGAACGCAAACGCGTTGCCGTGCGGGCGGGAGCACGGATTGATCCCATTCTTTTCCAGCGAAAGCAAGAACGCGAAGGGCGCTATGTTTACACGGCTCGCGTAGAACCGCTGGCGGGCGAATCCGTGACCGAGGACAACGCCAGGCAGGTTGCGATTCAGGTTATCGACGCCAAAACGCGCGTGTTGATTGTCGCGGGGGGACCGAGTTGGGATTACAGGTACTTGACCCGTTTGCTTCAGCGCGATGAGACCGTTGACGTCAGTTGTTGGTTAGAATCGGCTGACTTGAGTGCCGTACGCGACGGCAACACGGTCATCGATCATCTTCCAACGGAGTCTGAGGAGCTTTTCGAGTACGACGTGGTCATTTTGCTTGATCCCGGTGGAGAGGAGATAGACGAAGCATGGTGTCGACGGGTTGATACGCTTGTGACGGAGTATGGTGGTGGGCTTTTGTATGCCGCCGCCCGCCCACACACGCCGGATTTCATGCGAGACCGTCGTTTTCGTGCGATCCGAGACCTTCTCCCGGTGACGCTCGATCCCGAAGCGGATCTCGTATTGAACCAGATCGGACATTATCAAACGACGCCTTCGCCGATTGTGATTCCCGAGGCGAGTTACGCGCATTCCGTTCTGCGTCTGGCGGATGACCCGGTCGCGACCAAGCTCGCCTGGAAGGGGGTCGCAGAAGTGTATTGGCATTATCCGGTTTTACGCGAAAAACCGGTGGCGACGGTGTTGATGCGCGATGGCGACGCTCGTATGAGAAACAGTTTTGGCGGCCACGTGCTTGCGGCTGTTCAGTACGTCGGTGCCGGTCGTACCGCGTTTTTGGGTTTTGACTCGATGTGGCGCTGGCGTCGCCACGGAGAGCGAATCTACAACCGTTTCTGGATTCAACTCGTTCGCTATTTGTCGGAAGGAAAACTTCTCGGCGGCAGCAAGCGGGCGACGCTTTTGGTCGAAAATGAGAGGCCTTCGCTTGGCGAAGTGGTCAACGTGAGCGCCCGACTGTTGGACGCGAGGTACCAACCACTGCATCGCGACCGGATCGACGCGCGTGTCGAAGTCAACGGTGATCGGCATCCCTTTACGCTTGCAGCACAACCTGAGCGTCCTGGTTGGTACGACGGTCGTTTTATACCCGATCGAGTGGGGAACTATCGCGTCAGCGTCCGACTCCCCGCGACCGCAACGAATGAGCCGATTATCGCGGAACGGGATGTGATCGTGTCTCGCCCAAACCTGGAGATCCTCAATCCTCGAATGAACAAAGCCGGGCTCATCACGCTCGCCGAGCAATCACAAGGTGGGCGTTATTGGGAAGTTGACCAGGCGGGGAATATCCCGAAGGAGATTCCTGACCTGCACGAGGAAATCCCCGTTCGTTCTCGACCAAGGACATTGTGGGACAACGGGACGGTTCTGGCCTTGTTGGTTGGACTCATGGCCCTTGAATGGGCGATTCGAAAATGGAACCGACTACTGTAAAACGATGAGCGCGCAACCGATCAAGACATCCGGGCGAAACGGCGGCGTGCCGCTTGATCGAGGCATTCGCAACCGATTGGCGTCGGTGATTACGCGACTGCGGGCGTATGTGTTCGTGGAGGGGCTTGCCGCGATATGTGTCTTTTTGCTCTGTGGCGCGGTCGTACAATTCCTGCTGGACTACGGAACGCACGGGATGCGCTGGAGCATGAGAGCGGCGTTGCTGGGCGTGATCCTTGTCGTGGCCTGCGTGATGTTGTGGCGTCGCGTTTTGAACCCGTTGCGCGTTCGTGTTGATCTTCCCGACGTCGCCAACTTGGTTGAGCGGAGGTTTCCGCATCTTGCCTCGGTTTTAATCTCGGCTGTTCGCTTTTCACGCGGGGAGTTCGGGAGCGAAACGAGCAATTCACCCGAGCTGGCGGGGGCGACGGTCCGGCGGGCGGTGGTGGCGACGGGGGGGCTTGATTTTTCGGCGGTTCTCAACCCTCGTCGGGCGCGGCGTGCGGCCTCTGCTTTCGTGGCAACCGTGGCCATTTTTGTCTTGGTTACGATTGTCGCTCCTGAGATGACGGGGCTATGGTTTTCGCGCAACGTTTTGTTGCGGGACGTTTCCTGGCCCCGCCGTACGACGCTGGTGGTTGAGTTGACCGATGGGGAGTTGATCGGTGCTCGCGGAGACGACCTGGTGATTCAGGCTTACGCACAAGGGGTGCAACCGCGCGAAGTTGATTTTTTTTATGAAACGGCTTCGGGTGATCGCGGGCGTGAAACCATGGTAACGGTGGGAAGTGCCGGCGCGTACCGGTACCGCTACACGCTCAAGAACGCGCAGGAGGATTTTACGTTTTATCTACGAGGCGGAGATGATACGACGTTGCGATATCAAGCGCGTCTGTTGGAACGTCCAAGGGTGCAAACCGCCTCGATCCGTGTTGTTCCGCCGGACTATTGCGGACTTGAGCCCTTTACCCTTGGCGACAGTCAGCGATCTGGACAGGTTCTGCCTGGAAGTCGGGCCACTTTTACCATTGCAGCGAACAAACCGCTCGCAAAAGCGACTCTCGTTTCCGGAACCGAAACGATCGCGGAAGCAGCGCGAGAGGGAACGGGTTTTACCGTGACAATCTCACCTGAAAAGACCCGTACGTATCACTTCGCGCTTGTCGACGAAGTCGGGTTAAGCAATCGCCAGCCGGTTCGGTTTGCATTGCGTGTTATCAAGGATGAACCGCCGCGCGTGCGCCTTAAGTTATCCGCCGCGGGGGAGATGATCACGCCGCAAGCGGTCTTGCCGATGGAGCTTGAATTTGCGGACACATACGGACTGGCCACCGCGGAGTTGATTTTCGACATTGAAAAGGACACAACTCGTCAGGGGCTTGTTCCGCTGGAGGGTTTTGCGGCGGGCGTCAAGAGTTTCTCTACGAGTTTGACCTGGCCTGTGTCGAGCGAGAATGTGGTTGCGGGGCAGCGGTTAACGCTTTTTGCTTCGGCGCAGGATTTTGACAACATCGATGGACCCAACAGCGCCGAGTCCCAAAAGATGATTTTTCGCGTGGTCACTCCGGACGAGCTGTTGGCAGAGCTTGCGCGGCGGGAACAGGAGGTGCGGATGGACTTCGAGCGTCTGGTGGACGCGCAGGAGCAGCTTCGCGGTCGCGCGCTCTCGTTGATGGGGCCCAACGGTCCAGCACCTGGTTCGAAAGAGTTTGCGACTGTTGCAGCGGGGTTGGAGCGCCGTCAACGGAATCTCGCGGGGTCGGTTCATGTTGTCCGTCAGCAGGTCGACCAGATTCTGTCCGAGTTTCGAGTCAACCAACTCGCCGACGATAACGTGGAGGAGCGCATCGGAAAGCGAATCGCAGAACCGCTTGCCACGATGCTTCGCAGGGACTTTCCGCTTGCCGCCGACACAATCCGACAATGGTCCCGCAACGCCTCGCAGCAGGCGGCGGATCGCGTTGACCCCTTGCAGGTTGCGCTTTTGTCACAAATGCGAGCGATTCTCTCGAATATGATACAATGGGAGGGGTATCAAGAGGCCGTGACGATGCTACGCGATATTCTTCGCCTTCAGGGCGAGTTACGTGAGGAAACGGAGCGAGCGGCCGAGCGAAACGCGGGGGATTTGTTCGACGATAAGTAAACGGGGTGGAACAACGCTGGGTTTACCCTCAGGGTCCGATATGAACAGATGAAGGCTGGGTTCTCAATAACTCATCGCTTGGTTATCGCTGTGACGGTCTATCTGACGTGCGGCGCAGGTGTGCTCCGCGCTCAGGAGCCGCAACCGTCATCTTCGTCTTCGCAAAAGACGGAGGAAGATACAACGGCGACTTCCCAAGTCGACCAACCAAAACTCGCGCCCCTGGCCGCCAAGGAGCAGATGATCCGCGATCGTTTCAAGCGGTTTCAGGATCGATTGTTTCGATTGTCAGAGGAACTCGCCGAGCGGGAGCCGCAAAACGCGGCTCGCCTTTCTCGCGCTATTTCTCGCGCGGGGGAACTGGGATTGTCGGACAAGCTTGAGGCGATTACAGAGATTCTTGAGGACCAGTCTCGACTGTACGACGCCGCCGAGGCGCAGGGAAACTGGATGAACGATGCCGATCGCCTCCTGGGAATCCTGCTTGAGCGTGACAGTGACAATCAAGAACGCCGCAACGAAATCGAGCGTCTTGAGGAGTATCGCAAGCGGGTGAGCGAGCTTTTGGAGCAGCAGCAGAAGCTTCGCGATGCCGCAGCGGCGTCCAAAGCGGCGGCTCAAATGAGGCGTGCCATCGAGCAGGCAATTCAACAACTCGAGCAGATACAGACCGAACAACGTTCCCTAGAGGGGGCGATCGAGGATGGGAAGAAGCCCACCTTGCAATCGCAGTACAAACAAAAGCAGCTTGCGGACAGAGCGAAAAAGCTTGCCGAGCAGCTTGAAAAGATGGGCGAGTCCGGAGAGCAAGAGTCCCAGGCGCAGCGCGATGCGCTGAACGAAGCGCGTGAAAAGATCGCCGAAGCGTCCCAGAAGACGCAATCCGGGTCCAAGTCCATGTCGCAGGCCGGCGAGAAAATGAAGTCCGGAAACCAGACGGACACGAAAAAACAGCAGCAAGACGCCGAGCAGATGTTGAAAGAGGCACGGAAAGATCTTCAGGAAGCGAAAAAATCCTTGGAGGATAAAAGCGATACGGGTGAGCAGGCGGGCGAGCAAAACGCCCTCGCCGAGAAGGCGCAGAATCTTTCCACGCAAATGAAACAGTCGTCTAAATCCGGCGGTCAACAGGACCAGGGCGAACAAGGCAAGGATGATGGCCAAGAGGGTGATTCGCAGCCAAACAACGAGTCCGGAAAAAAGGAGCCGGGAAAAAAGACCCCCGGGCAGCAGAGCGTCGAACGCGCCCAGTCGCAAATGAAAGAGGCCGGCGAATCCCTCGAAAAGCAAAAACCCGACGAGGCGATTCCCAAGGAGGACAGGGCGCTTGAAGAACTTCAACAGGCGCAAAAGGAGCTTGACGAGCTTTTGGAACAGCTCCGCAAAGAAGAAAAGGAGGAAACGCTACGCGATCTAGAGTCGCGATTTCGCGAGATGCTGACGAGGCAAAAGCCCATCAACGAAGAGACGCTCGTTCTGGCCAATATCGGTCGTGAGAATTTTTCTCGTCCGGAGAATTTGCAACTTGCCGATCTTTCCGCCAGGCAGCGGGCGCTTTCGGAGGATGCGGCCAAGTGCTTACACATTCTTGACGAGGATGGAACGACCATCGCGTTTCCACGTGTTGTTGAGCAGCTTTCCGAGGATATGTCCACTGTTGCGCAACGCCTTTCGGTATCGAAAGTCGCAACGATCACGCAGACGATCGAGCAGGAGATTGTCGATACGCTTGAAGAGTTGCTAGATGCCGTTCAGGAAATGCAGCAGCAAAACGAGCAGCAGCAAAGTGGCCAGCAACAACAAAACAACGGTGAGCCGCCGCTTTTACCCAAGTCGGCGGAACTCAAGCTGTTGCGAGCGAGTCAGCAGCGCATCAACACGCGCACGCTGGCGATCGAACAAAGTGTTTCTCAAGGGACCGAGACCCCAAAAAGCGGGGCGGGCGGGTTGAAAAAACTTGCAACTCGCCAGGTCGAGTGTCTGGATATCGCCCGAGAGATGCGCGATCGTCCGCAATAGCCAAGGAGAACAGATGGTGAGTAAAACACATGGTGAGTAAGACGAGCATCGCGAAAGTTCAAGTTGCGGCGATCGTGCTGATTTCGATACCGGCTGGCGTCGTGGGGCAGTCCGTTGAGAAAACACCTGCCGATCGCTTTGTGGAAATGCTCCCCTCGAGAAACGATGTCCCCGCTCAAGCGGTAACTTTGATTCGTTCGGAGTGGAGCAAGTGTAACGGTTGCGACGGTGCGGAGTTTTTGGCACAGGGTCTTGCCGTTGTTTCATCGGAGTTTCGAGCGGGACTTGACGCGTACGATGCCGACAAATACACGGAAGCGGCGGCGCGCATGGCCACGCTTCGCACGGACCCTGATCCATTCATTTCCACCAACGCGGCGGCGTATGAAATCAAGGCGATGGTGGCGCTTGATCAGATGGTCGAAGCCGGGAAACGAATTGCGGCGTTGACATCTGAGGCAGAGCGTCTGGAGATGTACTCCTATTTCGCAGCGGAGATGGCGTTTCTTCGAGGGTTCTGTCAGCTCGCGGATTTGCGTTATCGAGATGCCGCCGACTCTCTTGAGGCGTTCCTGACGCAATATCCCGACGCACCGCGGCGCCTGACGATTTCTGCCAAGCAGATCCTTGGTGAGCTGTCGAATCGAAGCTCTGAAAAGATGACGGATGTCGTCGACCTCATGCAGTACTCTCATCGCCGCTTAAAAAATGCCGACGGTGGAGAAGTCGTTCAGTCTCGCCAGAAGCGGATCCTCGACTTGCTCGATCAAATGATTCAGCAGGAGGAGCAAAAGGAAAAACAGGCCTGCGAAAACCCTCAACCCGGAGGCGGGCAGAAACAGCAACAACAACAGCAGCAGCAAAAAAACGGGGGAGCACCCGGTTCGCAAACTCTCAATCATCCGATGGAAGATTCAACCTTGCCGGGTGGGGATCCCAGCGAGGGGAATCTGCGCCAGATGCGCCGGGCCAATCCGGGCGATATGTGGGGCGAAATGCCACCCGCCGAGCGTGCACGAATCCTCCAGGCACTGCGTGAAAGTTTTCCCAGTCGATACCGAAAACTGGTCGAACAATACTACGAAGAACTTGCCAAGAAACCGTAGCGTTACGGCGCACACGTGACAGTCGCACAACTTTGCGGGCAGTCGAACAGGCACACTTCGTGATCGCCCGGAGCAACCTCGCCCCAGGTTACGGAGGCCCGCCCGCGCTTGTTGACTGAGACGGCTTGTGTTTGACCGCCGTCAAGGGCAACAGCGAGTTCCGTGGCCTCGGGAAGATCGGCAATCACCGTTGCGCGGATTTCGTTTGTCGTTCCGCGACAGGTCGCGCGAATGCGCCGCACTGCACCGCAAAGACCGCTAAACGGGATTGCGTGCGCGACAAACGCGCCACAGATTTGACCGATGTGCGGTGTACCGTTGGAGAGGTTTGCGTCGTCATCGTCTGCGATCAGAACTTCGACACCGGTCAGCGCCGTTGCGCTGTTTCGTCCGCGCCGGATTCCAATCGTCATTAGGCTCCAATCGACGAATAGTTGTTGTGCCGTTGAAAGTCCGTCGCTCTCACCGAGCGTATCTTGGAGTGATTTTTTCATGTCCCACCAAACGCCCCCGAGCACTTCTCCACAATCGTGAATCTCGCCAAAGCACGGAAACGTAGCGCTGGGAGCGGTATAATCGCGAACGGCGGTCCCTGGTCCGGCAAAGTCGCGCCCTACGACCGGATCGTCGTACAGCAGCAACGCCACCGCGTCGCCAAACCCTTCGCCGAACGACCCCTGTCGTAAACGCAGGCGGTCCAGAACGAAGTGGCCGAATTCGTGCGCAACGACCGAGCTGTAAGCGGTGTTGACGCACTGTCCGGATTGGAAAAAGTTGATCGACGGTCCCATGGGCGTGAAAAATGCGTTGCAGTTCCCGTCAGCATTGACGTTGCAGTCGAGTGCGACGTCCAATGCCGTAAACCCTTCCGCGCGATCCGCAAAAAAGTTGTGCGCCAAGACCGTATTCACGAACCCGTTGACCTGCGCAGTTGAGAACTCGGTTGGGGTCTGATTGAATTCGAATTCCACAAAGTCCCCGTCACCAGCTACCGCGCTGAGCATGACATTGGCTCCGGCGGTATTTCGAACGGTGACCCACGGACCCGCAAGTGATTCATCGATTGTGACCGGGTCCGGCGTTGTCGTTTCAAGAGCAAACAGTCCGGCGTCGTCCGTTTCGGTGAAATCCGTTCCACTTGCGGTCACGAACAGGTCGCCGAGGGGGACGGACACGGGGGGATTCGTCGGTTCATCCGGAAGCGTGGATGGGCTGGCCTTTCCCAGAACGCGTCCATTGATTTGACCGTGGTACACTTCGCTTCGTGCTTCAACGAGGGTTCCGCTGGCGGCGTCTACAAAAAAGGTGAACGCTTCGAAACGATCCAACGATGGTTCAAACCCGGCGAACTTCCAGGCGCGGACGGGTTGCCCGATCCCGGCGACATCGGTGGCGTCAAATATGACTAGACGGGGCGTGGTCCAACGCGGCAAATGTGCGAATTCGGCATTGGCGGTAACGGATCGAAGTGCCTCGCCGGCGCGGACTCGGTCCGGGTCGAATCCCGCGGCGGGGCGCGATACCAGAGACCCTGATGCGTAAACCACCGCACTTTGCCTCCCAAAACGTTGCACGATAAGCCGAGCGGTTCCATACTCGACCGGCAATCCGTCGAGGAATTGACGAAACGACAGGATGCGCCGAGCGTGTGTCAGTGCGACGCTCCGCGTTTGGCGAAGATCAGGCCTGTCGACACCAAGCCCCGAACCGTATTGAGCGATCCACGCCAACGTCGCCTTGGAATCTGTCGCGGCGCGGATCATCGGGTATCCGTACCAGGCGACGCCAACCTCCGGTTCCACGATCTGGGTCGCGCGCGCGTACCGACTTTGTAACGCGCGGGTTGCGTCTTCGACCTGCAATGGTTGACCTGCGGACGAAGCGTTCAGAAAACCGGTGGAGGCGATGATCAAAACGCCGGAAAGACAGCGGCTGTAAGTTTGAGGTGATGTTCTGATGTTCATAACGGTTCCCCCTTAGGGTACGGGTTTGGCTATTCCAGGTCTTGGCTTCGATCCTCTTCCGGCGACCCATCAAGAAAGAGCGACTCCGGTTTGCTTTGGCAAGATGCCCAAACTCTCACGGGACAGCGCCGTTTCCTCATCAGCAGGACGACGGTCGGCGTGTGACCCTACCGTTGCGCTGCATGGGCGTCAAATTTTTTCGGGGTTTCCTCGCAGAAACGTGCGCGTTTCGACAGGACCACGACGTCATTTTTTGTGCGTTTGTGTATAATGGCACCGATGAAAAGCGCCGCAATCTTGCAATTCCTGATGCGTTTTGCGATCCGGGTGGTACGCCCTTGGGTCGTCATCACGTTGGGGTGTTGGTCGATGGTTGTTTGCGCGCAGGAAACGCTTCCTACTCCCGGACCACCCGTTACGGTTTCTCTGATCGACGGGACCGTCGTTGAGGGGCGCTGGGGTGGAATGGATGCAAGTCGCGCCATAAAGATCGAAGCGAAGGAAGGGGCAACGCGGCTAGGGTGGGACGAGCTTGCCCGCGTGATTTTTTCGAGCGGCTTGGGGGACCCTGCCGTGGGGGATACTGTATTCCACCTCGCTGACGGGGGTCTTTTGGTCGGTGATCTAGTCGGCAGTGATGGGGATGCCCTCACCGGATCGACGTCGTTAGGCAAGACGACACGGCTTGCTTTTGAGCGACTTGCGGGCGTGGAATTGGCCTCGCGTGATGCGTTTCCGGCGGCTTTCAAACGTTTTACCGAGTCGCTTGCGGATCGTCTGGCTGCCAGGGATGTGCTTGTCACTCGAGGAAAGGACCAAGTCAAAACGGTCCGGGGTCGCCTCGAATCACTTGGTCCCGCGGAGGGCATGTTCGCGTTGGGAAAGAAGACAAGAACATTCAAAACCGAAAAGATTTTCGGTATTGTGTTTGCCGCCGGTGCCGGTCGCGTCGGTCGTTTCCCGGTAATGGTGCGTCTTCGCGACGGCGGGCGGATTTCGGGAACGGTCGCCACGGCTACGCGCGATCGTTTGTTGCTGGCAACGTCGCTGGGGTTTACATCCGAGATTCGCCTCAATCGAATCAAGGAAATCGTCGTTCGCAGTCCTCGACTTGTTTATCTCACGGATCTCGCGATGGAAGGCGAATCCGGTGAGGGGAGACTTCATGCCAAATGGGAGGTTGGGATCGACCGAAACGTTGCGGGAGCGGCGTTGCGGATGGGGGGAAGGCATTTTGATCGCGGTCTTGGAATGCACAGCAAGACCGAGGTGAGCTACTCTCTTGGGCGGGAATACGAGTTGTTCGTTGTGACGGTTGGTCTGGATGATGCGGTGAGGCCACGCGGCAGCGTCGTCTTCAGGATTTTAGGTGACAACCGTGTGTTGTTTGACTCCGGTCTTGTAATGGGAACCGACACGCCTCGTGATATTCACATCGATGTGAACGATGTCGATCAGATGGTGCTCGTGGTCGATTACGGTGACGGATTGGATCTTTCGGATTACGCCGATTGGGGCGATGCACGGCTGATCAAACCACGGGAGGGGCGGTGATTCATGGTGACTGCTTTGAACTCCTCAGGTCGTGTTCATGCGGTGTTATCTTGTTTTTGCAGTGCGCTCTTTTTCGGGGTGGCGCTCTCGGCGGCACCTCGGACGGACGATGCGGATATCGTAGCACACGACGAGATGCGACGAATCGAGATGATCGAACGCGTCACGCCGGCAAGCGTTTGTGTTTATGATGACAACAAACGCGGAGGCGGGTCGGGGGCCCTCATTGATCCGGACGGATACGGGATTACGAACTTTCACGTCGTGGCCAAGATGCTAGGCGAACGCCGCGGATGGGGCGGTCTCGGCGACGGTGAGTTTTATCGTATGGAAGTGCTGGGGATCGACCCAACGGGTGACGTGGCCATGTTTCGCCTTCTTGATGAACAGCGGTTTCCGAGTGTGCCTCTGGGCGATTCTGACGCCGTGCGTGTTGGTGACCCGGTGGTGGTCTTGGGTGACCCGTTTCTGTTGAGCGAGGACAACATGCCGACGGTCACGACCGGGATTATCACGGGCGTTCATCGATACCAAGGTGGCACGAAGGGCAACTTGATTTATTCGGACTGTCTGCAGACCGACGCACCGATCAATCCGGGAAACAGTGGCGGGCCCCTTTTTAACGCGCGCGGGGAGGTGATCGGAATCAACGGTCGGATTTCCGTCGGCGAGCGTGGGCGCTTCAATGTTGGGCTTGGGTACTCGATTTCTTCCAACCAAGTTCGCCGGTTCGTTCCGGCATTGCGTGCGGGTTTGCTCGCCCGCCACGGAACGCTCGATGCGACCGTCATCGAAAAGGACGACGGTACCGTCGTTTTCGATGAAATCGGTTCCAACTCTCCGGTACGGGCGGCGGGATTTCGTGACGGCGATCGGCTCGTGTCGCTGAACGGTACTGCGATTCGTTCTGCCAATCACTATATCAGCATCATGGGTACCTTCCCGGAGGATTGGCCCCTTACGGTCGTTGTGCGACACGCATCCAGGCGAATCGAGAAGGTGATTCGCTTGGTCCCAGTCGATCCTAAGATCAATTTCGAATATGTCGCGGATCGCGAGGCCAACGTTCGACAAATCAAGCGTGTACTGCGCCGATTTGACAAAGCGACAAGAACAAAACAGCGGTCAAACTCCACCGCGACGGCGTATTCATGGGCGCTTACGATGAACGGCGACGTGCAGGGGTTTGTGGAGCGTGGGGTGGATTCCACGTTCCGCGTCGTCAATCAAAAGGGGGAGCCCGCGCGTCTTGTACGGATAGAGGATGGGGCGAGAAAGACGATTCTTACGTTTGACAGTCTTTGGGCTGAAAGACCGGATGGCCAAACTCTTCTTCCACAGCAACAGATGGTGTTCACCGCACTTTACTACCTCCAATCGCTTTTGCTGGTTCCGGTGGACGAGCGCGATTTCAACCCTGTGGAGCACGTCGGAGCTGACGCACCCATTTCGCCGTCGCGGCTTTCCGCACCGGACGCATCGCCGCCGGTTCCCTGGGAGGTTCTGGCGTGGCAGACGACGGGCGGGCTGACAATCAAGGTGTCGTTCGACGGTGATTCTGGTCTGGCACGACGGGTTCGGGCGTTTGATCCGGCAACCGACCAACATGTGTCGATCGAATTGTTGAGCCACCGTCAACTGGGGGATGTGGTGTGGCCATCCGTGTTGGAGGTCGCTACCGCTGACGCTCGTTTTACCATCGAGGTGCAATCCGTGGAGCGTCTCCCATGATTCCGCGATCGACCGTGATCGTTTTTGGGATGATATTGCTTTGGGGCGGCGGTGTTGCGCCCGCGGACAATGGTTTCGAGCGGGCGATATCGGCGGCGCGCGCGCGTTCGGTCAAGCTGTATGGTCTCAAGGTCGGGCAGCAGGTCGGTTATGGTACGGGAACGATCGTCTCGGCGGGCGGGGACATTCTTACTGTTTACTCGCTGCTGTTGGAATCAAACAAGCTCCGCGCAGTGACATCCGATGGGACTCGATATCACGCCGAGTTGGTGACGTTTGATCGGCGGACACAGCTCGCACTGATCAAGATGACCCGGGCGCTCGAGGGCGACTCTTCTATCGGATCGCTCCCGTTTTTTGATCTTGTTTGCAGCGGGGACGATACTGCTGAGAAGTCCTCCTCCGATCCGTGCGAGCCGGAGTTGCTTCTCGGCGATTGGGTTTTGGCCGCGGGAAATCCTTTTAAGATTGCCGAGGGGGCAGAGCCGGTATCGATTGCCCACGGCGTTTACTCTGCTAGGGCTCGCCTGGACGCACGTCGCAAGGTCAGGGAGTTTCCATATCATGGCGACGTACTTGTGATCGACGCGGTTACGAGCAACCCGGGGGCGCCGGGAAGTCCGCTCGTCAATCTTGACGGGAAGCTCGTAGGGATGATTGGGCGCCTCGTTGTGTCAAACCTGACGCATACCAAGTTCGACTACGCCATCCCCCGGGACGTACTTCGATCGTTTCTGATCGGGGCGAAGAATCCGCGAGACAGTGTCGTCGCAAACACCGATCCGTCCGGACCCACAAGACGCGACGGTGGGTTTGCGCGGGTCGACCCCGGAATTCGACTGACGCGTACGGGGTACATGAAACTGCCGCCGCTCGTGGAGCGTGTGCGTCGCGGTTCACCCGCAGCCAAGGCGGGGGTACGTCCGGATGATCTGATCCTGTCGATCAACGGGCATCGCGTTGCCGATCTGCAATCCTATGACAAACGCATCGCCCAAGTTGCACAGGGTGAGCCGATCGATCTCGTCATTCAACGGAAAAAAAATGTCATTACCATTCGGATCCCCGCGGAAACCCCGTGATTCTGCCATGATTTTCAAACCGCAACCAACTCGTTTTACCCTCGGTGTGGTTATCGTATTTGTCGGCGTGTTGTCGCATGGGACGGTTGTTGCAAAGGACTCTTACGAATTGCGCCGGGCCCAGCAGCGGCGCTTCCGCGAAGCGGCCTCCAAGCTTCGACCCTCCTTGGTTCGCATTGAGACCGTCGGAGGTGTTCAGCCGCTCAGCGGAGGAACGGCCAATCTGCCGATTTCTCCCGAGGAAGGTTCCGGTGGTTCACAAAGGCGTACGCAGACGCCGTTTCGAGACGCTCCCGGTTCTCGATTCAAGGTCGCCAGCGGTCCGACCACGGGGTTGGTCTACTCCGCGGACGGGTACATTTTGACGAGTAGTTTCAATTTCGTGGTTGAACCGGCGATCATTACGGTTGCGCTCGCCGATGGTCGGCGATTTGTCGCGGAACTTGTCGCACGCGACCAGGTTCGCAAACTCGCACTTTTGAAGATTGACGCGACGGACCTTCCCGTTCCACAGTGGCAGGAGAGAACGGAGATTCGCGTCGGTCAATGGGCGATTGCGTTGGGACTGGGGTTTGGTGGCGACGATGCGTCTCTGACCGTCGGAGTCGTCAGCGCTTACAATCGCATGATGGGAAACGCGATCCAGACAGATGCCAAGCTCAATCCTGCCAACTACGGTGGTCCGCTTTGTGATCTGAACGGGCGAGTGCTTGGCATTTGTGTCCCCATGGCACAGCGCCCGGGAGATCTTGCGGGCGTGGAGTTTTACGACGCGGGGATCGGATTCGCAGTCCCCAAGGATCGCGTCGACGCGATCGTTCCCCAGTTGATGAAGGGAAAGTCGTTTTATCGCGGATGGTTGGGTGTCGTTCTCGACCCCGCCGTGCGCGACGCGGCCGTCATCCTGAACATCGCCGATCCGTCCCCCATGCTCGACGCCGGAATCATTCCGGGAGATCGGATCATCAAAGTCGCAGGAAAGGAAATCCGGCACTTTGGCCACCTTGTCAAGGCGCTGTATATGATTCCCGCAGGCGATTTCGTTCGTCTCGAACTCGAGCGCGATGGGGCGATGTTTGTAGCCGAAGTTAGACTCGCCCGAAATACCGAGCTGGGGTCTCTCCCTGATTTGGCGGAACCTTTCGATCCGACCCAGCCGCTCCCAGACACGGACGAGTCTCCGAATCAACCCGACAAACCGGGGCCGTAACGAAGCGGAAGTCTTGCGGTGTAACGATTGAGGTTTTGTCTCACTGTCCGAGCAAGCAATAGAAAAGAACAAAAGCCGAAAAGTCCGAGCGTCCGCGCGCGGGCCAAAGCCCTGACCCTTATACATAACTATTGTTCTTCGGCGGGATGGCTGTCGGCGTTCAGTAGAGTCGTCACCAGTCGGTGGCGCTCACCGTGACCGGTTCGATTCGGCTCATCCAACGTGTACTCGATGATACGCACGACCAGCCCGTTGGT
>Ga0114931_10001262_pt1 | contig 32152 bp, 30 predicted proteins | sample 2SBtaG_FD_89579 | JGI IMG/M metagenome (GOLD analysis project Ga0114931, IMG submission 89579) | Deep subsurface microbial communities from Kolumbo volcano to uncover new lineages of life (NeLLi) - 2SBTROV14_V59a metaG | ecosystem: Environmental > Aquatic > Marine > Volcanic | place: Kolumbo...
AATATTTTGAAATTTTCTTCGACTCTCTGTGTCGAAGAAGAGTCGATACATATTCCTCTCAAGCATTGACTCTAAATTTTCTATGACTTCCCTGGACCAGAAATAAACTGCTGTCTGGGGGTACCGATACCAGTTATCTACCTGAACTCGCAACTGATCTTCCAAATTAGTCACCAAAGTGACAATCTTGGCCAAGACATCAACTGATTGCTTTGCAAGTCTGAATTCATCTTCGTCAGTGGTACCCCCACTGACATATGCATATGAGAGGGTGTAAATTGTGTGTTGTTGCTGAGTTGTAAACCGTTCAAAAGAGTACTTCTGATTAGCTTTGAACTCTTTAATCACATCCACTATCCGATTAATTTTCCTCTTTGAATATGGCAAATTATAAGCATTGAATTGAGAGTACAATTTCTCAACAGGTAAATTACTCCAACCTGTTTCGAAGATGGCGTCGAACATTTTACCATAAGGTGCATTCTCAGAGATGAAAATAGTAAGATATATTGCAAAATTGAAAATAATGTCATTGATAGGGTCAAGATTGGCATCAATAGTGATCGACATATCCGTAAATTTTGGAATGCTGATAGCCATCACTTCACCAGTCTTTGGTGTAATATGTGAATTCGTCAAAATTGCCTCGGTTTTTAATTTGAGAAGTGGTAATTCTGCATAAAGGGGTTTTGGAGTCTGGTCAATCTCAATTGAATTTTGACGTGAATTAAATTCTGAGAGGGTGTAAATACCTCGACTTTTGAGCTCTTCCGCAACAGATGGTTCGAGGTAGGGTAGCAGGTCAATAGACCAGTCCTTTCGTGGATTCTTGAATCCAAAAGTAAATTTGCAATCATCGAGATAATTGCATCTTCCACATGCTGGCTGAAGCTTAGTCGGGATACTTTCTATTGCGCATGGCTTAGTCCGAATGAATTTCTTTATCTTGGCAATCGCATTAGAATAGATATTAGAGACATCAAGCCAGTCATAAGTGATTACTTTCTCATTCAGTGTTTTCAGATCTGGTATTACTGGATTATCGATATTTGGAAGTATTCCTCCCCCATCTGCCATCACATAATATTTCTCATCTAACCCTTCATCTTTGAGGAACTGTGCCAGAGCATGCTGATAAAACAATATTTCAATGAAATGTTTTCGACCAACATTCTCTTCATTTGTAGCTTTTATATCTATAATGCGTATTCCAATAGACCCATGATCGACATCCTTCTCTTCTATTTCATTCGCCGATGTAATGATTTTTATCCTTCCTGATATCTTTTCTAAGACTATAATATCAGGTCGAAGATTATTTGTCGAAAAAATTGTACGATCATTCATAATTTGATGAATAAAGTTGGTACCTACATTGAATTGATGTTCTAAAAGAATTATAGGAAATTCCTCGTTTTCAAGAGAGGCTAGGGTCTTCTTTTTGAGCAAACTGGGACCCACCAATCCAGAAGGCTCTTTTGCGAATTTTGAGAATCGCAGCGCCATCAATGAGGTATAGATTTTTCTCTCATATTCATGTCCTTGATCCATTAGTGCTCTATTCTTCCTCCTCCGAGTTAGTGGGATAATACCTCTGTTTAGATCAAACCAAGGTGGATCTGAATTCTTTCCTAGATTTAGAAATAACTGCCGTTCACATTCAAAATCTGCCCACTTTGCGAGGATGGTTTTATTCAATTTTCCCATTAGTTACATAATGGAGTTTCAGAATAAAACTCTATAGGAAATCAAATGCTAGATTCTGAAATTACGAATTCTTAAATGTGTCATTGAGTGCTAGATTTGTGTTTAATCTGAGATGTGGTAATGTTTGTAACCATTGATACAGATGAAAATTCTCAATATGCCATATCAATTGAATCGATTAGGTTGAAACATTGTAGAATAAACCAGCAAGAAGCTGTGATTTCAATATTTTTATATGAGGTGCCATGAGAAAAAGTAGTGGATATTAGCATCTTCCTCTATGGGCCACTAAGAAAAGGGCAGAAGAAAGAAATTTCACTTCATATCTCAAAAGACAAGGCTACGTTACATGATGTACTAACAATGCTTGAAAAAATAGAAGGAGGTGCGGAACTTGTAAATGACGGATATGTTGTGCCCCCTTACATTCTTATCGTTGATGATGAATTGGTGAAGGGCTCAAAAGATATTGAGATTAATGAGAATACCAAGATTCAGTTTATGGTCATGATCGCTGGTGGTAGCATTTGAAACCTAAATCTACGATATAATTCGATAATAAATGTGTGCTCTTCGAAATGTGATAGTTTTCACTATTTATCCCATAATTGATTAAATCCTACTCTGAAATTTTACTAATTACTTCAATTTTCTTCTGACTACAACAATTGTAATCGCAATAGGTACAATGAAAATTGGGAAGGGTGCAGTATCGCTTGAACTTGTACTTGTGGTTGTGGTTGCACTTGATTCAATCGTCACCAAAACAGAGTCACTAGCTGAATTTCCAAAGGCATCCGTAACGGTTATCTTGACATTGCTACTCGCGTTAAAGACCTTTTGATACTCGATAGTATCCCCATTGACAAAATGCCCTGAATCTACCTGAGACCCGTTGAGAGTAATAACATATGTACCCGTAAATTTCGAGTTCTCTGTGATATCCCATCTTATCTTGGATAGTTTTCCAACAGTAGGGTTAAAGTTTGCAAAATCACTAACTGTTGGTGCAACATCATCACTGTATATTCCTGAAGTCTTTAGGATGTCAATGTAATCAAATGCCTGTATTCTGAAATTCCCTTGATCTGCAACAAAAACTCTGTTGTTCAAGAAATCGTATGCAACACCATCTGGGGAGATAAATTGTCCTGGAGCTGTACCTGCTTTATCGTCTCCAACAGAATAAAGAGGAGTTAAGTCAGAACCGTTGTAGATGATGAATCTTGAGGTGTATGCTGCGCCATCTGTCTCTCCACCTTCATCCATTGCAATGATATTACCCAATGGATCAAGAGCAAGTCCTTCAAAGTTGAAAGATGATTCATCTTTCCCAAAGTTTCCAAGAAATGTACCGTTCATAGTAAAATAATATATTTCACCCTTTGCCTCCGCCGAGACAAATATCCTGTCATTAATTGTATCAACAACCATATTTTCTGGGGTAGTGAAATCACCTACGGACCACTTGTCAACAAGTGTACCATTTGGCGCAATGACATAGACCAGATTTTCTGGTTGGTTGGTCACATAGATGTAGTCATTTCTACTATCTACCGCAAGTCCTTGGGTATCAATTTGAGACTCACTCACAATATCAGAGAGATCTGTAATGTGCTTGATGTCTCCAGTATCCCGATCAAAGAATGTGAGATTCCCTGCTTTTTCTATCACGACAATGGAACCATCCGAGAGTTCTCCAATTCCTTGTGCTTCATTACCTGATGCATCCTCTAGAGGAGTGAAACCCGTAAAAGAAGTGATATACGTACCATCTGGTTCAAAGACTTGTACTCTGAGGTTAGTCGTGTCACCAGCATAGATTCGACCATCAATTGGACTGATATAGATAGAATCAGGTTCATCAAATTGTGAAGGGTTTGACCCCTGCTCTCCTCCAATTACCAGAACTGGCGTTGCTGAACTGGTGGTAACTGCGTCAGGTGTGATAAGACCTGTAGTTGCTGCCATGGAAGACAACATGCTGAATAATAGAATAACGGTGAATAGCCGCTTCATTATGAGTGTGCAGTTCTTTAATGTACTTAATTGCTTCTATGAAAAAAAAAGAAAAACTATAGGTGATCTTTGATATCTAAGCTCATAGACATGTCATATCCTCTCTTGAAAGCACTAATATTTACTTCTCTAAATTTCTGGGGAGAAAGATCTATGATACTTTCCTCGAACTTCTCTGGGGCAACCTCCAGAAGTGTTGAATCACCTGAGTCATGGGGATGCATTTCCTCTAAATTATCGCTAATGTAGTTACCTTTGAAGTCCAGGAGTTCAGCCATGAATCCAAGAGCTACAACATTCATCACCTTCTCAGTACCCAACTCAATGGCAGTTTTTCCAAAAGGAATTGTGTAGTGAGCCTTGTGCTTCATTTTTAGGTATAATGACTTGACATTGCTCTCGTCAGCAAGGATTACAGTATTCTCTCCAACAATATGCTTGTACTCATCCCATCCCCTTTGTGCCAGTACCAAGAGAATACTCGGATTTGCCTCGATATATGGATACCCAATAATCTCATCCTCAGGGACAATTGTCACATCTGCTACTGTCAGACCTCCACTGGTACTCGGTTCGTACTTCACCGCTTGGGCAACATTGAGATTTGCTCGAAAAGCAGATTCAGCGAGAAGCTTTCCAATAAGTTGTACTCCCTGTCCTCCGACACCTGCGATCTTCACTTTAATCCTCATTTGTCCTGCCTCCTAAATATTCCTACGGGGATCTTCGTGTACCCTTTTGTTCGATCGAAGTGCATCACAGTATTCTCAGGTAGGAGATGACTCCCATCTTCCTTCACCTCTATCTCGACTGATGCCTCCAGAAAGTTCCTCACCATGTATTCGGGTGTAGGATACCCATTTTTCTTCCCGTAAATTGCAGGACATCCACTTATCAAATCGATGAAAGCAACTCCATCGGTCTCGATTGCAGCCTTGATAATCCTCGGTAGTATTTTGAAGTGTGCAGAGGTATATCGAGCGACAAAATCTGCTCCTGCACCAAGCGCTAGATCTACTAGATTGAATGGTCTGAGATTCTCCACGACAGTTGTTGTGGTTGTAGTCTTCTCAAATGAAGTGGGAGAGGCCTGTCCTCCTGTCAGACCGTAAACAGAGTTATTGGTGCAGATGATGGTTAAATCGATCTTCCTTCGTGCTGCATGGATGAAGTGATTACCTCCGATTGAGAAAAGATCTCCATCTCCTGAGAAGACAATGACCTCTAGATTTGGATTTCCAGTCTTCACTCCTGTGGCGAAGGGTATTGCCCTTCCATGTGTTGTATGAAATCCATCAAATTCTACATAGCCAGATGCCCTCCCTGTGCACCCGATACCTGAGATCATCACCATTTCCTTGTCCATATCAAGACCAGTGAGCGTTGCTCCACGTACAAGAGACTGGAGATTTGTCCCTAAGCTACACCCACTACACCAGATGTGCGGGAGCATCTTGGAAGTCAATTTGTCTTCAAGATTGTGATGTAATTTACTGAAATCTATTTCCATCTACTACTCACCTACCTCCACAATTTTCCCAAGTATCACACTCGGAGGTGGAATAACTCCTTGTGGGTATGCAATATGGTAGACACGTCTCAGTATTGCCCTCTCAACAGGCCAAGTGAGCTGATCCCTCGCCATCTCTACAACAATAACCTCCCGATTTTTCGTTACCTCTTCAAGTTCTTTTACAGGGAAGGGCCACAGTGTTCGAAGCCTAAAGAGACCCACCTTCTTGCCTGATTCTCGGGCTATCTCCACTGCTTCATACGCAGATCTCGCAGTTGATCCAAAGCTAACTATTACAATCTCCGCATCATCTAATCGATGGTGAACTGCTTTTGGAAAAAGGTGCTGATATTTTTCGATCTTGGAAAACATACGATTTGTCATTCTGCTGAATGTCCCTGCAGATAGATCTACATGTCCGCTCTCATCGTGTGATAGTCCTGTAGAAAAGGCCTTTCGCTCCTCCCCGAAGCAATTCATTCCTATAACATACTCTTCTGAAATCTCCTCGCCTTTCCAAGTGATTGTCTCGCCGGGATGAGCCCTGTTTACAACCTCCAAGGCACCTTCTTCAGGGATGACAAATTTCTCCTTCAATGAAGAAAGGACTTGATCACTTAGAAGGAAAACCGGAGTCCTTAATGCCTCTGCAGCATTAAATGCTTCAACTGTCAAGTCAAAGCATTCTTGAACTGACCACGGGGCAAATGTGGGAATGATGTAATCACCATGTGAACCGAAATGAGCCTGCATGAGTTCCTGCTGTCCAGGAAATGTTGGTAATCCAGTTGAGGGTCCACCTCTCATCACATCTACAAGTACCAATGGGGTCTCAGTCATTACTGCCAGTCCTATCCCCTCCTGCATCAGAGAGAATCCCGGTCCAGATGTTGCAGTCATCGCTTTTTTTCTCGTCCATGAACAGCCAATAGTGGATGTAATTGATGCTATCTCATCTTCGCACTGTAAGAAATATCCTGGATCTTCCAAGTTAGGAAGTCGTTTGACTATTCGCTCCATTATTGATGTTGATGGGGTAATTGGATAACCATAGTATCCATGAAGACCTGCGTATATTGCTCCTTCTGCTACAGCAATATTTCCAGAATCTAGGTGACGACCTGCGAGGATCCTCGATTGTTTTTTCATCTGTAACTTCATTATTCATCTCCTCCTACCACTACCTCTTCCACCTTGTGGACGGATAGTACAAAATCTGGACAGGCATAAAGACATTGTTTGCAAGCAGTGCAATTACCATTCTCAACTGGGTAGAAATACCCACGATCGGTCTTGTCTGTACTCATTTCTAGAGCTTCATATGGGCAAACAGAGACACAAATCCTGCAGCCTTTGCAGCGATCTCGATCAACCACAAATATACGGTTTGACCGTTTACCCACGACAAATGCATCGAAACGATCGTTGTGATATACTCGTAATTCTATCATGAATGTTTGCAATGAACCCTTATTGATAAAGCTTACCCGATAAATTTACAAGTTTGAAATATATTAGAGATTGCCCCTTTCTTCTTGCTCTCTCTCTATACTCTCGAAAAGTGCTTGAAAGTTCCCCTTCCCAAATCCATTTGATCCTCGTCTCTGGATCACCTCAAAGAAGAAGGTAGGTCTATCCTGTATCGGTTTGGTGAAGAGTTGAAGGAGGTATCCTTTGTCATCCCTGTCAATGAGAATCCCAAGCTCAGCAAGCATGTCCATGTCTTCTTTGATCTCCCCTACCCTCTCCTTAATATTTGTGTAATAGGTCTTAGGTACTTGAATAAACTCAACACCTCGATCTCTCATCTCTGTCACTGTCTGAATGATATTGTTCGTTGAGAGTGCAATATGCTGGACTCCTGCTCCGTGGTAGTAATTTATGTACTCTTCAATCTGAGACATTTTTCGCCCTACCGCCGGTTCGTTGATTGGCATCTTGATCCGATCATTGTAGCTACGAACAACCTTTGATTTCAGGGCGGAATACTGGGTAGCAATATCATTCTCACTGAATTCTATAAACTTTCCAAATCCGAATACCTCATGATAGAACTGTACTGTCTTGTCCATCTGATTCCAATTGACATTTCCTACTATGTGATCGATCCTCACAACTCCCTTTTCTGGTGTATCCAGAACTCCTTTATACGGTTTGTACCCAGGTATGTACACACCGTCATATCCTCCTCGCTCAATGAACTTGTGTGTTACATCTCCATAAGTCTCTATTTCTGCATATCGGAGTGTCCCGTAATCATCCTTGATCTCGGTGATCGGTGTAACTCCTTTCGCACCTCTTTCCAAAGCATTGTTCCAAGCTTGCTCAACATCCCTTACTCGCAGTCCTATTGTCTTTGCCCCATCTCCATGCATGGCTTGGTGAGCAGACATTTCACTAGCTCCAGCATAAGGAGAACTTAAAACAATTTTTGCATTCCCTTGCTGCATCACATATGAGGCGTATTTCCTGTTTCCTGTCTTGAGAGATAACCATGCAACTGGTCTGAAACCTAGTGCGTGTTGATAGTAGTACGCTGCTTGATAGGCATTGCCCACCCAGAATTCTACGGCATCAAAATCCTCAACTGTGAGAATATCTTTTGCTTCCTCTACAGATTTATCTCTTTCAAGTACCTGCATCTTATCTCACTATCAGCTTGTCTGTTATTTAATCTTCTGACGGATGGGAAACTTTCCAAAAAAGCAATATATTACTACTAAGTCCATCAATTATGGAAGATTCCCTTATACTACGGGCAATCAAGTTTCTCATGATTGGATCCGGATTACAATTTGTTGCTCTTATAATTCTTGACATCATCTTTTTTCGAGTTGAAGTTAGGGATGTCTATACATATGATATCTCATTTGCAACTCTCAATGACTTAGGATTTCTACTTGCACTCATCAGTGTTGTTCTGTTCTTCGCAGAATATGCATTTTTGTTTCTCTTTTTCCGGACAGTTCTTCCACGATTCTCAAGAGCTAAGTTCATGAAATATGTCGTGGTTAGTTTCATGGTTCTGACATTAGTCTCCCGGCTCTACGTACTATTCATCATCATCCTGAATACTGGAGCGTCATTTGGTCTTACAGAGATCTTCCAAGTAGCATCTGGTTTTGCATTTACAGCCTATTTTATTCCAGCATTAAGTTCAACATTCTTTGGATATATTTTCTATGAGATTGGGAAAGAGCGTTTTTCTTACGGGTTCGGTCAAGGATTGAGATACTTCGGACTTGCAGACATTGTTTTCTCTGCTCCTATGCTTTTAATCAGTCTTTTAAATGTCAAAATCCTTAGCTCTTGGAATTTTCTCTACTTTGCATACTATTGGAAGATAAAATTCTTCCCATTGGTAGCTCTCTGGATTCTCGATATATGGTCTAAGAATGTACGAGATTACTCCTCCCCTAATTAGCAAAGTTTTATATCAACCTCAGAGGATATTAGTACATATGCTCATGTTTTCCAAGGATCTTGTTCCTACCAAAGAAAAACCGCATCCTCTCCTTGATTTAAAAGGGAGCCAGAGAGATAAGTTTGCTTTACAGTCATTTCTCTTTACTGTCCTTGTAATTTTAGTGATGTATGTATTGCCTAATCTGCATTGGCTTGAGGTTCTGACAACTAACACCAGCTTGTTTTTCCTTCAAGTTTTCAATTTCCGACCTCGATTCTTCACATATGAGGACAATCTTGGAAATCTTGCAGACTTTGACCTGCTCATGTACAATGTGGGTGACTCTATCAGAAGCACATATCCAGCTATCTCTATCGAGACGGGTAATGTTCCTAACCACTACCTAATCGTCAAGGCTTGTACCGGACTGCAAGCAGGTGCACTTCTTGTAGGACTGATTTGGTCAACACCCTCCCGCCCTGGTGATCAGATTCGGGCTTCTTATCTTGTACTCATCGCTCTGTTTATCGGAAATACACTGAGAATTGCTTCAATGATTGCAATAACCACAATTCTCACAGTTGATTTCAATCTCATCTATGAACCTTCTTGGAATTATGCACATAATATCATGGGTCGCCCGCTTGGATTTGTCGGAACAATTGGGTTTGTTGCAATTATTGAAAAAACAGGCGTGAAGATGCTAGATACAATAACTGTGTGGATTGATACCTTAATTTATTACTTCGATAAGGTGTATGCTAAGATATTTCCAAAGAAAAAATAGAAGTTCATAATAACCCAAAAACTGATTTAGAGAGTTCTTCTTATATCAGTATAGAATTATTTCTCAGAACCATTCGTGAGTTTTATTTGGGCATAGTCTCCCACCCTCAGATTGTAATTCACTAATCCTTCTAATTTACACCTACTCCCAATAACCGAATTCGATATCTTGCAATTGATAATAGTAGAATCATCGAGAATTACAGTCTCAGAGATGATCGAGTCTTCCACAATAACTTCATCTCCAAGGGTAGCGTAAGGTCCAATTATAGAATTTTTCAAAATGCAGTCCTTGCCAATATACACCGGTTCAATAATCTGGCAATTTTCAAGCTCTGAGTTAATTGTTGTTCCCCAATCCTTCATCAGATGTTTATTTGAAGAGAGGATATCATCTGCATATCCAAAGTCCTGCCTCCATCCTGAAATTGTTGATGCTCGTACTTTCTTTCCTTCATTAATGAGAATCTGTATGGCATCTGTAAGCTCATACTCTCCCCGTTTTGAAGGTTTGAGTTTACCCATTGCAGAGAAGATTATTGGTGAGAAGACGTAGAAACCAGTAATAACAAGATTGGATGGTGGATTCTTTGGTTTCTCAATAACCCCAGTTATATTGTTGTCATCATCAGTAATCACTACTCCGAACCTACTTGGATTTTTGTGCTCTTCAACGTGGAGGGTTACACTGGGTCTATTTTCTCGATGTTCATCGAGAACCTTGCGGAGATCTGCACCAAAGAGATTATCGGCTAGGTATAGACAAAAATCGGAGTTTATGTATTCCTCCACGAGTTGTAATGCAGCTGCCAGACCTCTCTTGCTGTTTAAATGCTGGATGACATAGGTTATTTCACCCCAAATTTTTCTCCATCACCAAAGTAATCTATAATGTTCTGTCTTTGATGGCCAACAACGATTATTACATCTTTGATCTCAAGCTTGTCTCTAATATACTCTAGACCATGTAGGAGAATTGGTTTTCCACCTACTGGAAGCATTTGCTTAGGTCTGTGGGATGTGAAAGGTTGGAGGCGGGAGCCGAATCCAGCTGCTAGAATAACACATTTCATTGATCTCACTCTATGTGTAAACTTCCACCTTCAAAAGATTTGGCAAATTGAGCGATATTAAATTAGTATAGGGAATTCTGAACTTTCCAGTTTGCGAGTAACTTCTGTAATAATCTCATTAATCTTCTTCGCGGTAGTAGCAGAATAGATTCCTTGGGATACTAAATCTTCTATGCTCTCTTCTCTAATGACATCAACATTTGCACCTTCTTCAGCTGGGAGGTATATGTCAACTCCAAGATCAACTGCTCTGAATCTTCCTCTGAAGATGAGATCGAGAGGTGAAATTATTCTGACTCGCTGACCGATTAACTCCTTATCCGATCCATAATATCTGTAGTAGATTGTCCATGATCCTTGTCTTAAATAGACCTCAATGAAGTCTTCCTCGAAGAGCACGTAATTGCTTATATCCTTTTCTGCAAGGAATTTGTCAACGGTTTGTATGAATTTAAACTCATTGCCTGAAACTTCTGTAATTTTCCCCAGACTCTCTTCTTCAATTATTCCAGAGATCTTTTGGAAATGGATTTTTGTGCTGTTGTTGAGCTGATAATCTTTCTGGAAGATCATCGAGTAGAGCTTCTTACTCATCTCTTCAATGTTCTCCGGAGTGGCAAAGTAACTCCCAAATTCAAGAGCATAACTTGTCGCCATCGAATAGGCCTTTAGTGAGTGGTAGGAAGGTATTTGTACTCCCAGATCCTCACGAATTTTATAGAGAAAGTCTCTTGTGGACTTATTAAAACTGATCTCGACAATTGTATCTCCTGAAGATACCTGCTTGTTATCATTCTCTTTTTTCTCAGCCATAATACTCTCCCACTTCTCAAGGAGATTGACAACCTCTTCCGAGATAACGTCTTCTCTTGCATCAGCTGCACTCGTTCTCATGATGATTCCAAATCTGTCAGGTTTGACACGTTTACCTATTTCGTGCAATTGCTCTCTTTGTGGACCATTGATCTTCCTCGACACTCGAACAAAATTGGATTCTCTCGCTCTCTCGAGAATGACATAACTGCCACTAAGATTTATTTGCTCGGAACAAACGGGGAGCTTGTCTGGTTCAGTAGGAAGCTCTTTGACCTGTACCACAATGGTATTCCCCTGTTTGTAGTTCTTATCTCTAAGACCAAAAAGTATTCCCTTGGTCTCTCCAAGATCAAGAAACACAAGATTCTTTCTTGTAACTCTCTCAATAGTCGCAAGGTAAATTGCATCCTTCTGCACAGACATTTGATGAACTACCACATGAGGAAGCTTCTCTACAATAATCCGCTCGAGGTTCTTCACACTATTTTTGTTTCCCTGAAGTTGAATCCCAACCCTATGATCCATGTCTGTAATATTCACTTCATGGATGTCAATATTTTGCTTAACCCCTAGATGATTCTGGACCTCCTCTGACGGAGAAGAAAGAGTTAGACCGTCTATCTCGTCAAGTAGTAGCTTTGATAACGCTACATCATAGATCGATTCAATCCGAATAGTACTCATTACAAATAGATAAAAAATTCTGTCATTTAATTCCTTATTCATTATACACGATGTAAAAAAGTATTTTCAAAGTTAATTTTCAAATAAAATGATCTGCCTAAATCCTTTAATCTATTGAGACAATTGACAATTAGACTATGAGTGAGGATGAAGAGTACATTGACGCACCGCTCATCAAACCTAATACAGTCACACAGAGACTATACCAGATGGTCTTAGCTGGAAAGATTATTCAGAGTAATACACTTGTCGTCCTCCCTACTGGTCTTGGAAAGACGGTAGTTGCCATCCTCGCCGCGGCATTCTTTCTTAACAAGTATGATTCCTCAAAGTTCATCTTCACTGCACCGACTCGCCCTCTGGTAGATCAACACGTCAAATCCTTGAAAATCATGTTGGACATTCCAGAATGGGAAATCACTCAATTGAGTGGAAGTATTCCTGCCGCAAAACGTGCTGAGGTCTGGAGGCGAAATAGAGCAATTGTTGCTACTCCTCAGGTTGTAAGAAATGACATCATCAATGGGACCCTGAATCTGAGGCAGGTGTCATTTTTGTGTATAGATGAATGCCACAGGATGGTCGGAAATGATGCTACAATTCTCATTGGTGAGCAATATCTTCAGCAGAATCCAGATGGTAGATTAGTTGGAATTACTGCTTCCCCTGGAAGAAGCGAAAAGATGCTTGAGATCATGAAGAATCTCGGTGCGAAGAGTATTGAATACAGGGATGAGAATGATCCTGATGTCAAACCATACATCTTCAGCAGGAATGAAGAGATGGTCACCGTCGACCTACCAGAATCCTTCAAAGAAATCATTGTGACCTTGGATAAACTCCTAGAAGATGATCTTAAGGTGTTGAAGAAAGGTGGAATTATCAAAAGCTTCCGAAAATCACAAGTTAGACGTACTGAGCTGATCAGATCAATGGGTGAGCTAAGCAAGAAGAAGGATGAATTTGATTCCCCAGATGAATTCTTTCAACTAATAAATGCGAATTCTGACGCTCTACGCTTGTCCCATGCATTGGAACAACTTGAGACCCAGGGAATTCCAAGCCTGTACGAATATCTGAAGAAGCAGAAGAATCTGGTCGAGAGGGAGGGCAAAAAATCTGTCATGCGATTCCTCAGACGTGCGGGAATGGGTAGTGTCTACGAGGATACTCTACAACTTTACAATTCAGGGGTGATTCACCCCAAGATTAAGGAACTTCTCAAAATTGTATCCTCTGAATTCGAAAAGGAGGTCTCATCCAAAATCCTCATCTTTGCGAATTTCCGAAATACAGTCAAGCTTCTCAGTGATGCTTTAAACACCATTGATGGGGTTAATTCCCACTGGTTTGTCGGTCAAAGTTCTTCAGAGGAGGATATCGGACTAAAACAACGTGATCAGCTTAGAATACTGGACGATTTTAAGGATGGAAAGTACAATGTTCTTGTGAGTACCTCTGTAGGAGAAGAAGGACTTGATATCGCACAATGTGACGTTGTCATTTTCTATGATATAGCTGCCTCTGCCACACGTCTCATCCAAAGATCTGGCAGGACTGGAAGGAAACGCGAGGGACGTGTCATTATGCTCATTGCTAAAGGTACAAGAGATGAGGGTTACTACTATGCATCAAGAGCAAATAGGAAACGGCTTCGTATGGCAATCGAAGAGGTGAAGGAAAAGCTGGAAGATTCAAAGGTAGGACAGACTTCTCTTGATGACTTCTACTCAGAATCAGAAAAGAATGTCATGAAGGATAATGCAATTGAAACTGGAATTAGCCAAAAAGAAGAAGGTCAGCGGGAAGTTCTCCGCAAGGGGAAGATACTACCTGATGAGACAATCGAAGAGATTCCTACTCTCAGCGTCGACCACCGTGAGAAAGCCAATTCAATTATCAGGTTACTTCTGTCACGAAATGACATTCGAGTTGAAGCCAAACAATTACCCGTCGGTGATTATATGGTCTCTGATAGGGTAGGAATAGAAAGAAAATCGACCTCTGATTTTGTAAGTACATTAGTAAGAGGTGATCTTATCTCCCAGATCATTCAACTGAAAGATGCATTTACCCATCCTTTACTTCTTATCGAGGGTGAGGATCTGTATAATCACAGCCTGCATGCAAATTCGATTAGGGGGATGATCAGCTCCATCCTTGTTGACTTCCGTGTTCCTATCATCTTCACGAAGGACGAATCCGAGACTGCAGAGTACCTTGCTTACCTCGCCTACAAAGAACAGATAAAGAAGAAACGTCCATCTCAGGTGAAGATACAGAGGTATCATGACTCCCTTGCAGAAGAGCAGATTTCACTCATCTCACAGCTTCCGAAGATTAATAGACAACGTGCAGAGGACCTTCTTAAGAAATTTGGAAGCCCCCGGAATATCTTAAACAGCACACAGGATGAACTGATACAAACCCCTCGCATCGGGAAGGTAATAGCAAATAGAATTGATCTTCTTCTAAATACTCCATACGAAGAAAGTAAGGATTCTTAATTCATGAATCTCGTATTTTCTCCAACTTTCTAATCATCTCTGAGAGTTCAACCCTCTCTGGATCATCAGTATTTTGGAGCTCAGTCGATAGTGCATCGATCTTGGACTGAATTGGAGAGCTGGTCTCTAGAGATGACGCAGATTTCTCCTGCTGAAGATCTTCCTCCTTGACCACTTTCTTGTCACATTTGCTACAGTAGAGCGACCCATCTCGCTTTTTATACAGTGGATTCACACAAACAGGGCATGATTCTCTCAGCATGACCGCACCGTCAAGCAAGAGTTTTGCAGCCCGTTCTAGAGCTTCACTATCTTCCATAAATCAAGATGCACAATGAGGGATATGAATTTTCGGATTTATCGGACAGGTTTTATTCATAGATTTACTATGAACTCTTGTGAAAATTCCGGTCTGTGGACAGTGTACAAGAACAGCTGCATGGAGGAGACCGTGGGACACGGAGTATCTGTGTAAGTTACATTTCAATAAGGCGTTTCACAGAAAGGTGCAGAGGACGATCAATCGCCATAAGCTTTTCGACAGAGATGATAAGATCGCAATTGGAATCAGTGGAGGAAAGGATTCAGTCGTTCTCTTGGAAGTTTTATCAGATATCGAGAGAAAGTATCCTGCTGAGCTCATTGCAGTCACGATTGATGAGGGGATTGAAGGATATAGGTAGGACGGTCTGAAATACGCTCGTAATGCAGCAGAACGAGCTGGGATTGAGCACTACATCTACAGTTTTGAGGACAGATTCGGTGCTACTCTTGATAGCACCCTTCTTCTCATGGGTGAGAAAAGACTTGGTGCTTGCTCTTACTGTGGGATCTTTCGAAGGAAATTGCTCAATGAAGCCGGAATAAAGGTTGGTGCTACGAAGATTGCAACTGGGCACAATGCTGATGATGAGGCCCAGACTATTCTCATGAATCTCATGAGGGGTGACTTACTGAAGAGTCTTCGCAGTAATCCAAATGATCTCAGACTTGTTGATGGTTTCGTGAGAAGGGTCAAACCAATGAGATGGACGACAGAGCAGGAGATCGTACTCTACGCTCATTTGAATGAACTCCCCTACCAAGAGATGCCTTGCCCAAATGCTGTTGAAGCTCAGAGAGGTATTGTGAGGGATGTCCTCACCCAGATGCAAGAAGCAAGTCCTGATGCAATCTTCTCGATACTCAGGAGTGCTGATGGCCTTTTCGCTCTTGGGGAAAGTGCAAAGGGATCAGAGGTTCTCCAACGTATCCTTCCCCAAATTCCAAAACAGTGCTCACTTTGTGGACAACCTTCTGCAAATCCACTATGCAGAGCATGTCAGGTCGAGGAATCTATTGCGAAAGCACTTGAGAAGAAAACTTCTTGAATATAGCTGTCTAATTAAAATTATGAGCAAAGATGACGAGGACACCCTTGACCACTTTGTCGGTGAGATCGTTGATGACGTTCTGCCAGAAAGAGAGAAGAAAATCGATGATTCTGTTCGTGCCGCATTCACAAAGACATTTGGTGACAATTGGTCATCCCTTCCAATCAAGTCGATGGAAGGAGCAATAGCTCTGATGATACTTGACCAGATCCTTTCCCCCCAAGGCATCACCCCGAGGGTACTTGCAGAGTCTGCTCTCGAGCTTTCAGATAAGATGCAATTCGAGGAGAAGTTCAAGCACTTCCTCACCTCAGTTCAGGAGGGAAGTTCCATCACCCTTGAAATGGTGAAGTCGCTTGGAGAGAACGTTGGAGGCAATCTGAAAGATGTATTCTCACTCATCGAAGCTGGAACAATTGTCGGTGCAGATCTTGCAGCCAAAACCCTCAAGAAGGGTACCGAAGGTCTCAAGAATCTTGTTGATAAATTTACGAAGGAAAGTCAAGAATAGATAAGTCACTCTTTTTATTTTCCGATAATAATTGTTCATTGTGAAACCTGAAGAAGTTGAGATTCAGAGAATCAGTAAGAACAAATTTTACAAAGAAAGTGAGCACTCACCACTCACCCCGTCTCAGAAGAAGAGATTCGAGGGTCTCGAGTACTATCCCTACAATGCAGAACTTACCTTTTTGCTCGAATTGAACAAATACGATGATCCCGAAGTTGTGACGATGGAAACATCTGACAACAGAGTTCGAGATTACTACAGAATAGGCTACCTAGATTTTGAGGTCAATGGTGAGAAAGACCGTCTCCACGTCTACCAAGATACCGGAAATTCTAATTACTATTTTATCCCATTCAGGGACAGCACCTCTGGAAAAGAGACATATGGTGCAGGTCGGTATGTTGAGTTAGAACGTGCAAGAGATGGGAAGTTCACCCTTGACTTTAATCTAGCATACAATCCCTACTGCGCCTACAACAGCTTGTATTCATGCCCCATTCCCCTTGCAGAAAATACACTTACTGTAGCTATTACTGCTGGTGAAAAGAAGTACCCAGACGCAGAGTACTAATTGTAAACAACCACTTTATTTTTAATCAGTCAGTCCGCGTAGATGTTAGGTAGAATACGATGTCCGAGAAACGAGGAGTAGTTAGAAAGAAGAAGAAATGGGGTAAGACCTATGAATATACACCAATCTCACGTAAGGCAGTTCTTGATGATGAGACACTCGCAGAGGTTGAGAAAGATCTGAAGAAACTCAAACCAGTAACTGCAGAATCATTTGCAAACAAGTATGGAATCCGAGTCGGTCTCGCAAAGAAAATCCTTGAAGACCAAGTTAAAGAAGGCAAGATCAAGAGAATCCATAAAGGCCAAGTTACCAGAATTTACTCCTCTTAATACCTGAATAATTCTTTTCATGTGTGAGATACGTGGAAACACTATTGAATACCTAACTTCATAATCATTGTACAGTAGGTAATTACAATGAGTTATCAAGATCAAGAATTTATGAATCTGGACCTCAACGTCGATCCCGAGATGTACATCCTCGTGGATTTTGACGTTCACACCTCTCCAAAGTATATGGAAAGGGTGTACAGGGAGATACCCGCAGAAAGTAGTGTTGGTACATGGCAAAAAGTTCATGCAATGACTGATGAGATTCTCAAGAAGCTCTCAGCTAAGACATATCATGTCGAGAAGGTTAATGACCACTTCTCAAAGATTAAAGTAGCGTACCCACTAGAACTTTTCGAGCACGGAAATATTCCACAGGCCTTCTCCCTCTTTGCGGGGAATGTCTATGGCATGAATACGGTTGATCACCTCCGCATAGTTGATGTCAATTTTCCAAAGGAATTTGTCAATAGCTTTCCCGGACCCAAATTCGGTCCTCAGGGAATCTACAAAATTTTGGGAATCAAGCAGGGTCCAATTCTCGGTTCCATCATCAAGCCCAAGCTAGGCTCACCTCCCGATATCCACGCACAAACTACCTATGAGACATGGAAAGGTGGAATTACTTGGATTAAGGATGACGAACCTATGACTAATCAGAACTTTTGTCCTTTTGAGGACAGGATTTCAAAGGTCTTGGAGATGGCTGACCGCATCAAAGAAGAGCAGGGAAGACAGGTAGTCTATGCAGCCAACATTACAGGAAAGATCGATGTAATGGAAAAGAGAGCTGAATTCGTCAAGGATATGGGTGGAAAAGTTCTGATGATTGATGTCGTGACGACAGGTTTCGCAGCTGTCCAGCACATTCGTGAGATGGACTACGGACTCGCGATCCACGCCCATCGAGCAATGCACGGTGCAATCACGAAAGATCAGAAGCACGGTATCCACATGGAAGTCCTTGCCAAGGCCTACAGGATGCTTGGTGTGGATGGCATCCATACTGGGACCATCTTCGGAAAGATGGGCTATGGAAAGGAGGAAGAGGACAGGGAGGAGGTTCTTTCCTGTAATCGTGCACTTCTGGATGAGAACTTCGGATCTATCAAGCAAACTATTCCGATAGCATCCGGTGGAGTTGGTGTGCGAAATATTGGAAAGATAGTACAGGCTCTTGCACCACACGTCGTGATCACCTCTGGTGGGGGTATTCACGGACATCCTGATGGATCGACTGCTGGAGCTAAGGCGATCACTGCTGCAAAGAATGCAGCTCTCAATGACGGTGTAGTCGAGGGCGATGCACTTCTCCAATGGGCTAAGGATCATGGTGAAAATGAGCTGGTAAAAGCTCTTGAGAACGAGAAGGCATAGCGCCAAATACGGGATTCATTTTAATAATTATTTCATCAAATTCATTCATTCCTATTTAATGAATTTTCTGTAGATTTCATTAATGATTTCATATGCAATCTTTGATTTTAGCCCTTGGACCTCTCTAATCTTCCCATCTCTACGAACGAAAAGAACCTTATTTGTATCTGTACCGAATCCTGCACCTTCTACAGAGAGATCATTTGCAATTGCCATATCTGCATCTGTCTTCTTCATCTTGGTCATCGCTCTCTCGATGAGCACTTCTTTTGTCACTCCCCACTCTGCCTTATAGACCACTAAAATCGCATTTTTCCGTCTTTTTTTCACCTCATCAGATAATTTCTCTGTGGGCATCAACTTGATGGAAAATGAATCAGTGCTCTTGGTCTTCCCCTTGCGTATCTTATCTGGTCGGAAGTCAGCCATGGCCGCTGAGAGTATGACTACCGGATTCTCAGATTTCTCCATCTCCTTCAGCGTTACATCCCTCATCTCATTCGTGGATTTAATTCTGATTGGTGAAAGGTAATCTGGTACTGGAATCTGACTCTCTCCCATGATAAGACTAACATCCGCTCCATGGAGCATCGCTTCTTGTGCAAGGAAAATCGCACTCTTCCCACTCGCTCCATTCGTGACGAATCTCACATTGTCAATGTACTCCTTCGTGGGACCTCCTGTAATGATGACTCTCCTATCCTTGAGATACTTCGGGGTCAGTTCAGCCAGAATATGGTGGAGTAATTCATCCATCGGAGGAACTTTTGCTTTCCCCTCCTCCACCTTCGGTCGTATGAAACACACTCCTCTCTGCTTCAATTTATCGATAGATTCCTTCACCCCGGGTGAGTTGAATAGGTCTTCATGACCCACGACCAGCAACTGCACTTTCACACCCTTCCCCATCAGGCTCGATGCAACAAGCGTCACAGGTGTATCCGCTATTCCAGCAGCTAATTTTGCAACTGTATTAGTCGTGCACGGTGCAATCAGCATCATGTCAACCGGTTTGTTCATCACTCCAGCCACTGCAACATGCTCAATTTTCCCAGTGATCTTCGTTATGGGCTCCACACCAGTCGCCCACCACATCAGATCTTTTCCGATCAGATTAAGACCCGCTTCCGACATGACGGGAATGACTGTCGCCCCTTCTCTGATGAGACCTCGTTCGATCTGTGGGGAGAGGAATGCAGCTATACTTCCCGTGATTCCCAGAAGTACTCTCTTTCCCTCCAGTCGACGCGTCCGTGATCCAAGTATCTTCGTGGATGGATGCCTGAACTCATCCAGGAAATTTGAGTCGTACATTATATCCATTCAGAGAAAAGGGTCTATCTCATTTGTCACTTGAAGTCATACAAACAACAAGAATTTAATCGGAAGAACTTAAGAGAAAACAGACCTCCAATGACGATAATTCGGTTTTCTGAACTCCTTATGTAGAGAATCTGGAGCACTGAGGAGGTCACATCCAGATTTCCATAGATCATTTGAAATACCCGTGTGCTGAACGCTATTTTAGAGGAATATTGCATGAGTCTAGGATTCTTTTTTAATGATGAACACAAGACCCTGAGGGAGAGCGTACAGGCATTCGGAAAATCAGTCGCACCTGATATCCCTACAATGGACGTAGAGCAGAGATATGATCGGAATACCATCTTGAGGATGGGAGAAGAAGGTTTTCTTGGTGTTTGCATCCCTGAGAAATATGGTGGAGCAGGTATGGACTATATCTCCTTGGGAATTCTCTCTGAGGAACTTGAGTATGTGGATACCAGCCTTCGTGTCGTAATGTCCGTTCACACAGGACTCAATAGTCTTGGTCTGCTACAGTGGGCAAACGAGGAGCAGAAACAGAAGTACCTTGTACCTCAAGCAGAAGGTAAGAGAATTGCAACATACGCATTGACCGAGCCAGATGCAGGATCGGACGTTGCAGGTATGAGATCACATGCCAAACTGGACGGTGATTATTATATGCTGAACGGAGAGAAGATGTGGATCTAACTCGCAGATACCGCAGATCAGTTCCTTACATTTGCATATACCGACAAATCCAAGGGTCACAAGGGAATTTCTGCATTTATCGTCGAGAGAGAATTCAAGGGAGTATCCACTGGATCCATCAAGAACAAACTCGGTGTCAGAGCAGGAAATACTGGTTTCATCAGCTATAATGATGTACCAATCCCCAAGGAGAATCTCGTAGGTGAGGAAGGTGAGGGTTTCAAGATTGCTATGACCTGCCTCGAGAATGGTAGATATACCGTAGCTGCTGGTGCACTAGGTCTGGCCAAAGCCGCTCATGATGAGGCAGTCAAGTATGCCAAAGAGAGAACGACCTTCGGAAAACCCATTGCTGAGCACCAATTAGTTCAGAGATTATTAGCTCATAATGTGAGAGGAATAGACACCGCAGAGCTTCTTGTGTACAAGGCTGGGTGGATGAAGAACCAAGGTCTGAGGAATACCCGTGAGACCGCACTCGCCAAGTGGCATGCGACCAACGTCTCACAGGAATGTGCAGATAATGCCATCCAGATTCATGGAGGAAATGGAATTGCAGGAGGTCCTGACGGTTTCAAAGTAGAGCGATTCTGGAGAAATGCACGTGCTGCCCGTATCTATGAGGGAACTGATCAAATTCAGGAAATCATGCAGGGGCAGTACGCAGTCGGAATCAGAAGGGACAAACCATTAAGGAAAGAACTTCCCAAATACAACCCACAGTAGAACAGATACTAGTCCAATTATTTCTTTGAATCAATAATTATTATTTTACTAATTTTGCTGACTCTTGCGAATATTACGTTAGAGTAATCAGATTACGCAGACTGGATTCCAACGGAATTTCTTCCGTGAATTCAGAGATACAGATTCAGTGAATACTGCTTACTTCATCTGTTCGGCGACATTTCTCACACAAACTAACTCACTCCATAGACACACATATCAGCAATGAATCGAACGTACAATAGTGTGTCAAATCCTTTGGGAAGGTTCAATCCATATCGATAAACTGGACTGGAAATTGAGTAATACCCAAATTTCTGACCTTTTGGACTACCAGAAAATACTAGATCACAGAGATCTGTACTGGAATGAGCTTAAGAGTAAGCACGATGTCTACAATGGTTATCTTCTTGGAGTGACTGACTTCATTGGAAATTCATTCAAGTGTTTCACCTACAGTTTCAAAGATCATATCACCATCTCACGATTTGGAATAACATTACCTAGATATCTGGGAAATCTAGGATTCAAGATACATGTGATCAGTCCTGACGGTACCAGAACTGTCTTAGGGAGGAGATCACACTCAATTGAGTACTTAGGTGGATGGATTACGACTATAGGTGGGATGTTCGAGCTTTCTGATATCGAAGGAACAATTGCAGATGCTGTCTTGAGAGAGCTACATGAGGAAAGCGGGATTGTGAAAGATGATCTTGATTGGACGAGTTTTAGACTTATCTCAATTATGAAAGAAATAAATGGACTCGCTGTTGATCTAATTGTCGAAATCTCTCTACAAAATGAGGTAGAACTCGTCCCAAATGATGAGTGGGAGAGTTTGTACTGGACCATGATAGATGACATCAAAATTGACAATTCTACTATGCTTCATATTAACTACCTCTTGCCATAAAATAGATTCTTGCCATGAATAGATTAAAGCTGTCATTGTATAATGCTCTAGAACCGATAGAAGAGGGTGTTATGATCCTTTGGTGGAGAGATACCGAAAGGATTTTTTAGGCAGTTGCTGAGCACAAATATATCTGAAATACTTCAGACAGTCCCGTGGTGTAGCGGCCAAGCATAGTGGACTTTGAATCCATTGACCCCGGTTCAAATCCGGGCGGGACTATATAGTCACTCTTAAGTACATTTCCTTATTTTTCATTACTTTCCCAAAGTGATTGTGAATTTGCATGCCTGATCACCACCTACTATCTGATGTGAGGTGGCAACAGAAGCACCTATTAGATCCTCAAACATCCTACGTTCGATCTCACATGCTTCTTTGTACTCTGATGCGACGTCAAGAAGGGGGCAGTTATACTTCAAGATCTCAAATATGGATCCACTGACGCTGAATTCAGCCATGTATCCGTCCTTGTCCCTAAGTTCAGTGATGAGCTGTACTTTCTTTTCAAGAGAAATGTGCTTTCCAATCACATTGAAGTATCGCTGATACGTGGTGTCTGCTCTATTCTGAAGTGCCTTTACTACATCTTCTCTCCCGTAGTTCTTCATGATGTACTCAAGAATGGAGATAGCAATCTCGGAGTAACTTGTTGGGAAGAGTTCGGAGGCCTTCTCAGTGAGCATTAGGTGAAGTCTTGGTCTTCCTACTCCTTCTTTTAGGTACACCCTTTGGACGATTCCTAGTTCCACCAGTTTATTAACGTGTTTCAGGACTCCCATCTTGCTCATCTCAATCGCATTGGAGAGGTCTTTCAGTGAGAGTTGTCTCTCTTTCTTGAGGATAAGTATGATTGTCCGTTTGGTCGGGCCAAGGGAGCTGACAATTCCATCTTCTAGATTGACAATTGGGATGTCCACACTGTTTTGTCTACTTAATTGTATATAAAGTTCCTTAAGGGTAGATTTCTCTAGTTTCCATCGATATACATTTTAGCTGATCTTCGTTTATTTCACTATGGAAGAATTACGTAAGGTCGCGGACGATATCGTCAACTTGAGTATACAGGGTGCGACAAATATTGCTATTGAGGGAGTGAAAGCTGTAGCGGCGTACACTCAAAGATTACCGGAGACGATGCGTGAGGAAGATTTTCTGAAGAAATTTGCAGAAGCCCGTCACATCATCCGTGAGACAAGACCTACTGAGCCTGCCATGCAGAATGGTCTGACCAAGCTGCGATACGATGTTGAGCACCATCTTGGAAGTGGTGTCAGTGATCTTCAAGAGATTCTCAGAACATCATCTATAGAGTACATCAAGCTTCTGAAATCGACAAAGAAGCGGATTATTGAGATTGGAGCTGATCTCATCCAAGACGGTTATACTGTGATGACGCACTGCCACAGCTCACTGTCATCTGCTACAATTATCAAGGCATTTCAGGACGGGAAGGACATCAAGGCCATCTCTACTGAGACCAGACCTCGTTATCAGGGGAGGAAGACTGCCCTTGAGCTTGTCGGTGCAGGTATCCCGACAACTCAGGTGGTCGATTCTGCAATGAGGTGGGCTATGCGGAAGATGAATGTTGATTTGATCATCATTGGTATGGATGCGATCACCTCGCTCGGAACTGTAATCAATAAGATAGGTTCGCGGCTCCTTGCTCTTGCAGCAAAGGAGAGTGATATTCCTCTTTTCGTTTCAGGTTCTCTGCTCAAATTCGACAGTGACACGATGATAGGTAAACGTACAATCATTGAACAACGGGCAGTAGAGGAGATTACCAAGGACTGGCCCCAAAAACCTGAAGGACTTCGTGTGCTTAATCCTGCATTTGAATCCGTCAGTCGGGAGTACATAGATGGTCTCATCTGTGAGAGTGGGATTTTCCCACCTGAACATGTCTCAAAACTCGTCCATGAGAGCTATCCCTTTATAATTGAGTAGCTTCTAGACTTTGGTTCCAGAGTGATTAATTCACGAGCTATCGATCGTTATCATTAAATAAATACCAATAGCGGAGAACACAGGAGAAAAATAGAGTGAAACTCAGAACCTACTTAATTGTGTTGTTTGTCATTGGAGGACTGTTTTATGCCCCTGCTATCTCTGCGTACGAACCGGGTAATTCTATCAAGATGATTGTCTTCTCAGATCTCGAAGCTGGAGAGACCTTAAATCCTGGAAAACTTGTTAATGTGACCTTCGTCCTGAAGAATTTCACAAACGAGACTATGAATGCCATCAATGTTACCCACATTATCCTAGGAGATTTACAAGTTGTTTCTGCTCCTGCTGGAATACTCGCGAATAAGTCTGCTTCACTCAACGTGACGAGTCCTTTTACCTATGAGACTCCGACCAATGGTTCTGTTCAAATTAGTAGAGCTTTCGTCAACTCAAGCTATTACGAGCTCTCATTTGATAGATTGTTACCCTCACAGTCGATGTCCTGGATGGTGACCTTCAATTCCAGTGAGGTTAAAACCTACGAGATCTCACCTCCCGTTATCAAATATCTCGATAAGTGGACAGATGTCCAGAGATTCGACAGTGGGAACCACATCCAGTTGAAGTACGAGAGACCTAATGAAGGGGATCCCTCACAAAAGAATTATCCTTTGTTCGAGACTGGTAAAACCAACTGGACGCTCATTATTTCTGTGATGCTTCTTGTAGCCGTCCTTGCAGTCTTCAGTAAGGTTCTCTATGGAAAGAAGCCATTTTAACTCTTTAATATTATTTTTTCATTAGTAGAATTCTAATTCTCTTGATTTATTCGATTCTCCTAGAACAAACAAGATTCTATTTCTTCATTTTATTCGATTTTACCAATTCCATACGTTTGGCCTTTCTCTGTTTTGCATCCTCAAATCTACGCTTCTCATCTTCACTCTGGGGAAGGACAGGGGGTACAGGTATTGCTCTGCCGAATTCATCGACTGCAACGAAGGTGAGGTACGCGCTTCCTGTCTTCGAGGTCTCTCCTGTATTCAGATTCTCGGTCTCAACTCTTACTCCTACCTCAAGGCTCTTCGTTCCCGTGTAATTTACACTGGCTCTCAGTATCAGTAGCTCTCCGACATGCACGGGATTGAGGAAGTCCATTCTGTCTATAGATGCAGTTACAACTCTCGATCGGCAGTGACGGAGAGCACACAACCCTGCTACATTATCAATGAGATTGAGGATGGAACCTCCGTTAATTGCTCCTAACTCAAGAGCCCCACCTCTCCAAGAGGGGTTTGAATCACTTGGCATCATCAATTTTTCGTGGATAACTATGGAGTCCTTTACTGGTTTCCCTTCATTCATAATATTCGATCACACATCGAGTATTTCATTCTTGGCCTTGAAGAATAGCCCAAGTTTCAGAGAATAAATCAAAGGCTTTTATATGAGTAAGCTCACTGTAATATCCTAAAAGGAAGGATGTATCAATGAAAGTTAAAATACTTAATGATTTTGACACGAGAAGTGAAATTGTGTTTATCAACGCAGAGAATGATGACCCTCGTGATTCACTAACAAATTTAGCACAGATTAGAGTCCAGAACAAAAAGCAATTGGTACAAATCATCAGATCACAGTCACTCGTAACGAAAGAAGAGATTGGTTTACCCCCCACCCTTGCAAAGAGGATGAAGGCTAATGACGGTGATCTCATTCATATTATGCCTCGGAGTAAACCCGCAAGTTTTGATATTGTGAAGAGAAAATACAACGAAAAGATCACATGGACTCAAGACGAGATTGAGACGATTGTACGGGATGTGTATGAGGGAAATTCAACAGATTTAGAGATGGCTGCCTTCTCCCTTGCACTCCAGTACGAAAAGCTGTCAAGAAGGGAGAGTGAGTTCCTCACAAAGTCATTTGCAAAGTTCGGAAATCACATCGAGTTCAATGAGCCAGTGTACGACAAGCACTCAATTGGCGGAATACCCGGAAATAAAGTCTCACTTCTCATTGTTCCGATCATTGCAGCAGCTGGTCTTCTCATTCCAAAGACCAGTAGCCGGGCAATAACCAGCCCCTCTGGAACTGCCGACACCATGGAAGTTCTGGCAAATGTCTCCTTCTCGACTGAAGAGATACAGGAGATTGCACCCAAGAGTAGGGGGATGATCGTTTGGGCAGGTAATCTCAATCTTGTTCCCGTGGATTCAGAGATTATTACTAGGGTGGAGAGACCTCTCCGGCTAGATCCTGACACCGTAATTGTGGCATCTATTCTCTCAAAGAAACTATCGACGAATGTTCAAAATATGGTACTTGACATGCCGACTGGGCCAGGAACGAAACTTGAGAGCCGTGAGGAAGGTGTGTCACTAAGTAGGGCATTTGTCGAGATCGGTCAGAGAGTTGGAATCAATATAGAGTGTGCACTTACGTATGCAGATCAGCCAGTTGGTCATGCTATTGGACCTGCACTGGAAGCACGTGAAGCGTTAAAGACACTTCAAGGAAACGGGCCAGTAAGTGTCCGTGAGAAGTCAGTAGAGCTTGCGGGCATTCTCCTTGAGATGGGGAAACTTGCACCAAGAGGACAAGGATCATCAGTGGCATCGGACATTCTTGAAAGTGGAAAGGCACTCGAGAAATTCCGTGAGATCATCGATTATCAAGGAGGTAACAGCAAGATAAAGGTGGATGAAATTCCAGTCGGAAACTACTCTCTAGAGATCACTGCACCGAAGGATGGGTACATTTCCCACCTTTCTAATAAAGCGGTGAAACAAGTTGCTTCTGTTCTTGGATGCCCACTTGATCTCTCAGCAGGAATGGAACTCCATGCTAAATCCGGGGAATTCATCAAAAAGGGAGAACCCATCATCAAACTCTACTCATCATCAGAATCAAAACTTGACGAAGCCCTGAAGGTGTTCAATGAATCCAATTTTTTCAAGTACGAGGGAATGGTTCTCGAACGTATCTCCAATAGCATAGTCTCTGACCAATAGAAATATGTTCTAGCTCTCATTTAGTATTATATGACTGAAGAGGATGTAAACTATAAGGAGTATGTTACAGCTGATGGAGGAACTGTTAATTTCACCTGTCCCATCTGTAACTCAGATAAAGCAGTCGTTACACAGCGACTTCTCCAGATACCGTACTATGACGATTTTCATGCAATTATCTTCATTTGTCCCGATTGTGGTCTCCGCAGGACAGATTTCGCGAATATATCATCAAAGGGACCAACTAGATACAGCTATGTGGTTAACTCCTTGGAAGACTTTAGTACCAAGATCGTCAGATCTATAGAAGGTCTCTTCAAGATCCCCGAAATTGGGGTGGAAATCCATCCAGCAACCTCTCCGTCAAGCTGGATCAGGAATGTTGAAGGGATACTCCTTGATATCAAAGAGAAGGTCACGATTGCGAGAGATCAAGCTGAGACAGAGGAATCCAAGCAAAATGCAATTGCTCTCTTAGAGCGTCTTGACACTATGCTCGAAGGTGGGGAGAGCTTCACCCTTTGGATTGAGGACGACACTGGAAATTCTGTCATTATCCCCGCAAACCCAGATAAATTACATGTTGAGTATTATGAAGCTCTTCAGAATTGATTTAGCAATATATGCATCTGGATTATTAAATTGAAATACTCAAAATTAGTCTGAGATTACTTGTCCTTTCTTCTCGTTGTCAGATCCAAGACTTACTCTTTGTGAACTCTCTTTGTCAGATCTGGAATGAGATTGAGAAGCTCGATCGGTAATGGAAAGATGATTGTTGAATTCTTCTCTACAGAAACCTCTTGCAATGTCTGTAATAGCCTTAACTGCATTGCAGCACTCGACTTACTCACCATCTCACCGGCTTGCTTCAACTTTTCTGATGCTTCAAGTTCACCAGTTGCCAAAATCACTCTTGCTCTCCGCTCTCTCTCTGCCTCTGCTTGTTTAGCCATAGCTCTCTTCAGATTCTGAGGAAGTTCTACATCTTTCAACTCGACCATGACTATACTGATACCCCACTGATCTGTGTCCTTGTCAATAATTGCCTTCAACTGTGCATTGATCTTATCTCGATGCGTTAGAACCTCATCCATCTCATGTTGACCGACAATAGATCTGATAGTTGTCTGTGCAATTTGAAAAGTTGCTGCTTGGTAGTTCTCGACCTCTAAGATTGCTTTCTCTGGGTCATTAACCTTGTAGTACGCCACTGCATTGATGATTAGGGGAATATTGTCCCTTGTGATAATCTCCTGTGGTGGTGCATCCGCTACTACTACCCTGAGGGGAACCTTACGTAGCTCCTCAATAATAGGGAAAATAAGAACCAGTCCTGGATTGACAATACCTACAAATTTACCGAGTCTAAAGAGAACTCCACGCTCGTATTGAAATATAATCCTCAGTCCTGCTAGCAAAAAGACTATTGCAAAGACTGCGGCTACAATAATCGCCGATAATAACTCTCCTCCTGTTAAGAAGAAGGCTACTACGAATGGTATTACTATGAATAATACTAGGCCAATAATTCCAAAAAATGACATTGTGATCTTCGTTAATTTCGAGGGTATGGATATAAATATTAGTATTCCTTGATATTTTACACGACTGTTTTGTATTGAAATATGGAGCATTTAAGGAATTATGGACGTATATCGTTAATTATTGAGATATGTTTTTCATTACGGTACATATTCCCTACTGATCTATCGCAGAAAATATCCTCAGAACTTATAAGTAGAAAATTAAATGAGACCAACGGGAATCGAACCCGTAGCTAAGGAAGACTGCGAGGTATAATCTCTCCACAATCCTCAATGTTACCATTACACTATGGTCTCTTGAGATGATATTCCCGTAGGTATTTCCTCGTACTCTTTCTGTCCCAAGGTCTATTTATCTTTTGTTTTAAATTGCAGTTCTCTTTTCACAAGATAATTATAATTCATCGTGTTGAATCTATTGGATGAGAATAGTATTAGGTATTACCGGTGGTTCTGGTGCGCAATACGGTCTCCGTCTTCTTGAAGTTCTTCGATCTTTGGGTCATGAGGTAGATTTGGTTGTATCGAATGGTGCGAGAAAGGTGATGGAGCTGGAGATCGGAGGAGACTGGGAGACGAAGCTTTCCCTTGCTTCTGTCCAGTATGATCTTTATAATATTGCTGCACCTATTGCCTCTGGTACTCACAAAAATGATGGGATGATCATTGCTCCATGCTCTATGAAGACCATTGCAGCAATTGCCTCTGGATACACTGAGAATCTCATTCAAAGGGCCGCAGATTGTATGTTGAAGGAAGATCGGAAGTTGGTACTTGTCTTCAGAGAAACACCTCTCTCCCTGATCCATCTGCGTAATCTCACTTTGCTGAAAGAGGCAGGAGCAACGATCTTGCCTGCTGCACCTGGGTATTACTACCACCCTCAGAGTGTTGATGAGGTAATTAATTTCGTAGTTGGTAAGGTACTGAATACCTTTGGGATTGATCATGATCTGTTCAAACCTTGGGATCCTAAGAAGGCAAAGCAAGAGGTAGAAAATCTGGAGTAATACATATTCCTTCAAGATATGCATCCAATCCGGAAGCTTGCATCTAATCAGTACCTGAAGAATCCTGTATTTATCATTTTGAGTCCTCGCTAGCTATCTTGATGTTTTTTATCTGATGAGACACGTGAGATTCAGGATGTCAGCACGGAACACAGGGAACCCCTATTCCACAATCAAATCTGTGGAAAAGGCTCAAGAATTGCTGGATTTGGCATTCAGCCGTTCAATGAAAATAAAACCTCCATACATAAGAGGTGGCACAAAGTTGCAGAGACAGATAGAATTCGAGAAAAACCGAGTGAATACCGCAGCAAATGTTCTCTCTGACAGACTCCACCGTATGGTCAATCAATTCCCCACGATTGACATGATACATCCTTTCTACACAGAACTGACAGACATCCTTGTGGGGACAGATCAATTAAAACGATCACTCGGTCGAATCTACGGAACAATTGATGTAATCAGGCACATTGCAGCTGATATTATCATGAATATTAATGAGTCGACCGGGAAGGAGGAGATCAAACAATGGAGAGGACGAGCATTCGGACGACTCTCAGATCTCATCTACCGGTTACGACCGGATCTTGCTCATCTGGAGAAAGCAAGGGAGACACTCGCAGTCCTTCCTGGATTTGACCCCATCAAACCTTGTGTTGTGGTTGCAGGCGTTCCCAATGTTGGCAAGTCTTCCTTCGTCTCAGCAGCTACTTCTGGAAAACCTGAGGTTGCAGCCTACCCATTTACCACAAAGAAATTGGTCTTCGGTCACATCAATTTTGGCTTTCTCCAAGTCCAATTCTGTGATACCCCTGGTCTTTTGGATCGAAGTCTCAGGGAGAGAAATCCCATAGAACTACAAGCGATTGCAGCACTGAAACATATAAGTGATGTTCTCCTCATCGTGATCGATCCGAGCATTGCGGCGACCTATACCCTTGATGAGCAGTTGGAACTGGTTGATGAATTTACTGATTTCTATCCGGGAGCGGAGCTTATGATTATCATCAACAAGGTGGACCTTCTCGACGAGAAGAAGTTGGTGGAAGTTCGGCAGAAGGTGCACACATTTCTAGAGGATTACGGATTGAACGAGGAGGAGATCGAGGCAACTCCCTTCATCTCAAGCTTTGCATCCGAGGATATCAATAGTGTAAAATTAATGATTGAACACCTCGTCAAGAATAAGGTACTCAAATCTTCCAAATTCAGAAATATGGTCAACCCGACAATTGCGGAAGATCAGTATCTTCTTGAGGAACTTCCTGAAGATTACAAATTCACTGGTGAGAAGAGAGGTTAAATATCCTTCTTTTCAAAGCTCATCTGTGAAGTACTTTGACGAGGAATATCTGAATTTTCTTACCGAATTGGGATTCAATAATAGCAAGGACTGGTTTGACGAAAATAGAAAACGATATGAGAACTATGTCCGTGAACCTTTCAAGAACTTCATTGGCAATCTTATTTTCCAAGTGCAGGAAATTGATCCAGAGATCTTGATCGAGCCGAAAAATGCAGTCTTCAGGATAAATCGGGATATTCGTTTCAGCAAGGACAAGACCCCGTACAAGACCCACATGGGTGCAGTTCTTGGAAGGAGCAAACGCAAGGAGGTTGACTTTGCATCATTCTACTTGCAACTCTCTCCTCAGCAATCCTTCATGGGTGGAGGTGCTTATTTTCTTGATACTGCAAATCTGCGAAATCTTCGAAGATATATTTCTTCCTCAGTTGAGGAATTTGTTAGTATTACCAGTACTAAAAAATTTAAAAAACTCTATCCAGAAATAATTGGAGAGAGAAATAAGCGGATTCCTCCTGAATTCAAAAAAGTGCTAGAGACACTTCCTACAATTGCAAATAAACGATTCTATGTCTCAGCTCCCCTGACTCCTCAGGATATCCTCTCCGAAAACCTCATGGATAAAGTCATTGAGGGGTACAAGACGATCTTCCCCTTCCTTCAATATTTGCGCAAGGGACTGAATCCCGCACTGTAGTTGTGTTCAATCTTGCACAATTCAACTCTTGGAATATATCTCAGGTAGAATTAAATAAACACCCCTGATAAATACCAACAGGGGGGAACTACCTAAAGGATTACGATTGGTAAATATCTACATATTCTCTTAGTATTCCCTCGACATATAAAATCCATTGACGAACAAGTCACTAGGTAGTTCCTATGGAAAGTGAAATGGTAAAGAACCTGTACAGCGTTCTTGATAGCCCCAAGGAGAGCACAATGAAGTCCAAGACCAATTGGATTCAGCGTAAACCTGCTCA
>Ga0114931_10001263_pt1 | contig 32140 bp, 21 predicted proteins | sample 2SBtaG_FD_89579 | JGI IMG/M metagenome (GOLD analysis project Ga0114931, IMG submission 89579) | Deep subsurface microbial communities from Kolumbo volcano to uncover new lineages of life (NeLLi) - 2SBTROV14_V59a metaG | ecosystem: Environmental > Aquatic > Marine > Volcanic | place: Kolumbo...
CGAAGCGATGGGGGCTTCGCACGCGCGGCTACGCCGCGCAACGCGGGACTAGCACCGTTTGTTGGGGGCGCAGCAGCGCCCCCTCGGCTTCGCCGAGCCTCCCCCTCGACCGCTCCGCGGTCGCCTAGCCCCTCGATTCAACATAATCGAGGTACTAGGCACCGGAAGCGTTCTCCGGGGATCCGGAGTAGGTTGCCCGCGTGACCAGCTCCGCACCCGACCCGACCTTCGCGGACCCGCCGGAGCTGGCGCACGCCATCGCCCACATGCTCGGCGGCGGCGATCCGGAAGGCAGCGCGAGGCTCGAGGCGCAGCTCGTCGCGCTCTTCCACTCTGCTCCACCCGGACAAGTGCGCGGGTTCTTCCGCCAGCTTGCCGAATCGGGAGGGCGGTGGGGCTACGAACCGCCGCACCCGCTCGGCCAACGCCTGTCGGAGCTCGTGCTCTCCGACCGGCTCGAACAGGGCTCGAAGCTCGCGAACGCGACGGCGCTCGACCAGGTGGGGGAACGACCCATGGTGTTCGTGGGCAACCACCTGTCGTTCGTGGACGCGAACGTGCTTGCCCATCTGCTGGCCCGTTCCGGTCACGAACAGCTCGCCAGGCGCCTGTGCGTGATCGTCGGACCGAAGGTGTTCAGCAAGCCGGTGCGGCGGGTGGCCACGCTCTGCTTCGGCACGGTCAAGACACCGCAGAGCGTCAGCCGCGCTTCCGGCGCCGCGCGGATGTCCGCACGCGAAGTGGCACGCTTTGCCGCCCGCTCGCTCGCGGCGGCGCACGAGCGGCTGGACGCCGGCGACGCGCTCCTGATCTTCGTCGAGGGCTCTCGAAGCCGCAGCGGCACGATGCAGCGTGCCCTGACCGGCGTGGCCCGCTACCTGAAGCGACCGGAGCTGCTCGTGGTGCCGTTCGGGCTCGCCGGCAGCGAGCAACTCACCCCGATCGCAAGCGCCGAATTCCTGTACCGGACACAGGTCCACGCGCGCGTGGGGCAGCCCTTCACCGCCGCGTCGCTCAGGCGCTGCTCGAGCCGGCGACCGTCACTGATGATGGACGTGGTCGGCTTCTGCATCGCCGCCTGTCTGCCGCCCGGATACCGCGGGGTCTACGACGGCAGCCACGCCGAGCTCGCCGAGGCCAGGGAACTCTCGGGCGGGCTCGTCGATCGCGAGCTCAAGGACACTTGACGCCGAGCTTGCCGAAGGCCTGACGGAAGGACGCGAGCAGCTGCTGGCAGCTCGCGGTTGGCGCGGTGCGGATCGAGTCGCACACCTTCAGCGAGGCGGGACTCGATCCGTTCTTCTGCATGACGTGCTCGCAGCAGAGCGCGGCCGAGTCGCAGTCCGGTCCGCCCACGGCCGCCGAGCCCTGCCAGACCTGACGTGCAGAATCATCCACGTCGATCTGGCGCCGGGTCTCGCTGGTGCGGGTTTCCGTGCGCCGGGTCTTCGCTTCCGCGACGGGCGGCCGACTCTTGTCGGAGTCGAAATCGTGCAGCTGGTCGGGCGTCGCCTCGGGGATCCGTACCATGGTGCTCACCCGCGGCGCGGCTGCCGGCTTCGTCTCTGCTCCGCAGGCAACGAGGAAGGCCGCGGCGACCAGCACGCAGGGCGTACAGCGCATCAGCCCGGCCCCCGCCGTTCTAGTGACTGAACAGCTCCTCGAGGTCGCCGTCCGTCAGCTCATCGAGCACATCCCCGCTGGACTGATGCGTCCGATCCAGCAGTGCATCGAACAGGCCGCTCAACGCCTCCCCCGCTTCGCGCGCACGCAGTCGCACCAGGCCCAGGCTCGACTTCGAATCGAAGATCACGACCAGGATCACGCGCTTGCCCACCAGACGGATGTGCACGTGCGTGTCCGCCCCCTCGTGGAACTGGGAGGTGAACTCGCCCGAAGCCAGCAGCTTGGCGATCCCGTCGGTGGTCGCGACGTTGCCCGCCGTGAGCGAGGCCAGCGAGGTCGAGTCGACGTCCTCCTCCTCGAGGTCGCCGCTCGCGGTCACCAGCTGGCCCGCGCGATCGATGGCGAAAGCCAGGCGGGCGTGCGCGTGCTTCACCAGACGGTCCATCACGCGGCGGACCTCGGCCATCTGGTCCTCCGCACCGGGAACCTCCGGAACGGGCTTGAGCTCGACCGGCTCGCCGCGCGGCTTCGGCTGGGCGGGAGGCTCGGGCGCCGCGGGCGCCGCGGGCGCCGCTTCCGCCGCTTCCGCACCCGGCACAGGAAAGCCGATCGGGCGGAGACAGCGCCGGGCGCACTCCACGATGGCCGGCGTGGGTCGCGACACGTCTCCCTGCCAGCCTTCGACGAGCTGTTGCAGCTCCTTGACCGTCGGTTCCACCTTGAACAGCGTGGCGTTTTCGCTCGCTGCGCTCCGCTTGAGCAGAGCGATCGCCTCGACAAAGCGCGAGAGCATCGCCAGCACGTGCGTCCGTACCGGGTCGGCCCCCTGTTCCGACGTCCACTGCGCGTACAGCTCCGGTGCGGCAACCAACCCCACGACGTTCAGGGCTTCGGAGATCACCTGCGCCGTGCGCTGGGAGTTTTCGCTCGAGTCTGTTCCCATTCTCTGTCGCTTGCCGCGCTCGGACCATTTTCCCGGCACTGCCGCGATTTCGCAAGCGCGGGCTCGACCTGCCGATGCAGGACGCCGGAGCAGGCGGCAATCGACCGCCGCCAGTTCCCACCCACATAGCACCGCTGGGCGCAGGGCGGCCGGACAGGCGTCACGCCCGATGGCGCGCGGCCCGCCTCCCGCGCATCGCGAGCCGGCTCGATCCGGCGCGAGAACGGCATGATCGTGGCATTTTGCCACAGTTTTGTAGCAAAATGCTACGATCCAGACGCGCTGTCGGCGAGGCGCAGCTCGCGGCGCTTCCAGATCGCGAAGATCGCCGGATACACGGTCAGCTCGAGCAGGAACGAGGTCACGAGCCCGCCCACGATCGGCGCGACGATGCGCTTCATCACGTCGGCGCCGGTCCCCGTGCTCCACAGCACCGGCACCAGACCGAGCATCATCGTCAGCACGGTCATCATCTCCGGCCGGATGCGATTGGCCGCGCCTTCCACGATGGCCTCGGTGAGCTCCTCGTTCGAGCGGAGTCTGCCTTCGCGCTTGCGCGCGTCGTACGCGAGCGTGAGGTAGAGCAGCGTCACCACGCCGGTCTCCGCATCGAGCCCCGCCAGCGCGATCACGCCGACCCATACCGCGACGCTCAGGTTGTAGTGCAGGAGGTAGAGCAGCCAGATCGCCCCCACCAGCGAGAACGGCACCGCCAGCAGTATGATGGACGTCTTGAAGAACGAGCGGGTGTTGAGGAACAGCAGCAGCGAGACGATGAACAGCGTGATCGGGATCACGATCGTCAAGCGTGACTTGGCGCGCTCGAAGTACTTGTACTGACCGGCCCACTCGAGCCGCTGCCCGGCCGGCAGCTTCACCTTGGCCGCCACGGCCTTCTTCGCGTCGGCCACGTAGTCCGCGACCGGACGGTTGTCGATGTCGACGAACACGAAGCCCTCGAGCTTGCCGCTTTCGCTGCGCACCATCGGCGGCCCGGTCGTAAACTCCAGGTTCGCCACCTGCGAGATCGGGATCTGCGCGCCGGTCGGCGTGCTCACCAGCACACGATCGAGCGCGCCCGGCGTGTCGCGGAACTCGCGAGCGTAGCGGACGTTGATTGGATAGCGCTCGCGACCCTCCACCGTCCCGGAGACGTTCATGCCTCCGATGGCGGACATCACCACGTCGTCCACGTCCTTGACGGTCATGCCGTAGCGGGCCGCCTCCTGCCGTTTGACCGTGAAATCGGCATAGAATCCGCCGGTGGAGCGCTCGGCGAAGGCGCTGCGCGTCCCCGGCACGTTCTTCACGGCGTGCTCGATGGCGATGGCGGTCTTCTCGATCTCCGCCAGGTTGTTGCCGTAGACCTTGATGCCGAGCTGGCTGCGGATGCCGGTCGCCAGCATTTCCGTGCGGGTCTGGATCGGCATCCACCACACGTTCGGCATGCCGGGGTACTGGAGCTTCTGATCCATCTGCTTGATCAAGCCGTCCCAGGTGACCCCCTTCGGCCACTGGTCACGCGGCTTGAGCAGGATGATGATCTCCGCCATCGACAGCGGCGCCGGGTCCGTCGCCGTCCGCGCGCGTCCCATCTTGCCGAAAACGCGTACCACTTCAGGGAACTGCATCAGCTGCCGGTCCATGGACTGCAGCACCTGGGTCGCCTCACCCACAGACATTCCCGGCGGCGCGGTCGGCATGTACAGGATCGCCCCCTCGTTCAGAGGTGGCATGAACTCGTTGCCGAGGCGCAGGAAGGCCGGAATCGTCAAGGCGATGGCCAGCACCGCGAGCGCGATCACCATCTTGCGCTGGCGCACCACGAAGCGCACCACCGGTGTATACGCGGCCACCAGCAATCGATTGATGGGGTTCTTGTGCTCGGGGCGGATATGCCCCCGGATGAACAGCACCGCCAGCGCGGGCGTGAGCGTCACTGCCAGGAGGGCCGCAAAGCCCATCGAGTAGGTCTTGGTAAACGCCAGCGGTTTGAACAGCCGGCCTTCCGTGCCCTCGAGCGTGAACACGGGCATGAACGCCACCGTGATCACAAGCAGCGCGAAGAAGACGCTGGGCCCCACCTCCTGCATCGCCGCGATGATGACGTCGGTGCGGCTGCCCGGGCGTCCGGCCGCTTCCCACTGTTCGAGCTTCTTGTGACTGTTCTCGATGATCAGGATGGACGCGTCCACCATCGCACCGATGGCGATGGCGACGCCGCCGAGCGACATGATGTTGATCGTGAGCCCCTGGTAGTACATCGGGATGAACGCCAGCAGCACGCCGACGGGCAACGTGAGGATCGGCACCAGCGCGCTGCGCGCGTGCAGCAGGAACAGGAAGATGATGATGCTGACGACCAGCATCTCCTCCATCAGCGTGTGACGCAGGGTCTCGATCGACTTCCGGATCAGGCCGGAGCGGTCGTAGGTGACCACCAGCTTCACGCCGGGCGGCAGTCCCTTGCGCACTTCATCGAGCCGCTGCTTGACCGCATCGATGACCTCGAGCGCGTTCTCGCCGTAGCGCATGACCACGATGCCGCCGACGGTCTCCCCCTTGCCGTCGAGCTCGGCGACGCCGCGTCTCATGTCGGGCCCGATCGACACGGTGGCGACGTCCTTGACGTACACCGGCGTGCCGTCGGAATTGACCTTCAACGGGATGTCCGCAATGTCCGATTTCTTCTTGATGTAGCCGCGGCCACGGATCATCTGCTCGTGACCCGCGATCTCGATGACGCGCCCCCCCACCTCCTCGTTCGAGTCGCGCACCGCCTGGATCACCTTCGTGATCGGGATGCCGTAGCCGCGCAGCTTGGCCGGGTCGACGTTGACCTGGTACTGCTTGACGAAGCCGCCGACCGACGCCACCTCCGCCACACCCGGCACGCTCTCCAGCGCGAAGCGGATGTTCCAATCCTGCAGGCTCCTGAGTTGCTGGAGATCGTGCTGGCCCGTCTCGTCGACCAGCGCGTACTCGTACACCCATCCGACGCCGGTAGCGTCGGGCCCCAGAGTCGGCGTCACCCCCTTGGGTAGCCTGGAGCTGACGCTGTTCAGGTACTCGAGCACACGCGAGCGCGCCCAGTACATGTCGGTGCCCTCGTCGAACACGACGTACACGAACGAGAGGCCGAAGAAGGACTGCCCGCGCACCGACTTGACGTGGGGCGCGGAGAGCAGGGTGCTCGAGATGGGATAGGTGATCTGGTCCTCGACCAGGGTCGGGCTGCGGCCGGGCCAGTCGGTGAAGATGATGACCTGCACGTCCGACAGGTCCGGGATCGCGTCGAGCGGGCCGCGGAGCATCGAATACGCGCCCCACGCAGCCATGCCGAGCACGAACAGGATCGTCACGAAGCGGTTCTTCGCCGAGAGCGCGATGAGGCGCGCGATGAGGCCGGGCTTATCCTGGTCATCCGGCGGCGCGGGCGGCGCGGGTGGCGCGGGCGGCGCGGGCGGCGCGGGTGGCTCGTTTCCCGCCGGCCCGGCCTCTACCCCGAGGTCTCCGGGAAGCGAGGGCTCCGGTTGTTCCTGGTCGCCATTTCCTGGCATCACCACTGACCGGTTGCCGACTTGAGGCGGCTCTCCGCGCCGATCAGGAAGTTGCCGGAGGTGACCACGCGCTGCCCTGCATGAAGTCCGCCCAGGACCTCGTACATGTCATCGCTGTGGACACCGACCTTGATTTCCCGAGGCTTGAGCTTGCCCCCACCCAGGTCGACGAACACGATGCGCCGCGGTCCCGCGTAGATAACCGCGGAATCGGGTATCACCAGCTTTTGTCCGAGATCGATGTCGATCGCGACGTTCGCGTACATGTCGGGCTTCAGCTCGACGCCCCGGTTCGGCATCTCGATGCGCACCCGCCCCGTCCGCGTCCCGTTGTCCAGGTACGGATAGACGAACGTGACCTTGCCCTTGAACTTGCGGTCCGTGACGTACGCGAGCGTGATCTGGGCCTCTTGCCCCTGCTTCACCAGCGGCAGCTCGTTTTCGTATAACTCGGCCTCGATCCAGACCTTGTCCAGGTTCGCGATGCGGAACAACCGCTGGCCCGGCTTCACCGAAGAGCCTTCGACGACGTTCTTCTCGACGATGTAGCCGGTCGCCGGCGAGACGATCGGGATGTAGCGGATCGTTTCGCGCTTCTTGATGACGTGATCCACCACGCTGGTCGGCACGTCCCACAGCCGGAAACGCTGCCGGATCGCCTTTTCCATGAAGTCGCGCGGATCGGGTATGCCGCCGTCCAGCGAGACGATCCCGCTCTGCTGGGCGGTGAGTAGCTCCTGCTCGGCCGCGTACACCTCGGGGCTGTAGATGGTGAACAGCGTGTGCCCGCGCTTGACCTTCTTGCCAATGGAGTCGGCGTAGAGCGTGCGGATCCAGCCCTTGAACTCGAGCGACACGTCGGCCAGCCGCGTCTGGTCGTAGGCGATGCTGCCCACCGTGCGGATGCGCCGGACCAGATCCTTCTTCTCGACCACGCCGATCCGGACTCCGATGAGCTGGCGACGCTTTTCGTCCACCTGGATGACGCCCTCCTTCACTTCCTGCTCGGAGACGGGCGTCAGGGTCATGCCGCAGATCGGGCACTGGCCCGGGCTCGGCTGGTGCACCGAGGGGTGCATCGGGCACGTGTAGTAGGCGACCTTGCCGCTGTCTGCGGTCTCCTCGCTCTTGCTCTCGGCGGGCTCGGCACCGGGCTTCGGCGGAGACACCTCGGAACCGCAGGTCGGCATCTTCTTGCCCATGTAGGGGTTTGAAAGCGTGGCCGACGGTTGCACCCACTCGTTGAAACCGAAGCCCTTGGCCATGGGACATTCGAACACGTGCTGCCCCTTGGCAAGCTGGTCGTCCGCTCCGGCCAATCGCACCAGCGTCCGGCTCACTTCGCCGAAGGCGCCGCGGGCCGCGTCCAGATCCTTCGCTTCGGCCAACCGGGTCGCCGCGTCGGCGCCTTTGCCGAGCTCCTGTTTCACTTCGGGTGCGCCCTTCACCGCCGCCGCCGCCGCGCGCAGCGACTCGGCGATGCGCTGGGCACGGGGCTTCAGGTTGTCGAGCGTGTCCTGTGCCAGCCGGACGCGCACCTCTTCATAGGCCGCGTAGGCGGTGCGGAGCGATGCGAGGGTGGGGCCGTTGAACTTCTGCTCCGGCAACGGCGGCAGCGCGGACTTCTTCCCCTTCTTCGCCTGCGCGCTGCCTTTCCCTCCGCCGGAACCCAGCGGGGTGAGGCCCTGGCTGCCGACGGTGAGGTTGTACCGCGCCGAGGCGTCGCCCGCCGAGCTCTTGACGTCGACGCCGATCGTCCAGCTGCCCTTCATCGGCAGCGAGAACGCGGCCAGGTACCTGCCGTCGCCCTGCTCCTCGATGTCGGCCTTGCCCTTCATCTCCGGCATCGAGCCCATGGCCGCCATCGAATACTGGACGGTCACCTGCGCGCCGGTAACCGGTTCGCTCGTGGCGTCCTGCACGAGCACGTGCAGCGCGTTCTTGTTCTGGCGAGGCGGATCGGGATCCAACGAGAGTCCGAGCCGCAAATCGCCGACCGCGGTTGTCGTCGTCTCGCCGCCACCGCCCAGCGACGAGCCCTCGAACCAGGCATACAGCGGATGCCGGAACACGACCGCCAGCACGCCCAGCATGGCGAAGACGACGACGGGCAGGATGCGCTCGCGATGACGGCGCAGGAAGCCGATCATGGTCGCCGACCTTTTCGCACGGGATGGTGCATGGCGGAGTGGGCGCGGTCGGCACCGGGCGCCGCCGGCCCTCTGGAGCGGCAGGCGTCCCGAACCAGCACGCCGATGGAGATCAGCGCGGCCAGCGCGGCGAACAGGATCGGGAGCCGGCGCGACATGCCCTGGCGGGAGAGCAACGCCCATGCCAGACGGCGAAGCGGCCTGTTTCCGGCGGAATCAGCCCTCGATGAAGAATATTGTGAGGCCGCCCTCCCGGAATTCGAGAGAGCCGCCGCTACTGGTTTCCGTGGGCGCCCATCCGGCCGCCTGCCTCAGCTTCCCCAGAGCAGCTCGCCCAGGCCCGAAGCGCGCTCCACGCGGCGAGCAACGGCGGCCCGCACCGCGGCCTCGTCGGCGTACAACGTCACGCTGCGCCGGGCGCGCGTGACCGCCGTGTACAGCAGCTCGCGGCCCAGCAGCGGCGAGCGCTCATCCGGCAGCACGACCGCCATGTCGTCGAACTCCGAGCCCTGGCTCTTGTGCACGGTCATGGCAAAGACCGTTTCGTGCGGGGGCAGCCTCGACGGCGCCAGCACGCGCGCACTGCCGTCCGCGGCGGCAAAGCAGGCGCCAAGACCACCGGAGGCCGCATCGGGAAACACGATGCCGACGTCGCCGTTGAACAGCGACAGCTGGTAGTCGTTCTGCGTCACGAGCACCGGCCGCCCGGGATACCAGGTGCCGGACGGCCAGAGCGTGCCGACCTGTTCCAGCGCGCGCTCGATGTCGGCGTTGAGCTGCTCGACGCCGGCGGGGCCGCGGCGATGCGCGCACAGCACCCGGTAGCGCGACAGCGCCGCCAGCGCCTGCAGCGGCTCACGCGCTTCGAGACACGGACGGAAACCCTCGACGGCAGCCCGGCCAAGCTCCGTACGGTCCCCGCCCTCGACCAGCGCGACACCGTCCGCGCCGGCGCGCAGCAGCGAAAGCGCCAGGTCGGCGTCCCTGTCGCGGACCGCCCGCGCCAGCGCGCCGATCCCGCTGTCGTCGGAAAAGCGGTAGCTCCGGGTAAGCTCGACCACCGAGTCGGCGATGCCGCCGGCGCGGCCGCCCGCTCCGGGCAGCGATTCGCCGAACACGCTCTGGACGCGCCGGCCAAGCGCCTCCGAATACGCCGCTGTGGAGCGCTCTCCGCAGATGTCGGCGAGTACGGCTCCGGCCGCAACGCTGGACAGCTGGTTCCGGTCGCCGAGCAACACGAGGCGCGCCTGATGCGGCACGGCCTCGAGCAAGCGCCGCATCAGCGCCACGTCCACCATCGACGATTCGTCGACCAGCACCAGATCCGCAATCAGAGGGTGCTCGCGGTCGTGGCGGAAGCGCGTGCGCGAACCGCGGATGCCGCGGAGCGCGCGGTGCACGGTCAGCGCACGCTCCGGGATCGCCGCGCGCACCTGCTCGTCGCAGTCGAGACCTGCGCGGGCCTGCTGGACCGACTCCTCGAGGCGCGCCGCCGCCTTGCCGGTGGGGGCGAGCAGCAGCATGCGCGGCCGCTCGCGTCCCTGGCTCTTCGACTGCTCGATCAAGAGAGCCAGGAGCTTCACGACGCTGGACGTCTTGCCCGTGCCCGGGCCGCCGCTCACCACGACCAGTCGTTCGAGGAGCGCGAGCTGTACCGCGATGCGCTGCCAGTCGGGCTCGCCCGGCGCGGGGCCGAACAACCGCACGAGCGCCGGGCGCAGCACAGCGGCGTCCAGTGCTTCGTCGTGCAGGCCGGCGCGTTCGCGGAGCAGACCGGCGAGCCGCTGCTCGTGCTCCCAGTAGCGGCGCAGGTACAGCCGCCGGCCGCCCGAGAGCACCAGCGGCGCGAGACGCGAGCCGTCCGAGACCAGCCGGCTCTCTTCGAGCGCGGCGTGCCATGCCGCGGCTTCGGGGAAGCGCGCGCCCTCGATGGGCTCGCCAGCGGCGTCGATGGCCCGTCCACCCGCAAGCCGCGACAGATCCGCGCACACGTGCCCTTCGCGCGTCTGCCGGCTCGAGAGCGCCAGACCCAGCATCACTTCCTCACGCTCCTCGCCCACCAGCGCCGCGGCGCTCCTTGCGAAGTGCACATCCAGCGGGGCGAAGTAGCCCGCCGCCGCGAGCGCATCGAACGCGCCGCTCACGGCCGCGCCTCCGCGTGTCCGGGCGCGGCGAGCAGCGCGGACAACCCTTCGACCAGAGCGCGCGGCGGGACATCGGAAAAAACGCCGTGGCCCTGCGCATGTGCGGGCGACATCCCTCTCAGGAACAGATAGCGCACGCCGCCGAAGTGACGCTCGTAGTCGTAGCCGGGCAGGCGCAGGCCGAGGTGGCGGTGCAGCGCGACCGCGTACAGGTGGTATTGCAGGTAGTAGTGATGATGCGCCATCGCCTCGACCAGGCGTTCGGGGCGATAGTCGCCGGGATGATCCCCGAGGTGGTTCGACTTGTAGTCCACCAGGTAGAAGCGTCCGTCGTACTCGAACACCAGGTCGATGAAGCCGCGCAGGAAGCCGGATAGCGGCGCGAAACCCAGGCGCCGGACGCGATCGGCATAGCCCCGCGGCAGCGACGTGCCGTGACGCGAGAGCTCCTCGGCCAGCGCGTTCGCCGTGAAGCGCGCACCCGACGGCGCGACGGGGAACACGAATTCCATCTCGGAGCGGCGCGCGGCGGGCGCGACCTCGCGGAGGGCGAGCGGCTTTCCCGCATCGAGCGGCGTGTCGACGATGCTGCCGAGCGCTTCGACCAGCAGCGGCGTCCAGCGCGCCGCATCGAAGCCATGCCGGCCGAGCAGGCTGCCGACCAGGCGGGCGATTTCCGCTTCGTCCCGCGACTGGAAGTCCAGCTGCTCGAGGATCCCGTGCAGCAGATCGCCGGGCTTGGCTCCGCGCGGGAAATCGTGGAGCAGCACGCGCTCGCCGTCCGGGGCCGGCGGCGCCGGTGGCAGCGCCGTCGCCAGAGCGAGCTCGTCGCGGTCACGCCCCTCCGCGGCCGGCACCGGCAGCGGCACTCCGGCGGTCGCGGCCAGCGCCGAGAAGCTCGAGTTGCGGTAGCCGCGATCGAGCAGGCGCGCTGCCCGGCGCGCCTCGAGCTCCGGCGCGGCCACCCCATCGGGCTCGTGAGGCTGCGCCGGCGATTCATCGACGTCGCAGACCTCGATCGCACCGTCCGACGCCTCCACGAGCTCTGCCAGATCCGCGCGCAGCGCGCGATCGTCACCGAGATGCACCCGCTGCTTCGCCGAGAAGTGCGGGCCGGCATCGCCCGGCTGGTGCAGAAGCCAGGCGAGCGGGCAGTTCTCGCCGCCGTTGAACGCCCCCCAGACCATCACCGCGCGGTGCTTCGCGCGCGTCAGCGCCACGTAGGCGAGCCGCAGCCCTTCTGCCAGCGCCTCCTGGTTGGCCTGCTCGATGCGGTCGGCCTTCTCCTCCTTCGAGCGGAGATCGAGCTTGAGCCGCAAGCCATCCTCCGGATCGTGGAAGCACAGGTGCTCGCGTGCGCCGCGGCGGAGCTCGGTCGAAGCCCACAGGTAGGGGCAATAGACGACGGCGTATTCAAGCCCCTTGCTCTTGTGCATGGTGGTGAGCTGCACGGCGTCGCGGTCGCTCTCCAGCCGGATCTGCGCGCTGGCCGGCACGAGGCCGCGCCGCGCTTCCTCGTCCTCCCGCACTTCGTCGAACCACGCGACGAGCCCCGCGATGCCCAGGTGCCCGCCGGTCGCCGCCCGGTGCAGGAGCTCCGCCAGGTGCAACACGTTCGTCAGCCGCCGCTCGCCGTCGACCAGGGCGAGCAGGCGCGCGCTCACCTTCGCTTCGCGGAGCATACGGTGGAACGCCTGGACGAAACCCGCGCCCTTCCACTCCTCGTTCCAGCCGACGAAGCGACCGATCCAGCGGTCGAGCTCGTCCTCGTGCTCGCCAAGGCGGAACAGCTCCTCAGCCCCCAGCCCGAACAGATGGGTCGTGAGCGCGGCGCGCAGACGCCTCGGGTCCGGAGGATCCGCCATCGCGGCCATCACGTGGCCGAGTTCCTCCGCTTCCAGCGAATCGAGCACGCTCGATTCACCGTGGAGCACGGCGGGTATGCGCAGCGCGGCGAGCGCTGCCTGGATCTCCCGCGCCTGGGCGTTGATGCGCGTCAGCACGGCGATGTCGCCGGGCCCCAGTGCGCGCCCCGCGAGCGCTGGCCGCTCGGCGAGCAGCCGCGCGATGTCCGCCGCGACGACCCGCGGCAGCTTGTGCTGGTACCAGTCGCTGACGATCTTGTCCTTCTTCTTTCCCGAACGTCCCGCGCGCGGGACGAACAGGATGCCGAGCGCCGGGCGCGGCGGCGCGAGCTCGTCGCGCGCCTCGGGCCGCGCGCGCACCGGCGAGAACCCGATGCCGTCGAGCAGGAACGGTGAGTGCGGCCGCGAGAAGAGGGTGTTCACCGCGCGGATCAAGCCCGGATCGGAGCGGTAGTTGGTGGCGAGCGTGTGCACCCGCTCGCCGGCGTCCCGCACGGCGCCCAGGTAGGCGAACACGTCCGCACCGCGGAAGGCGTAGATCGCCTGCTTCGGATCGCCGATCAACAAGAGCGACGAGCCCCGCCCCGAGTACAGCTTGTGGAAGATGCGGTACTGCACCGGATCGGTGTCCTGGAACTCGTCGATCAGGGCGGCGGGGAGCCGCGAGCGGATGCGGGCCGCCAGCGCTTCGCCCTCCGGTCGGTCCAGCGCGCCCGCGAGACCCTGGAGCAGATCGTCGAAGGACTGCACGCCGCGTTCCTGCTTGCGGCGCGACAGCTCGCTGCGCGCGTAGTCGACGAACTCGTGCTGCAGCGCGAGCCACCACGACGACAGCTCGCGCCCGGCACTCTCCCGCGCCGCGAGCAGCTCGCCGGCGCGGGAGAAGAACGGGTGGCGCGGCGGCTCGGCCTTGGCCGCCTCTTCGAGCTTCGCCGGCGTGAAGCGGTCCAACATCTTGAAGGCATCGACCACGGCACCCGGCTCGCGCAGCACCAGGTCGAGCTCGTGGCACCACTTCTCGACCCACGTCCTGCGATAGCTGCGCCCGTCGAGACCCTCCGACAAGAGCGCTTCCACCCGATCGGCGTCCCACGCCTCGAGCGCGCGGGCGCGGGCCTCCACGTAGGCCTGCACCGCCGCGTCCGGATCCGCCGCGGGGGCGGGCGGGACCACCGGCATCTCCGGCCATTTCACGGCCAGCCGCGCCAGCCGCCGGAAGCTGTCCAGCCCCACCTTCGAGGTCGCCAGGAAACGGAGCCGCGCCTCGCTCGCACCGGCGAGCCGGCTGCCCCAGAAATCCTCCACCAGCTCGGAGATGAGCGGCGTCTGGTCCTGCACGAGCTCCATGTCGAAGCGCACGTGGCTCTCGAAGGCGTGCTCGGCGAGTACTCGCTGGCAGAAGCCGTGGATGGTCGAGATCGCCGCTTCGTCGACTCCACGCAGCGCCTCGAGCAGCAGCGAGAGCGCGACGGACGGGTCGGGGCTGCCGTCGACCAGCGCTGCCAGGAGCTGGTCCTTCACGACCTCCCCACGGGCGCGGGCCTCGAACGCGTCCGCCGCTTCGCGGATCCGCCGGCGCACGCGCTCGCGCAGCTCCGCCGTGGCGGCGTTGGTGAAGGTCACGACCAGGATCTTCTCGATCGGCAGCCGGCGTTCGAGCAGCAGCCGTAGCACCAGCGTCGTGATGGTGTACGTCTTGCCCGTACCGGCGCTCGCCTCGATAAGCTGCGTGCCCTCGAGCTCGACGCGGAGCGGCTCGAGCTCTTTCACGCGTCCGCCTCCGCCACGAAATCGAACATGGGTTCGAACACGCGCAGCGCCAGCTCGGCGAAGCCCGGCAGCGCGAGCTCGGCGCCGAACGGCGGCTCGGCCGCGAGCGGCTCGTGTCCGTCGAAGGCGCGCTGGATGTAGGCGTCGTCCGCTTCGGCGCCGCCGGTCCGGGCATTGAACACCTGGTCGGCCTTGCGCCGCGCCTCGACGGACGCGTCCGGCTCGCCCGCGTGCTTCGCCAGCTCCGCGGCGTACGTGCTCGACGCATCCGGGAACAGCCCCAGCGCCGCGCGTTGTCCGAGCCAGTACAGCTCGACGAGCCCGGAGAGAAGCTCGCGCGCGCGCCCGGCCTCGACGGGCACGAGCTGGAACACGCTCGCGGCGCCGTCCGCCGCGCGCCCCACGATCACGCTCTGGCGCGGATACCCATCCGGCGCGACGAGCTGCAGCGCCAGATGCCGTACCCACAGCGAGAGTCGCTGGCGCGACCTCACCTTCGAGTACTGCACCCGGAGTTGCGCGCGCTGCCACAGCTCGCCGAGCGCGCCGCCGAGACGCGTCCCGCCGAGCTCCAGCTCCAGCTCCAGCGGCGGCAGCCGGCCGCCCTCGCGAAACCGCCGCGTCGCGAGCGCGACCTCGAGCGCCTGCGCCTCGATCGCCGCGTACTCGAGCCGCCCCGGCGTGCCGAGCGGCAGCACACCGCCGGCGCGGGTGCGCTGGAACCCGCCGTCGAGCGTTCCATCGTGAAGCGCCTGGTCGAGCAACGCAGCGCCGATCCCGTAGCGCTCCAGAGCGTCGAGCTCCATGGGCTCGCGGTCCTCGACCAACACCGAGTCGCGTTCGAGCACCAACCCCAGCCGGCTCTGCAACAGGCCCCGCGCGGGGTTCTCGAAGAAGCGCGCGAGCTCGCCGATGTCTGCGCCTCGCGCCGCCACGTCCATCGGCGGCAGTAGAGCGCACTGGAACGGCGGCACGGCGTGCTGCTCGCGGACGAGCGCGCGGGCGCCCTCGGATTCGTCCGCGCCGTAGCTGAACAGCCGCGGATCGCGGTCCGGGCGGAAGTAGCCCGGGCTGAACGGCTGCAGCGGGTGCTCGAGCACGAATATCTGGCGGTCGCTCGAGAAGGAGGCGACCAGCGCATCCAGAAGCTCGCCAACCACGACCGAAGGCGGGCGCACGCCGTTGTCCTGGATGTCGCGGCCCACGTAGCTGACGACCAACCGCTCGCGGGCCGAGAGCAGCGCCTCGAGAAAGAGGTAGCGATCCTCTTCGCGCGGGTTGCGGTCACCCGGGCGCGGTTCCAACGCCATCAGGTCGAAGCTCTGCTGGCGGTTCACCCGCGGGAAGTCACCGTCGTTCATCCCGATCAGGCACACGACCCGGAACGGAATGCTGCGCATCGGCAGCATCGCGCAGAACGTCACGCCGCCGGCCAGAAAGTCGTGCGTCGTGCGCTCCTGTTCGAACGCCTGCTCGAGCAGCGTGCGAACGACGCCAAGCCCGACGCATTCCTCGAAACCGGCCGCGGCGGACGTGTCGGCGAGCGCCGCCAGCGCGTCGCGCACGAGCTGCAGCTGCCAGGCGTCGTGATCCGGCACCACGATCAGCTCGTCGAGCAGGAGGCCGAGCGTGCCCTGCCACCCGGCGGGCGTGCGCGGTTCGGCCAGCCGCTCCCTCCACGCAAACAAGCGCTCGGCGAGCTCCGCAAGCTGCCCCACCAGCTCCACCTCGCTGCCTTCCATGTCGTCGAAGGGCAGCACGTCCTCGAACATGCCGGAACCCGGCATGGCATAGCCGAGCAGGAGCCGCCTGAGACCGAAGCGCCAGGTGTTCTCGTCGTAGGCAGGTTGGCCAGCGCGCGCGCGGTCGTCGTCGTCGACGGCCCAGCGCACGCCGGCGTCGTGCACCCAGCGCGAGACCAGCGGAAGCTCCCCCGCCCCGATCCCGAACCGCGCGCGGACGGGCTGGAGCTGCAGCAGATCCAGCACCTCGCTGGCGCGCGCTCGCCCTTCCGCAAAGGCGAGGATCGACAGGAATGCCTCCGTCACCGCGCTGCCCGAACGCCGCGTGCGATCGGCAATGCGATACGGAATGCGTCCGGGCCCGGCCCCGGTAGCGCCGAACACGGCGTCGACGAGCGGCGCGTAGGCTTCTACGTCCGGCATCATCACGACGACGTCGCGCGGCTCCAGCGACGGGTCGGATTCGAACAGACCGAGCAGCTGGTCGCGCAGCACCTGCACCTCGCGCATCGGGCTGTGGCAGGCGTGCACGGCGATGGAGCCGTCATCCAGCTCGAGCGGAGGCGGCGTCGAGCCCGGAGCGCGGCGGCGGAGCGCGAGGATGTCCGACTGCAGCGCGGTCAGCGTGCTGGCCGTCCCCGGATCCCGGTACAGATCGCGCTCGGCCTCCTGGTAGTCGTCGAGCGCCTCGAGCACGCGCTGGAAGTCGCGCCCCGCACGGCCAAGCGAGGCCAGGAGCGGATTGCCCTGCTCGAGGTGCAGCTGCTCGCGATCGACAAGCCCGGGGGCGTCGCGCAGCGAGCGCAGCGTTTCGCGCTCGGAGCGGATCTCCGCCCAGTACTCGCGCGACGGGCTGAGCAGGAACAGGTGCAGCTCGACGCGTTCTGCCACGGCCGCGAGCAGGCGCACGTAGATGGGCGGCAGCGACGAGATCCCGAACACGGAGATGCGCCGCGGAACAGCAGCCGGCAGCTCCTCGAGCCCGCGCCACGCTTCGAGGAACCGCTCCGCACGGGCCGCGACGTGGGCGGAGCCGAGCCGCTCGACCAGCGCGCGCCAGAGCTCGGGTTGCCAGCCGTCGCCGCCGCCGCGCTCCCACGCCTGCACCATTCCAGGGCGGAAGACGGCGTACTGGTCGAACAGGTAGGCGATGCGCTGCGAGAGCTGGAGGCGCTTGAGCCCGTGCGGGTCGTCGTCCAGATAGCTCGCGACGGGAGCGAAGCCGGGCTGGCGTGCGAGCCCAGGGAGCAGCGCCGACGCAGCCCACGCGAGTCCCTCGCGCGAGAAGCGCTGCTGGGCGCCGTCGTCGAGCACTACGTCGAGCAGTTCCTCGACGAGCGCACGGGGAAACGGGAAAAGCCCGTTCGACCACACGCCGAGCCGCCGCGACAGCTCCATGCCGAGCCAGCGCTCCATGCCCTTGCTCTGGACGACGATCACCTCGGGCTGGAGCGCGCCGCCCAGGGGACGCCCGGCCACCTCCGCGAGCACACCTACGAGCTCTTCCAGGCGGTTGCTGCGGTGGACGAACATCGGCGCCCCACGTCCTTACGCTCGCCCCTGCCCCCGATCAAGAACGGGTCTGACAGGATAGGTCCGCAGGTCCTGGCAGCTCACCACCGTCGCGCAGGAAGTACGTCAGGTACTTGATGGAAATGACCAGGCTGAGCGACCACAGGATCCGCGACACCACGCCGAGAATGTTGTCGTGCGTCGCCGGCACGGCGTGCTCGCCGAGGACGCGCTCCCGCAACGCGTCGAGCGGGCTCGGGGAGTCGCGCATGGGACGGAAAGTAACGCTGGAACTGGAACCAGCGACCTCGCCGTGACGGGGAGCGTTGCGGCGACGGCGCCTGTCGTCGCTGCAAGACAGATTCCAGATCTGCGACGCCTGGTGCCGGTACGGCCCGCAAGTGCGCAATGCGCCGCCGTTCTGCGCTGGCACGCGGCGTGCATTTACCCCGCGCGGCGGCAGTCGAGTGGCGTGTCCCCCCCCGCGCCCTCGCCTCTGCTGCCAAATTCTCCGCACAGTGCCTCGTTAGTGCCCCCCTCCGACGGGGCGCTGTGTTCTCTCTAGGCAGCGACTGGAACGTCTCCCCCCCCCCGCGTTCCCGTCGCTGCTTTTTTTTGTCTGCAGGAGCCGCGACCAGCACCTGCATGGTCGAAAGTGCACCCGCGGCCGCCCAGAGTCGGGTATTGTAGTGTCACTGCAATCCGGAACTACGCGTTCCGATGCGAAGCCACGGCCTACCCGCGGGTCGTCCGAGGAGGCAAATCGTGCCGATAGAAGTCCCCGCTGTCCGCATCCTTATCGTCGACGACGACCGCGCCATCTGCGACTACATGCAGACGTTGCTCGAAAAGGACGGCTTCGCCGTCAAGACGCTCGGCGATCCGACCCTGGTCGAAGACGAGATCCGCCAGGGCAGCTACCACGTCATGATCCTCGATCTGATGATGCCCAAGCTCGACGGCATCGAGGTGCTCAGGCGTATCCGCGGCATCGACAGCGACATCGCGGTGATCATCTTCACCGCGCACCCGAACCTGGATACCGCCGTGGCCTCGATGAAGCTCGACGCCGTCGACTACATCAAGAAGCCGTTCAACGTCGACGAGTTCCGCGACGTTCTGGCGCGGGTGATGAAGAAGAAGGGCCTCGCCCGGACGCCCGAAGAGCAGCTGCACAAGATCATCGGCGATACGATCCGCTCCATGCGCAAGGAAAAGGAGCTGACGCTCAAGCAGATGAGCCGCCGCACGGGCCTCAGCATCTCGCTTCTTTCACAGATCGAGCGTGCTGAATCGAGCCCGTCGATCTCGAGCCTGTACAAGATCGCGCTGGCGCTCGATTCGCGCATCCACGACTTGTTCGGCGACAATTGATTCCGGCCGTCGGCCGGGCACCCTCGGCCTCGGAACATCGGGGGCGGAACCTGGAGACTCCACCATGAACGAGCATCGCCCCCCTCCGACTCCCCGCCGCGAGCACGAGGTGGTGGAGGCCCGCCGCGGACGGCTTGCCCCGCGTCCCCTGTTGGCGCTGCTAGCCGCCGCCGTCACGCTCGTGTGCGTCGACTCGCCGCGCGAAGTCCACGCCGCCTGGCCGCCGCCCGCGACCGCGACCTCGGCCGACATGAAGAACCCGGCGAACTGGCCCAATGACCCGAGCTACGGCTACGTCGCCTCGGCCGACGCGTCCAAGCGCCAGAAGGGCCAGTGGAACTTCTACTCGTTCATTCCGGACCGTTCACCAGGCGCGCCGGCGCTGCGCCCGGAAGAAACGGCGTCGGGCATGAGCATCGACCTGGCCTGGCGCAACACCATCGGCGACGACCGCGTGCTGATCTCGGTGCTCGATTGCGGCGTGAAGTGGGAGGACCCCAACCTCGTCGAGAAGGCGTATCTGAACACGGGCGAGCTCGGGAACCACCTGCCGAAGCACCAGGACGGCTCGGACTGTGCCCCGCTCGACCCGTCCAAGCCCGGAGCGGCTCTGTTCGACTGCAACGGCGACGGCATCCTCACGATCTCCGACTACGCCGACTCCCCCTGGCTCGAGCCGCCGGCCTCCTCCGGCCATCCGCAGGGCGACGCGAACCGGAACGGCATCCTCGACGCCGGCGACCTCATCGTCATGAAGGACGCGCAGGGCAAGCTCTTGCTCGCGGACGGGAAGGACGACGACGGCAACGGCTTCGTCGACGACATCTCGGGCTGGGACTTCCTGAAGAACGACAACAACCCGTACGACGACACGCGCTACGGACACGGTACGGGGGAAGCGAACGATTCGTCGGGCGGAGCGAACGACGGGATCGGCTCCGCCGGTGTCTGTCCAAAATGCCGTTTCCAGATGCTGCGCGTGGGCAACAGCTTCATCGCGGACTCGCAGGACTTCGCCAAGGCCGTGGTGTACGCGGCCGACAACGGCTCGAGCGTCGTCCAGGAAGCCCTGGGGACCATCGACATATCGCGTTTCGCGCAGTCAGCCATGGACTACGCCTGGAGCCGCGGAACGATCGTGATCGCCAGCATGGCGGACGAGGACGCCCGCCATCACAACATGCCGGCCACGGCGAACCACACGCTGCCGGTCCACGCCATCACCATGCTCGGCTCCGACCAGGAGTCGACGACGGCGAAGAGCTTCCTCGCGTTCAACCTGTGCACGAACTACGGCGCGCAGAACTTCCTGTCGGCGTCGGGCACCGGCTGCTCGAGCGAAGCGACGGGGCGCCTGTCGGGCGTCAGCGGGCTCGTGTATTCGATGAGCGTCGAAGCCGGCTACGACGGTGTCACGAAGCCGAAGCTGACGGCCGGCGAGGTGATGCAGCTGGACATGATGACGGCGGACGACATCGACCTGGCCGAATCGCGCCAGCCCGGCTCGCAGTACTTCTATTCGCAGCCGGGCTTCGATCAGCGCTTCGGCTACGGGCGGGTCAATGCCAATACCGCGGTCGAGTGGGTCAAGCAGGGACGCATCCCGCCCGACATCGACATCACCAAGCCGCGCTGGTTCTCGGTGCTGTACGCCGACCAGCTGAACGCGCCGGTCCCCATCGTCGGGACCGTGAGCGCCAAGCGCGCCAAGAGCTTCGACTACGTGGTCGAGTGGGCGCCGGGCGTGCAGCCGCTGGACGAGGCCTTCAAGCCGGTCGAGCCGAAAGAGACGAATCTCACCGGCGAGGTCGGAAGCGACGGCTCCCCGCTGGCATCGCTCGACGTGCGTAGCATCGACGTGAGCCATCCGGCGGATCCCGACAGCCCGAATGGCGAGAACGAATACACATTCACCGTCCGGGTCCGCGCCACCGCACACTATGGCGGCAGCATCGGGGACGTGACCGGTGAGCTCCGCCGCGCGTACTACGTGTACAAGGACCCGGACCTGGTCAGCGGCTTCCCACTTCGCATCGGCGACTCCGGCGAGTCGAGTCCCAAGCTTGCCGATATCGACGGCGACGGCGTCAGCGACATCGTTCTCGGCACCAGCGGCGGCCTGCTGCACGTCTGGTCCATGAAGAGTGGCATGCCCGAGGAGGTCGCAGGGTTCCCCTTCAAGGTGAAGCAGGTCGACGGCCTCGACGGCGACACGACGCGCCCCGACTACTCGAAGAGCCCGGCCTACAACAGCCCCAACGGCGTGGACCCGGATCTGGCACGGGAAGCCATCGTGCCCAGTCCGGCGATCGCCGACATGAACGGCGACGGCAAGCTGGACATCGTGGTCACGACGTATTCCGGCACGATCTACGTCATCAAGAACGACGGGACGCTCATGAACGGGTGGCCCGTGCGGCTGCCCGACGTCCCCTCCTGTCCGCTCGACGGGAGCACGCCGCCCGCCCTGTGCATGGGCATGACGAAGAACGCGAAGGGCGACGACGTGAACAACGTCGTCGACCGGGGCGCGTTCGGTAGCCCCGTGCTCGCCGACATGAACGGCGACGGCAAGCTGGACGTGGTCCAGGCCGGCTTCGACGGCTACGTCCACGTCTACAAGAGCGACGGCACGCCGCTCACGGGCTGGCCGGTGCGCGTGCACTTCCCTGGGCTCAACGAATACAACCGCATCCTGACCACGCCGACCGTCGGCGATTTCAACGGCGACGGCGCGCCGGACATCCTGGTCGGTTCCAACGAGAAGCTCGGAGCCGGCGGCGGCGCCGGAGCCTTCTATCTGATCGACGGCAAGACCCGGCAGTACATGACGAACTGGCCGGTCAAGATGACCTCGTTCAAGCTGTTCCCGCTGGTCGCCGAGGGAGTCGGCAACTCGCCGATCGCAGCGGATGTCAACGGGGACGGCAAGCCGGACGCCATCGTCCACGGCAACGCCAGCGCTCCCCTGATCCTGCCGACGGACCCTGGAAAGCAGGTCGGCTTCGGGCTGCCGCCCAACGCACTGCCGGTGCGCCCGGGGGAAGACGGCGGTACTCCCCAGCGCGGCCTGGAGCCCACCGCCATCTTCGGTGCCGACTCCAAGGCGACGCGTCCCGACACCATGTTCCCACTGTTCGCCCAGCCTTCAGCCGGCGATCTCGATCAGGACGGCACGCCCGACATCGTCACGTCGGGTGGCTCGCTCAGCCTGGCACAGCAGCTGGTCTCGAAGGGCACGTCCCAGAAGCTCGGGCAGAACCTGCTGGCGATGTGGAGCGGCAAGACCGGCGCGATGCTACCGGGCAGCCCGGTCGTGCTCGAGGACATGACGTTCTTCAACAACCAGGCGATCGCGGACGTCGACAGCGACGGCTATCCCGAGGTCCTGACCGGCAGCGGCGGCTACTTCGTCCACGCGACCGATGCCTGCGGGCGCGAGCCCGAAGGCTGGCCGAAGTTCGTCGGGCAGTGGGTCATCTCGACCACGGCGGTCGGCGACATCGACGGCGACGGCAAGCTCGAGGTGGTCGTGCCTTCGCGCGAAGGCTGGCTGTATGCGTGGCACACCAAGGGCACGACGAAGGGCGTGATCACCTGGGAGAGCTTCCACCACGACAACCGCAACACCGGCGACCTCGGCGTCAAGCTCGACCAGGGTACGCTGGAGGGCAACGCCGGGCCGCTGCCGATCGACGCGAACGGCAGCTGCATCCTGCCGGGCTCGCCCAACGGGCAGACCAAGGTCGAACCGACCGGCGGCTGCGGCTGCAGCGTCCCCCGCACACCGGCCGGTAGCGGCTGGCTTGCCTTGCTGGGCCTGCCCGCCGTGCTCATCCTGCGCCGGCGCGCGGCCAGGCGTAGTGCCGAAGGTCGGACTTGAACCGACGACCCCGCGCTTATGAAGCGCGTGCTCTAACCGACTGAGCTACTTCGGCGAAGGGCCGGGAATATGGGCGGGCGCGGCTGCCCCTGTCAAGTCGCTCCAGGAGCGTGTCAGCGGCGGTGCCCAGGCCCCGGTCCGCGCCGCCCGACGGGCGAGTTCAGCGCGTCGAACACCAGCCGGAGCGCGACCGGTCCGCGGCCCAGCACGGCCGGCGGCGCTCCGAACGGGCCGGCGCGCTCGACCGCGCGCATCACCTTGCGGTCGAACTCGCCGACGCCGCTCCGGCGCACCAGATGCACGTGCGCGACCGAGCCGTCGTGCATCACGCGGAAGCCGACGATCGCCAAGCCCCCGCGACCCTCCTTTATCGCCCAGTGTGGGAAGGCGTCCTTCCAGTACGGATCGACCTTCGCCTTGATACCCTGGAAGTAGCCGAGCACGTGCGGATCGCGGCCGACGTCGAGCAGCGGTCCGGTGCCGGCGCCTGCCGCCGCCGAGCGCGAGCCGCTCCCACTCGCGCCCTGGCTTCCCGATGGACCCGGTCCGTCCTGACCGCCCGGCCCCGCGCCGGGCTGGCCTCCCGCGGTGCTGGCGTGGATCAACGAAGCCACACGGCTGGCCACGTCCTGGCTGCTGTTGACGTTGTCGCGGGGACGGCCGCGGACCGGCGCGGGCACGGCTGCGCGCGCTCGCTTCAGCATCGGACGCGCCAGCATCACCGAGGCGCTCCGACGGTGGTCGTGACCGCGCGCACCAGTCGGAACTCCCTGGGCGAGCTCGCGCTGGCGGCTGCCGGCCTGCGCCGCACCGGGTTCCAGCAGCTGGCCGCTCCCGCTGCCGGGGCTCTCCGCGCCGCCGGGCTCTCCGCCCTGTTCGCGCGCCCGCGCCCCGTTCTGGATGCCGAGCGAGGGATCGAGCCGGGCGGAAGGGCGCCGGAGCGCCGTGCTGCCCGTACCGGTCGTCAGGAAGGTGAGCTGCATGGGGTGCGGCGTGGCGCGGCGGTCGTCCAGCGAGCTGCGCGCCCGCCCGGTGTCCAGACGCTGGACCTGGCTGCGATCCAGACGATTCAGGAGATCGCGGTCGAGCGTCAGGCCGTCGTTGCTGTCGGCGAGATTCAGCGCGCGCTCGGACACCTGGTCCGAGCCGCCGCGGCCGGCGCGCTGCATGTCCGGACGCGGGAGGCGATCACCGCCCCCGAGCTGGACCGGAGCCTTTGGCCGGTCGGGCTCGCGCGGCAGGGGCCGGCTGGAGAGCGCGCCTCCGGCGGCCATCCGCGGCAGCTGCAGGTGGCTGCCAGTGAGGGTCACCTCCACCGTGTGCGGAGCCGCACGGCCGGGTCCGCGGCTGGAGAGCGACCGCGAGAGGAGGAACGCGCCGGTGCCGAGCGTCAACGCGTGCAGCGCGACCGAGGTCGCCAACGCTCCAGACCCTCGAATGCGGAACGCTGTCCCCATTGATTGTCAGTGTGTCCCAGCCGGACGCGCCGGGCCAGAGCCGCCCCGGAATCAGCGACATCTTGCGCTCGATCATCTGGGGGAAGAATCCGGGCGCGCAGGCGTACGAGAAACGCGCCGGACCCCTCCGCAGCTCTCGCCGCGCGAGGCAAATCCGGCTACGCTCTGCCCGTACCCACACCACAGGTGCTCCCATGCGCATCATTGCTTCAGTGCTCGCCGTGCTTCCCGTCGCCGTGTTCGCGGCAGGCTGCGTCATCCAGACCCCGCCTGCGGACACCGCACCGCCGAAACCGGCTCCGGCCGCCGCCCCGGCCCCCAAGGCCGCGACCTCCGCGGCGCCCGCCAAGAAGAACAACAAGCGCAAGGTCATCCACTTCAAGGACGCCCCTGCGCCGCCGGCGCCTCCCGCATCGGGAACCGCTGCCCCGGTGCCGGCCCCCTCCGCCACCTGAGCCGCGCACTCGACTCCGCGCGGGCACTCCAGCTTATCTAGCTGGAATCCATCGGTTTTTCTGCGGATAGCTGCGGCCCCACTTTGTCCAACAAAGTGGATTGATTGTTGGACAAAGCCCGGGCTACAACGCGCTGCGTGAAAGCGGTCGTGAGGCAGACGCGGGCGGGACAGGTCGCCGAGGCGCTCAAGCGGCACATCCTGTCCGGCGCCTACCAGCCCGGCGACAAGCTGCCGCCCGAGCCGTCCCTGGCTGCCGAGCTGGACGTGAACCGCTTCACCGTGCGCGAGGCGCTGACCCGCCTCGAACAGCTACGGCTGATCGAGCGCAGGCCCGGCGCCGGAACGCTGGTGCTCGACTACAGCCAGCACGCCAGCGTGGACGTCATCGAATGCCTCGTGCTCACCGAGGACGACCAGGTGAACACGGAGGTGCTCGCGAATCTGCTGGAGTCGGCCCGCATCCTGACGGCCGAGGTCGCAGGGCTGGCGGCCGAGCGGCGGAGCGACGAGGACCTGGGCACGCTCGACGTCATCGTCGCGCGCATGCGCAGCGAGAAGAACCTCTCGCGCCTGTTGTGGCTCGACTTCGACTTCAACTGGTCGCTGGCCGACGCCGCTCAGAACATCGTGCCGCGGCTCCTGCTCAACAGCGTCCGCGGGCTTCTGGAGAAGTACACGCACCTGCTCGAAACGCTCTGGGTCTCGCCCGGGTCCGTCACCGAAGGCTACGAGCACGTGGTGGATGCCGTGCGCCGGCAGGATCCGGAGCGCGCACGCTCGCTCGTGCGCTGGATCTGGACCGGACGCCACCAGCGTTTCGTGGAGGCCGCCGAGAACTGGAGCGGGCACTCACCCGAGCTCAACCGACCAGCAGGCTGATCGAAACCGCGAGGATTCTGCCCAGAGGCCGACTGCCCGAGGGTCGAACAGGTCCAGCTACTCTGGACCGGACAAGACACCGAACAAAGCCACGAGGAGGCAAGAGACATGGCGACTGCCGCAGAGAAGATGGAAGAGGCCAAGGCCAAGATCGAGGAGCACAAGGACGCGGCCAAGCAGATCGGCGAGACCTACAAGTTCGTGCTCGACGGCGACGGCGGCGGCACCTGGGTCATGAACCTCAAGGACGACCCGGGCGTGACCGAGGGCGACAGCGACGCGCAGTGCATCATCAAGATGGCCGCGAGCGACTACGTCGACATGATCGAGGGCAAAGCCAACGGTCAGCAGCTGTTCTTCTCGGGCAAGCTGAAGATCGAGGGCGACATGGGGCTTGCGATGAAGCTCCAGAAGCTCACCGACGTTCTCAAGTAGCGCCGGTCCGGGTGGATGTCGGGGCGCTTCGCGGTGCCCCGGCGTCCACCGGAGCTATTCTGTCTCCACTACATCCGGCCTGCGCTGGCGGAACGAGGCCGCGTCGTCTAGATTGAGCTTCCGGGGTCCGGACCCGGCACGATGGGCAAGCAGAAATCCGAGTTCTACGACACGTCGCCGCTGCTCGACCGGCACACGCCCCGGCGCTTCCCGGCCGACCCGACCGGAGCCGTCACCGCCTACGCTCCGCCCTCCGAAGACCTGGTCGCGCTGTCGGCGCGGGACATCCCGAGCACCCACGAGCTGCTCGATTTCCCCGAGCCGGCCTCCGGCCCGCGCGCTGCCCTGCCCACCGGCGCCCCAGACTGGATGCGTGCGGCGCGCGCGCTTTCCGACGCGCTCGAGGCCGACATCGCGCGCGGCAGCGTCGATCCGGGACAGCTGGCGGCCATCGAGCGCGCCTGGGCCGCGTGGACCCTGGGCGGCGTCAGCACGGGGCAGATACTCCGCGTCGCCCACCTGGTGCGTCGCGCCCACACGGCTATCCGCGAGACGAACCGTGGCGAGCTGGACCTCGCCTACCGCGACTGCGCAGGGGTGCTCTACGGAGGGCTGCCGTCGGCTCTCAGGCAGGGCCTGCCGTTCGACCGGGTGATCCTGGTCGTGCGCCAGCTGCGCGAGGAAGCCGACGGCTGGGCAGCCGTCGTGGAAGGCACCGCCGAGCTGCTCGGGTGGAAGGACTACGCGCGCATGTGCGCCGCTTCGATCATCCGGATCGCGATCGAATCGTCGGGATAGGGCCGCATGGGTATCGACGACCTCCGCCGCCGCATCGACGCGATCGACGAGCAGCTTCTCGATCTGCTGGACCGGCGGGCGCACGCAGCCGCGGAAATCGGCGGGGAGAAAAAGGCCAGCGCACAGCCCTCCCACGACCCGGGGCGGGAGGAGCGACTGCTCGAACGTCTCGAGCAGCAGCTGGCAGAACGTCCGGATGCGATCTTCCCGGTCGGCAGCGTGCGCCCCGTGTTCCGCCAGATCATCAGTGCGTGCCTCGCGCTGCAGCAGCCCATCAGCGTCGCCTACCTCGGCCCGCCCGGCACCTTCACCCACATGGCGGCGCTCAGCTCGTTCGGGCTGGCCGCCCGCTACGTGGAAGCGACCACCATCGCCGCCGTGTTCGACGCCGTGGGGCGCGGAACCGCGAGCTATGGCATCGTGCCGATCGAGAACTCCACCGAGGGCGGCGTGACGTTCACGCTCGATTGTCTGCTCGACAGCGACGTGCGCATCCGGGGCGAGATCGTGCTCGACGTGAACCAGTGCCTGGTCGGCCGGCACGACGACATCGGGCGCATACAGCGCGTGTACTCGCACCCGCAGGCGCTCGCGCAGTGCCGCGGTTGGCTGGCCGACAATGTGCCGTCCGCCCAGCTAGTGGTCTCGCCGTCCACGTCCACCGCCTCCCGCGAGGCCGCCGCGGACGACGAGGCAGCCGCCGTTGCCAGCCGCCTGGCTGCGGAGCTGCAAGGTCTGTCGGTGATCCGCGAGCCCATCCAGGACCGCCCGCAGAACGCGACCCGCTTCGTGCTGCTCGCCCCCGAGGACGCTCCACGCAGCGGCACCGACAAGACGAGCCTGGTGTTTTCCGCACCCCACGAGCGAGGCGCCTTGAAGCGCTCACTGGAGATTTTCGACGACGAGGGGATAAACCTCACCCGGATCGAGTCCAGACCCGGCCGTGGCCGCATGTGGGAGTATGTGTTCTTCACGGATCTCGAGGGGCACCGGGCCAACGCGCCGGTGGCACGCGCGCTCGACAAGCTCGCGCAGCATTGCGCCATGGTGAAAGTGCTCGGCAGCTACCCGCGTGCCGTCCGGGCCTGATATCGGGGCTGGAGCCCCCGTCGCCGCCCAGGCCCCACGAGGGTGCTGCGATGCCCCTTTACCCGGACGCCCGGGATGACTATGCATCACCCCTAGGGGTGAAAAGCGACGACACGGCTCGACGGGTTTCAACGACCCAACCCGGCAGCGGGATGCGCCAGCGCGCACGTGTGGCCTACGGGCTTCGCTATCGCGGGCGCGATCTTCCGCTGTTGAAGCAGGAAATCGTCATCGGTCGTTCGGCGAGCTGTGATCTCGTGCTGGACGGCGAGCTCGTGTCGCGCCGCCACGCAGCCATCCGCCTCGGTGAAGAGCGCGCCGTGGTCCGCGACCTCGGCAGCCGCAATGGCGTCCTCGTCAACGGCAAGCCGATTGACGCGGAGAGCCCGCTCGGTCTCGGCGACCGCGTGTCGATCGGAGAAGAGGTGCTCGAAGTCGTGGAGCAGCCCGTGCCGCCCAAGCGTGAACGGGTCACCGCCCAGAATCTCCGCGCCCGCGAGACCGTCAGCTTCGAGGCGGTGCGCGATGCCGACGAGGAAGTCCAGAGCGAGCGCACGCGCCGTGCCGATGCGTTCGCGCTGCTCGGCAGCGTCGTCGACAAGGCGCTCGCTCTCGGTCGCGGGGAAGAGGCGGAGCGACTGCTGAGCGGTCACCTGGCGCGCGTGCTGGACGAATCGTGCGCCGGCCGCTTCGACCGCGGCGTGGCACCCGTCGCGGCGGCCTATGCGATCAAGCTTGCCGCCGCGACCGGAAAGCCCGCGTGGGCGGACTATGCCGTCCGCCTCTACCGCGCGATCGGCGATCCCCTGCCGCTTCCGGTGGTCGACGAGATGTACAGGCTGCTCCGGCGCGTGCGCGGGGTGGATCGCGCTTTGCTGCGCGAATATCTCGCGGTCTTGCGCGGTCGCGCGGCCAGCATGAGCGCCGCCGACAGGTTCTCGCTCCAGCGCATCGAGGGCCTGGAGCGGCTGGCAGCGCTCTAGTACCGCGTTTTCATCGAAGCGAGGGGGGCCTCGCACGCGCGGCTACGCCGCGCAACGCGGGACTAGCACCGTTGGTTTGGGGCGCAGCAGCGCCCCCTCGGCTTCGCCGAGCCTCCCCCTCGACCGCTCCGCGGTCGTCTAGCCCCTCGATTCAAGAGAATCGAGGTACTAGCCCGTACTGCCGCCCGTCGGCCTCCGAGCCGACATCTTTGCGCAGTGCGGCATCTTCCATTACATCTCCCGCCCGGGGCACCGGGGAGGGGCGCGCCCCGCGCGCTTTGCACAGCACCGCCAGGAAGCAGACCAGACCATGACCATCATCGCAGCGTTCCAGGGCATCGAAGGCGCCCACTCCAGCGTGGCGGTCGCGGCGTACTTCGACGCCGTGGGAACCGGACACGAACCGCTGGGCGTCCCGACGTTCCGCCAGGTCGCGACCAGCGTCGTCAGCGGCAAGGCCGATGTCGGCATCCTGCCCGTGGACAACGCGATCGCGGGCACCGTGCGCGACGGCTACGACCTGCTCGCGCAGTACGACCTCGTGCCGATCTGCGAGATCGAGTGGCGCATGGATCACCGTCTGCTCGGCGTCGAGGGCGCATCGCCCAGCGACCTGCGCGAGGTGCACGCCCACCCGCTGGTCCTCGCCGAGTGCAGCCGTTTCCTGGGCACGCTCGCCGGCGCGCGCATCATTCCCTCCGTCGATACCGGGGTTGCTGCAAAGGAAGTCGCCGAGGCCGGCGACACGACCCGCGCGGCCATCGCGCCGCCCGAGGCGGCCGAACGCTACGCACTGGTGGAGCTCGCGCGGAACATCGCAGACCACCCCGACAACTTCACACGATTCATCCTGTTCACGTCGCAGAAGCCGAGCACCGAGGTGCAGGCGCTGATGCAGCGCGGTGAGGGCGCCAAGCGGAAAACCTCCGTGCTGCTCGCGACCCGCCACGAACACGGCGCGCTCAGCGAATGCCTGCGCATCCTCTCCGACGCGGACATCAACCTGGCCAAGCTCGAATCCCGCCCGAAGCTCGGCAAGGCGTGGGAGTACCTGTTCTACATCGACCTCGAGGGCGACGAAGCCGATCGCCGCGTGGCCGAGGCGCTGGAGCAGGTTCGCGAGCACGCGCTCTCTCTGCAGATCATAGGCAGCTACGACGTGGACACCGCCCGGGCTGCTGCGGAGCCCGGCAAACCGCGCCGGGTAGAGCTCGCGCCAGAGCCCGGCGAGCCAGTCGAAGCCCCTCCCCTGCCCGACTCGGCCGCCAAGAACTGGCCGAAAGCTTCCCGTCCGGCGCATCCACAAGGCACCCGCATCCCGATCAGCAACGCGGTGCTCGGCGGCGACGAGTTCGTGATCATCGCGGGCCCCTGCTCGGTCGAGTCACGCGACCAGGTGCTGGCCACCGCGCGCGAGGTGGCCGCCCACGGCGCCCGGCTCTTGCGCGGCGGCGCGTTCAAGCCGCGCACGAACCCCTACTCGTTCCAGGGGCTGGGCTGGGAGGGCGTAGGGCTATTGGCCGAAGCCGGTCGTGCAACCGGCCTGCCCGTGGTGAGCGAGGTGATGAGCGTCGAGCAGGTCGAGCGCATGGCCCGCGAGGTCGACGTGCTGCAGATCGGCGCACGCAACATGCAGAACTTCGATCTGCTGCGAGCCGTCGGCCGCACGGAGCGGCCGGTCATGCTCAAGCGCGGGATGTCCGCCAGCCTCGACGAGCTGCTCGCTGCGGCCGAATACGTCCTGGCGGAAGGCAACCCGCACGTGATCCTGTGCGAGCGCGGCATCCGCACCTTCGAGACGGCAACACGCAACACGCTCGATCTGTCGGCTGTGCCCGTGCTCCGCGAGCGGACACACCTGCCCGTCATCGTGGACCCGAGCCACGGCGTGGGCGTGCGGCGCTGGATCCGGCCGCTCTGCCGCGCGGCCAAGGCGGTCGGCGCGCACGGCATCATGATCGAGGTGCACCCCAATCCGCCCGACGCCAAGAGCGACGCCGACCAGGCGCTGACGTTCGAGGACTTCGAGACGATCGTCGACGATCTCGAGCACATCCCCTTCCCGAGCGCCTGAGCGACTCGCCGCGCCGGATGTGCGGCGGGAGCGCTATTCGATCTTCAGGAGCTCGATGTCGAACTTGAGCGGGGCGTTCGGCGGGATCTTCGGCGGGCTGCCGCGCTTGCCGTAGGCCAAGTCGGGCGGGATGACGAGCTCGCGCTTGCCGCCCGCCTTCATGCCGACCACGCCCTTGTCCCAGCCCTTGATCACGCCGCCCTGACCCAGGGTGAACGAGAACGGCTGGTCGCGGTCGCGGGAGCTGTCGAACTTGGTGCCGTCGAGGAGCCAGCCCGTGTAGTGCACGTTCACCGCATCGCCGTCCTTGGCCGCCGGGCCCTTGCCGACCTCCAGATCCTTGATCTGGAGCTTCGTCACCTTCGGGGCGGCGCTCGCCGTCGTCGCCGACTTCGCGGGCTCCGCGGCCGTCGGCGTGTCGGTGATCGTCGTGGACGTCCTGGACGAGCGCGTCGGCTCGGGGACCCGGTCACACGCGGACACCAGCAGGCCCAACGACAGCGCACACAGCGCGACGTGGCGGAGGGTGCGGGGTTGTCTCGTCGTCATGCCCGCCCACGTAGATCGCCATGGGCCGTCTGTCAAAGCGCCGCGGCTTGTGACACGGCCGCCGGTCCGGGATGGTCGGGCTCATGCGAACGATCGTGCGCTATTTCCTCCGCGGCTGTCTGGTCCTGGCCCCGCTCGCCGCTACCCTCTACGTCGTCTACCTCGTCTTCACGACCGTGGATCACGTGATGCCCGTCGGCATCCCGGGCATCGGCTTCGTGCTCACGCTGGGCTTGATCACGCTGGTCGGCTTCCTCGCTTCGAGTGTGGCCGGCAAGGCGGCCTTCGACTGGACGGAGCGGCTGCTTTCCCACGTTCCGCTCATCAAGCTCGTCTACTCGTCGATCAAGGATCTGGTGAGCGCGTTCGTCGGTGACAAGAAGCGCTTCGACAAGCCGGTCATGGTGTCACTCCTGCCAGGGCAAACGGCGCGGGCGCTGGGCTTCGTGACGCGGGAGAGCCTGCCGTTCGTCGGCGTCTCTGGTCACGTCGCCGTCTACTTCCCGCAGTCGTACAACTTCGCCGGCAACCTGGTCATCGTGCCATCCGAAAACGTCGAAGCGCTCGACGTGCCCAGCGCGGACCTGATGACGTTCATCGTCTCGGGCGGCATCTCCGGGCTCGGGATCGGTACCCAGGGAGAGTCCCTGCCGCCGCCCGAGGCGCCGCAAGACAACGCGTAGGGCTCAACCCTCCATCAGCTGCATGAAGCTCGCCGAACCCAGCAGCGACTGCCCGGACAGGATCCCGTCGCGGAAAACACTCATGCCGGTCTGGTCGCCCGGCGCGGCGGCCGCGTCAACCGCAGCGCTACGACTGGCCGCCGCCCCAGCCGCCCGGAGGCGGAGCG
>Ga0114931_10001264_pt1 | contig 32139 bp, 27 predicted proteins | sample 2SBtaG_FD_89579 | JGI IMG/M metagenome (GOLD analysis project Ga0114931, IMG submission 89579) | Deep subsurface microbial communities from Kolumbo volcano to uncover new lineages of life (NeLLi) - 2SBTROV14_V59a metaG | ecosystem: Environmental > Aquatic > Marine > Volcanic | place: Kolumbo...
CCCGCCAGCTGTTCCGAAGTCCCGCCGTCCCCGGCCGGGACCCCGCAGCCCGAGGAGACCCGTGAGCGACATCAGCCCCCGAGACCCGATGACGCTGGCGGCCCACCTGCAGGGGCCGCGTGACCTGGGGCCGCTCGCCTCCGTGGTCGAGGCGATCGCGGACGCGAGCCGCCGGATCGCGGCGCGGATCCGACGCGCGCGGATCGACGACGTGATCGGCGAGGTCGGGCGCGTGAACGTGCAGGGCGAGGTCCAGCAGAAGCTCGACGTGCTCTCGGACGAGGCCGTCCTCGCGGCGCTCCGCGCCTGCCCGGCGGTCGCGGTCTATGCCTCCGAGGAACAGGAAGCCCCGGTCGTGCTGCGTCCACGCAGCGCCGGCGGCCGCTTCGCGGTGCTGGCGGACCCCCTCGACGGCTCGTCCAACATCGACGTCGCGGTCTCCGTCGGCACGATCTTCAGCATCCTGCCCAACGAGATGGACGACGACGGCACCCCCGACGCCGTGCTGCAACCCGGACGTCGGCAGGTCGCGGCCGGCTATGTGCTCTACGGGTCGTCGGTGGTGATGGTGCTCGCGTCGCCCGGCAGCGTGGACATGTACGTCCTCGATCCGGACACGGACGAGTTCGTGCTGGTGGCGACCCGGCTGCAGATGCCTCCGGAGCGCAAGATCTACGCGATCAACGAGGCCTACACCGACGATTTCGACGCCGGCCTGAGGGACTACCTCGCCCATGCCCACGCCGCGGGTTACGGCCTGCGCTACATCGGCTCGATGGTGGCCGACGTCCACCGCACGCTCCTGAAGGGCGGCGTCTTCATCTACCCTGCGACGAAGACGGCGCCGGATGGGAAGCTCCGGCTGATGTACGAGGCGAATCCGATGGCCTACGTGATGGAGCAGGCCGGGGGAGCCGGCGAGACCGGCGCGGGTGCGATCCTCGACGTCGTGCCGACCGCGTTGCACGAGCGGACCCCGGTGATCGTGGGGTCCCGCCACGAGGTCGAGCAGGTCACACGCCGGATCGGTTGACCCGCGCGGTGGCGGAGCGGGGAGGTCCCGCGGGCCCGCCCGCGAGAGGAGGAGGGCACCATGCGTCTCGCGAATTCGAACGGCCGCGCGGTCCTGACCGACGGCGAGCGCGCGCTCGGTCTCGAGCGCGTCTCCGGGGGGCGCTTCGGCGCCGACCCGATGGCGGTCTTCGCCCGGTGGGACGAGATCCGCGGCTTCGCGGCCTCGGTCGACTGGAGTGCGGCCGAGGGGCTCGACCCGGCCACCCTCGGCCCCTGTGTGCCGCGCCCATCGGCCGTGTTCGGGATCGGGCTCAACTACCGCGACCATGCGGCCGAGGTCGGGCTCGAGGTCCCCACGAGCCCGATGGTCTTCACCAAGTTCCCGAGCTGCCTCGCCGGGCCGCGGGCCGAGGTGCCGCTGTTCGGCGACCGGGTCGATTGGGAGGCCGAACTCGTGGTCGTGATCGGCAAGGAGGCCGACGCGGTCGGTCCCGCCGATGCGTTCGCCGCGGTCGCGGGGTGTTGCGTCGGCCAGGACGTCTCGGACCGCAGGGTCCAGTTCAAGGACGAGCCCGCGCAGTTCTCGCTCGGCAAGTCGCGCCGCGCCTACGGTCCGATCGGTCCGTGGCTGACCTCGCTCGACGAGGTGGGCGACCCGGACGACCTCGCGATCACGTGCGACGTCGACGGCCGGCGGGTCCAGCAGAGCCGGACCAGCGAGATGATCTTCCCGGTGCGCGAACTCGTCGCCTATCTGTCGGGCTTCTGTGTGCTGAGGCCGGGCGATCTGATCTTCACCGGGACACCGAGCGGGGTCGGTTCGGTGCAGCAGCCGCGGCGCTACCTCGTCCCCGGCGAGACGATCGTCACCGAGATCGAGGGCCTCGGGCAACTCGAGAACCGCTGCATTCCCGGGTGAGCCCGGAACCGACACCGGTCGCCGTCGACAGCGTCGAAGACCCGCGCGTGGCGACGTTCGGCGACGTGCGCTCGGGCCATCGCCTGCGCGAGCGCGGCCTCTTCGTGGTCGAGAGCCGGCATGCGGTGCGCGCGCTGCTCGCGGCGAGCCGCTTCCGGGTGCGCACGTTGTGGGTCACCGCCGAGGCGTGGAGCGGACTCGCGCCGCTCGTGGCCGCGGCGCCGGACGCGATCGAGGTGTTCGTCTCGCCGCGGGAACTCTTTCCCGACGTCACCGGGTTCGCGGTCCACCGCGGCTGCGTGGCCCTGGCGGAGCGCGGCGCCGAGCCCGGGATCGAGGAGCTCCCCTCCGGCGCGCGCTACGTCGTCGCACTCGAGCGCCTGGCGGACCCGGCCAACCTGGGGAGCGCGTTCCGCAACGCGCAGGCGTTCGGGGCCGACGCGGTCGTGCTCGCGCCCGGAGGCGCGGACCCGCTCTACCGCAAGTGCGTGCGCGTCTCGACCGGCGCCGCGCTACGGGTGCCGACCCTGCGGAGCCGCGATTGGCCCGCAGATCTGGGGCGCCTCGCCGACGCGGGTTTCGCGGTGCTCGCGGCCGTCGCCGCCCCGGACGCGACCGACATCGCCCACTTCGGCCGCACGCGTCCGATCCCGGAGCGCGTCTGCCTCGTGCTGGGCTGCGAGGACAGCGGTCTCTCCGCTGCAGCGATCTCGTGTGCGGACGAATGCGTCACGGTGCGGATGGCCCGCGGCTTCGACTCGATCAACGTCGCGACGGCCAGCGCGATCCTGCTCCACCGCCTCTCTCGCGTGTAGCGCGGATGGCGCGCCGGGTGCGTGTGTCATGCTCGGCTGCATGAGGATCCTCGTGGCCGGGTGCGGGTACGTGGGTGCCTCGCTCGCTGCGGCACGCACAGCGGCGGGCGACACCGTCCATGCGCTGCGCCGGTCCGAGGCCGCGCCGCCGGCCGGGGCCCGGGCGCTGCGCGCGGACCTGACGCGCCCCGAGACGCTCGAAGGCCTGCCCGCGGTGGACGCCGTCGTCTTCGCACCGACGCCCGACACCCCCGACGAGGCCGGCTACCGCCGCACCTACGTCGAGGGCGCCCGTCACCTTGCCGTCGCGATCGCGCGCGAGAGCGGGGCGGCGCGCTGGATCCACGTCTCGAGTACCGCGGTATTCGAGGTGGACGACGGCTCGTGGGTCGAGGAGTCCACGCCGACGCGGGGAGAGGGCTTCCGCGCCGCGTGCCTGTTGGCGTCGGAAGCGGTCCCGGTGACGGCCGGATTCCGCACCACCGCGCTCCGCTTCGGCGGGATCTATGGCCCGGGCCGGACCGGCGTGATCCGCCGCATCCGTTCGCGCCAGGCGGTCTCGCGGCCGCGATACACGAACCGCATCCATCGCGACGACGTCGCCGCCGCAATCCGGCACGTCCTCGCGTTGGCGGACCCGCCCGCGTGCTTGATCGGGGTCGACCGCGATCCGGCCGCCGAATCGGACGTCAACGAGTGGATCGCGGCCCGTGTCGGCGCGCCGGCGCCGCCCCGGGCCGCCGCCGCGCCGACGTCGGGCAAGCGGTGTCGGAGCGACCGGCTCGTCGCGAGCGGATTCGCGTTCTCGTTCCCCGACTACTGCGCGGGCTACGCTCCGCTGCTGGAAGAAGAGGAGGGCGGAGGATGAGGCGCGTCGCGTGGTTCGGGGTCCTGATCGGGGTCGCGCTCGCAGCCGGGCCGGCGCGGGCATCCACCTGGCTGGTCCTCGAGAGCCGGAAGGCGAGCGCGGAGGCCGCGGACCGCACCGGCATCTGGGCCGAGGCCGAGCGGATGCGCGTCGACATCGCCGGGGGCCGGACCAGTGTGGTGTACGACGTTCCGGCCGGCATGATCTGGGCGCTCGACCACGAGCGCAAGACCGTGCTCACCCTCGACCGCAGCACGGCCACGAGCGCGGCGACGCGCCTCCACAAGGTCGAGGCCGAGCTCCGCGCGCGCACCGAGGGGCTTCCGCCCGAGGCGCGCGCGGCCGCGACCGGGCTGATCGACAGCGCATTCGGGCCCGAGGTCGCCGCGATCCCGACGCTGGAACTCCGGGACACGCAGGAACGAGGCCGGGTTCGCGGCATCGCCTGCAGCGTGCGAGAGATCTGGATCGACGGTTCGCGCGAGGTCCGCTTCTGCGAGGCGACGCTCGGAGACGCCGGGATCTCGCCCGGCGCGATGGAGCCGCTGCGCAGCCTCTCCGGTTTCGTGCGCGACATCGCACCGCTGCTCCCGGAGCGGCTGCTGTCGGGCGGACTCGCCGCGCTCGATCTCTTCGACCGTATCGAGGGCGTGCCGCTCCGCATCGAGACCTTCACCGGCGACGCCGTCGATCGCATCGCGGTCGTCTCGGAGATCGTCGAAGCGGTGCCCCCCGACGGCACGTTCGCGGTCCCGGACGACTATCGGCCCGAACTCGCGATCAAGGTCCGCGAGCGCCTCGGCGGGCCGTAGCGGTCGCGCCCCGGCCGCGCAGGCCGGCCCCTATTCGCCCGGGACGAGGCCTTCGAAGCGCGCCTTGTCCGCTGCCTTCAGGTAGGCGTCGCGGGGCGTGATCTTCCCGTCCTGCACCAGCGCGAAGAGCGCGTCGTCCATGGCCTGCATGCCGTCGTTCCTTCCCGACTGGATGATCGAGCCGATCATGGGCGTGTTGCCCTCCCGGATGACGTTGGGGAGTCCCTGCGTCCGTAGCAGGATCTCGTTCACCGCGACCCGGCCCTTGCCGTCCGCCGTCGGAAGCAGCAGCTGCGCCACGATGGCCGAGATCGATTCGGACAGGCTGATCCGCACCTGCGGCTGCTCGCTGGCCGGGAACGCGTCGATGATGCGGTCGATCGTCTTCGCCGCGCTGTTCGTGTGGAGGGTGCCGAAGACGAGCATGCCCATCTCGGCCGCGGTGATCGCCATCGCGATCGTCTCGCGATCGCGCATCTCGCCGACGAGGACCACGTCGGCATCCTGCCGCGCGGCCGCGCGCAGGGCCGGAGCGAAGCCGTTCGAATGGACGCCGACCTCGCGGTGCGAGAGCACGGACATCTCGTTCCTGTGCACGAACTCGACCGGGTCCTCGATCGTCACGATGTGCCGCGACTTCTCGGTGTTGATCTTGTGGATGATCGCGGCCAGCGTGGTCGACTTGCCCGAACCGGTCGGGCCGGTCACCACGACCAGGCCGGAATGGAGTTCGGCCAGGCTGGCGATCGCGTCCGGCAGGTGCAGGTCCTCGACCGAGTGGATCTTCTCCGGAATGATCCGGAACACCGCGGCCGCGCCGTTCTCCTGCATGAAGTAGTTCGCGCGGAAGCGCGCCACGCCTTCGAGCCCGTAGGCGAAGTCGAGATCGTGCGTCGCGGAGAACTCCTCCCAGTTGCGGCCCGCCGTGATCGGCTCGAGGAGCGCGCAGAGGCTCTTGTGGTCGAGCGGCGGATGTCCCTCGATCGCCGCGAGTTCGCCGTTCACGCGGATGCGCGGCTCGAGTCCCGCGACGAGGTGGAGGTCCGATCCCCCGCGTTCCTTGAGCGTCTTCAGCAGTCCGTCGATCTCCGCCATGTCCGCTAGCCCCTGATCCGCTTGGGATCGTCGCAGTGGAGAAGCGCCTCTTCCCGCGTGATCGTGCCGTCCGCGATCAGCTGGTTCAGGCTCTCGTCGAGCAGGCACATGCCCTGGGCCTGCCCGGTCTGCAGGATCGAGAAGATCTGGAACGTCTTGTTCTCCCGGATCAGGTTGCCGATCGCGATGTTGTTCACGAGGACCTCGAGCGCGGGAACGCGTTTCGTGCCGTCGGCCGTCGGAACCAGGCGCTGCGAGACGACCGCGCGCAACGACTCCGAGACCATGTTCCGGATCTGTTCCTGCTGGTCGGCGGGAAAGACGCCGATGATGCGGTTGAGCGTGCGGATCGCGCTGTTGGTGTGGAGGGTTCCGAGCACGAGGTGACCGGTCTCCGCCGCGGTCAGGGCGAGCGAGATGGTCTCGAGGTCCCGCAGTTCGCCGATCACGATCACGTCGGGGTCTTCGCGCAGCGCCCCGCGCAGCGCGCGCGCGAACGATTCCGTGTGCGGACCGACGTTGCGCTGGTTCACGATGCAGCGCTTGGACGGGTGCAGGTACTCGATCGGATCCTCGACCGTGAGGATGTGGTCGCGCCGCTCCTCGTTGATGAGGTCGACCATGGCCGCCAGCGTCGAGGACTTGCCGCAGTTGGCGGGCCCGGTGACGAGCACGAGCCCCTGGTGGAAGTTCGTGAACCTGGCCAGCGAGTTCGGAAGGCCCAGCTCGCTGAAGCCCGGGACCTCGCCCGGAATCGTCCGGAAGACCCCGTCGCAGCCGTGCTGCTGCTTGTAGACGTTGACGCGGAAGCGGCCGAGCCCGGGCACGCCGTAGGCGAAGTCCAGTTCGCCGCGTTCGTCGAAGAGGCGTTCCTGTTCCGGGTCGAGCGAAGCGCGCACGAGCCGCTCGGCGTCGGCCGGCGAGGTCGGTTCGCTCGCGACCGCTTCGAAGCGGCCGTGCAGGCGCAAGCGGCGCGGGCTGCCGGCGTGGATGTGGACGTCGCTGGCGCCGCGTTCGACCCCCTCGCGCAGGATCGCGATCAGTGGGTCGGCCCCGCAGCGCGTCGGCGGGGACGGTGCCGGGGCCGCCGGTGCGGCGGGCGCGTCGCCGAACAGGGAGTCGCCGCGGAGGGCGTCGTCGGTGGGCGCCGCGCCGGACGGCCGCACCGGAGCCCTGCGGGCGGCGATGGGCGCTGCTGGCGCCACTTCCGGCGTCGCGTCCGCCTGCGCCAGCGCCTGCTTCGCCCGGGCCTTCGCGACGACCTGCTGCCGGGCGCGCAGCACTTCCTGCAGTTCGGGCTCGGTCAGGTGGCCGAGTTCGACCAGGATCGTGCCGAGGTTCTTGGTGCCCGCGCCATTGCCCTGCGCCCGCGTCGCCTCCGTGAGCTGGTCCATCGAGATCAATTTCAGATGGAGCGCGATGCGCCCCAACAGCGGTACCGGCTCGCCGTTGCTCATGGGCGGCCTTATCGGCCGGCGCCCCGGCCGGCCTGAGGGTGGCGTCGCGGTTTGCGCCCCGGGAGGGGGGCTCTAGATTCCGGCGCGATGAACGGCCAGACCGACGACCTCCGGATCCAACATCTCCGACCGCTGCTTCCGCCCGCGATCCTGATGGAGGAGCTTCCGCTGTCCGACGCCCAGTCCGGGGTGGTGACGGCCGGGCGCCAGGCGGTGGCCGACATCCTGCACGGCGTCGACGAACGCCTGCTCGTGGTCGCCGGTCCCTGCTCGATCCACGATCCCCACGCGGCGCTCGCCTACGCGGACAAGCTCGCGAAGGCCGCGATCCGCTTCGCCGACGACCTGTTCCTGGTGATGCGGACCTACTTCGAGAAACCGCGCACGACCGTGGGGTGGAAGGGTCTGATCAACGACCCGTACATCGACGAGAGCTTCGTCATCAACCACGGGCTCCGGACCGGGCGGCGTTTCCTGCTCGACGTGACCGACCGCGGGCTCCCGGTGGGTTGCGAGTTCCTCGATCCCATCACGCCCCAGTTCCTGGCCGACCTCGTTTCCTGGGGCGCGATCGGGGCGCGCACGACCGAGAGCCAGGTGCACCGCGAGCTCGCCTCCGGCCTCTCCATGCCCGTGGGCTTCAAGAACGGCACCGACGAAAACGTGCAGGTCGCGATCGACGCGATCGGGGCTGCAAAGGGAGCCCACCACTTCCTGTCCGTCACCAAGCAGGGGGTTGCCGCGATCGTGGCGACGTCCGGAAACGACGACACCCACGTGATCCTGCGCGGCGGATCCGCGGGGCCCAACTACAATGCCGCCGCGGTGGCCGAGGTCGGCGACAAGCTCGAGGCCGCCGGTTTGCGGCGCCGCATCATGATCGACTGCTCCCACGCGAACAGCGGCAAGGACCACGAGCGTCAACCTGCGGTGGCCGACGACGTGGCCGCCCAGGTCGCGGGAGGCGAGCGCAGCATCTTCGGCGTGATGCTCGAGAGCTTCCTGGAGGACGGCAACCAGCCCTGGGGCCCCGACGCCGTCTACGGCAAGAGCATCACGGACAAGTGCATGGGATGGGCTCGGACCGAACCCGTCTTCGAGGCGTTGGCGCGCGCCGCGCAGCGGCGGCGCAGCGCCTAGCGTCGTCGGCCGGCTAGAGCGCGGTTGCCGTAGCGTCGGGTCCGAGGGCGTCGCCTGTCTCGTCCCCCGGTGTGTCGTCCGCCGGCTTCGCGTCCGCCGTCGTCGCTGCGGCCTCCGCGTTCCTGGCCTCGAGCCGCGCGAGCAACTCGTCGGGGCCGCCCTGGTGCAGGACGTCGGCGAACTGGGAGCGGAAGTTCGAGACCAGGCTGATGCCTTCGATCACGACGTCGATGATCCGCCACTGGCCGTCGCGGTTCCGCAGCCGGTAGTCGATCGAAGCGCCACTGGCGTCCCCTCCCCGGATGATCGTCCGGACCGTCACGTCGCCGCGCTTCTCGAGCTTCTCGCCGACCATGTCGATCGCTTCCTGGTGGTAACGGGTCAGTCGGCTGCCGTAGTTGTTCGCCAGGTACGTGCGGAAGGCGACGACGAACCGCGACTTCTGCTCGTCCGAGAACTTCCGCCAGTCGCGCTTCAACACCAGCTTCGACATGGTCTCGAAATCGAATCGCTCGTAGGCCACGTCCGTGATATGGGCGCGCTTTTGGTCGAGCGTCAGGTCGTCGTTCGCCAGGTGCGCGAGGACGTCGGCCACGGTCGCGTCGATCACGGCCCTGGCTTCCGCTTCCGGCGCAGGCGCGGAACCGGCCGGTGCGGCGCACAGGAGGCTCAACGAGAGGAGGAGGGCGATGCGATTCATGTCGGGGTCCGGGTCCGGGGGTTGGGAAGTCTCTGGAAGGGTCGATCGGGGGCCGCTAGAGGCCCTCGTCGTCGTAGAGGTCGTCGTCGCTCGGCGACGCGCCTTCGCTGACGTTCTTCTCGCGGTTCTGGAGGTAGGCGTCGCGCACGAAGACGTAGAAATCGATCGCGTTGGCGCGGTTCTCGGCGATCTCCTCGATCGCGTCCGCCCTCCGGTTGGTGATGTCGAGCGCCGTCGCGCCACCGGTGGCCGCGCCATTGTTCACCCAGAAGGCCGGGTTCGCGGCGTAGTCGAGCGGAAGCATGACCGCGTCCCGGACCGTCGAGGGGCCCAGCAGCGGGATCACCAGGTACGGCCCCGGCGCGACGCCCCAGCGTCCCAGGGTCTGTCCGAAGTCTTCCCGGTCGTGATCGAGTCCTGCACCGCCGGCCACATCGAATAGACCGCCGATCCCCACGATGGTATTCACCACGAAACGGCTCACGTGCTTGGCGCCCTCCCGGAAGTCCCCCTGCAGGAGGTCGTTCAACACCGTACGCGGAACCAGCAGATTGTCGAAGAAGTTGCCGACGTGGGTCTGCACGATCTCGGGCACGACCGCGTCGTAGCCCTTCGCGACCGGCTCGAGCACGTAGCCGTCGACGGTCTCGTTGAACGCGTGCGTCTCCTCGTTGAGGCCACGCCAGGGGTCGTCGTCGCCGTCGGCGGCGGCCGGAAGGGCCAGCAGGAGGGCCGTCGTCGTGGCCAGCAGGGCCTTCGTGATCGCGTGGCTCATTTCATTCTCCCAGGTCGGAGCCGTGGACGAACTGGCCCACGAGCTTCTCGATGTTGAGTGCGTTCTCGGTGAATTCGATCTGGTCTCCGGGCTTCAGCATCTCATCTTCCGCGCCGGGTTCCAATGCGACGAACTGGTCCCCCAGCAGACCCGCCGAGCGGATGGCCGCCGAGGTATCGACCGGCAGCGGGATGCCGTCGGCGATCTCCAGGATCACCTCCGCGTCCAGATCGGGGGAAAGGCCGATCTTCTTGACCTGTCCGACGCGGACACCCGAGATCGTGACCGGGGAACGCTCGCTCAGGCCGCCGATCTCGGTGAAGGTCGCGACCAGCTCGATCCCGCGTTGGCGGCCGACCTCGGCCCCCCCGAGGCTGATCGAGAGGTATCCGATCGCGCCTAGTCCCACGAGGACGAAGAGCCCGACGACGAAGTCCCGGAACGGTGTGCTCTGCATGGGGTCTGCCCCTTCTTGGTTGGATGCCGGTCGGCCCGTGTACGTGGCGCGATCAGAAGCCCCACAGCGCGGTGACCACGAAGTCCGCGAGCAGGATCCAGACCGAGGCCGTGACCACGGTCGAAGTCGTCGCGCGGCCCACGTCGGCGGCGCTTCGGCCACTGGTGAAGCCGCGATAGGTCGCCACGAGCGCGATGATGGCCGCGAAGACGGTGTCCTTGATGAGGCTCCCGACCACGTCGGTCGAGAAGACCACGTTCCGCTCCAGCCCGGAGAGGAAGACCCCGGAGTCCATGCCGCGCAGTTCGACCGCGACGCCCCAGGCGCCGAAGATCGCGAACGAGATGAAGAGGCACGCCAGCATCGGCATGGCCAGCAGCATCGCGAGGGCCTTGGGCGCGACGACGTAGTGGACCGGATCCATCGCCAGGGTCCGCATGCCGTCGAGCTGCTCGGTCGAGTTCATCACGCCGATCTCGGCCGCCATCGCCGAACCGGCGCGGCCGGTGACGAGGAGCCCGGTCAGGACCGGCCCGAGTTCCCGGATGAGGGTGAGCCCGACCACCTGCCCAAGGCTCGCCTCCGCGCCGAAGTTCGTCAGCACGATGTGGAGCTGGAGCCCGAGCACGGCGCCCACGACCACGGCCGAAGCGCAGACGATCGGAAGCGAGAGCACGCCGGCATCGAACAGCTCGTAGACGAGTCTCCGCACGCGGAAGGGCGGACGCAGCAGCGCGGCTGCGATGCGCAGCCCGAAGAGCGCGATGCGGCCGAGTTCCAGCACGAGGCGCTGACTCGCGGCCCCGAGCCGTTCGATGGCTTTTCGCAACGAGGCTCCCCCGCGTCCTATCGGGTCTCGGGGCGCGGTGCGAAGATCGCGCCCCGGACGCTGAAGGAACCGGCTTCGGCCCCCTCGTCCGCGACCAGGGTATGCCCGTGGCAGCGCGAGGCCAGGAGCACGTCCGAGAGGACCGGCGTCAACCGCTCGATCGTGGCCGCCGGCGCGACGAGTTCGAGCGTCTCCACCTCGCGGCCCATCGAGACCTCGCCATCCGCCTTCGCCTTGTTGATGGCCGCGAGCGCTGCGACCGCGAGGTCGAAGGAACCCGGGTCGGCCGCTGGCGCGAAGCCGTCGAATTCGGCCACGGTCGGCCAGGCCGCCCCGTGGATGAAGGGTTCGCCGCGCTCCGCGCCGTGCACCCAGCTCCAGATCTCCTCGGTCACATAGGGCAGGACCGGGGCGAACATCCGCAGCAAGACGCCCAGCGCGAAGCGCAACGAGGTGACCGCCGAATTGCGCCCCTCCTCGTCGTCACCGTTCCGGGCCCGTGTCTTCGCGAGTTCCAGGTAGGTGTCGGTGAAGCGGGACCAGAAGAACTGCTCGGTGTCCTGGAGCGTTCGCGCCAGCTCGAACGCATCGGCATCCTTCGTCGCCTGCTCGACCAGCGCCCGCAGTTCGCCCAGGAAGGCGCGGTCGAGCTCGTGCGTGACGGGACCCGGCGCTCCCGGCTGCGACAGCACGAACTTGCTCGCGTTCCAGAGCTTCGTGATCAGGCGCTTGCCGACCTTGAAGACGCTCTCGTCGAGCGCGGTGTCGACGCCGAGCCGGGCGTTCGCGGCCCAGTAGCGCACGGCGTCGGCCGAGAACTGCTCGATCACGGGCAACGGCGTCACGACGTTGCCCAGGCTCTTGGACATCTTCTTGCGGTCCGGGTCGAGGATCCACCCCGAGATCGTCACGTGGTGCCACGGCACCGAGTCCTCGTGCAACATGGCCTTGACGATGGTGTAGAACGCCCAGGTCCGGATGATCTCGTGGCTCTGCGGGCGGATGTCGGCCGGGAAGAGACTGGCGTGGCGCTCCGGGTCCAACACCCAGCCGCTGCCGATCTGGGGCGTCAGCGAACTCGTGAACCAGGTATCGAAGATGTCGGGCTCGCCCACGAACCCGTTCGGGCGGTTCCGCTGCGCTTCCTCGTAGCCGGCGGGCCGGTCCGTCATCGGATCGACCGGCATCTGGTCCGCGGTCGCCACGATCGGGTGGTCGTGGTCGGGAACGCCGTCGGCGTCGAGCGGGTACCAGACCGGGATCGGAACGCCGAAATAGCGTTGCCGGCTGATGCACCAGTCGAGCGAGAGGTTCTCGGTCCAGTCCCGGAAGCGATGCTCCATGTGCGGCGGGTGCCACTCGATCTCGCTGCCCTTCTGGAGCAGCGCCGGTTTCTTGTCGAGCAGGCGCACGAACCACTGGCGGCTCGGCAGGATCTCGAGCGGGTGCTCGCCCTTCTCGTAGAAGCGGACCGCGTGCTCGATCGGGCGCGGCGGCGCCTGGAGGGCCGGGCCGTTTCCGGTCGCCGAGTGCTCGGCCTCGGCCAGCAGTTCCACCACGCGCGCGCGGGCGCGTTCGACCGCCTTGCCCTCGATCTCGGCGTAGACCGCATTCGCGCGTTCCGGCGCCTCGCTCGGGAAGGCGTCCTCGCCGAACGCGACCGGGCGCAGGCGACCGTCCTTGCCCAGGATCTGGCGCAGTGCGAGGCCCTGCTCCCGCCACCATTCGACGTCCGTCTGGTCGCCGAAGATGCAGACCATCAGGATCCCGGTGCCCTTGTCCGGGTCGGCCTTCTCGCTCGGGAAGATCGGCACCGGCGCGTGGAAGAGAGGGGTCCGCGCGGTGCGGCCGAACAGCCCCTGGTACCGCTCGTCGTCCGGATGCGCGGTCACGCCCACACAGGCGGCCAGGAGTTCGGGCCGCGTCGTCGAGATCACGAATGCCTGGTCGCTTCCCTGCACGCCGAATTCGATGTCGTGGTAGGCGCCGGGTTGCAGCCTGTCCTCGACGTCGGCCTGGGAGAGCGCCATCTGGAAGTCGACGTCCCACATGAACGGCGCTTCCACCGTGTAGGTGTGCCCCTTCTCGTGCAGGTCGAGGAACGAGCGCTGCGCCAGCGTCCGGCAGCGCTCGTCGATGGTGGCGTACTCGGTCCGCCAGTCGACCGAGAGGCCGATGCGGGCGAAGAGCTCGAGGAACGCCTGCTCGTCCTCCTCGGTGACGCGGGCACACAGGTCGAGGAAGTCGTGGCGCGAGATCCGGCGCGGTGCCTTCTTGCGGACCTTGGCGCTGGCGGGCTCGAGGGCGAGCTCCGGATCGGGCGGCAGCGTCGGGTCGCAGCGGACGTGGAACAGGTTCTGCACGCGCCGCTCGGTCGGCACGCCGTTGTCGTCCCAGCCGAGCGGGTAGAAGATGTTGCGGCCGCGCATGCGCTGGTAGCGGACGAGAATGTCCGTGTGCGAATACGAGAAGACGTGGCCGATGTGGAGCGAGCCGGACGCGGTCGGGGGTGGGGTATCGACCACGAAGGTCTCGTCGCGCGGACGGGTCTCGTCCCAGTGGTAGAGGCCGGCTTCCTGCCAGGCCCGGTGCCAGCGGATCTCGCCCTCGGCGGGGTCGAAGTGGCGCGCCAGCGATTGCGGATCGACGGTTCGGAACGCGGACATGGACTCCGCCCCTTCGGGGCGCATCGGAGGTGGCAACGGGGACCCGCGTGGCGGGTCCGGGGCCCTGAACCTAGCGGCGCCAAAGCGGAATCGCCGCCGCGGCGTCCGCCGGGCGGGTTCCCTCAGCGGCCTGCGAGGGCACCGGCTGCGAGCCGCAGGACTTCCCGGGCCACCTCGAGGACCTGCCGGCGCCAGGCCGGGTCGGCCGGGCAGAAGACCTCGAGGAGCTCGGCCCGGATGCGACGTCCCCGCGCCGACGACGGGTCGCCGTGGCGGTGCAGCCAGTTGTCGGCCCGCATCGCCCAGAAGGTCCGCGCCGCCGGCACGGTGCCGAACTCGGCGGCCAGCGGCGTGACCCGCCGGCCCGGCAGCGCGGCCTCGATCCCGCGTTCGATCGTCCCGCACAGCGGCACCGAGACGGAGTCGCCGCCCACGGTGCTCCGGGCCGCCGGACCGAACCACTGCCGGGCCCGCTCGAACTCGGGTGCGCCGGGGGCGTATTCGCTGATCAGCTCGACCTCGCCGGAGGGGCCGAGCCCGGTGTGGAGATCGAGCCAGAGCACCTCGCCGGCGTCGCGCGTGCCGTCGACCGCGATCTCGCGCATCAGCCGGGCTGACGCTTCCTCGCGCGTGCCGCCGAACTGCACCCCCTCTGCCCACTCGTACTGGCCCCGCGTCAGCGCATCCTGGAGCGCGGACGGACCGTGGTCAGCCGCGTGCGCGCGGAGGCGTTCGCGGCACGCGGCGTCGGTCTCGGGCGTGAGTTCGCGCGGGTTGATCACGTCGCGCAGTGCCGCGTACCCGGGGTTCGCCACGTGTCCCTCCGGATGCCGCACGAAGTTCCGGTTGAGGTCGACGTTCGACTCGTTGACTCGTCGGAGCGCCGAGAAGCCGTAGGGGTTGAGCGCGTGGACCAGCAGCACGCCCACGCCGGGCGCCCAGCGGTCCGGGTCCCACCCCCGCGTCAGGAACGCGTGTTGGATCGCGCTCCCGGCGAACCCCTCGACGCCGTGGATGCCCGAACTGAGCACGAGCACGCGGCCCGGAAGGTCCGGTCCGAGGTAGGCGGTGTCGATCGTGAGCTCTTCGTCGCGCGGGGAGCGCGCCGGGATCGCGCGACCGTCGAGCCGCGCCCCGACGGCGTCGGCGGCGGAGCGGAAGGCCCGCCGCGCGGCGGCGTAGGTCGGCGGGAAATGGGAGGCCGCGTCCATGGGCACGACGATAGGGCCCGCCGCGCCTCGACGGCTAGCATCGTCGCGATGTCGAATCGGGCTCCCCTGATCGTGGTCTCCGGCGTCCCGCGTTCCGGAACCTCGCTCGCGATGCAGGTGCTGGCCGCCGGGGGGCTACCGGTGGCGACCGACGGCCGCCGCCCCCCGGACGCCGGCAACCCGCGCGGCTACCTCGAACACGCGGCCGTGAAGCGGCTCGGCAGCGACCCCGCGGCCGCGGCCTGGCTCGCGGGCCTCCGGGGCTGCGCGGTGAAGGTCGTCCACGCGGTGGTGGGTGCGCTCCCGGTCCGGGACCCGGACGCGGGCTATCGGATCCTCTGGATGACGCGACCGCTCGCGGACGTGGTCGCGTCGCAGGACGCGCTGCTCGCGCGCAGTGGCGCACCCGCAGGCGGCCTCGGTCCGGCCCGGCTGGCCGAACTGCTGGACCGCGATGCCGCGTGTGCCCGGGCCGCCCTCGAGGCCCGCGCGGACTGCCGCGTGCTCGAGGTCTCGGCGCTGGCGCTGCGCGACGACCCGGCCGCCGGCTGTGCCGCGATGGCCCGCTTCGTCGGGGTCGAAATGGACGAAGCTGCGATGCGGGCGGCCGTGGTCCCGACGCTCCTCGGGCGCGCGGGCGGCTACACTGCCGCCATGTCGACGACGGCCCAGGAAACGGTCGGGGCGCTGCGCCTCGAAGTCGATCATCGCCAACCCGGGTCCGCGGGCGGGCCGACCCTGCGCGTGCGCGAGGCCGCGAGCGGCCGGGAGCGGCTGCGCTTCGACTGTTTCGCGCGCGGCGCCCACTGGCACGCGCTCGCCGAGGGCGCCGACGAGGTCACGGCGATTCCGGGCGAACGGGAGTCCATCGACTGGGTGCTCGCGGCGCTCCGGACCGACCCGGCGCGCTTCCTCGAGGCGGGCGGGGTGGCCGGCGGTGCCGAACCGGGCGCGCTGGCCGCCGCGATCGACCGCCTCGAGCCCGCGCTCCGCAACGGCCCGCCCCGCTTCGATGCGCTCGATCCGAAGCGCCTGCGGCAGCGCACCGGCGAGAAGTGGAGCCATTACCCGGAAGACGTGCTGCCGCTCTGGGTCGCCGACATGGACTTCGAGGTCGCCGATCCGATCCGGCGGCGCCTGCAGCGCGCGCTCGATCTCGGCGACCTGGGCTATCCGTGGCACCCGCGGCCCACGGCCCTCCCGCGGCTCTTCGCCGAGCGGATGCAGCGCCTCCACGGCTGGAGCATCGACGAGCACCTCGTCGAGTTGACGACCGAGGTCGTGCAGGCCATGTACGTGGCGGTGGAGACGTTCACCGAGCCCGGCGACGGCGTCATCGTGCAGCGCCCGATCTACCCGCCCTTCGTCTCCACCGTCGAGAAGCTGGGCCGGCGTCTCGAGGACAACGCACTGCGCGAGGACGCGGGCCGATACGGGCTCGATCTCGATCGCCTGGCAAGGCAGGCCGCGCGCGCGAAGCTCCTGCTCTTCTGCAATCCCCACAACCCCAGTGGCCGCGCGCTGCGGCGGGAGGAACTGCAGGCCATCGCCGACATCGCACTGGCGAACGACCTGGTCGTGGTCTCGGACGAGATCCACCAGGACCTCGTCTACCCGGGTTCGACACACATCCCCTTCGCCGCTCTCGGACCCGACATCGAGGTACGGACGATCACCTTCACTTCGGCCTCGAAGGCCTTCAACATCGCGGGCCTGCGCTGCGCGGTGGCGGCATTCGGCAGCCGCGAGCTGCGCCGCCGCTTCCTCGGGTTCCCGCGGCACCTGCGCGGCGGACTCAACGGCCTGGGCATCATGGCGACCGAGGCCGCCTGGGCGCACTCGGAGCCCTGGCTCGCCGACGTGCGCGCCTACCTGCGCGCCAACCGCGATTTCCTCGCCGAGTTCGTGCGCAGCGAGATGCCCGGCGTCCGCCACACGCCCCCGGAAGCGACCTACCTCGCCTGGCTCGATTGCCGGGCGTTGGAGCTGCCCGCCTCGCCGGGTCCGTTCTTCCTGGAGCACGCGCGGGTGGGCCTCAGCGATGGACCCGACTACGGCCCGCAGGGCGAGGGCTTCGTGCGCGTCAACTTCGCGACCTCCCGGGCGATCCTCGAGGAAGCCCTCGGCCGGATGGCGAAGGCGCTGCGCTCGCGGTGAGCGGCCCGGCAGACGACGTCGACTGGGACGCGCCCGCGGCCGCCGGTGCCGGGTTGTTCGGCTTCGACACCGCACCCGGCGATGCGCGACTCGTCGTGATCGGGGTGCCTTGGGAACCCACGGTCTCCTACCGCCGCGGCACGGCCGCGACGCCGCACCGCATCGTCGCGGCCTCCCACCAGCTCGACCTCTTCGATGCCGGTCTCGGCCGCAGCGTCGGCCCCGAGGTGGCGTTGGCCCCGATCCCGCCCGCCTGGATCGAACGCAACGCGCAGGCCTGCGCGGCCGCGCGCGCCGGCGACACCGCGGCCGTGAACGCGGCCAGCGAGGCCCTGAACGCCGAGCTCGCGGAAACGGCCGCGGGGCACCTGGGAGCGGGTCGGCGTGTCGGCGTCGTGGGAGGCGACCACTCGGCCCCGCTGGGCGCCCTGGCTGCCATCGCGAAGGCCCACCCCGGATTGGGGGTGCTGCACATCGACGCGCACCACGACCTGCGCGTCGCGTTCGAGGGCTACGTGCATTCCCATGCCTCGATCATGCATCACGTGCTGGCCGGGCTCGACGACGTGTCCGTGCTGGTCTCGGTGGGGGTCCGCGACTTCTCGGAGCGCGAGTTCGCACGCGCCTGCAGGGACGACCGTGCATCGACGTTCTACGACCGGGACCTGCAGCGCGACCGCTTCCGCGGCCGGGCCTGGTCCGATGCCTGCACCGAGATCGTTGCCGCGCTCCCCGAGTGCGTCTACGTGAGCTTCGACATCGACGGCCTCGATCCCTCGCTGTGCCCGAACACGGGCACGCCGGTCCCGGGCGGCCTCGGCTGGGCCGAGGCCCTCTACCTGCTGGAAGCGATCCCGGCCTCCGGCCGCCAGGTGGTGGCCTTCGACCTGTCCGAAGTCTCCGCCGGCCCCGGCCCCGAAACCGGCAACGGCAACGGCGGCTGGGACCTCGACGTCGCCGCCCGCCTCCTCCACCACCTCTCCGCCCGCACCCTCCCCCCTAGCGGGGACGGAGCTTAGAAACCAAGAAACCAACTTACTCCTCGCTGTTTGGCACCGGGGTGGCAGAGCGTCCCGGGAACCCATCGGCCTCGATCGCGCGGAGCCCGCGCGGAATGGCCGCGCTCACCGCGGCGGCGGTGACGCCCAGCGCGGGCGCCAGCCGTACGGGGCCGATGCCGAGCCGCGTCACACCGAGCGCCGAGACGACCGCCCGCGCCTGCGGGATCGGCTGTGCTCGTCGGCCGGAAGCGAGGTCCGCCGGCGTCAGCTGATACCAGCTGGCGACGACGTCCACGAGATCGTCAAGGCCGAGCCGGCCGCCCGCGTCCTCGGCGAACGCCAGCGGCGAGGCGGGCGAAGGGCGCGGTGTGGGCTGCACCGGTGCTGCGGCGGACGGCCTCGCAACGGGCACCCGCCGCATCCACGAAGCGAGCCGATTCCGCGCTCGCTCCTGGTCGGGACCGATCGCTTCGAGCGCGTCCTCGACGGCCTCGAACGCGTGGGGCGGCCGAACCCCCAACAACGCCGGATGGCCTGTCCACGGAAACCGAGCGAGCGCGTCGACCGAGCCGACCAGTCCGGCCTTGACCGGGTTCATGTGGACGTACCGGATCACGTTCGCGAGGTCGCCCTCGTCCGCGACCAGGCGCGAGCGGAACCTTCCCTGGAAGAGGACGCCGCGGCGCTCGTGGCGGCGATTGAAGCGCAATGCGTAGCCGGTATTCAGCCGCCGCATCAGGCGGCTTACCCCCTGGGTACCCATGCGTACCACGAGGTGCACGTGGTTGGGCATCAACGCCCAGGCCAGGCACCGCGCGTCGCCTTCCGGGAGCAGGCGCGTCAGTCGGCCAGCGAAGTCGTGGTAGTCGCTGCGGACACGGAAGATGTCCGTCCCGTCGACGCCGCGCACCATGATGTGGTGCGTGACGCCGGGCGCATCGAGTCGCGGAAGCCGGGGCATCGCGGTCCCTTCCTGGGGCGGGACCACGGGGGAACTCGCGCGATGGTGCGGAGTCGGAGCGGGGTTGGCAAGGGAGCGCGAGAAAGTTGGTTTCTTGGTTTCTAAGCTCCGTCCCCGCTCGCGTAGTGTTTCATCACGGTTTCGGCGAAGAGTTGGGCGGGTTCGCGGGTGTCGCGGCCGAAGAATTCGATCACGAACAGGGAGACGCCGTGCGCGCGGTGGCGCTCGATGCCCTCGATGACGCGGTCGGGATGGCCCCAGATGCCGTGCGCTTCGAGTCCGGCGCCCATGTGTCCGCCGTAGACCTTGTGCGCCTTCTCGAGCGCGGCCTTCGCGGTGGGTTCGTCTTCGGCGATGACCACCGTGCATTGTTGCGAGATCTCGACCTCGGCCGGGTCGCGGCCGAGCTCCTCGCAACGGCGCCGGAAGGCCGCGGCCTTCTCGGCGAGCTGTCCCTGGGCGACGGCCATGTTGTTCCAGCAGTCGGCGTGGCGCGCGGCGATGCCCATCAGGACCTTCTCGCCGCTGCCGCCGACCAGCACCGGCGGCGGGGTGGACGGCTTGGGCTCGCAGAAGACGTCCTTCACGCGGTAGTGGCGGCCCTCGAACGTCGTCTGCGGCTCGGTCCACATCGACTTCATGATCTGGATCGATTCCTCGAGCGCACGCAGCCGCTCCCGGGTCGAGGGGAAGTCCGCGCCGTGGCTGGTGAATTCGGCCTCGAACCAGCCCGCTCCGAAACCGGGGAAGACGCGGCCGGGTGCGATCTGGTCGATCGTGGCGATCTGCTTCGCGAGCACTGCCGGGTTCCGGAAGAAGGGTGGGGTGACGAGGGTCCCGAGCCCGACGCGGTCGGTCACCGCCGCGATCGCGGCGAGCTGCGTCCAGGCTTCGAGGATCGGCAGCTGCGGGACCGGCACGCCGTAGAGGTGATCGCAGACCCAGACCGAGTCGTAGCCGAGCGCGTCGAAGCACTCGGCCGCGGCGCGGGCTTCCTGCCAGGAGCGCTTGATCTGGGGGAGGGTGACGCCGAATCGCACGGGAGGGTGGGTCATGCCGACAGGGTAGGGCGATCCCGTGCGCCGCGGCAACGAACACGCAGCCGCAACGGCCGGCTCCAAGTGCTCGTGATCCCGGACACATCGGCCTCTCAAGTGGCCCGTCCTCCCGGCCGATGCGCCCTGCGATGCCCAAGCCGACATCCGATGCGGAACTGCGCGCGCCCCTTTCCCTCGAGGAGATCCTCGACCTGCTGGTGGCGGCCGGGCGGTTGCCGGCCGAGCAGGCCCGTGACATCGGGGCGCGCGGCAAGACGCTGTCGAGCCAGGTCCTGAAGGAGCGCGTGGGCTCGGTCCGTTCGCAGGCGGCGGCGCGCTACGAGGTCGCCCCCGGCGAGGTCGTCGCGGCTGCGCACGTGCACGATGCGACGCGCCCGAAGCGCGAGATCGACGAAGACGCGGTGGCCGAGGTCATCGCCGCGAGCGCCGACCTGCCATACCTGAAGATCGACCCGCTGAAGGTGGACGCGAACCTCGTCACGCGGACGCTCTCGCGGCCGTTCGCCCGACGCCACGTCGTGATCCCGGTCTCGCGCGATGGCGAGACGCTCACGCTGGCCGTCACCGACCCCTTCGACTCCGCGTTGCGCGAGTCGCTGCGCTCGCTGATCCCGTCGCCGCTCGAGTACGTGGTCGCGTCCAAGAAGGACATCCTCGCGATCATCGATCGCGTCTACGGCTTCCGCTCCAGCGTCTCGCGGGCGAGCGAATCGCTGGGCGAGGGAGCCGCGTCGGCGGCACTGGCGTCGCTCGTCGAGTTGCGCAGCAACGAGGAACTGGCCTCGTCCAACGACGAGCACGTGATCTCGGCCGTCGACTACCTGCTCAACTACGCATTCGACCAACGGGCGTCCGATCTGCACCTCGAACCCCGCGACGCCGAGGGGGTCATCCGCTTCCGCATCGACGGCATCCTGCACGACATCGAGCGAGTGCCGCTCGCGGTCCATCAGGCCGTGGTCTCGCGCATCAAGGTGCTCGCGCGCATGGACATCGCCGAGCGGCGACGCCCGCAGGACGGTCGCATCAAGACCTTCCGGGCCGACCGCGAGGTGGAACTCCGCGTCTCGTCGCTGATGAGCGCGTTCGGCGAGAAGGTCGTGATCCGCGTCTTCGACCCCAACGTGTTGATGACCGACGTGACCGACCTTGGCTTCCACCGCGACGACCGCGAGAAGTTCGAGAGCTGGATCACCTCGCCCTCGGGCCTGGTCCTGGTGACGGGACCGACCGGTTCGGGCAAGACGACTACGCTCTACTCGACGCTCCGCTACCTCGCGGGTCCGGAGATCAACATCACCACCGTCGAGGATCCGATCGAGATGGTGGACCCGCGCTTCTGCCAGGTGCAGGTGCAGCGGCAGGTGGACGTGACGTTCGCGAGCGCGCTTCGCGCGATCCTTCGCCAGGATCCCGACATCATCATGGTCGGCGAGGTGCGCGACAGCGAGACCGCGCAGATGGCGGTGCAGGCGGCGCTCACGGGACACCTCGTGTTCTCGACCGTGCACACCCGCGACGCGGCCGGTGCGATCACGCGGCTGACCGAACTCGGGGTCGAGCCCTTCCTGCTGTCGAGCGTGCTTCGCGGCGTCCTCGCGCAGCGGCTCGTGCGCATGGTCTGCCCGCACTGCGGCATCGACGGAACGCTGTCGGCGGCCCAGGTCGACGCCCTCGGGCTCAAGGTGCCGATGGAACGCCGCGAACGCCTGAAGGCGCGCTGGGGCGAGGGTTGCGTCGAGTGCCGCCACACCGGGCTCCATGGCAGGACCGGGGTCTTCGAGATGCTCGACGTCGGCCGCCGCGTCCGCACCCTGATCAACGAGGGCAAGGACTCGGGCGAGATCGCGCATGCGGCGCGCGTCGAGGGCATGGAGACCCAGCGAGAGGCCGCGATCCGCAAGCTCGCCGAAGGCCACACCACCTTCGAGGAAGTCGTGCGCCTGACGGCAGACGCCCAATGAGCCAGGCCGTCGATCGCGAACTCCAACTGCTGCTGCGCGCCGGGTACCGCATCATCGGCTGCGAGACCTTCGAGGAGGACCGCGCGCTGCACCTGCTCGAACGCGCTGCAGAAAGGTCTGAGCGCGCGCTCCACACCTGGTCGCTCGCGGCCGGTCTCGATGGCGCGGGCGAAGGCGCCGGCAGCTTCGATCTCGGGCTGGTCAGCTGGGCGGATCGGGAAGAGCCCGCGGTACTGGCCGTGCTCGATGCGCACGCGGTCCTCGCCGACCCCGTCGCGATCCGGCGCCTGCGCGACGCGCTCCCGCGCCTGGCACAGCGGCGGCAGACGCTGGTGTTGATCGGTCCCGTGATCGACCTGCCGCTCGAACTGGAGCGGGAGGCCGGGCATCTGACGCTTCCGCTTCCGGGCGCACCGGAGCTGCGGCGCATGTTCGACCGCGTAGTGGCCGCGACGCCGGACGGCCGCGTCGAGCCCGAGGCCCTCGAGGAGTGCGTGCGCGCCGCGCTCGGACTCACCGGGGCCGAAGCGGCGCGCGTGTTCCGCAAGGCGTGGATGCACGCGGGCGCCGTCGATGCAGCCGCCGTGGCCCAGGTGGTGAGCGAGAAGCGCAAGGCGCTGCGTCGGACGCCGGCGCTCTCGTTCCACGATACCGCCGCCGGACTGGATGCCGTCGGCGGCCTCGGCGAACTCAAGCGCTGGCTGCGCGAACGGCGCCGCGCCTTCGGCGAGGACGCCCGGGCCTTCGGCCTCCCCGCGCCGCGCGGCCTGCTGCTGTTGGGTGTGCAGGGGTGCGGCAAGTCGCTCTGTGCGAAGGCGGTGGCCCAGGAATGGCACTTTCCCCTGCTCCGCCTCGATCTCGGCGCGGCGTTCGGCGATCCCGCCAAGAGCCCCGAGGTGACCGTGCGCGAGGCTACCGCGATCGCCGAATCGCTGGCGCCGGCCGTGCTGTGGATCGACGAGATCGAGAAGGGCTTCGCGGCCACCGGGAGCGACGCCCATGCCACCCGCGTCTTCGGCTCGTTCCTGACCTGGCTCGCCGAGAAGGAGGCGCCGGTCTTCGTGGCCGCGACCGCCAACGACGTCGCCGCGCTGCCGCCCGAGTTGTTGCGCCGCGGCCGCTTCGACGAGCTGTTCTTCGTGGACCTTCCGAGTGCGACCGAACGCATGGAGATCCTGGCGATCCACCTGCGCGCGCGCGGCCGCGACCCGGCGCAGTTCCCGCTCGAGGAACTCGCCGATCACGCGATGCGGCTGTCGGGAGCGGAACTCGAGCAGGTGGTGGCCCAGGGGCTCTACACCGCGTTCGCCGAGGGCCGCGACCTGTCGGACCACGATCTCGCGAACGCGATCCAGGAGACCGTGCCCCTCTACGAGACCTACGAGGAGCGGATCAAGGAACTGCGCAACTGGGCCCGCACGCGGGCCCGCGCGGCGACCCTGGACGTGAAGATGGTGGACCTGTTCGGGGAACGCTGACCCGGCCGGACCGGACGCGGCACGCGAACTGGGCGCGGCTGCCTGTTATTCGGGCATCCCGGTGCGCGTCGAGCCCGGCGACTGTGTCCCGACGGGCACAGATCGGCCGGGAACCTCGCGCCTGCATCCGATTCCGGCACCCGAGCGAGCGATCCCGGGTTGGCACGCCGGTTGCTTTGTCTCCGGTCGTCCGAACTGTGTCGGACATCAACCGGAGGTCCATTTCGTGCGACGCACGCTCCCCCTTGCGATGGGATTGGCGCTCATGGCCGTCCTCTTCCTTCCCGCAGCCGCATTCGCCGAGGACGGCGGAGCGACCGCGGGCCAGTTCTACGCCAACAACGTCTGGATGATGCTCAGTGCGGGCCTCGTGTTCATCATGCACCTGGGCTTCGCCACGCTCGAGTCCGGGATTACCCGCTCGAAGAACACCGTGAACATCCTGTTCAAGAACACCTTCATCGTCTGCGCCGGGATCCTCACCTACGCCCTCGGCGGCTTCAACCTGATGTATCCGGGCGACTTCGGCTTCCTCGACGGCGTGCTCGGCTTCGCCGGCGCCGGGATCGAGGCGTTCGGGAGCGCGGACACCACCGCGGCCTATGCGAGCGCGGGCTACACCTACTACACGGACTTCCTGTTCCAGGCGATGTTCGCGGCCACCGCGGCGACGATCGTGTCCGGCGCCGTCGCCGAACGCATCAAGCTCTCGTCGTTCATGGTGTTTGCGACGTTGTTCGTGGGCCTCGTCTACCCGATCGCGGGCTCGTGGAAGTGGGGCGGTGGCTTCCTCGACGCGATGGGCTTCTACGACTTCGCCGGTTCGACCCTGGTGCACTCGGTCGGGGGCTGGGGCGCCCTGGTCGGCGCGCTGGTGCTCGGGCCGCGCCTCGGCAAGTACGCCAAGGACCGCATGAACCCGATCCCGGGCAGCAGCATGCCGCTCGCGGCCATCGGCGTCTTCCTGCTGTGGCTCGGATGGTTCGGGTTCAACGGCGGGTCGGTGCTCTCGGCCGATCCGGCGCTCACCTCCTACACCCTCGTCACCACCTGCATCGCAGCCGCGGCCGGCGCGATGGCGGCGATGGCGGCATCCTGGGGGATCGCGGGCAAGCCGGACCTCTCGATGTCCCTGAACGGGATCCTGGCCGGCCTCGTCGGCATCACCGCCGGCGCGGATACCGTCAGCCTGGTCGGCGCGGTCCTGATCGGCCTCGTCGCCGGCGTCCTGGTCGTCTTCTCGGTGATGTTCTTCGACCGCATCAAGATCGACGATCCGGTGGGGGCCATTTCGGTCCACCTCACCTGCGGGATCTGGGGCACGCTGGCCGTGGGCATCTTCTCGATGAATCCGGAGCACACCTTCGTCACCCAGCTGATCGGCGTCGGCGTGTACGGCGCGTTCACGGTCACGTGTGCCGCGGTCCTGTTCCTGACGATCCGGGCCACGATGGGACTGCGGGTGACGGAAGAGGAGGAACTCGAGGGCCTCGACCTCGCAGAGCACGGCGCGCACTCCTACGACATCGGTGGCGGGACGCGGGGTCTCGAAGACGAACTCGCGGCGACGAGCCGACCGATCGCGGCGGCTGCGCTCGCGACCGAAAACTAGCAACCAGGGAGAGAGATCATGAAGAAGATCACGGCCATCCTGAAGCCCTTCAAACTCGACGACGCCATGAAGGCGCTCCAGGACATCGGAATCAACGGAATGACGGTCACCGAGGTCAAGGGCTTCGGCCGCCAGAAGGGGCACACCGAGCTCTACCGCGGCGCCGAGTACGTGGTGGACTTCCTGCCCAAGGTCCGGATCGAGATCGCGCTGTCGGACGAGATGGTGGACAAGGCCACCGAGGCCCTCACCCAGGCCGCCCGGACCGGCCGCATCGGCGACGGCAAGATCCTGGTCGAGCCGCTGCTCGATGCGATCCGGATCCGTACCGGCGAGCGGGGGGAGGCCGCGCTCTCCTGACCCGTAGCCGCACGCCCGGGTCGCGTCCCCTCTCGACCCGGGCGGTCGTTCGCCCGGCCCGCCCAGCGGGTCGGGCGTTCGCCGTTTCGGGAGCCGGGCGGCCTGGCAGCCCGGCGTCCCGCAGTCCGCCAGACCGCGGCCCCCCGCGCGGTCCTCATGAACGGGCTCCGATCGGCCGCTCTACGGACGGTGGGGGTGATCGCCGTCCGATGCTGATCCCGTGGGGTCATGACAGTTCCCAATTGCGCCGCCGGCCGTGGGTGACCTACGGGATCGCGCTGGCGTGCGTGGTGGGTTTCCTCGCCGCCGGGGGCCTGCGGGACCCGGCGCTGGCGGAAGCCGAGCAGGGCCTCTGGGACGCCCACGCCTATTGGGCCGCGCACCCCTACCTGCCGCCCCACGAGCGGCTGGTGCGGGCGCTCGGTCCGCTTGGCGAGGAGGATGTCGCCGCGTGGCGGGCCGCGGGCAGCCCGGTCCCCGATCTGATCACGATGGAGGCCGAGAAGGCCGAACTCGCGGTCCGCGTCTCGCGGGCGCTCGAGCGCCTCGATGACCACGCCTGGGTCCGCTACGGCCTGGTGCCCGCAAGGCCGACCGCGGTCGGGCTCTTCGGCCACATGTTCCTGCACGGGGGGCTGGCCCACCTGCTCGGAAATCTCTGGTTCCTGATCCTCGCCGGCCCCTACATCGAAGACCGCTTCGGGCGTGTCGTCTTCTCCGCGTTCTATCTGGCCTCGGGCCTCGCCGGGGCCGCGCTCTTCGTCGCGATGCAGCCGGGCTTCGACGGTCCCCTGATCGGCGCATCCGGCGCGATCTCGGGGCTGCTCGGCGCGTTCCTGGTCTGCTGCCGGAAGGTCCGCATCCGCTTCTTCTACTGGATCCTGCTTCCGGGCACGTTCTCGGCGCCCGCCTGGGTGATGCTTCCACTCTGGTTCGGCAACGAGCTGGCGTCCGCGATGGCGCTGGGCGGGGGCGGCCCGGTCGCCTACTGGACCCACGTCGGCGGCTTCGCGTTCGGCGTGCTGGCCGCGTTCGGACTGCGCGCCGCCGGGCTCGATGCCCGGCTCACGGCCGAACTCGGCGGGCTCGGCGACGGCGCCGGGCACCCGGTGCGCGACGCCGTCCGGCAGCACCTGCGGGACGGACACATCGAGGAGGCGATCGGTCATGCCGACGAGGCGCTCCGGGACGGCAGCGGAGACGAGGGCGCGGTCCAGGCCTATCTCGAGGCGGTTCGCGCGGGCGGACGCGAGCACGAGGCGCCGGACCGGCTGCTCGAACACTTCTGGGCCGCGATCGAGTGGCGCAAGAAGGAGGCCGCGCTCGCGCTGTGGTCCGCCCTCGCCGAAGCCGGGACCACGCCGTCCGGCCGCGGCGAGGCGCTGCTCCAGGTGGCCGGCTGGCTGCGCGGTGCCGGCCGGCCCACGGAGGCGCGCCTCGCCCTGCAGCAGGCGCTGGTGGGCGCCGACCGCGAACTTGCGGTGCGCGTTGCGCGGGCCGCGCGCCGCGCCGACCCGCTGCTCGTGCGTCGCGCGGCCGAAGCCGCGATCGCGAACCCGCAGACTCCGGCCGACGACCGGCGCGCGATGGAGGCCCTGCTCGCGGAGGCCCTCCTGGAGACCCGCCGCCGGGGTTGGGTCCTGCTCGAGCCGGGCGAACGCATCGAGAAGGGACGCGGGCGCCCGCCCGTTGCGCCCGGGTCGGACGCCGCGCGCGGGGTCGCCGTCGAAGCGCCGGACGACGCATCGACGGTCCACGCGCCGTCCACCCTGAAGGCAGGGCCGGAGCCCGATGCCGTCGACCGGCACGCGTCCGCGGCCAGTCCGGATCCGGGCGCGACCCGGGCGCGCGGGCCGCGTCTCGCGCACGGCGAGCCGATCGACGTGTCCGACATCGTGTCCGAGGCCGCGCCCCCGGTCGCGGCGCTGCCGGACCCCGAGGAAGCGGGATCCGAGGCGTTTCTCGACGCACTCCACGCGACGCTCGAAGCCGAGGGATTCTCGGACGACGATCTCGGCGCGGGCGAGGCCGAGCTGACCCCGGTGCCGGAGGGACCCGACCTGGGCGCCCCGGGCGCCGCGTCCGACATGTTCGATCTCGACGCGGAGGATCTCGGTGGGGTGGCCGAGCCGCTGGAACTCCGCCCGCCCGCCGGTTCCGGCCGTTCCGGATCGCTCGCGCCGGAGCCCGCGGTGGAGGAGCCGCCCGCGGACGAGGCCCCGAAGCGGGAAGCGCCGCCCCGCCGCCCGCTGCGCGTGGTTCCGGCAGTCCCGCTCGGGCTCGATGCGACGCACCTGTCCCTCGACGTCGAAGGGCGCGGGCGCTCGCGCCTCGCGCTGGACCGGATCGACGCGGTGGCGGTGGCCGGCATCGGCGGTCTCTCGACGACGGGCAAGGCGGTGCTGCTGCTCGATCTGTGCCTGAACTGGCGCGGCGACGGCGCCCTCCAGATCGTCCGGATGCGCAGCGATGCATTCGACCCCCGCACGCTCGTCGAAGCCGAGCGCTCTCCGTTGAAGGCGCTGCGCGCGTTCGCGGCGCAACTCGTCGCGCAATCGCGCGCGGCCGCGCTGCCGGGCGATGCCGACCCGGAGGCGCCGTTCAAGATCTTCTCGGATCTCGCCCGCTATCAGCGCGAGGTGTTGTCCGTCGTCGACTGACGTGCGGCCTGTACCAGGGCCTCGAAGAGCCGCGTGCCCCCGGGCCCTGCGAGGTCCTCCGGATGCCACTGCACGCCCAGCCGGAACGCATCCCCGGTTCCCTCGATCGCCTCGACCACGCCGTCGGGCGCGCGCGCGACCACGCGCATTCCGTCGCCGGGTTCCGCCACGGCCTGGTGGTGGCGACTGTTCACGAGCGCCTCGTTCCCGGGGACGAGGTCGGCGAGCCGGGAGCCCTCGACCATCACCAGCGGATGGGCACGGGCCTGCCCCGGAAGCGCGTGGGGACCCGCCGTCGGGCACTCGGTGGGCAGGTCGTAGACGAGGCGGCCGCCCGCGACCCGGGCCATCAGCTGCATGCCGTAGCAGATCCCGAGGATCGGAAGTCCGCGGAACATCGCCTCGCCGCACAGGGCCTCGTCCGAGCGGCGCTGCGGCTCCGGCGCCACGACGCAGCGCGCTTCGGCCCGGTGCCCCGCGGGCGGCGGGAAGTCGTCGCCGCCCGGGAAGAGGATGCCCTCGACGTCCTCGAGGCTCCGCGCGGCGTCGGGCCCCGGGGAGACCGGGACGGCCCACCCGCCCGCCGAAACGACGGCGCGCACGATCGCGCGGTCGAGGTAGAGCGTCTCGCGCCCGGGCCGCCACCGGCCGGACGTTTCGAGGGCGAGCGGGATCGCGATGCGGGGAAGGGTCTCCACGGTCATTCGAGCGTAGGTCCGGTTCGGCACTTCCGGAACTGTGCGAGAATTGCAGCCCATTTTCCGCTCCATCCATCGAAGGAGACCCCATGGCGATTCAGGTTGGCGACAAGATCCCGGCGGCGAAGGTCAAGACCATCGGACCCGACGGGCAGCAGGACGCGACCACGGACGAACTCTTTGCTGGCAAGAAGGTCGTGCTGTTCGCGGTACCCGGGGCGTTCACGCCGCTCTGCTCCTCCCAACACCTGCCCGGCTTCATCTCGAAGGCCGACGAGATCAAGGCCAAGGGCGTGGACGCGATCTACTGCCTCTCCGTCAACGACGGGTTCGTGATGGACGCGTGGGCGAAGGACCGCGGGGCCGGAGACGCGGTGACGCTCGTGGCCGACGGCAGTGCGGTGCTCACCCGGGCGCTCGGTCTCGAGATGGACGGCTCGAACTTCGGCATGGGCATCCGCTCGCAACGTTATGCCGCAATCGTCGAGGACGGCGTCGTCACCCACCTGGGCGTGGAAGAGCCGATGAAGTTCGAGGTGTCGAGCGCAGATGCCATCCTCGAAGCGCTCTAGCGGTGTGCCCATGGCTCCGCGCACGGGAAGGCGGCTCGCGTTCTCGGTGCTGATCCCCGCCGCGATCGGCCTCGCGGGATGCATCGGTGGTCCGGACCCGATCGCGACCTGCGAGCCGGCCGACGGCCTCACCCCCGTCTGCGGCTTCATGAACCCCGAGGACCTGGTCCGCCTCGACGCGGACTGGATGCTCGTCAGCGAGATGTCGCAGAGCGGGCCGGGGGGCAGGATCACCGCGTTCCGGCCGGCCGACGACACGCGGGTGAAGCTCCACTTCGAGGGCACGAGCTTCCGGCCGCACGGCATCGACCTCTCCCGCGACGGCACCCGGCTCGCGGTCGTGGACCATGGCGAGGGCGAGACGATCGAGGAGTTCGAGGTCTCGCGCGACGCGAACGGGGTGCCGCGGCTGACGCACCTGCGCAGCCTCGCGATCCCGGAGGAGTTCGACGCGAACATCAACGACGTGGCCTACACGCCGTCGGGCTTCGTCTTCACGAAGATGATGTCCTCGAACCAGCTCGAGGGGATGTGGGGGTTCGTGACCGGGAGCGACACCGGACAGGTCTACACCTGGTCGGCGGCTGGCTTCGCGCCCGTCCCTCACTCGTCCGGCGCGGGGCCCAACGGAGTCGCCGCGTCGGCGGACGGCCGCCGTTTCTACTTCAGCGAGTGGGGCCGCTCGCGCATCGTCGCGATCGACGCGGACGGTGGGAACCGCGCGGTCTCCGCGGAACTCGGATTCTCGCCCGACAACCTCACCTGGACCGCGGACGGAAAGCTCCTGGTTGCCGGCCAGATCGCGTCGCCGACCGAGGCGACCGCGTGCTTCGACATCCCGCCGCACACGACGTGCGGGCTCGGAAGCGGCGTCGCGCGGGTCGATCCGCAGACGTTGGAGGTCGAGACCGTGTTGCGGCACCAGCCCGCCATGGTCGCTGGCGGCGCATCCGTCGCGCTCGAGCATTCGGGTCGCATCTGGATCGGGACCTTCGGCGGCGACCGGCTCGCCTGGATGCCGGCGCCGTGAGCCCCGACCTCGATCGCGAACGTTATGTGAGCCTGGCCACCTACAAACTCGACGGCTCCGAGGTCGCGACACCCATCTGGTTCGCCCCGGACGCGGACGACCCGAAGCTGCTGTGGATGTACACGAACGGCCAGTCGTTCAAGGTCAAACGCATCCGCAACCAGGCGGGACGGGCGCGGGTGGCCGCCTGTGACGTGCGCGGCAGGGTCCACGGGGACTGGGTGGATGCGGAAGCCCGCGTGATCGACGACCCGGGATCCGACGGGTTCGCGCGGGCCTTCGACGCGATCGTCCGCCGCTACGGCTGGCAGGCGCGCGCGGTCCTGTTCTTCTCGCGGCTGGGCGGGACCTACTCCCACCGCTGTGCGCTGGCGGTCCGGCTCGCCGCGTGAGCCGCTCGCGTGCCACCCCTTGCCGGGTGTGACCGCATCCGTCCCGCCCGCGGGGTAGCCTGGGTCCGATGACGACCGCCGCCCCCACCGCACCGTGCCGCATCATCGAGGCCCCCGGCCCGCGCGCGGCCGAGGAGGCCCTGCTCGAGATCGTGGCGCAGGAGTGCGCCTCGATCCGGGCGGAGCCCTCCCGGCTGGCGCGTCCGTTCGTGATCCTGGTGCCCTCGCGCAGCCTGCGCGAGCACGTGCTGGCGCGTCTCACGCAGGCCTTCGGCGCGGTCGCCGGGATCGAGGTGATGAGCCTTCGCGCGGCCGCCAATGGCGTGGTCCGCCGCGCCGGCGCGGCCGCGCCGGACGGCCGCTCGCTGCTGCCGGTCCTCGCCCGACGCGCTGCCGAGGCCGAGGAGGCCCTGCGCGGCGCCCTCGACGGGCTCGAAGACGGCTATGCCGCCGTGACGCCGACCGTGAACGACCTGTTGGATGCCGGCCTGCTGCCCGCGCACCTCGACGCGGCGCTCGAACAGATCGCCGAGGGGGGCGCTTCCCATGCCGCCCGGCGGGCGGGCGCGGTCTTCCGCACCGCGGTCGAGGCGTCGCGCGCCCTCGAGCGCCACGGCTGCGTGCACCGCGCGGCGCTGTTCCGCCGTGCGGTCGAGGCGGTCCAGGCGGACGAAGCCCACTGGCCCGCGCGCGCGACCTGGATCCACGGGTACGCGGACGCGACCGGGACCCAGGCCGACCTGCTCGAGGCGCTGCTGCGCGTCTCGGGTGGAGGCTGGGTGCTCGACGTTCCGCCGAACCCGGCCGTGCCGGACGCGGTCGACGCTGGCGCCGCGTTCCTCGGCCGGCTCCAGCGCCGCGCGGCGTCGTTCCAGGCGGCGGTGTCGGCCCCGGCCGTCGCACCCGCCACGATCGCGCTGTTCCGCGCCCCCGGGGTCCAGGCCGAGGTGCGCGAGGTCGCCGAGCGGGCGGCCACGCTGATCGACGACGGGGTCGCGCCGGAGCGCATCGGCGTCGTGGCCCGGGACCTCGCCCCCTACACGCCCGCGATCCGGGCCCAGTTCGCGCGCGTCGGCGTCCCGTACTCGGGTGCACCCGGCAGCCCGGGGGCGGTGCTCCCGGCCGGGCGCCGCATTCGCGGGCTTCGCAGCTTGTTGCACGAGGGCGCCGCGGCCACGGTCGATCGCTGGCTCGCGGTGGACGCGTCCCAGCCCGCGTCGCTGCGCCACGACCTCTCGTTGGCCTTCCACGTGCTCGGGCGCGCGCGGCTCGCGGACGCAGCCGCGTTGGTGCCCGCGGACGTCCTCGACGCCGCCGGACGGTTCCCGCTCCCGGTCCGCGAGGGACTGATCGAGGCGGACGACGAGGGCGTCGGTCTCGTCGCTCCGCGACGCGATTTCGTCGCTCCGCGACGCGGCTTCGTCGCTCCGCGACGCGG
>Ga0114931_10001265_pt1 | contig 32139 bp, 32 predicted proteins | sample 2SBtaG_FD_89579 | JGI IMG/M metagenome (GOLD analysis project Ga0114931, IMG submission 89579) | Deep subsurface microbial communities from Kolumbo volcano to uncover new lineages of life (NeLLi) - 2SBTROV14_V59a metaG | ecosystem: Environmental > Aquatic > Marine > Volcanic | place: Kolumbo...
CCGAAGGCGCGCGGGCGGCTGGCGAGGGCGCTCTCTTCCTGGGCCGAACCTGTGGTCGGCGGGCTCAACCCCGGCTCACCCGCCGAGAAGGCGGGCCTCGAGCCCGGCGACGTGATCGTGGCCATCGCGGGAACGCCGATCCATAGCTGGAGTGACATGGTCGACGAGGTGGAGGCCCACCCGGGCGAGCGCCTGGAGTTCACGATCCGGCGCGACGGCGACGAGCTGGTGCGTGCGGTCACCCCGGAGCCCACGGAGGTGCGCCGGGCCGACGGGACGACCGCCACGGTCGGCAAGGTCGGCATCTTCCAGCAACTCGAAGGGGTCACGTACGTCAGGATCTCCGTGCCCGAGGCGATCCGTGCCGGAGCGCGGGAGACGGTGGCCGTGACCGTCATGATCCTCGACTTCCTGCGCCAGCTCGTCATGGGCGACGTGCCCGCGCGCTCCGTGGGCAGCATCGTGACGATCGGCCAGGCCTCGGGTCAAGCGGCAGCCGCGGGCCTCGACCAGTTCCTCCGCTTCATGGCGATGTTCAGCATCAACCTGGCGATCCTCAACCTTCTGCCGATTCCGGTCCTCGACGGCGGGCACCTTCTCTTCCTGCTCATCGAGAGGGTGCGCGGGCAGGCGATGTCGGTCGAGCAGCGGCTGAAGTGGAGCAACGTCGGATTCCTGATCATCGTGGGGCTCATGCTATGGGCCCTCTCGAACGACTTCCTGAGGTTGCTCGGGTTCTAGCCCCGCGCGGGCCCGCACCTCCTCGATGTCGAGGAGGGCGGTGGGCTGGCTCTGGTGCGCCACATCGAGATATCCCCGCCAGCCGGCCTTCCTGAGCGCGCCGCCGACCACCTCGCGGGCGAGATCGGGCCGGTTGCACTCCGCGGACAGGTGCGCAAGCACGATCCCGGCCAGGCGGGGGTGCAGCAGCTCGAGTGCGAAGCGGGCTGCGGCCTGGTTGCTGAGGTGCCCGTGGCTCGAAGAGATGCGCTGCTTGACCGCCCACGGATACGGCCCGGTCCGCAGCATCACCTCATCGTGGTTGGCCTCGAGGACAAGGAAGTCGCACGCCCCGAGCGCGTGGCGGATCTGTGCGGTGGGGCGTCCCAGGTCGGTCGCCACGCCAACGCGCAGGCCCGTCTCCAGGTCGGCGACCGCGATGCTGACCGGGTCGGCCGCGTCGTGGACGGTCAGGAAGGGCTCGACGCGGAATCGCCCCAGGGTGAAGGGACGTCCCGGATCGTAGAGCTCGAGGGGCTCGCCTCCCCGCAGGAGGTGCGCGCACGCCTCGCGCGTGCGAGGCGTGAGATGCAGGGGCGTGCCGTGGCGGCGCGAGAAGATCCCCGCTCCCCGGGTGTGGTCGCCGTGGTCATGGGTGATGACGATCGCGTCGATGTCGTCGGCCGCCACGCCGACCACCTCGAGACGGCGGGCCAGGTCCCGGGCGCTGAAGCCGGCGTCAACCAGGATCCGGCTCTCCCCCGCGACCAGAAAGATGGCGTTGCCGCCGCTCCCCGATCCCAGCACCGAGATCTTCACGGGTGGGGGGTCGCTTCGGAAGGGCCGACGCCGGGGGAGCGATGTGCCGCACCCCAGGCCCGCGCCAGCACCTCACGCACGCCGGGGGTGAGCGACACGCTCCGGCGCGCCATGGCCTTGCCGGCGGTCTCGAAGAAGCGGTCGAGCCGGGTGGCGGTCAGCTCGTGCCCGGAGCCCCAGCTGAAGGGGGGCACCCAGGGCGGCGGCATCCCGCCGCCGAACAGGTTGGATCCGGCGCCCACGACGCTGCCGGTGTTGAGCAACGTGCCGATCCCGGTCCGGACGTGGTCGCCGAGGAAGCACCCGACCTTGAGAAGCCCGGTATCCACGCGACCCTCCGGGGTCGGGACGCGGACGGGCCCGTAGTTGTTCTTCAGGTCGCTGTTCGTCGTCAGCGCGCCGAGGTTGACCCACCGGCCGAGGTAGGCATGTCCCAGATATCCCTCGTGCGCCTTGTTGTCGTACCCGAGCATCACGACGTCGGCCACCTCGCCCCGGACGCGGCAGACGGGGCCGATCGAAGCCGGCCCGACCGCGCCCCCGAGGATCAGCGTGTCGCCGCCGACCCAGAGGGGGCCGGTAAGCCTCGCGGGCGCCTGCACCCACACCCCCGCCTCGAGACGGATCGGACCGTGGCGCACGTCGAGCACGACGCCCGGCTCCACCACCGCGTCGTCGCCGAGTGAGACGACGCCCTCACCGACCCGACGCACGTCCGACGGGAGGAGAGATGGGGCCCACAGCGTGCGCGCGTCGCTTCGCAGACGCTCCGCGTTGCCCGCCATGAGCTCCCAGACGGTCGCGATGAGGCGGCCGCCCAGCGCGACCTCGGGTCCTTGACCGCCAGGAAACGGCGGGGCGGAGCCGTGCGCCACCGGCAGCGCCGCCGGTGCCGGAGCGCCGGGGGGCGCGACCCATCCCACCGCGACGCCGTCCACCGTCAACGTGGCGGGGCCGTCGGGAAGCTCGACGTCCTGAAAGTCGAGAAGCGCGCGGGCCGACAGGTAGATCCGCCGTCCGGCGTCCGTATCGCCGAGCGCCACGGCGGGCGCGGCACCGGGCTCGTCGAAGCCGGTGAGCGCCGGCCCGGCCAGGTGTCCCCGGCAGCCCACCCCCAGCACACGCTCCGCTCGCGCGCGGAGCGTGAGGCATCCGAAGAGCAGCTCGCCCACCGGACGCGTGGTGGCGAACGGGTGCCACCCCCGTGCGACCGCATCCTCGAAGAGGTAGAGCGCGTCTTCGCTCATCGGTCGCCCTCCTCCTCGAGCCGGCTCAGCAGCGCCTTGAGGTCGGGTGCTCGGGCGCGCGGCATCACGAGGGTAACGTCACCGGTGCGCACGACGACCGTGTCGTCGACGCCGAAGAGCACGACCCGCCCCTGATCCGCGAACACGACGTTGCCGCGGCCCTCCACTACCCGGCAGTCTCCTTCGATCACATTACCCCGGCGTCGGTGGCGCGGGTCCGCGTCAGCGCCTCGAAGCTGCCTACGTCGTCCCACTCGAAGTCGGCCCGCACCACCGCCACCCGGCGGCTACGCTCGAGCACCGCCTCGTCGACGGTACACGGCGGCACCTCGCGGAAGAACGCCGTGGCGTCTGCCGTGGCTCTGCCTTCGTGGCCCGGCGGCGCCCTGCCCGCATCGTCCTGCGGCGGCGTGGTGGCGGCGCTCAACGCGTGCGTGATCTCCGGAGCGTGCCCGGAGATCTCGTCGAGGAACGTCTCCGCTTGCCACACGAAGATGCCGGTGTTCCAGAGGTAACCCTGCCCCATGTAACGGCGGGCGGTCGGGGCATCGGGCTTCTCGTGGAACGCCGCCACGCGACGTGGCGCGGCCGGTGTCTCGTCCAGGGCTTCGCCGGGTTGGATGTGGCCGAATCCGGTCTCGATGCGGTCCGGAGTCACGCCCACCGTAACCAGCATCTCGTGGCGCCGGGCCGTCTCCACCGCGGACGCGATCGTCTCGAGGAACTTCCGCGCGGGCCGAATGAGATGGTCCGCGTGCAGCGAGACCATCACGGCCTCGGGGTCGTGCAGGAGGATCTCTCGGGCGGCCCACGCCAGGACCGGACACGTGCCGCGGGCCTCGGGCTCGACCAGATAGCAGCGCTCCGGGATATCCGGCAGCACGCGGCGGAACGGAGCCACGAGGTGCGCGCCCGCCAGGATGCGAAGCCGGGCGTCGGGCACCAGGGAGCGCGCGCGCGCGACGGTGTCGGCGATGAGCGGGCGCTCGCTGACGAGGGGAAGGAGCTGCTTCGGCCGCTCGCGGGTGCTCAGCGGCCAGAAGCGCGATCCGACACCCCCGGCGAGGATCACGACCCAGAGGTGGGGGTCAGTCCATCCCGAGGATCTGCTCGATTCGGGCAAGGAGCTTCTTGGGGCTGAAGGGTTTGGTGATGAAGTCGTCCGCGCCCAGGTCGAACGCCGCGTGCCGGTCGGCGTCCTGACCCTTGGCGGTGAGGATGATCACGGGTACACCGCGGCGGTGCTCGGTGCTCCGGATGCTGGCCAGCACCTCGAGCCCGGTCGCCACGGGCATCATGATGTCCAGAAGGATGAAGTCGTACGGCGTATCCCCCGCCACCCGTTCCAGGGCGACTCCACCGTTGGGAGCCTCGTCCACGACAAAGCCACTCGTCTGCAGTAGGGTGCTGAGAATGCGACGGATGTGGGGCTCGTCGTCGGCCACCAGGATCCGCCCCCGGGATGGAGATTCAGGGGGCTCCCGGACCATTCCACCTCCCGCGCAGGGGGGCCGTGTGCAACGGGCGGGGAACCTACCCGGCGGGTGGGGTAAAGTCAAGCAATGACGCGCCTTTCCCGGGTTGACACCCCGGAGCGGACGCCGATGGAGTTCTCGTTTCCCACGCCCCGGACGCCGGGGCGGACGCTTTCGGAGGCTCATGAGACGCAGCGCAGTACGCACAGCGGGTCGCGCCGCCATGGCCATCGCCGCCGTGGCGGCGATGGCGAGCGCCGCTTCGTGTGGAGGCGACCCGTTCAACATCCCCTGGACGGCGGCGCCGGATACCGTCCTGCTCTACTCGATGGCCAGACCGGAGCTCAACCTTCCGTCCGCGTTCAACTTCAACCGGCGCACGACGGTCCGGGTCGAGGCCCCTGGGTCGACGGGGAACTGGGACCTCGCCCTCGACACGCGGAAGGGCAAGCTGGTCTTTCTGCCGCCGCGCGCGCTGGGGGTGGATTCACGGGCGCGGATCGCCTCCTTTCCGGGGATGCGCTTCGACGAGTTGCTCGAGGCCCCGTCGGACACCACCGTGTACACGTCGACGGAGCCCGTGCCCGTCGAGTTGAATACGGTGTACGTGGTACGGACGGGACGGTCGCCGGGTGCCTTCGGGAGGAGTTGCGTATATTCCGCGAAGCTGGAGCCCCTGGATATCGACGTGGAAGGCGGCACGCTGACCTTCGTCTTCGATTCCAACCCCGTATGCAACAGCCTGGCGCTCGTGCCGTCCAACTAAGCCGACATTCCCACGCCCATCGCGACGCTTCATGCTCGATATCCGGCAGATCCGCCACGACGCCGATGCGGTCAAGCGGGCTCTGGCCAGGAGGTCCGAGGACCTTCCGGGCCAGATCGACGAGCTCCTCCGGGAGGATGAGGCCTGGCGCCGCACGCTCGGCCGGGTCAACGACCTCAAGGCCGAGCGTAATGACGCGTCGAAGCGGATCGGCCAGCTCAAGCGAGCCGGCGAGCCCGCCGATGAGCTGATCGCCGCGATGCGTGACGTCGGCGCGCGGATCGCGACACTGGAAGAAGCCGTCCGGACGCACGAAGCGAGGATCCGCGACATTCTGCTGCGGGTGCCCAACGTGCCCCTGGATGAGGTGCCGGAGGGTGGGGAGGGCGCCAACTGCGTCGTTTCGACGTGGGGTGAGCCCCCCGACCTCGGGTTCCGCCCCAGGCCGCACTGGGAGTTGGGCGAGGCACTCGGCATCCTGGATCTTGCGCGAGGCTCGAAGATCTCGGGATCGGGGTTTCCGGTGCTTCGCGGCGCGGGAGCCAGGCTGCAGCGCGGCCTCATCGACTTCTTCCTGGATGTGCATACCCGCGAGCACGGGTATCAGGAGTTGCGGGTGCCCTACCTCGTGACACGCGAGACCCTCACCGGCACGGGGCAACTGCCCAAGTTCGCCGAAGAGTCGTATCAGACCGAGAGGGACGACCTCTGGCTGATTCCGACCGCCTAGGTGCCGGTAACCAACATGCATCGTGACGAGCTGCTTCGCCTCGAAGATCTGCCGGTACGCTATACCGCCTACTCCCCCTGTTTCCGGCGCGAAGCCGGGGCGGCCGGCAGGGACACGCGCGGACTGCTCCGGGTGCACCAGTTCGACAAGGTCGAGCTCGTACGCTACGAGCTTCCCGAGCGGAGCCGGGACGCGCTCGAGGAGCTGACGCGCGAGGCGGAGGTGCTGCTCGAGCGCCTCGATCTTCCCTACCGCCGGGTACTCCTGGCCACCGGCGACCTCGGGTTCAGCGGTGCGATGACGTACGATCTGGAGGTCTGGGCTCCCGGGGTGGAGAAGTGGCTCGAGGTGTCGAGTTGTACGACGTTCACCGACTACCAGGCCCGGCGGGCCAACCTACGGTTCCGTCGTTCGCAGGCCGACAAGCCCGAGTTCGTGCATACGCTCAACGGCTCGGGACTCGCGCTGCCGCGAGTCGTCGCCGCGCTGCTGGAGACGCATCAGCGCAAGGACGGCAGCGTGACGATTCCCGAGGCACTCGGGCCCTACGTCGGCACCGACCGCATCACCGGCGCCTGAAGGCGCACCGTCGACGCGTGATCCGCATCAAGTGGCCCATCGCCCTCGCCACCCTCTTCGTGGTGCTCCTGGGGTGGTATCTGATCTACACGCAGCGGATCGTGCGTGCGCTGCGCACCGATGCCGAGACGCTCACGGAGATCTTCTCGGAGGTGCAGGCCGGAATCGCCGACCCTGATCCAGGCAGGGCCGACGACGCGCTGTTCCGGCTGCAGACGATCATCCGGGAATCCGGGGTGCCGCTGGTCCAGACCGGGCCCGGAGACACGGTGCTCGCGGCGGAGAATCTGCCCTTCGAGGCCGATCTTACGACGGCGGAGGGCCAGGAACGAGTTCGCGCATACATCCGGCGTCTCGACGCGCGCCACCCGCCGGTCGGTGCGCCGGGCCTCAACTCCATCCACTTCGGGGATTCTCCCGAGGTCCGCCGCCTCCGCTGGATTCCATGGCTCCAGGTGGGAGGGTTGCTCCTGACCGTCTTCGTGGGCTTCACGATGATCCGCTACCAGAGAAGAGCGGCGAGCGAGGAGGCGTGGACCTCGATGGCCCGCGAGCTCGCACACCAGCTCGGTACGCCGCTCTCCTCGCTGCAGGGATGGCTGGAGGTGCTGAGGCTCTCACCCGAGGAACGTCCGGGTTCGCTGGCGGAGGGAGAGATCGCTCAGGCGATCAGTGAGGATCTGGAGCGGCTGGAGCGGGTCAGCCACCGCTTCGAGCTCATCGGCCGCGAACCGGAATTGGGGCCGATCTCTCTGCGGGCGGTCGTGCGCGATCTCGAGCGCTACCTCGCGGCGCGGCTGCCCAAGCTGGGTCGCGGTGTGGACCTCGTGGTCGATATCCCCCCGGGCCTGCCTCCGGTGAAGGGCAACGAGGTCCTTCTCGCGTGGGCACTCGAGAACGTGGTCAAGAACGCGCTGGACGCCCTCGCGGGCCGGGGTGGGCGGATCTCGCTGTATGCCCGGGAGGTCGGGGGAGGGTGGGTGAGCTTGCGTGTCCGCGACACGGGCCCGGGAGTCGATCCCGAGATCCGCGACAAGATCTTCGAGCCGGGCGTGACGACGAAGTCCGGGGGATGGGGCGTCGGCCTCGCGCTCTCCCGACGGATCGTCGAGAGCGTGCACCGCGGCCGAATCGAGCTGCTGGACGGGGGGGAGGGCACGACCTTCCAGATCCGGCTGCCGGTCGCCGATGTCTGAGCGGCGCGCGGGTCCTGCCGGCTCGGGCAGCGGGCACCTGGAAGGCCTCAACCCCGAGCAGCGCGACGCCACCGTCCACTTCGAGGGGCCCCTGCTCGTGCTGGCGGGCGCCGGCTCCGGGAAGACCCGGGTGCTGACCGCCCGGGTGTGCCACCTGATTCGCGAATACGGGGTTGCACCAAACCGGATTCTGGCCGTGACGTTCACGAACAAGGCCGCCGGAGAGATGCGCGCGCGCATCGCCCGCGAGCTCGGCGCGGAACCGGCCGGCATGTGGGTGGGCACCTTCCACTCGGTCGGCGCGCGGATTCTCCGGCGCTACGCCGACCGTCTAGGCTGGACCCGATCCTTCACGATCTTCGACCAGGATGCGAGCCTGCGCCTCGTCAAGGCGGTCCAGGACGACATCGGGCTGGATCCCAAGCGCTGGAATCCCAAGGCGATCCGGGCGGAGATGAGCGCGGCGAAGAACCAGCTCGTCACCGCCGAGGCGTTCGCACGTGACAACGAGGGCAGCTTCGACCTCTTCGTCAAGAACGTGGCGAAGGTCTTTCCCGTATACGATCGGGCGCTCAGAGACCAGAACGCCTTCGACTTTGACGACCTGCTCGTCAAGCCCGTGGAGCTCTTCGAGCGACACCCGGAGATCCTGAGGGGCTTCCGCGAGCGGTTCGCGTTCCTGCTGGTCGACGAGTACCAGGACACGAACCGTGCCCAGTTCCGCTTTCTCGAGCTGCTGGCCGGCGAACACCGAAACCTCATGGTGGTGGGCGACGACGACCAGAGCATCTACGGTTGGCGGGGTGCGGACATCCGCAACATCCTCGACTTCGAGCGCACCTTCGCCGGCGCCGCGGTGGTGCGATTGGAGCGCAACTACCGCTCGACGCCGACGATCCTTGAGGCGGCCAACGCGGTCATCGAAGAGAACCTCGAGCGCAAGGGCAAGACGCTGCGAACCGAGCGTACGGGTGGCGAGCGGATCACCCTGGTCGAGACGTACGACGAGTCCGACGAGGCGCGCTGGGTCGTGGAGGAGATCCGCAGGCGCCACGAGGACCATCCCGAGCTCTCGTACCGCTCCTTCGCGGTTCTCTACCGCACCAACGCGCAGGCCCGGGCGATGGAGGATGCGTTTCGCCGGCAGGGGATACCGTACCAGGTGATCGGCAGCGTGCGCTTCTACGAGCGGCGCGAGATCCAGGACGTGCTGGCCTACCTCCGCCTCATCTCCAATCCTCAGGACGCCATCGCCTTCGGCAGAGTCGTCAACTACCCCAGGCGCGGCGTGGGGCAGACGTCCCGGGAGCGGCTGGCCGCGTGGGCTAGACAGGAAGGGATCACGCTGCTCGAAGCGGCGGCACGCGCCGGTGAGGCGCCCGGGATGCGCCCGGCGGCGGCGAAGGGGCTTGCACGCTTCGCCAACCTCATCCAGCGCTACAGCGCCCGGGCGGCGCAGGTGCGGGTGGGTGAGCTGCTGGACGATCTGGTCGAGGAGTTGGACCTCATGCGCCGCCTCCAGGAGGAGGGGCCGGACGGCGAAGACCGCGCTCGAAACGTGGCAGAGCTGATCGCGGGTGCGGCGGACTTCAACGCCGAGCTGATCGAGTCGCTCGAGGATAGCGAAGTCGATCCGTTCACCGAGCTCGATCTGTTCCTTCAACAGGTGGTGCTCGTCGCGGAGGTGGACCGGATGGATCCCGACGCGGACACCGTGACCCTGATGACGCTCCACAACGCCAAGGGGCTCGAGTTTCCCGTGGTGTTCATCGCGGGAATGGAGGAAGGGCTCTTTCCCCTCTCACGCGCCTACGACTCACCCGGCGCGATCGAGGAGGAGCGGCGGCTGTTCTACGTGGGCATCACCCGGGCCGAGGACAAGCTCAACCTTCTGTGGGCGCGACGCAGGCGGCGGGGCGGCGATTGGGCGCACGGTCACCTGTCGTCGTTCGTCGACGCCATTCCCGAGAAGCTGCTGGAGCGCAGGCGCTCCGAACGCCTCCGGCTGAGGGAGAGGGCCATGCGCTCGTATCCGCGAGGGAGTGAAGGCCGGACGACGGCCGCAGACGGATCGGATGCAGGGCGAACGGCCGAGTTGGACGATGCCACACTCAACCAGGACCTGCCGCGCTTCGTGGCGGGCGAACGCGTGGTCCACCAGACGTTCGGGTCGGGGTCGGTCGTCGACATCTCGGGCTTCGGCCGCGATCTTCGAGTGACGATCGATTTCGATTCGGTCGGGCGCAAGAGGCTGTTGGCCCGCTACGCCCACCTCGAGAAGGACTGGCCATGAGCGTGTCGCGCGAGGAGATCCGCCGGATCGCGTCGCTCGCGAAGCTCAGGCTCTCTCCGGACGAGGAACGGGCGCTCGCCGCGGATCTCAACGATATCCTGGAGCACGTCGTCACATTGGAGGTGGCCGCGGACGGCTCCGAGTCCGACGTGGGCGCGATGGCGGGGGAGGCTCCGGCACCGCCACCCGAGAGACCGGCCGAGGCGGACGCGCTCGCGCACCCGCCCGCGGCGATCGCACCGGAGTGGGTGGAGGGCTTCTTCGTCGTGCCCCGGCTTCCCGCGGTGGACGGCCCGGCCGGCGAAAGCGAGCGTTCCCGCCCGTGAGCGCCGTGGAGGAGCCGGCGTCGGTTCGCGAGATCGCGGATGCCGTCGGGGCGGGGCGGACCGGGGGGCTCGATCCCGCGCGGGCCGCGCTGGCGAGGATTGCCACGGCCGACGGCGGGCCGGAAGGACTCCATGCGTTCCTGTCGGTCAAGCGGGGCGAGGATCTGACGGTGCCGCGGCCCGGAGGATCGCTCGAGGGTGTACCGGTCGCGGTGAAGGACAACCTCGTGACGCGGGACCTGCCCACCACGTGCGCCTCCCGGATTCTCGAAGGGTACGAGTCACCGTACGCCGCCACGGTCGTGCGACGCCTCGAGTCCGCCGGTGCGGTGGTCGTGGGCAAGACGAACCTCGACGAGTTTGCCATGGGGTCGTCCACGGAGAACTCGGCCTTCGGCCCGACGCTCAATCCGCATGATCGAAGTCGGGTCCCGGGTGGAAGCTCGGGTGGATCGGCCGTGGCCGTGGCGGCGGGGCTCGTGCCGGCCGCGCTCGGCTCGGACACTGGAGGGTCGGTCCGGCAGCCCGCGGCGTTCTGCAGGATCGTCGGCCTCAAACCGACGTACGGACGGGTCAGCCGGTACGGGTTGGTGGCGTTTGCCTCATCGCTCGATCAGGTCGGGACGCTCGGGCGCGGCGTGGACGACGCAGCCCGTGTGCTCCAGGAGATCGCGGGACACGACCCCAGAGACGCCACGTCGTCGGCGCGCGTTATGCCGGACTTCGTGGGGGCGGTGGGCGCCGGGGTACGCGGCCGCGTGGTAGGAGTCCCCAGGGAGTTCTTCCCCGAAACGCTGGAGCCCGGGATCCGGCGCCTGGTCGACGAGTCGCTGGAATGTCTGCGCGCAGCCGGGGCCAGCGTCCGCGACGTCTCCCTGCCGCACAGCCGATACGCGATTCCGACGTACTACGTGCTCGCGCCGGCGGAGGCGTCGAGCAATCTCGCGCGCTTCGACGGGGTTCGGTACGGCCACAGGGCCCCCGGCGCCCGGAGCGTGGCGGAGGTGTATGAAGCCACGCGCTCGGCCGGGTTCGGGCCGGAGGTCAAGCGGCGGATCATGCTGGGGACGTACGTGCTGTCGGCGGGCTACTACGACCGGTACTACGGCCGGGCCCAGCGGATGCGGCGCCGGATCGCGGCCGACTTCCGGCAGGTATTCGAGTCGGGGGTGGACGTGCTGTTCACGCCGACGGCTCCCTCGGTGGCCTTTCCGCTGGGTGAGCGCGTGACCGATCCGGTGCGCATGTACCTCTCGGACGTGTTCACCGTAACGGCCAACCTCGTGGGCCTGCCCGCCGTCTCGGTACCGATCGGCACGTGCGACGGACTGCCCGTGGGCGGGCAGATCATGGCGCCTCACTTCGACGAGGACGTCATGCTGGCGGCGGCCGGTGCGCTCGAGGCCGCCGGCCCGGGGAGGGCCGGGTGAGCGCGTGTGAAGCGGTCATCGGCGTCGAGATCCACGTGCGACTCGGCACCGCGCGAAAGCTGTTCTGCGCCGACGAGGTGGCGTTCGGCGACCCGCCGAACACCCACGTGTGTCCCGTGTGCCTCGGGCTGCCCGGAGCGCTTCCGGTGCCGAACGACGAAGCGATCTCGCTTGCCGTGCGCGCCGCGCTCGCGTTGGGTTGCACCCTCCATCGCCGGAGTGTCTGGGCCCGCAAGAACTACTTCTATCCCGATCTGCCGAAGGGCTACCAGATTACCCAGTTCGACCGGCCGCTGGCCACGGACGGACGTGTGGCGTTCGACTCGGACGCCGACGGGGCCGGCGAGCGCTACGTACGGATCCGCAGGGTCCACATGGAGGAGGATGCCGGCAAGTCGCTCCACGACCGCATCGCCGGAGCTACCGCAGTGGACCTCAACCGCGCGGGAACGCCACTGGTCGAGATCGTTACCGAGCCCGACCTGCGCTCTCCGCGCGATACGCGGGCCTTCCTCCAGACGCTCAAGCGGGTCCTGGAGTATCTCGACGTCAGCGACTGCAACATGGAGGAGGGAAGCCTGCGGGTCGACGCCAACGTCTCGGTGCGCCCCGCCGGCTCCCGCGCGCTGGGCACCAAGACCGAGATCAAGAACGTCAACTCGTTCTCGGGCATCGAGCGATCCCTCGAGCTGGAGATCGCGAGGCAGCGACGCTTCCTTGAGGCGGGAGAATCCATCGTGCAGCAGACACTTCTCTGGGACGACCACCGCCGCCAGCTCCGGCCGATGCGGTCGAAGGAGGAGAGCCACGACTACCGCTACTTCCCGGAGCCGGACCTTCCTCCGGTGATTCTCGATGAGGCCTTCATCGCACGGGTCAGGGAGGCGTTGCCGGAGCTACCTCGGGTGCGCCGCGCGCGCCTGCGGGAGACGTTCGGCGTTTCCTTCTACGAGGCGGACGTGCTGACCCGGGACCGCGCCACCGCCGACTACTTCGAAGCGCTGGCGCGGTGTACCGGGACCCCGAAAGAGGCGTCCAACTGGGTGATGGGTCCGGTGCGGCAGCTTCTCCACGAGACCGGCACGGATGCCGCCGACCTGCCCGTCACCCCCGAGCGGTTGGCCGAGCTTCTGACGCTCGTCGGCGAGGGTGCGGTCTCGCACAGCGCGGCGCGCGACGTTCTGAGGACGATGATGAGCGACCCCCGCCCGGCCGCGGTCATCGTGAAGGCGGTGGGACTCGTCCAGATCCGGGACCTCGACCAACTCTCCGTGTGGGTCGACGACGTGCTCCGGGAGGAAAAGGACGCCGCGGCGCGCGTTCGCGCGGGCGAGTCGAAGGTGCTCGGGTTCCTCGTGGGCCGAGTGATGCGCCGCTCAGGAGGCGCTGCCGACCCGCGCCGGGTGAGCGAGCTGATCCGGGAACGCCTGGGTTCGGCGTGATCTTCCCCGCTCGGCGCGCCGCCGGAGCGGGCCCCTACGTATCCTCCGGGCGCTCCCCGATTCGCGGCCAGTACCTGAGCACGCGGTCCGGGAAGGGAAAGAACTCATCCGCCATATCAGCCAGCCGTTCCGGGTGGTCGGCCGTATGATCCGCGAGCACCCTGTGGCGAACCTTCTTGGCCAGCCGGAGGTTGAGGTCGCCCACCGGATCGAGCATCGCGGCGTAGGAGGCTTGGCGATCGCTCAGGTAGTCGATAACCAGGTCGAAGCTCACCTTAAAGTACCTGTCTACGAGGGGGTCCGGCAGGTCGAAGCGCGAGGACGCGAGCACGCGCTCGAAGATGCGCTGCCAACGGTCGTGGCCCTGGAATCGGATCATCCCCCGGAAGATCCGGCGGTTGGTCCGGAAGCTGAAGATCGTCCGGCTGAGCACGTCGTCGAAGAGCCGGTCGGCTTCGCTGTGGTCGTTCTCGACCACGAGGTGGCGCGCCTTGCTCAGGAACTCCTCGCCGACGTGCATGTCCATGCGGTGCTCCCAGTACGTATGGCCCAGCGCCTGGGTCGTGCTGGTCAGGAGGAGCCTCCTCGGCACGAAGACGTTGTGCGCCACGGTGTCGGCGGCCAGGTGGGCCAGGTAGCCATAGCCTACCGAGACCAACGGAGCGGTGTCGGCCGCCCGCAGGATCTCCTCGCCGACGTGCCAGTGGTGGCAGTGGCGTCCCTCCGGCACATACTTCTTGCCAAGCGAGATGTCCGCCGCGATGGAGCCGTAGAGAAAGTGCAGCGGGTAGCGCGCCAGCACGGCCTGCACCGCCGGAGGCAGGAGGTACAGCGCGCCCAACGCCGCCTCTCCGAGGGCGATGTGCGTCGCCGGACCCCAGGCGAGCAGGGGATGCGGGGTGAGCGCGAGCCACGCCACCGCCGTGGCGAACGCGAGGAACAGCATCGGAAGCGGCGCTTATCCCGCCTCGGGCGCGGGCGCCGACGACCGTTCGCCGGGTGGCCCGATCTCCGTGTCCTCTCCGCCCGGCGCGGGCCCGGGATCTCTGTCCGGCGGTGCGGTCTCGTCCTCGGGGCGCCGTGGGGGTGCCGCGGACGCGGCAGGCGCCGTGGACGGTCCGGCGGGCAGTGGCGCGGCGGCGCCGGATCCTCCGGCGACGCGGCGGGCGCTCGCCTTGACCCCCCTGACGGTGGCGGCGGTGTCGATGAACAGATCCTCCGCTTCTCCCTGGACGACCTCCATGAGCGCATTGAACTCCTCGATGCGCTCCTCCATCCGGTCCGAGGCCTGCTGCAGCCGGTCGCTCAGCGCCTTGACCGACGAAGTCAGGCGCTCGACGTCCGTCCGGAGTGCCTGCGTGATGAACTCCACGTTGTCGGAGATGCGCCCCGCGCGGTCCGTAACCGGGCCGAGCTGGTGGTACACCGAGGAGCGCAGCTCGCGCAGCGTCCGGTTGACCCGCAGGAGGAACCACGCCAGGACGCACGCCACGACGACGACCGCGGCGGCCACCACGATCATCGCGATGTCGGTTGCTGCGGCAAGGGAGTCGCGCGCCGAGAGCGCGAGAACCGTATCCACGGGCACCGTACGGATCAAGGATGTCACGTTCATGGAACAAGTCTAACGCGCCGGTGGTGGAGTGGAACAGATCGGTGCTTCCCATCCGGCGCGGCGCACCGCCCCCGCACCTGCTTCGTCAGCCGGTGGCCGGATCGACTCCCACCGTCCAGGCCGTGAGCTTCGGTACCAGGGGTGCGCGCCGGTTTCCGGACGCGGCATCGATCGCCTCCAGCACGCGCCGGCCCCACCGTGGCGTCAGACGGCTGAAGGCGTCGCGCATGGGGTGCCCGTGCTCGAGATAGGCGCGCAGCGCATCCTCGACGGCATCGACCGTTTCTCGGGCCATCCCCTGGAGAACGGGGGGAAGCGACACGTCACCCGCCACCGCGCGGATCTCTCCTGCCCACACGTCTCCCAGCGGGAGCACCCGGGCGGGAGGCGGCGCCGGATCGAGCAGGAGCGCGAGCTTGTGCGTCGCGGCGACGACGAGCCACGCGCGGCGCTCGTCTCCGAGCGCGGGCCCGGCGCCACGTGCCGCCGCGAGCGCACGCCACGCCAGATCCCGGGCGAGGCGGGGCGCCACGCCGTACCGTCCTGCAAGGGTGTCGGCCAGCGCCCGGTCGTCCTCCGCGTCGGGCACGAGCAGCGCGTCGCCGAGACGTTCGGCAAGAAGGGTGGCCTCCGGAGAGGGAGGAGAGGCGAGCACGAAGCCGTCGCACCCCCGCCGCCTGGCCTCGGCACGGATCACGGCGAGCGCTCGGGCGATCCGCGCCTCCACGGCGCCCGGTGTCGGGGTCACCGTTCCCGGAGGATCCGCTCCAGCGCGTGGAGCGTGCAGGCCGGATCCTCGTCGCGTAGATGGGAGAACGTCCGGCGCGCCTGCCGCACCCGGTCGCGCTCGAGCGTGACCTCCAGGGTGGCTTCCTCGGCCTCGGGCGCCCGGGCGACCACCTCGCCGTCCGGCGCGACGACCCGCGAGCCGCCCGCGAAGGTCACGGCACCTTCCACGCCCGCCCGGTTGCACAGGAGAACGTACACCCCATGAAGCAGCGCGGTGGTCCGTGCGATCAGCTCCCAGGTCTCGAGGGAGGCGAACCGCCACCCGACCGGTCGGGGCGGACGCTCTGCCTCCGCTGCCGGGCCCGACGCGGGCGTGGCGGGCGAGTCCGGCGCCACGGGGGCGGATGCGAGCGCCGCGCCCACGTCCTCCGGGGCCTCCGGCTCCTGCACGATGCGTCGGCCCGGAGCGGCCGCCGGGACGAGCAGCACGTCGGCTTCCTGTAGCGCGAGCAGGTACGCCAGGGCGGGGTGCCACAGGTCCTCACAGATGAGAATACCCGCACGCCACCCCGGCGCGAGGGCGAAGGGCCTCACGCTCCTCCTGCCCGGCGCGAAGCGACGACCCTCGTCGAACATGCCGTACGTCGGCAGGTATCGCTTGCGGTGGACCGCGACGAGGCGCTCGCCGCGCAGCGCGACCGCGCTGTTGTACACGAGGTGGTCTTCTCCGCGCTCCGCCAGGCCGGCGACGATCGTGGGACCGTCGCCTGCGCGCGGCACAGGGGAGCCTTTTCGGAGATCCACCGCCACATCTTCCGTCCGCCGTCCGAGGTCGTAACCGGTCAGGGCAAGCTCGGGAAACAGGATGAGATCGGCGTTCCCGTGGCGCCCGGCGGCGGCCGCGATCCGCGTGGCGTTCGCGCGCACGCCTCCCGGGGCGGGAGCCGTCTGCTCGAGGACCACCCGGAGCGCATCGCTCATGGCTCCGCGCCCCCGCGCCCTCGGGTGGGCGGGGCATGCTGTAGCGCCTCCTTTTCGGCCCGACGCTCGTCGCCCTCCACGAGCGCCGCCTCGACCCGCGGTGAGATCTCGCCGGCCCGGCGCAGCACCCGGACGGTGAAGAACGGTCCCATGAGTTCCGCCAGCACCACGCCGAGCACGATGGTTGCGAAGAGGATCTCCGCGCCATCGCGTCCGCCCAGCGGAAGGTGGGGGTACGTGAGCACGCCCGACACGGCCATCGCCAGCGAGATGCCCCCCTGCGGAATCAGGCCCAGCCCGAAGCGGCGCGGCACGGCAAAGCCCAGCGGCACTGCAGTGACGAGGACGGCGGCGCCGGCGCTCTTGGCCACGGCTCGTAGGAGCGCGTACGCTACGGCGAGCACGATGACCCACGGCGTCGGAAAGCGGAGGATCGCGCCGGCCATCAGGAGGAACGCCACGTACACCGGCTTTTCCCAACGCGTGAGCACACGGCGCATCCTCTCGCGGCCCGTTCCCACGTTGGCCACGACCGCCCCCATCGTGACGGACACGAAGAGCGGGGAGAGCCCGAGCTGTAGCGCCGCACCCGCCGAGAAGGCACTGATACCGAGCAGAAAGAGGACGAGCTCGTCGCTCTCCGGCCGGGGCCTCGTCAGCCACATGAAGAGGATCCCGCACACGGCGCCCAGTCCGAGCGCGAGGCCGACCAGTGCGATTCCCGGAGCCTGACCCAGCGTTGGAACCGAAGCGGGGGGGCGGTGCACCGCGTAGACGGCCTGGAGCGCGATGATTCCGATGGCGGCATCGAGTGAGCCGGTAAGAAAGAGCAGGTCGCGCACCTTTCCCCGGACCAGGAAGTTCGACGAAACCATGGCGATGCCGGCGGGCGTCGTCACGCTCGCGGTGGCCGCGGCGCCCAGGAGAAGCAGCCGCGGCACCTTTCCATCCAGCCCGGCCCACGCCAGCCCGAGCCGGCCCATGCCGTAGAAGACCAGGAACGCGAGGGCGGCCTGTCCCCCGGCCACCAGGTAGTATCGGAAGGGGAACCGGCGCAGGCTCTCCCACTCGAGCTGCAACCCGAACTGGAACCCGACCCAGCCCAGGCCGAGTGCTACGAACGGCATGAGCTGGGTCGTGGCTTCCCCGGTCAGCAGCCCCAGCGCGGCCGGCCCCAGGAGAAAGCCGATGACCAGGAAGTGGGTCCCGGTCCGGAACAGCAGGCGTGGTCCCGCGGGAATACGCTCGGTCGAGAACGAGAGTCGCGCGCCCAGCAGTGCGGCCAGGATGATGAACAGGGTGGCGAAGAGGGGGTTCATCTGTGCGCGGCGCCCGTCAGATCGGACTGCCCTCGTCTCCCAACTCGGGGGCCAGCCCCATGACCTGGTCGACAGGAAGGGTAAACGCGATTCCGGTCGCCGGGGAATCGAGGTTGCCGCAGACGTCCTGGAGCAGCTCGAGCGCGGGGCCCACCCGGTCTTCCGCGATGACGCTGAAGATCGTCCGGTTCTGGGGCCGGGAGCCCTGGATCAGCGTCTGGAGCCCGGCAAAGATCGGAATGTCGTGCGACAGCACCCGGCCCATCCCCTCGCTGTCGATGACGGTAGCGCCCGTGATGCCCAGCTCGACGAAGCCGGACACGATCTCATCGATCTTTTCCGGATCGTTGATGACGGCAACCAGAAGACGCATGTCGAAAGGGTCCGGGCTCGGGGGAATCAGACGTGCTGGGCGTCGACGGATTCGACGGCCGCGAGGACTCCGCGATCGTCCGGGGCCGCGTCGAGCACGTCGATGAACCCGGGGTGGCGCGCGAGCCGGCAGATGCGGGCCAACAGCTTCACGTGGTCGCGCTCGAATCCGGGAGGAGAGAGCAGAACAAAGAAGATCCGCGCGGGATCGGAGTCCGGCGGACCGAAGGAGACAGGCTCGTCCGCGACCGCCAGGATGATCGCGGCCCTCGACAGCCCCTGAACGGTAGCGTGTGGAATCGCCAGGCCGGCGCCCATGACGGTCGGGTGCTGTCGCTCCCGCTCGAGCAGGCGGGCTTCGATCTCCGCCGCGTCGCCCAGCCCCACGGCGCCGGCGCGCGCGGCGACCTCGTGCAGCACGCCTTCGACGTCGCGTCCCCGGAGAGGGCGGATCACCAGGTCCGAACGGAGATAGTCCTTCAGGTGCATCGCAGGTATGTCCGCTTCCGGGAACCCGGAGAACCGTGTGCGCGGGTCGAGCCCCGTGTCATCCGTCCACGTGTGGCGCGCCTATCCTCGGCGCGCGAGATGTCCCGGGGAATATAGTGTGGTGTCTCAGAAATACCTCGGCCATTCGAGCACCGATGCATCCGGCGACCCACTCGTTGCGCGAGCGGGTGCCCCGGCGTTGCTCCTCCTCGGACCACCGCCTTCGGCGGCGGTGCCCGCCCTGCTATTCCTCGTTGTCGCGCCTTGCGGGATCCGGCGCCTCGGCGCTCTCGGTGGCTCGCGGATTTCTGGGACACCACACTAGGGCACCACACTGACCATCCGCCCCCCCAGTGTCAAGCGGGATGCGCGCCGGCACGCTACGTGCATGCCGAGAACGTGGGTACGGGAGGTCGGCCCGGCGGCCCGCGCGAGAGGTCGCCCCGCGCAGGGCTCGCATGCAGACCTTCCGTGCGGTCGGGTGCCGCGTGTCCCCGCGATCAAGCGAACCCCGAGGAGGGCGTCACGACGCGGTTGCTGAGCAGTGCGAGACAGGGTTATGTTCGAGGCCCCGAGGCCGGGCACGCGGGGCCCAACGCTCGCGTCTTGCCCGTTCCATTCCACCCCCGATTCACGGATTCCATGGGGACCTTCCTGGTCGAAGGCGGGCGGAGGTTGCAGGGACGCATCCGGCCCGCAGGCAACAAGAACGCCGCGCTTCCCGCGCTCGCGGCGGCCACCCTCGCGGCGGAGCCCGTCGTGCTGGAGAACGTGCCGCGCATCCGAGACGTGCTCACATTCGTCGAGATCGTCTCGTCGCTCGGGGCGGAGGTCATGTGGAGCGGCGCGAACGAGGTCACGGTCGATCCCCGGGGAATCGGGGCCGGCGTCGTCGATCGCGCGTTGGCCACGCGCATCCGTGCTTCGCTTCTCCTGGCAGGTCCTCTGTTGGCGCGCTTCCGCAGGGTCGAGCTGCCGCCCCCGGGCGGCGACGTCATCGGCCGGCGCAGGATGGACACGCATTTCGTGGCCTTCGAGGCGCTGGGCGCGCGGGTCCACCTCGACGGAGGCTTCGTCGTCTCCGCGCCGACGGGGCTGCGCGGAGCCGACTTCTTCCTGGACGAGCCCTCGGTGACGGGGACGGAGAATGCGGTGATGGCCGCGGTGCTGGCCAAGGGCCCCAGCCGGATCAGGAACGCCGCCGCCGAACCGCATGTCCAGGATCTGTGCCGGCTGCTCGAGGCGATGGGCGCCCATATCTCGGGCATCGGCACGCACGTCCTCGAGATCGAGGGCGTGGAGACGCTCGGCGGCGCTCGTTTCCGAATCGGCTCGGACCACATCGAAACCGGTTCCTTCGTGGGTGTCGCGGCGGTTACCGGCAGCGACATCACGATCGAGGACGCACCGGTCGAGCACCTCGATTCCACGCTCCTCGGCTTCCGCCGCCTGGGCGTGTCCTGCGAGATCGAGGGCTCGGACCTCCATGTCCACGGCTCCGAGGAGCACATCATCGCGCCGGACGCGTTCGGGCACGTGCCGAAGATCGACGACGGCCCGTGGCCGGCGTTTCCGGCGGACCTCACGTCGATCGCGCTGGTCACCGCCACGCAGTGCCGCGGCACGGTGCTGATCCACGAGAAGATGTTCGAGTCCCGTATGTACTTCACCGACAAGCTGGTCTCCATGGGCGCTTCGATCATCCTGTGCGATCCTCACAGGGCGGTGGTGGTGGGGCCCTGTGCTCTTCGTGGGGGGCCGGTGGAGAGCCCCGACATTCGGGCCGGCATGGCGCTCCTCCTGGCTGCGCTCGGCGCCGAAGGTGTCAGCCGGATCCGTAACATCCGCCAGATCGAGCGCGGCTACGAGCGCGTCGACGAGCGGTTGCGTGGGCTCGGTGCGCGCGTGGAACGGATCGACGAGCCGGATTCCTGAGTCGGTGCAACGAACGCACGCCCAGGCCGAACCCCGTGGGCGCCCGCTTCCGTAGGGCGCAGCGGAGACGTCGATGTGGCATCCTCTCACGGCATGCGAGGGAGTAGGGAGATGAGCGAGCAGAAGAAGAAGGGTGCGCGGCAGAAGGTGTCGGACGGGATCAACAAGGGAATCGGCGTGCTCTCGGCCTTCAAGGACGCGCTGGAGGAGACCATCGAGGAGGCGCGCGAACGGGGAGATCTCAGCGCCGAGCGCGCGCGTGAGATCATGAAGGACGCCATGAGTCGGGCGCAACAGGCCGCGGAAGGGGCGCGCGAGAAGCTGGACCTCGCGCGGGAGGCCGAGCTTGACGAGCTTCGTGGCGTCGTCGATGGGCTCCGCCGGCGCATCGAGAGGGTCGAAGCCGAGATCTTCGGGGACGAACCCGGCGACGTGGTGAGCGCGGACGCCGCTGCCGACGAGCGGAAGGGCGAGGAAGGATCCGCGGACCGCACCTAGGGTGGTGTCCCAGTGCGGCGTCCCAGAAATACCTCGGCCATTCAAGCGCCGATACATCCGGCGACCCACTCGCTGCGCGAGCGGGTGCCCCGGGCATGAGGGAGGAAGACCCTCTGCGGCGGCCCTGACGCGGCGTGTACGGCGGTCCGTGGAAAGGCCCGCGGGAAGGATGCGCGGTCGCCGCACCATCCCGGAGACGCGCTGCCGGGGTCCCTCTCCCGGACTCCTACGGCACCAAGTTCCGAAATAGCTGCCGGCGGCGCCCCACCTTGAGTGAGGCGCGGCCGACCGGTATATTTCATATCCGGCATAGCCGCCCGGAAGGCGGCTTTTCTGAGTGGGGGAGTTGTCGGCCCCCGCTTTTTTATTCGATGAGGTCAGGGGTCGGCGGGGCCGGACGGCGACCTGGGGAGTGGAGTCGCGGTACATGGTCAAGCCCATTGCCGGAATTGACAGCGAGCTGGAAGACCGGCTGAGCGCGCTGGGGTTCGATCTCGTGATCGCGGAGTGGGCCGGCAGTCGGCGGCGGCCGATCCTCCGCTTGCGTATCGACCGGCGCGACGCGGCGTCGCAAGGCGGCGTGACCGTGGAAGACTGTGCGATGGTGAGCCGGGCGCTGGAGCCATGGCTGGACGAGCACGAGGAGGTACCGGAGCGCTACGTGCTCGAGGTCTCCTCTCCGGGGGTCGACCGGCCCCTGACCCGTCCCGGCGACTTCCGGAGATTCCGGGGTGAGCGGGTGGCGGTGAAAGGACAGGATGTGCTCGCCGGGCGTGCGACACGCCTCGAGGGCGAGTTGATGGGGCTGGAGGAGGCACCGGAAGAAACGGTGGTGCTCCGGCTCCCTGGCGGTGACGAGGTGAGGATTCCGCGGAGTCAGATCCGCGAGGTCCGACTCGTCTTCCATTGGAAGTGAGAGCGAGACGATGCCCAACGCAGGCCAGATCGTAGCAGCATTTCGGGACGTGGCATCCACCAAGAGCCTGTCTCCTGAGGAGATGAACGATCTCATCAAGGACGGGATCCTGGCGGGGCTCGCCCGTATGTACGGCCCGAACGTACAGGCCGAGATCGACATCGACGATGTCACGGGTGAGTTCGACATCGTCGTGCTGCGCAGGGTCGTCGAGGAGGTCGAGGATCCTTCGTCGGAGATCTCGTTGACGGAAGCCCAGTGGGACGACCCCACCTACGAGGTGGGCGACATCATGGAAATCCCCGTCGACTTTTCGGAGTTCGGCCGCAACGCGGTGATGGCGGTCAAGCAGAGGATCGTCCAGCGCATGCGCGAGGGCGAGCGCCGGAGGATCCGCGAGGAGTATGCCGATCGCGTGGGCGAGCTCCTCTCGGGGGAGGTCCAGCAGATCGAGCGCGGCAAGATCGTGGTGTTGCTCAACCGCTCGCGCGACGCCGACGCCATCATCCCGTGGAAGGACCAGAATCCGAGGGAGCGGTTCCGTCAGGGCGATCCCATCCGCGCGGTGCTCCGCAAGGTCGAGGAAACGCCGAAGGGCCCACGCCTGATCCTGTCGCGTGCCGATCCGATGTTCGTGGCGGCGCTTTTCAAGCTTGAGGTGCCCGAGATCTACCAGGGGATCGTCGAGATCAAGGAAATCGCCCGCGAAGTGGGGGGTCGCACCAAGATCGCGGTGCACAGCCGGGACGAGTCGATTGATCCGGTGGGGGCGTGCGTGGGGCTCAAGGGCTCGCGCGTGCAGGCCGTGGTTTCCGAGCTCGGCGGCGAGCGGATCGACATCGTGCCGTGGCACCCCGAGCCGGAGGTCTTCGCCCGCCGGGCGCTGGCTCCCGCGCGGGTCACCAAGGTCATGAGCGATCCCGAGCGGCTTGTGATCACCGCGATCGTGGACGAGGATCAGCTTTCGCTGGCGATTGGCCGCAACGGACAGAACGTGCGGCTCGCGTCGCAGCTCATCGGGTGGCAGATCGATCTGTACGGCTCGCGCGAGTGGCTGGAGCTCGGCTCCGATCACGGGCTCTTCACGCCGAGCGCGAGCGAGGTCTACGAGACTGCGGATTTCCCGCTCTCTGAGCTCGATCTGCCGAAGGAAACTCTGGCGGCTCTATCCGCCGCCGGATATGATACTTTTCTCCAGATCATCGATCTGGAACGTGGTGATTTTCTCGCGATTCCGGGCCTCGGAGAGGCGGATGCCGAACGCCTGCTCCAGGTCATCGACGAGTTGACGGTAGTCGAGGGAGAAGCGCCCGGGACGTCCTCGGAAGAGGCGCAGGAGAAGCAGGAGGAGCCGGCGCTGTTCGACTTCTCCGACGGCGCGGAAGGAGCCGAGGCGGACGTGGCCACCAGCGCTGAAGCGGCGGTGGAGTCGGCGGCGGCTGAAGCGGAGGAAGCCGGATCGGAGGAAGCCGAGGGCGCGGGTGGGGAAGAGGTGGGTGCCGAAGCGAGCGGCGACGAGGTGCGGGAGAAAGGGGATGGAGGCGAAGCGACGGGAGCGTGAGGGGCTTCGCTTCCTCGGGCTGGCGCGGAGGGCCGGGGCGGTGGCCCCGGGCATCGCGTCGGCGAGGCAGGCGGTACGTGACGGACGGGCCAAGCTGCTCGTCGTGGCGAGCGATGCCGCGGCGGGGCAGATGAAGAAGATCGAGCGAACGCTGTCGGATCGGCCGATCCCCCGGGAAGTCCTGGGGGATCGAGCCACGTTGGGCGCCGCCCTCGGACTCGGTCCGGTGTCGGCGGCAGCCATTACCGTGGGGTCGTTCGTCGACGGGTTTCGGCGGAGCATGGCTCCGGTCGATACCCACGACGTGACAGCATCCACGGGTGAAGCGGAGGATTGACGAAGAACATGCAGGTCATTGAGCTAGCGAAGGACCTCAAGGTCGACTCGGACACGCTTCTCCACCTCCTCAGGGAGATGGGGATTCCGGTGACCGACGCCGAGGCCACGATCACGGACGGGCAGGTCGCCAAGATCCTGGCCAGAGTGGAGCGGGAACGCCGCTCCGGCCACAAGACGCCGTCGGAGGCGATCCACGCCGCGCTGGAAGAGGCGCAGTCCGGCGCGCGCCGCCGTCGTCGCCGTCGGGTAAAGAGGGCTCCGGCCGAGCCCGAGAGCGTCGGGGCGCCGGAGCTCGGGGAGCGCGCGGAAGCAGAGGTTTCCGCGGAGTCCGGAAGCGAGACGGTCGCGGAAGCCGAAGATGTCTCCGGAGGAGAGGAGACCGTCGTGTCCGCTGAGGCCGGGGAGGCCGGCGTTGAGGCCGGCGAGGACGAGGCCCGGGAGCCGGCCGTGTCCGCGGAGCCGGAGGGGGCAGCCGAGGCCGAGGAGCGTGAGAGAGCCGGGACCGAGGCGGTGGAGGACCTCGCTGTGCCGGGCGAGGACGGAGCTACGCTGGAAGTGCCGACCTTACCGGAAGCTGCTTCGGAGCCGACCGCGGACATCACCGATGAAGCCGAGGTGATCGACGAGGAGGCCCGTGCGGTGGCGGGGAATGGTGTGGGGCCGAAGCCAGAACCCGCGCGGAGCGGTGCGCCCAACGGACCCGTGCGCGTGCTGCGCAAGCCGTCTCCGGCGGCGTCGGCCGGGCCGGGCGGCCAGGTGCGCATCCAGGCGGAAGGCTACACCCCGGACGGCCGCCGCAAGCTGAAGGACCGCAAGAAGGGCAAGAAGCGGCATCGCGTGGACCAGGACGCGGTCCAGTCGAACATCCAGCGGGTGATGGCCGAGCTGAAGGGCGGTGGGGGTAAGCGGCGTCGCCGCAAGGGGCCGGACCGCGAGGAGCGTGAAGCCGCCGCGGAGGAAGCGCGCGTGGAGCGCGAGCGTGAGGCGCGCACGGTACGGGTCAATGAGTTTCTCACCGTCGCGGAGCTGGCTGAGTTGATCGACGTGTCGTCCACCGAGATCATCGGGTCGGCGTTCAAGAACCTCGGGCTGCTGGTCACGATCAACCAGCGGCTCGACTTCGACCAGATCGAGCTCCTGCTCGACGAGTTCGGGTTCGCGGCGGCGCGCGAGGAGGAGTACGGGGCCGAGCTCGCCGAGGAGGAGGAGATCGACGACGCGCCAGAGGATCTCGAGCCACGCCCACCGGTCGTCACGGTCATGGGCCACGTGGACCACGGCAAGACTCTGCTTCTCGACCACATCCGAAAGGCCAACGTCGTGGCGGGGGAGTCGGGCGGCATCACGCAGCACATCGGCGCGTACCATGTGCGGCTCCCGGACGGGCGGAGGATCACGTTCCTGGATACACCGGGCCACGCGGCGTTCACCGCCATGCGGGCCCGCGGTGCCGATATCACGGACATCGTGATCCTGATCGTAGCCGCCGACGACTCCGTCATGCCTCAGACGGTCGAGGCGATCAGCCATGCCCGCAACGCGGGCGTGCCGATCGTCGTCGCGATCAACAAGGTGGATCTACCCGCTGCCGACTCCAACCGGGTCAAGCAGGAGCTGCTCCAGCACAGCGTCAACGTCGAGGACTTCGGCGGCGACGTGCTGGCCGCGGAGATCTCCGCGAAGACGGGGCAGGGCATCGACGACCTGCTCGATAAGGTACTCCTGCAGGCCGAGATGCTCGAGCTCAAAGCCAATCCCAACCGCGAAGCTCACGGAACCGTCATCGAAGCGCAGCTCGACGTCGGAAAGGGCCCTGTGGTCACGGTGCTCGTGCAGCGGGGCACGCTGCGGGTGGGCGATTCGTTCATCTGCGGGCTGTACGACGGACGGGTCCGCGCGCTCCTCGACGAACGGGGCCAGCAGCTCACGGAAGCCACCCCGGGGATCCCGGTCCAGGTTCTTGGCTCCAGCGGCGTGCCGCAGGCGGGGGATTCCCTGCAGGTCATGGAGGACGACAAGGCGGCCGAGATCGCACAGGCCCGCCAGCGTCTGGACCGTGAGAAGCAGCTGCGGATCCGGGAGCGGGGCATCAAGCTGGGCGACTTCTCCCAGCTCGTGGCCGAAGGCCGGACCTCGACGCTTCCCCTGGTCATCAAGGGTGACGTGGACGGGTCGGTGCAGGCGCTCGCGGACGCGCTGGAGCTTCTGGGCACGAGCGAGGTGCAGGTCGAGATCATCCATCGGGCCGTGGGCGCGATCAACGAGTCCGATGTGCTGCTTGCCCAGACTGCCGGGGCCGTGATCATCGGCTTCAGGGTGCGGCCGAGCACCGAGGCACGCATGCTGGCGGAACGCTCGGACGTCGATATCCACACGTACGAGGTCATCTATGAAGCGGTCGATGACATTCGGGCCGCTCTGGAGGGCATGCTCGCGCCCGAGAAGAGGGAGACCGTGCTGGGCGCTGCGGAAGTCCGGGACGTCTTCCGCATCTCCAAGGTCGGTACGATCGCCGGGTGCTTCGTTACCCAGGGCAACATCGACCGCAAGGCCCGGGCCCGTGTCATCCGCGAGGGCATCGTCGTGTACGACGGCGAGATCTCGTCGCTCAAGAGGTTCAAGGACGACGTCAAGGAGGTTCGCGAAGGGTTCGAGTGCGGGATTGGCATCCGGAACTTCAACGACGTCAAGGTGGGCGACGTCATCGAGTGCTATAAGGTCGAGGAGGTGGCGCGGACGCTGGCCGCGAGTGCGGAAGCTCGGTGAGCTCCGCCGGCTTCTGAGCGGGTCGCGACCGGGATGGTCGTCGCATCCATGACGTGGGAGTTGAAGCTGCCGGGGTGCGCCTCCCTCAAGGAGAAACGTTCCGCGGTCAAGTCGCTCAAGGACCGGATCAGGCACCGCTTCAATGTCTCCGTATCCGAGACCGCTCACCAGGACGTGCGTGATCGCGCACAGCTCAGCGTCGCGCTGGTCACGACGGACACCCGTTTCGCCGATACCCTGCTCGATCACGTCGACCACTTCGTTGCCGGGCACACGCGGGTGATCGTCGTCTCGGCGCGACGGGAGGTGTACTGAGGACCATGTCCAAGCGCGTCGATCGACTCAACGAACAACTCAAGCGCGAGATCTCCGATCTCCTGCGCACCCGGGTGCGTGATCCGCGGGTGGGCGGCGGCGTCACGGTCACCGGCGTGGCGACGACGTCGGATCTCTCGGTGGCGCGCGTGCACGTAAGCCTGCGGGGAAGCGAGGCCGAACGGGCGCAGTCGCTCGAAGGGCTGACCGCGGCCGCCCCGTTCCTGCGCACGCTGCTTGGCCGGATCCTCCATATACGGAGGGTGCCGGAGCTCCGCTTCCGGGAAGACCGTACGCTCGAGCGTGCCCGCCGGGTCGAGCGGATTCTCCACGAGGTGCTCCCGGACGAGCTACAGCCCGATGGGGTGCGTGCGGAGGAAGATGTGCCTCCGGGCGTCGAAGGCTCGGCGCCACCTGCCTCTCCGTTGGGTGACGGCCGGTGAGCACGCCCCCGGAGCGGTGGGGCGTGCTGCCGGTGGACAAACCCGCGGGCCCGACCTCGCACGATGTGGTGGACGCGGCGCGAAGAGCGCTCGGCGAGCGCAGGATCGGACACACCGGTACGCTGGATCCCTTCGCGTCCGGACTGTTGCTGCTGTGCGTGGGAAAGGCCACCCGCCTGGCCGAATACCTGACCGGTCTGCCGAAAGCCTACGAGGCGGTAGCGCGGCTGGGCGTGCGAACCGACACCGACGACCTCCAGGGCGCGGTGCTCGCCGAGACGGAAGCGTGGCGGAGCGTGCAGGAGTCCGACGTGCTCCGGGCCATGGAGGCGTTGCGGGGACCCACCGCGCAGGTCCCTCCCCAGTACTCCGCGAAGAAGGTGCACGGGGTGGCGATGCACCGGCGCGCCCGCCGAGGAGAAACGGTGCGACTCGAGCCCGTTCGGATCGTTGTCCATGCGCTCGAGCTGACGGAGTTTTCCGCTCCCGACGTGCGCTTTCGGGTGCGGTGTTCGAGCGGTACGTACGTGCGGGCCCTGGCCCGGGATCTCGGAGAGAGCCTCGGGGCGGGAGCGCACCTCACCATGCTTCGCCGCACCGCGGTGGGGCCCTTCGGGGTGGAGCGCGCCCTCAGCCTCGACGAGTTGACGGATCCCGAGCGGGTCGCGGAGGCGTGGATCGATCCATTGGCGGCGCTGACTCACCTGCCGGTCGTCGAGGTCGCGGCGGCCGATGCCCGGGCTCTGACGAACGGACGGCCGGTGCGCGTTGCGGAGCCCTCCCCGCAGGGACCGGCGGCGGCGGCGCATGAGAAGGCGCTCGTGGCGGTCTGCGACGTGCAGGGCGGTTTCCTCCGTCCGCGGAAGGTCTTCGTCCATGACTGACGGCGTACGCTGGCAGCAGCCCCCGGGGCTTCCCCGCGACCGAGGCACGGTGGTCACGGTGGCACGTTCGACGGCGTGCACCGGGGGCACTGGGAGGTCCTCCAGGAGATCCGCAGACGGGCCGAGGCCTCGGACCGGCGGAGCGTTCTCGTAACCTTCGATCCTCATCCGCTGCACATCGTCCGCCCGGACCGGGCTCCGCTGCTGCTGACCACGGCCGTCGAGAAGAAGGAGATCCTGGCCGAGAGCGGGCTGAACTACGCGGTGTTCATCCGATTCACGGAAGCCCTCTCACGGTACTCGCCGCGCCGCTTCGTCGAGGAGATCCTGGTCGACCGGCTGCGTGTGCGCGAGCTCGTGATCGGCTACGACCACGGCTTCGGACGCGATCGTTCGGGTGACGCCGATACCCTCCGTAGGATCGGGGCCGAGCTGGGCTTTGCGGTCGATGTCGTTCCGCCCGTTCGTGCCGGAGGTGAGGCGGTATCTTCTTCGAAGATCCGCCGGGCCGTTCGGGAGGGCAGGGTGGAGGAGGCACGCGAGGCGTTGGGCCGGCCCTACTCGCTGCGTGGCGTCGTCGTGCGCGGGGACGGACGCGGGAAGACGCTCGGCTTTCCGACCGCGAATCTCGGCGTCCAGGCTCGCGTCAAGTTGATCCCGCCTGCGGGGATCTATGCGGTGCGGGGCGTGCTGCGCTCCGGAACGCATGCCGGCGCGCTTCATCTTGGTCCTCGGCCGACGTTTCAGGGTTCGCCTCCCACGGTGGAGCTGCACCTGCTGGACTTCGACGGCGATCTGTACGGTGAGGAGGTGCGGGTGGACTTCCTGCACTACCTCCGGGAAGTGCGGCCGTTCGCGAGCGCGGCCGACCTGGTGGCGCAGATGCGGGAGGACGTGGAGCGCGCGCGCGAGGTGCTGGGCGCCGGTTCCGGTGGTTGAGGGTGGTCAACCGGCCGGCCCATGTTATATTAAACGGCTACCGAAGCATCATCCGGATTCGCTTCCCTTGCAGCGTTGGACTCTCGCGGAGGCCCATGGCTATGACCATCGTCAAAGAAGACATCATCACGAAGTACCAGCTTCACGAGAATGACCGCGGCAGCGCGCCGGTTCAGGTCGCGATTCTCACGGCCCGCATCAATGACCTGCGCAGCCACTTCGACAACCACAAGAAGGACCATCACAGCCGGCGCGGCCTGCTGAAGATGGTCGGGCGTCGTCGCAGGCTGCTGGAGTACCTCAAGCGGACAGACGTGGAGCGCTATCGTGCGTTGATCGCCGACCTTGGTCTGCGTCATTAGGAGCTTGTCCCATGGCCAGGACAGGCTCCCCGAGATTTCCTTCGGCGGCGGTCCTCTGCGGGCTCGCCGCTGTTTCGTGCGCCGAAGGCCTTGCACCCCGGGTGGGAGACGGCCTCAACACTCGACTCGGCTGCAGCACGGGCCGCTCACCTGCGCGCCCTTCGCGGCGGTCGCTCTCTCCCTCGGCTTCGCGACACCTCAGCGCCAGTTTCCCCTGGCCGCGCCACACGGGCGTGGCCGCCGGCTAAAGAGAGAAAGACCGAATGATCCAGCGAATTGAACGCCAGTTCGCCGGCAGAACCCTGTCGATCGAGATCGGGCGGATGGCCCGTCTTGCCCAGGGTTCGTGCCTCGTTCAGTATGGCGACACGGTGGTCCTATGCGCCGCAACGGTGCAGGACAACCCCACACACCTCCCGTTCTTTCCCCTGACAGTGGAGTACCGGGAAAAGCAGTACGCCGCGGGCAAGATTCCCGGTGGCTTCTTCAAGCGGGAGGGCCGCCCCGGAGAGAAGGAGATCCTGGCCGCGCGCCTCACCGACCGCGCGCTGCGCCCGCTCTTCCCGAGCGGTTTCATGCACGAGACGCAGCTCGCGTGCTTCGTGCTTTCCGCCGATCAGGAGAACGATGCCGACGTCCTCGCGCTCGTCGGATGCTCCGTGGCGCTCAACATGTCGAAGATTCCCTTCAACACGCTCGTGGCCTCGGTGCGTATCGGCCGCATCAAGGGAAACTGGATCCTCAACCCCACCTTCCAGCAGCTCGAGTACTCCGACGTCGATGTCGTGGTCTCCGGCTCCGAGGAGGCGATCACGATGGTGGAGGGCGGCGCCATCGAGGTGCCCGAGGAGGATATCCTCGAGGGACTCCAGGCGGCACATGCGGGCATCAAGGAGCTCATCGGCATCCAGAAGGAGATTCTCGAAGGGCTGTCGGTTCCGGACATGGAGTGGACGCCGATCATCCCTCCTGAGGATCTCACGGAGCGGGTCGAGGCGATCGCCGCGCCGCGTGTGGCCGAAGCTCTGTCGCTGAAGGACAAGCAGGAGCGGCAGCAGGCCATGGCGTCGATCAAGGAAGGCGTCATCGCGCAGCTCGTAGAGGAGGATCCCGAGTACGCCGAGCACGCGCGGGAGGTGGGCGACGTCCTCCGTGCGATCGAGAAGCGGACGATGCGGGCCCACATCCTCGACAACGGCGAACGAGCAGACGGCCGCGGCCTTGATGAGATTCGCTCGATCACGTGCGAGGTGGGCGTGCTGCCGAGAACACACGGTTCCGCCCTCTTCACTCGGGGTCAGACGCAGGCTCTGGCCGTGGTGACGCTCGGCACCGCGCAGGACGAACAGCGTATCGATTCGATCGATACCGCGGAAGAGACCAGCAAGTCGTTCATGCTCCACTACAACTTCCCGCCGTTCTCGGTGGGCGAGGCGCGCCCCTACCGCGGCACGTCTCGCAGGGAGCAGGGACACGGGGCGTTGGCCGAGCGGGCGATTCAGCCGCTTCTGCCCGCCTACGACGACTTCCCGTATACGATCCGCGTGGTGTCGGACATCCTGGAGTCGAACGGATCCTCGTCCATGGCAACGGTGTGCGGCGCGTCGTTGGCGCTTATGGACGCGGGCGTGCCGATGCAGGCCGCGTGTGCCGGGGTGGCGATGGGGCTGATCAAGGAGGGCGACCGGGTGGCGGTGCTCACCGACATCCTTGGCCTCGAGGACGCCCTCGGCGACATGGACTTCAAGGTCGCCGGCACCCGTAAGGGCGTCACGTCGATCCAGATGGATATCAAGATCCAGGGCCTGTCCGTGGAGATCCTCAAGGAAGCGCTCGCGCGGGCTCACAAGGGAAGGATGCACATCCTGAACCTCATGGACCAGACGCTGTCCGAACCGCGCGAGGACATCTCGCAGTACGCGCCGCGGATCATGTCGATCCAGATCAATCCGGAGAAGATCGGTGAGATCATCGGCCCGAAGGGCAAGACGATTCGTGCCATCCAGGAGGAGTCGGGCGCCAAGATCGATATCGAGGACTCGGGGCTGGTGCGCATCGCGGCCGTCTCGGGCGAGGCCGGCAACCGCGCACGCGAGATGATCGAGGCGATCGTCCAGGAGCCGGAGGTCGGGCGGATCTACGAGGGTCCGGTGAAGAACACTACGACCTTCGGCGCCTTCATCGAGATCCTGCCCGGTACCGAGGGACTGTGCCACATCTCGGAGCTGCAGGAGGGCCGGACCGAGCGCACCGAAGACGTGCTCAAGAAGGGAGACATCGTGCGGGTCAAGCTCCTCTCGATCGATGAGAAGGGTCGGCTCAGGCTGTCGCGGAAGGCCGCGCTGGCCGAGGAGGCGGCGGTCGCGGAGAAGCAGGGTGCGGACGGTGGCTCCGTGGAGAGCGGCAAGGAGGCCCATGCCGAGGTGGGATCCTGAGCGGCGCGGCATGAAATCGGCCGGCGAGGCGGGAGGGCACGGGCATGAGCCCGTGCCCTCCCCGGCGTTCGGGGCCCGGGCCGCACAGGGAGAGGTGAGCGAGGCGTTCGCGTCGACCCGCCTGGCCAACGGGATCGAGGTGCTCAGCGAGCACATCGAGGGCGTGCGTTCGGCTGCCGTGGGGGTGTGGGTGCGCCAGGGCTCCGCGCACGAGGACA
>Ga0114931_10001266_pt1 | contig 32130 bp, 25 predicted proteins | sample 2SBtaG_FD_89579 | JGI IMG/M metagenome (GOLD analysis project Ga0114931, IMG submission 89579) | Deep subsurface microbial communities from Kolumbo volcano to uncover new lineages of life (NeLLi) - 2SBTROV14_V59a metaG | ecosystem: Environmental > Aquatic > Marine > Volcanic | place: Kolumbo...
CGTTTTGAGTTGCCGGAAATGCCCAACTCGGTAGGATCTATTTCCATTGGCCTGGATGGCACTTGTCTCAACATGATGGAAGATGGCTGGCGAGAAGCTATGTGCGGCACGATAGCGTTTTTTTGACCGTAAAGGTGAGTTGATCGACTGGAAATCTGTTGAAGTTTTCATGTGCAAATTTTGTCGTTAGATCGCGGGACCATTCGGGAAGATCGCCAAGATATAAAGAATCATCGATTGTTCGTGCTTTTTAGTCATAGGTGTAGCCATAATGTTGGACTCGACGTTTTAAGTCAGGTTGCCATGATTTAAGGTCCACGGATGCTAAAAGTCTTTCTTCAGAGTCAATGTCTATATATTCTTCAATATAGTTAAGCCCAGGTATGTGAATGTTCATGTTTTGATACCAACGTGGTAATTTAAGTGCACTGCTTTTGTGTCGGTTGGGATGTGGTAATGATCTTCAGCATCTGCTTTGTTGCAAATATGTTATATTGGTTGTTCTATCATGTGGTTATAACCCATTTTATTAAATCGAAAGTATCAGCACTTAAAAAAACATTTGTGTTGCCGGCATGGTGAATGCCGCTAAGTCAAACATCTCCCGATAGGACGCAACGTTTTGTTGTTTGGGTATAAACGAGGCGTCCCCTGGCAAAGTGGCATAAATCAGCACAGCAGCGAAAGCAAGTTGGCGACTAGCGCCCAACGCTACCCCGTACAATTGAATTGGTTAAAATGTCACAAATGCTGTCTACAAGAGCTGAAGCCGGGAGTATAGACTAATTATCAGGTGATTTCGCGACACCATGCTCAACCCGGACATGGTTGCTGACAATGCCCATGCGCTTAAACTGAACAAGGGTAAAAGAAAAAGGCCCAAAACGAAAGGAAGAATCGGTCGTGCGGTTAATAGTTTACCTTTCCACCCTGTCGTCTGTTCATCAATGTTCTGTCATGATAACAATAAAATCCGTCGCTGACCCAGGCGGTCGGCTGGATTTTCCTGTTAGTCTCCAACGTTTCGTGCCAGGCAAATAGGCATCTCGGTTACCGTGTAGGGCTAACATTCCATGGTGATAAGATGAGACGTGGTTTGCAGCCGCAAGCGCTCATTGGCCTTGATGAGGCTGCCATAGTTCCACCTTGTTTCCCTCCGGGTCAATAACCCAGGCGAACTTCCCATACTCGGATTCCTCAATCTTTTCGAGCACATTGCAACCTTCTTCCTTTAGGGCCTTGACTAAGGCGTGGAGGTCTTCGACTCGGTAATTGACCATAAAGGATGCAGAACTCGGCGCAAATTGATCGTCTTTATCCGGAAAAATGGACCAGACGGTGGAACCGGCAACCGGTTTGCCGTCGGTGTCTGCCCAACTAAAGGCGGTTCCGCCCCAGACCTGAACATCGATGCCCAAATGGTTCTTGTACCAAGCTTGCAGTGAAGGAGCGTCCTTGGCCTTGAAAAATATACCGCCGATACCGGTAACGCGTTTCATATAACCTCCTGAACCTGGTGCGGGTTTTAGCTGGAAAAATCCCCTGCTTTCGACCACCAAAATGGTCATTAAATCGAAAGAGACAGCCTTTTAGTGTCTAGCGAAATTCAAGTGAGATGTCACCATATCCTGTGCGAGACCTAAGGACTCCGTCGCCTTGAATTTCGTCGCTATAAACGTGGGTTACTTTCATGACTTCCATGGACAAATTTATACCGCGTTTTCACCCGTACGCCAACTATTTTCGAATGGTTACCGGTGATCTGATTCCGGGGGCAATGACCTATATCGTGGTCGAATACAAACGTCGATGGCACTTTTTTCTGCTGTTTTACCGGAAAACCAAACGCCCCGCAAGAAATTGCGGGAAATGCCATGAAAATGCCATGAAACGGTAGTCGAGTGCAGGTGACAATGTGATTTCGTATGAGGGCGTGAGTACAGCAATTTTGGTCCTGTTGCTTTATGAATCGCACCGTCAACACCTGCGCCACTCTGCATCATAGGGTTGGCCGCATTGACTATGGTATCCACCTTGGCATGTACAATAGTTCCTTCAACTATTTCGTTGCTCATTGTAATTGTGAATTCACAAAACGACAAATGTATACCGGCGCTATTGGCACACCTCGCCAGCTAAGGCCAATAACTATCAGTCAATTCCCTTTTCATGGATTCCATGTTTTACGGTATGACGTAGTTTCAGCACGCTTCCGAAAAATGTGCCGGTAGAAGCGCCAGGCGTGATGGCGACCACGCTTTTGCAGGGTCCTGTTGCAGTGGGTGGTTTAACGGCACAAATTGCGAGAAACACTTTAATTGTTTTATATACAGCACTAAGGAATACAAAAAAGATTTGTAACCATTCAGGTGTCCACAGTCGATTCTCGACTATAAAGTCGATTATTGCAATGAATTAGTGATGTTTATTGTCGCAAGGCTACCGGACGAAGTCAGGTAGCCTGCCTGAAAATACATCCGATTTATCCATAGCTGTAATGTTTGACTCCGAGCATCATGTTTTTGGTGTTCCGGTTTGACCTTTGCCAAGCGGATCTTGGCCCGCGAGGCCGGCCCGTAGCTACAGACCATCCACCTTTTACATGGCCAACCAACCTCGGGAGCCTGAAAACCGAATCGGCCGCACAAGAATCTTCCGCCGCTGCGCCAAATCCTCAAAAAAACCCCATATTTAGAAAATTTCTGGTCAAGGTCGGCAAAATTCCATAAGATAGGCCGCGGGCTTTTTAAAACCTCCCACAAACGGTTTAAAAACGCCTTGTTTTCACGCATGAAATAACAAGACGGAATGCTATGCACGCCATTGTCTCGGTAAAAAACCTCTCAAAAACATACGCCGGCGGCTTTCAAGCCCTACAGGCTGTTGATTTAGACATAAAACAGGGAGAAATCCTTGCTCTGCTCGGCCCCAACGGCGCGGGCAAAACCACGCTCATTTCAATTATTTGCGGCATTGTCAATGCCAGTTCCGGTTCGGTATCGGTTGCGGAACATGATATTGTCCGTGACTATCGTGTCACACGCGGACTTATCGGACTGGTACCCCAGGAACTGACGCTTGGCGCATTTGAATCGGTATGGGCCACCCTTAACTTCAGTCGCGGCTTGTTTGGTAAAAAACACGATGCCGCCTATATCAAACAACTTTTAAAAGATCTCTCGTTGTGGGACAAAAAGGATAACGCCTTGATGACCTTGTCGGGCGGTATGAAACGTCGCGTGCTCATCGGTAAAGCCCTTGCCCATGAACCGAAAGTATTGTTTCTGGATGAACCCACCGCGGGTGTGGATGTGGAATTGCGCAAGGATATGTGGGCACTGGTGGAACGATTACGACAATCCGGTGTCACCATCATTTTGACCACCCATTACATCCAGGAAGCCGAAGCCATCGCCGATCGTATCGGCATCATGAACCATGGCAAGTTGTTGCTGGTGGATGAGAAACAGGCGCTCATGCAAAAACTGGGGAAAAAGCAGTTGGTGATGGATTTGCGGGAGCCCTTGCAATGTGTTCCAGAAGCATTGTCCGGTTGGCAACCGGCGTTGTTCGCCGACGGCAACCAGCTTGTTTATACCTATGTTCCCAACCAGTCCCAGGACGGCATTGCCGCCCTGCTGCATGCGGTCGGCGACGCCGGATTGCAGTTAACCGATGTCCATACCAAGCAAAGCTCCCTGGAAGAAATATTTATCAGCCTGGTGAAACAAAATCCATGAATATACATGCCGTTCGCGTTATTTACAAATATGAAATGTTGCGTTTCCTGCATACGCTGCTGCAAAGCCTGGCATCGCCGGTTATTTCAACGGCGCTGTATTTTGTCGTATTCGGGTCCGCCATCGGTTCACGAATCGCGCAAATCGACAACGTCGAATACGGGACATTTATCGTTCCCGGCCTTATGATGCTCACGTTGTTGACACAAAGTATTTCAAATGCATCATTTGGCATATTTTTTCCAAAGTTTACCGGTACCATCTATGAAGTATTGTCGGCACCGGTATCCATGATCGAGGTGCTGCTGGGTTATGTGGGCGCGTCTGCCACCAAATCGCTTATCATCGGCATGATGATTCTGATTACCGCCGGATTTTTTGTTCCGTTGCATATAGCCCACCCTTTTTGGATGTTGGCATTTTTGTTGCTGACCTGTATATCATTTAGTTTATTTGGTTTTATCATCGGCTTGTGGGCGACTAATTTTGAAAAACTTCAATTGATCCCCCTGCTGGTGATTACACCCTTGGTTTTTCTAGGTGGCAGTTTTTATTCCATTAAGATGTTGCCCCCGACGTGGCAAACGGTCAGCCTGTTCAATCCCATCGTCTATTTGATAAGCGGTTTCCGCTGGAGTTTTTTTGAAGTATCCGATGTGAGCATGGGCATAAGCTTGTCCATGGTCATGGTATTTTTGGCGGCTTGTTTACTGGTGGTCAGCTGGATGTTTAAAACCGGCTACCGTTTAAAACAATAATTTTCCATCGATAATTCATAACAGCGGTTTTGCCCATTCACACGGGGACCCGGTGTCCATCGAGCACGCTATTTTGAACGATGTCTTTGTGGTGAACGACGTCGTTTGGCATGAACGTGGTGTACTCTATAAGAAATTGTCCCCGCAAAGATGACCATCATTATCGGTCACGACTGTACGTAATGACCTTGTCCTTATCGTCGCTTAGATCGGTAAAGCTTATTTTCACATTCCCGAATAATGCCTTCAGCCGTTCCCTAATGTGCATCTGACCGGCGTCACGGTGGCGAAAAATAATTGACCTATCCCGATTTTGGTGCAGTTGGAAGCGCGCCATGGGTACGGCCGCCAATGCACGGGTAATATCAATGTTATTGATCGCGCTGCCGTCAGCACCACAAAAAACAACCGGTGCGCGGCCTTCAAGGTCGTAAAATACCCTTTCGCCTTGCGCATCGATGGCCGGGGTTGCATAGTCACCGGTACGGTAACGCAACAGGGGCAAATAGGGATTACGGCCACCGGTGAGGGTGATTTCTCCCGGCTCGCCCATAGCCACCGGTCGATCGCGGTCATCGAGAATTTCCATATAGACGTCCGCGCTAAGCGGATAAAAAACGCCGTCCACGGCCACCGCCAACGGACCGCTTTCCATCAACGAGTAATAGTTGATAACCGGGCAGCCAAAATCTCGTTGCAGTTGACGGTGCAGCGCCGGATTTAGATAGGCTGATGTACTAAGCAAGGCTTTGGGACGCAGGTCGGCGGCCACCTTGGCCAACTCGGTAAACGCTATCGGATCACCGGTAATGATTTCCGGCCGGTACTTGTTCAGATAACGGGACGCGGCTCCCGGCGTGGGCTGGTCTTTGTCGTTTAAATTGACTTTGATAAAGCCACTGTGGTTAAGCCAGGTCGAAACCGTTGCACAGGTAATGGTTTGCCGCTGCCGGCAGACCAAGGCGATAGCAAGCGAGTCGGTCTGTCCTTGCAGAGTCAGTTGATACTTTTGCAGCATGGCTTGCAACAAGGGCAGATAACTGGAACACGCCGCCGGGTGATGAGGAATGGCCAGGGGGCGGGCTGTTCGTCCCGATGTGCCATGCACTATCAGCGCTTCCAATTCGGTGTTATCGGGTACAAACTGGCTGATGTCACGGGCCAGGTCGAGCCGCGAACAGGTGGGGATATCGACAAAGTTTTGCCGCTTGCCGCGATACCGGTAAAACGGCACTTGTTCGCTGACTTGCTCAATCCAAGCAGGCATCCAGTCAAAGTCGGTATCCGTATACGATGGACGCAAACCGGCCGCAAAACGATCGACCGTTTGCGCACCGGCATCGGTAAGACGATCACCGCAGTAATAGTTATAGCGTGGCGCGTCGTCATCTTCATGCAAACGTCTTAATAATCGCCTGCCTTGATCGGTGATGCGGGGATATTCGATCTTGGACGTTAATATATCCTTCATACGCCGGCCCGTTATTCCCTGCCGTAGGTGGGCGCGGCACGCGCCGCGCGCTCGGCCATGGCGCGGCGTACGGCCTCAGCCCGTTTTTTGGCCGCTTGCGTATCGCGCACCACCCTGTTCAGTTCGATGGAGTCAAGTGCCTTTAAGCGTGTGGCGGCGTATATCGCATCTTCATCGGCGGGATGCTCCCCGATGGCCGCCAGACAACGACGCACCAGTTCCTCGCGACGGTCGGCGTGTTCGATAAAATTTTCCACCGCCACGATAGCGGCCAATTCAGCAAGCGGACCCCATGCCAGGTCCAATACTTTTTGCCTCTCGTATCGGCCATCACATAAAGCGTCATGGTGATAAACCCAGCAGGCCAGCTGAATAAGCCGGCCGGCCTGCATGGACTGCTCACACAGTTTACATACCCGATCTGCTTCCTGCCGGTTAAGCCGACCACAACCCAGGCGATACAGGGTATCGGATACAATCGCCGCGCAGTGCACATCACCATGTGGCGTGGGCGGATCAATGATAGCAAGATCACACAGGCGCAAGTGATCTAAAAAACTTTCCAGTGACATGTGGTGGTTTTGTTTTTTTTGATCACTCATCGTTGTTGCCCGAATGTTTGCCGGCTGAATTCATAGGCAAACGCAATCACTTCTTGCCACGAAGAAACCAGATGACTGTGCCAGCCTTGGGCATGCATGGTGGAAAGAAACGCCGTGAATCTTTCCGAATCGGGCATATAAACATTAAGCGCCAAGGTACCACCTGCGACGGCACTCTCAATGGCCCGCCGGCATATATCGGCACCGGCATTGCCCAGTTCATCCTGTTGCAGCATGGTATCGGCACCGTCATCGGATAACACCACAATATGGGTGGCGGGCCGGGTTGGCTTGCCGGTGTAGGTATCGCGCAACATATGCAGTGGAAAGGCTGTTGCGCCACCCAGGTAACCGGTCAATATCCGCAGCACATCGATGTCGTTACGTACAAAACCGTCGGTGGATTGAAACTGCCTGGCCCCACTCCACAATGTGGCCCGAACCGCACTGCCGGCTTTAAGCGCCGACAAAGCCAGTATGGCGCCGGCGATGGCAATGGGTGATTCCACCACCTGGGGATTGGGCATGGAACCGCTGCAGTCCACGTATAAATCCAAATCCGGGGCAAGCCGGCCTGGCTCCCAATCCTCCACATGGCCGTACACCCGTTCCACCGTGGTATAGCCGGGGACCAACACCGTCGAGCGCAGCGCACTTTGAAACCAGTCGAGGTTTTCGATGGGATCACCGCTATCCCAGGTATCCAAACCTTCCGGCTGGCGGTAGGTTTGGCCACGGCTTTTGACTTGAGGAAACCGAATAAGATGGGGACGGGCCCGTTGCCTGTAGTACATCACCGCCGCGCCGTGTTGATCGACGGTCATCCCCATGGCTTTTAATAACTCAAAATACGCAAAGGGCTCGCGATATTGACCGCCGGGCGTCACACCGTGTTCATCAGCGTCCGCTTGTATCACCGCCGGTGTACCGGTTTCGCCCACAACAAGGGGATCGTTGGCGGGATGCATAATACCGCCCTGCTCGGCGGGATTGCTTTCAACCGGAATGGATGCGGTATGACCGCTACCGACGTGGGGCGTATCCGCCAGGGCATTAAACCATGCTTCTAATTCCTGCCCACCAAGATAGGGAAAGCATAATGCCGCAAAACGCATGGCGCCGGTCATCCAGTCATTGGCATACACCTGCACGACTCGCGCCGCCAGTTGGGCGTCGTATTCAATGGATTTTTTTACCGCCCGTACGGTCAGGCTTGCCGCAGGCAAGCCCCAAAGGATTTCATAACATCGCATATACATGTCGAACAGGGACGTGCTTTCATCCGAACGCAGGCGACGATAAACTTCGTCCATGGGCAAATGATGGCGATTTTTCAAGCGCTCATTGATCAGTAAATCCTCGTACAGATTCAATACCATGGGGGCACAGCTTTCCAGTCCAGGCAAACAATAGCGTGCCGCCGCCATAGCGGCGGCGTAATCCTGAATATTGGCCGGGCAATAGATATGGTGGCCGATTTCATGGGCCAGTACCGGCAAAGCCATATCGCCGATACCCAGCTTATGGACTTGCCGCAGACTGATCACCACGGCGTGGTCCGACAAACGGATCATGGCAAAACTGTGTTCGAGTTTTTCCCGTTTTTCATCGGCCACCGTATGACACCAGCGTGGCGGCGACAACCGGGGATAACGGGTCCATAGCGCCAAGGCTTGCGGCCACGCTTGTTGCCAGTTGTCACACAGTGCAGCCAAGGCTTGCGTCTTTTTCGATTCCAGCATACTTAAACCACGATAAAAACCTGGTAAGACAAACTGGACACGGCAGCTAAAAATCCGTCCGTTTTAACCAAGCCGGTTAAGGGTTGCATGGGCTCCAGCGCTTTACGGTATGAGGCGGGTATACGGGTGTGCGACGCGGTGTTGCCCGCTTGCGGGACCGGCTCCAGAAAATGCCCAAACCGGTCCGCATACAAGCGCCAATGGCCATCGCCACTGCTGATAATGACGCTATCATCCAACACGCTTATCCCGGGCATATCCCGGAAAGTGCCTGCCAATCCGCTGTAACCACCAATGGCCGCTACACAACGGGATACCTGTTGCGGCGGCCAGGGATGAGCGGTCAATTTACTTATATAATCTTCGCTCGATTCACAGCTTTGATCAAATATGATTTTTGTCGATGCTGTTTTCAGATGATCAAGCCGGGCCAAGGCGGGTGTACGGTATTGGGCCAGGCCGCTACGCCAAGCCAGTACTACCGCCAGGTCGCGCAGTTGATCAACCGTTGTCGCCGTACCGGCACAAGCGGCAAACTTTTCCACCCACAACCGGCATTGCCGCGGATTTTGCTGTTTGACCCGCAGCAAGGCATGAATCAGCGATGTCACTGTCCGCCGTGGCGCGCGTGCTAATAATTCAGCGCAAGCCTGAAACAATTGCGCCAGTTCATCCGCCAATTCACCGTGGTGGGCAAAATAGCCCAAGCCGGTTAATCGTAACACGGCATCAAATACCACCGTGCTACAGCGGTCAAACAGCTTGTCATCGGCAGGATGCAAACCATCGAAAAGTGGCTTGGCGACATGCATGAGCGCATCAGAGAACACATCCCGGTCGATGGTCATTTGCCGTTCGGCAATGGCAAACCGGGCGTTAAGCACGTCACGCTGTCGCCGCAGGCTTTGCGCCAAAGGTCCGTCCATCATGCCTGATAGTCCAGCCAGTGCAAATAATTTTGATAGCGCTGATGATAATATTTCAACTTAAGCACATCATCGAAAAGGTAAGCATACAGCTTATTGCCTTTGGCGATGCGCTTGAGCATGCGCTCGATATGCTCCATGCGCTTTTTCACGTGTTTGGCCCCCAACCCTTCCAAGCCCTGCTCAAATTCCCCGGCAATGTCATTGATCGGATCATGGTCACGCCCGAGCCGGTCAAATTCATCACAGGCGAGATCAAACAGGCGACGCAGCCAACCGATCCGGTCCGCGCGAAAAACGTTGTGTTCCGGCTGCTCGAAGAACGCCGCATCATGATCCGGCGTAAGTTTATCGTGCAACACGAACGGTAGAACCTGCCGCAGATCCTCCAACTCCACTTCATCATTACCGCGAAACCAGGCGGCGGCTTTGACAAACGTCAACAGCGTCATGATGGCCCTGACCGATAAACCGTTACCGGTTTGATGGCCTAACTCCAGCAATCGATCTTTACCGGTTTCCTGCCGGCTGCTGAAATCGCCGGCCAAATCGGCAAGCTTGATGGTATCCTTGGTTTGGTATTCAAGTTGCGCCGCCGCATATTCGGCGAACTCAAACTGACCGGCAAAAAACTCCAGCCGGCGCAGCAAGGGCTGCGGTATTTGTATTTGTCGGATCTGTTGCTGCACTGTGTCCAACTCCTGTTGACTGAAAATAATACTTTCCGGCAACAGGCTTTCCGGCTGGATATCGGCTTCGATACGGTCAAGTAAATCACCGATAAACCGGGTATTGAAATGCAGCGCCCGTACCACGATATCGATCCGGTCACGCAGGGCTTCGATAACCGGATAGGTACCACCACCGCTGTCATCATTGGCGGTCAGGTACCAGGCCGCGCTGGGGCATTCATAAACCTGATCATATAATTCGGCGTATTCATCCGCCATGACGGTCAGTAAAGCGGATTGGGTACGGGTGGGAATACGATTGTATTCATCGATGATCTTCACCCGCATGCTTAACCATTTGCGCCAACTGATACGAATATCATCCATGGTTTTCGCCGCCATCAAATCGGCCGGCATCGGGTTGCCAAGCAAATCGGCGATGGTCATTTGCGGCTGACCGTGTTGAATAGCCCGCTGCAGGTCTTTACTGCTGTAGCCCGCCAGCAAGCCCATCAGCACGGCGCTGGCGGTTTTACCCCGACCCGGACCGCCGACTAATAAACAACGCCGCCGTACCGCCATGTTCAACAACGGTAACAGCACAAACGATGAGTAACTTTGCGCCGAAGGCAGCCGCAACGTGGTATGGCTGTCGCCGAAACGAAAAGTTTTCGCCGCTGCGTCACCGTTATATTCGATGTCGTAAAACGGTGAAATAATCGCCGTGTTAACGATCCAAAAATATGCCTGACGCATTTTTTCATCGAGACTCTGCCCGGCGGCCGCTGCCTCCGGTTCATCCAGGGGACCTGCAAACAAATTCGCCACATCAAACGGTTTATGCGCCGCGGCTTTATGACGGGCACTGTCAGGATTGGTGGGTGCGGTGGGTACTTTACGGAATTTTTCCCAAGGCTTCATGGCACCTCTCATGATGGTTGGACAGGGTTTGTCAGGATTGTTATCACCTGACGCATTCGACCTTCCAGATCACCCTGAAGTTTCACAAAAGGCAGTTCCCAGGCACGCAAATCCTTTTCAAGGCGCGCCTGAAACCGACTGCGACTGACCTCACCGGAGCGATCCCCGGTGTTTTCATAGGCAATGTCATCGGCGCACAAAAACGTCAGGGCATAACGCCGACGGGCCTGTCGCGCCAGGTTTTCCAGCGCCGGCAGTGCCCGGCCGTGATAGTCACGGGCAAAATGATAGGTGGTGATGGCATTGGTATCGACAAACAGGTACTGCCGGCAATCCCATAGTTTCTGCTCTTCCCGCTCGACATGGGTTTGCGCGATATGCAGCAATTGTTCAGGGCTTAGTCGCCGGTTGTGCTGATGTTGTTGCCAATATTCGCGACCGTATTCCGGCATCCATTGGGTGCGGAGCCGTTTGGCCAATGCTCGGGCCAAGGTCGTTTTACCGGTGGACGGCGCTCCCAAAAAGACGACTTTTTGAATTAAATCCCGGTAAACCAAAGGATGCAACCATTGACGTTGGGCGTAATAGTCCCGGCGAATACGGGTAGCTGAAATCGGCACCGCCGCACGGGCTTCGTCCACGCGGCAGTCCTCGGCATTTAGCGCACGGCTTACATGCTCGCCGTAAAATTCACTGCAGAAAAAGTGACTGATGGTGCGCCCCTGCAGTCGAGACAGGATATAGTTTTCCTGCATGGTTTTGATGGACTCGCTGTTACCGTATTGCTGGGGTCCATCCGGCGCCTCCATGACTTCAATCGAGGGGTAAAGCCGCCGAATCCAATTCGCCCGTGTGGACAAGGGCACCGCAATAAGATCGCTGGCATATATTAATACAATGAGATGATCAACACACGCCAGTGCGTAATCAAGCAGAAACTGGTGACCTTTATGCAGCGGTGCAAACTTGCCGACAACCAGACCCGTACGCACCTACACCTCCTGAGGCACTGGTGCGTTTTGTCGACGATACTCGGCCAGCCACAAGCCAAGACCACTGCAGGCCATCACGAAAAACAGGCTGTACAACACGGCTGTGGGAATCAAGGCCTTTTGCCAATAGATGCCGATGGCGACTATATCCACGGCAATCCAGAACAACCAGTTGGCCAACATACGCCGTGATAACAACCATTGCGCCGCCAGACTCGCCACCGTCGTAAACGCATCGCCATAGGCAAAATCAGCATTCGTATACGTGTTCATGACTCCGCCTAAAATCGCACTGCCCAGCAAAACCGCCACCAGCCAGCCCAACACGGTTCGGTAGTGGAGACCAACAATTTGGATACCTGCATGGGACTGTTTATCCTGCGCCCAATACCACCATCCGTATATCTGCATAAACACATAGATGATATGCAGTACCATGTCGGAATACAGTTTTGCCTGGTAAAAAACATAAATATAGAGAATAACTTGCAGCAGACCCACCGGCCAGCACGCCATATGGCGTTTAATGATAAGATACACACATAACAAACCGGCTGTGCTGGCGACTATTTCCACGCCGCTTGCGCCGAACATATGTTGCAGGAATTCCATGCTGTGAAAATACCACTTATGGTGGTAAAGTGCGAGTTTTGAGCATCGCGGCGTTTGCTTCGCCCGCCGGCGACAGGATTGCGGTGATCCATGAATATACCGCACCGAACCAGGCCAGCGGATTCGATCACGCAACCGAATAAATTGGTGATATAGGTTGTGTACTGCAACGCTTCGACCGGCGCGCCCATGGCCCTGATATTCATCTATCTGGTTGTCCGCCGATCACTCCCTTCAGGCGCCGGCGCGACCGCCGACTATGTCGCGATGGGTCTGGCAGCTGTGCTTGGGGCGGTCTTTATCTGGAATTTTGATCTCAGATTATCATCTGACCGGGCAAACATCAGACCAATGGACGCGCAAAAAAACGCTATGGTTTTATTGTTCTATAAATGCCCGTTCAATATCCCAACAGTATCTTGTTGACCTGACCCTGCATATTACCGCAGGTCGAGCATGATCCCGGCGTACCCCAATTCAGACCATTATCGGATGCCGTCGTACTGGATCCAATTGTGGTGTCCTGTGCGCCGACTGCCTCTTTTTCAAAGGTCTCGTAACCTGTGTAATAGGAAATAACCACATCGATTATACCGTCTCCACTGACGTCTTTGGTTTCATAGGCCCAAGTCGATACATGATTAACAAAACCATCTTTGCTGGTATCTTCTTCTCTGCGGACCATGTTTCCATCTGCATCGTAAACATAGTGAAAACCGGCAAATAAATCGGCAACATCCGTCAGGCGATTACCTGAATAACTGTAGCTTGTTTCATTTCCAACACTTCCATCATCGGATGTTAATGTTTTATGCACCAGATTGCCCCCCGAGTAAGTCAGGGTTGTGGTATCGCCAAACCGGGTTACACCCCCGCCGGCCTTTTCGAATTCATGCACAATCGTCGTGACGTTATTTGAATAGATGTAGGCGTCCTGCCCACCATCACCCACTTTACCGCCGGCATTGTATAACATCTTTTTGATCTTATCGAGGCTTCCGTCGTCATTATAAACGTAGTCCTTGACAGTATAGTCATCGACAGAATCCACCTCATAAGCTTGTTCGCTTTTGACTTTTTTACCTTGGCTATCGTATTCAAAATATTCGTAGTAGTTTAAGGTGTTGTCACCGTGGCGTTGTTCTTCGCCAATCTTGCGGCCTTGCTCATCGAACGCCACAATCCAAACGGCATAAGGGCCGACATTGTATTTGTCATAGTCGGACGGTGTAATGGCCGCGAAACGCGCCTTCGCTTGGGCGAGGCTAAAAGCGTTCGAACTGTTTGCCTGAGGACTGGCAGGCTTGCTTGAGCCACCATCATCGCTACAGGCGAGTAAAAAAAATGCAACAACATGAGCGCCCAGCAATGGAATCATGCGATGAAATAGTTTCATGGGTAACTTCCTAATATTTTTACATATTTACAGTTTGATTTGTGCATAGCAAGTATACCAAGGTCATACTTACAGAAAAGTTACATCCCCAAAAGCGGCAACCTGCCAATCACCGGTAATACCATGATTCAACTGGCATGTTACGATTTCAGAGAAAAAAGGGGCTTGTGTTTCAATATCCGCATTCTAAACTTAATACATAGTACCTGACCAGGATTCATCGCTTGACGACCCGGCGCATTTCGGATACCGCACGTCCTTGTGCGTCTACATAGCCGGCATATTCAATCGTTTATCCGCCGTAGCCGGATTTACTTGCCCGTACGTGGTCTGCGAATTTTCCCAACCCGACAAATGGTTCATCACTTGGTATACGACTTAGATGACATATAAGCCGCTATCGTCGAGAAGAAATTCACGTCGGCAGGCAGCCATGACAAGCCGTCTAACAGCCTTTATTGTTGTCCTTTCAATGCAGTTCCGGACTTTCCGAGCTATAGCCCAACATCTCCAATGCTTTGTCCAATGCGGTATTCGCGCCGATTTCGAAATCTTGCATGGAAAACACGGTAACCGCCAACTGCGGTGGTATGCCGGCTACTTCGTAATTTATCCCATTGGGGTCGCGGTAAAGTTGATTGGACAGAGTCACACGCCACCCGTTTGGCAAGATTTTTTCTAGCATCTCGGAAAGTGTACCCTGGGTGGCTTCACCGATTACCTGAACTTGCGCAAGATTGCGCATGGCCAGTACAAATACTTCCGCGGCACTTGCCGTATCCGGGCCCGCAATTAACACTACCGGTTTACGATACACGAACTCGGCGGGCTCAAAGTACAAATATTGCGTCGGCGTTTCGCCCGCATAACTTCGCGCGGTTCGTTGCATCGCGAGCCGTTGTTGGTCGGCAAAAAAATTTGCGATGGCCATGGCCACACCATCATCACCGCCGCCGTTAAAGCGAACATCAATAATCATTGCCGATGTATCTTTGAGATCGTTGAAAACACGTTCCATCACAGACTTCACCGCTTCTACATCAGCCTGCGCGGTAGCGTCTTTGCGATTGGAATAGCCTTCCATGCTCAGCACTTGAAGGTAGCCAATGTCTTTTCGCATCGTTCCCCAAAGCATTTTCCCCGGCCATTCGAGGCCTTCAACCTGTACGCTGTTGTCATCCAGGTATCGGTTCAGCAATATGTCCATGTACCGTAAGAACATTGTGTTAACATAGACTCCGAAATCATTGGATTCAGTCTGTGACTCAAATGCCTGCAGCAGGGTTTTAATGAATCCGCGCGGCACACCGGGTGAAAATTCGGCATCACTGCTATACAAATTTACATGGTAATCGTCAATGCCGGACAACAGTTCCGTCAATAACCGCCATAACGCCGGATTATCCATGTTATCGTCGACGCGTGACCGGAACGCGTCATATCGGCTCAGCCAGTCAATATCGCGTTCGGCAAAGAAGGCGTAATAGTCGTTAACGTTATGCCATAGAAAATCGAACACCGACACCGGCGTTGAAGAAGACATCGACGCACACGTTTCCGGCAGGCTTTCCCGACGGTCAAACACAACAGGGAAAGCCGGTGCACGCGGGCTCGTGGCCTGGAAAGTCGATTCGCTCAAGACTTCTACGTCCATGATCTGGCCCGCCAATTCGGTTAAATTCCATTCGGCGGCGACCACGCAACCGCCCCTGGCGTAGTTATACCAAACGGCGTGATCTGCTTCGATTTTGAACACATCGCCATAACCGCGACGTTCCCAAATACCAAGCACGGATTCAAATTCGGTTTCCCGTTCGGTTTTTTCGCCGGGTTCCTGGCAACCCGCATTGGCGGAGAAAGAAGTTACAACGGTGAAAAACAGCAATAGACTCAGCAATTTCATTGAAAACACCTCAAATGGACAGGAGGTGTATGGTGGGATCAGTTTAATCGCCGAATCGTCCGTTCCTATAAATTAGGACAATGTCAATACAGGTTTTCAAGGGCATTCGAGTAACATTTCGGCGTTGCGAGATTTATTCGGGCGTTGCTGCGCCGACCACGCTAATTCGCGGTAGGTTGGAAAAATTTCATGTATCCGGCCACCTGAGGTACAGGACGAGTTCGTTGGGCGGGGCTCCGTTAGGGCGAGCCGCCCGCGTAAAAGTACTATCAAACAGAAACAATCGCGTCAGCATATAATGCTCGTTGTCATTTTAAAATCGCTTTGTGTCGCCGCCTACCGCAGGGCAATACAACACACTCGCCCAGTCCACGCCGTTGCGCCCGGCCGTTCAGCTCGCAGCATCCGACTGCTCGTACAGTGTCTCCTATAAAACGCCCATTTAGACGCGATAGACGTCTATGGGAAGCCACGGAAGGCTCGATTGCCGCGTTGCAGACCTTGGCAAGGTAGACGACACATGCCCGTCGGTCTGCGCCTTGCACCCGCCCCTTCCGTGGCTTTCTCAATACACGTATTAAATGCACGTTTTATAGGAAACACGACACTAGCGTAGTGTCCTTAACTAATTCTATATTAATAGTTTTTTTTGCTATAATTCAGTTGTCCTGGAGAAGCGGAATTATTACGTTATGCGAATAGCGACAAAAATCCTATTATCAGATACAGATAAGCAGATACTGGAGAAGAATACAAAAAACAGAGCGGTTTCCATCCGATTGTCCGAGCGTTCCAAAATTGTCCTGCTGGCGGCTGAGGGACTGGAGAACAAGGACATCGCGCAAAGGCTTAATATCTCGTCCAACAAAGTAGGACTATGGAGAAACCGATTTGCCGAAGAGGGCATGGGGTCGATCGGCAAAGACAGACCCCGCGGAGCAAATCATGGAGGTCAAGACACCATAAAACAGGCCAGACTTCGCACGAAGATCATTGAAAAGACGACGCGTGAAAAACCCGATAATGCCACGCATTGGTCCACGCGAACCATGGCTGCAGCACTGAATACGACACACAGTTTTGTCAATCGTGTCTGGCAGTCGGTTGGATTGAAACCTCATTTGGAGAAGACATTTAAGGTCAGCAATGATCCACATTTTGAACAGAAGCTGTGTGACGTCGTGGGTTTGTATGTAAACCCACCCGAAAATGCTGTTGTTTTTTGCGTTGATGAAAAGACATCGATCCAAGCGTTAGAGCGTAGTCAACCGGGTCTGCCAATAAAGAAAGGGCGCTGTGGGACGGTAACGCATGATTATAAAAGAAACGGGACCCGTACACTTTTTGCAGCGCTCGATGTTGCCACGGGTAGCGTGACCGGTGAATGTTACCCGAAGCATACGCATAAAGAGTTTCTCAAATTCCTGAAGAAGGTTGAATCTCAAACTGACAGGAATAAAGATCTGCATATTATTGTTGATAATTATTCCACGCATAAACATGAAAAAGTGCAGAACTGGTTGAAACGCAATAAACGCGTATCGCTGCATTTCATACCGACCCGTTCATCATGGCTGAACCTGGTCGAACGATTTTTTGGTGTGCTAACAGACAATCAACTTAGACAAGGTGTTTTAATTTCGGTAGATGAACTGGAACAAACGATTACTGAGTACATCGATAACAATAATAAAAACCCGAAACCCTTTGTCTGGACGAAGTCCGCCGAAGTGTTACACGACAATTAACCTGGCCGGTCGTATTGCCTCATACCAAAATCGAACCATAAACAAAGAACCAAGAAATAAGCCATAATCTGGCTTGAATGGGAGGGTCTATTTTCAATGCAAATGCTGGGTCACTTTTCGGTGCAATTTAACCTACCCGTATGCGGCGGTATTTTTCAACACAGTTTGCGTGTTATCCGGGAACGGGCACTATCCAGGAATTGCTTAGGAATGAAGCACCATACAATAGCTTGCCCGCACTCTCTAGTCGCTTGTTCGGGGAAAATTGATACCGACACACCCAAACCTGACTGCATGAATCTTGGTCGCGAGGGCTATGCCGAGCTTGTGTGGCAGCGCATAAGGATATCAAGAGCAGGGAGAACGTGCTCAAGCTCCCCAATGGCCGCGGCAGATTATTTGTGAAATAGTTGGCCTGGCCAAGCAGGCGTCGCAGTTTAATTCCGCCGCCAACGACACGGATTGGCGACTTTAACGCCTTGAAATATCAACCATTCCCTCAAAACTTGTGGTTCACGCCAGCGGATTGGTAAACTGCCATGTTTTGGAAGAAGCAACACGCGGCATGCAATGAGACAGTTGTTTAATTGGTTATTTCGCAAACACCCCAGCCAAGCGGTATTACCCAATCCACAGGACGACCTACCGAACCGTTTTCCGGTCTGGGAAGCGATGTCCGAGCTTTGGCTGGAGCGCAATATCGATAAAACCGTTGTGGCGCGTATCCTTAGTGAATCCCCATACACCGTGGACGCGCTCAATGAAATATGCCTTTATGAAGTGGCGCCCCATATCCAGCAACATCAGGATACGCAAAGTTCGGGGTGGATCTTCGACGTGGACTGGCTGAGTAACCGGGTGGTCACCACCATACGCCAGCCTGACTGGCGGCGGTGGGTTTGGCGACGGCGTAAAAGCTTGATGGCGACGGTGGAGAAAGAGTGGAACGCCATTTTATCGGCGGTTAAATACAACCGCCGCCAATCCAATTGAGCGGCGCCTGATACCGTTCGGCGGACGGCCGTGGCACCCCACCGGCGCTTGTGATAACATGCCCTAAGACGTGGAAAACGCACCTTCCGTAATCGAATCCATAACTTCGGGGCCCGCCGTACTCAGCGTGCCGGCCGCTAAGCATTACTCTAACTGCGAATGAATATGAGTGAACCGCATACTGCATCCGGTAACAGGGTCAATAATTTAAGCTACGCTTGGGCATTGGCGCCCGGCGACATCATTTTTTATTCACACTGCGACGTGTTGACTTCCTTCGGCAGCCTTAAAACACCCCAATACGTGGCCAAGGAAATCCTCGCCAAACAGTGGCAGGTAACAAACCGGGGAAAACTGCTGGCAACCTTGGAGTGGCTAAAATGCGAAGGCGATTCCCAGGAATTTCGCAACCTTTTACCATCCGGTGACGGCAACGGATTTATCAATAAATACGCCAAGGTGATCGGTAATGACGCGCTGATTGCATGGGATTTAGGCCGGTTTTGCGCTCTGGTGCGTTGGGGCGAATATGTTGGCTTTCTATCGTTAAAGGAATCCTGCCGCTTTCTGCTGGAGGCCGCCACCGCGCTGCAAGCCCAATACGAGTCATGGGAAAGCTATTTTGAACACTTTTTAATTGGCAGGCGGTTTCGGAAAAATTCACTGACTACCATCGATGAAGATAAGGCGGAAAAATTCCTGCTGCACAATTCCACCAGCCATTGGCAAAAACTCGACTGGTTTATGAGCCTGACCAAACTGGAAGTACCCGAAAACGCCTCCCAGGCCTCGCCGTATTACGTGGATTTAAGCGGCAGTTTACAGGATGTATTGGAAAAGAAAGATCAATACCTGGCGAGATGGCTGAGTGCGGACACCGGTAATACCCAACTGTTATATACCTATGCCAAATTTAAGTGGCTTGAACGGCGCGACGCCGCCGGCGCCGCGCAGGTCTTTGAGCAGGCGATCGCCAGTACACACAACCCGGTGGAAATGTATGAGCAGTATGCCTGGTTGTTGGAAAGTGAAATGAACGAACCCATACGCGCTCATGAGATGTACCGCGCCGCGGCCGATCTGGATTCCGCCATGGGCAAAACCGCGCTGGGAAATTTCTACGCTCAAGGTATCGGTGTTGATAAAAACGTCGAACAAGCCTTGCTTTATTACCAGGCCGCCGCCGACCAGGAGTATGCCCATGCACAGTTTATGCTGGGTTTACTGCATCAATCCGGCGACGGAATTGTCCCGAATTTCAAACAAGCCAACGTGTATTTTATGCAGGCCGCCAAGAATAATTTTAGCGACGCCATGCTGTATTTGGGCTACAACTATGAGCATGGGCAAGGATTTCCCAAAAATCTGGATAAAGCCATTACCTGGTACCGTCGCGCCGCGGATCTGCAAAATCCCGTTGCCCAATATAACCTGGGCATCTTTTATCAGTTGGGCAACGGCGTGGAACGCGACGACAACAAAGCGTTTTTCTTTTTTCAGCAAGCCGCCGAGCACGGTTATACCACCGCCATGTACCAAACCGGTTGGTGCTGGCATTTCGGGCGCGGCACCCACACCGACTACGGTCACGCCATGCACTGGTACCAGCGCGCCGCGGAACGCGGCAATCATAAAGCGCTGACCCATATTGGTGTGCTGCATCACGACGGCTTGGGTGTGCCCAAGGACGCGGAAAGAGCCCGGGATTGTTATCTTAAGGCCACCGATGCAAGTGATTTTGCCAAGTTTCAATTGGGACGGCTGTACTATGAGTGCGAAGCCTACGAAGAGGCTTGGCCCTGGGTCGAAAAAGCCGCCCGCGCCGGTGTGGCCGGTGGCCAACGACTGGCAGGCATCTTTCGCTTAAAAGGTCATCCGCCGGTGATCAAAAACGCCAAAAAAGCTTTTAAATGGTTTGAACGGGCGGCCCGTAAAAACGACTCCGTCGCCCAATACGAACTGGCGGAAATGTACGACAACCGCGTTGGTGTCATGCAGCGCAATCAAAGCAAGGCGGAGTACTGGTACGAACGCGCCGCCGTACTCGGTAATGCAGACGCCCAGTTTTCCCTGGGATGGTACTATGAAAATGGCGAAATGGAAAAACCTAACCTGGTCGAAGCCTATGCTTGGTACATGTTGGCTAGCGAGCAAGGCGAGGTTCGCGCACAGAAAAAAGTCGAGGAATTACAGGACTTGCTGACCGATTTTCAACTAAAAAAAGCCATGCATACCGTCAAGGAACTACGCGCCGCCGCTGCCGAAGAACTGGCCGCGAGTTATGGCGATAAGCCGGATAACAAATAAAATAATCGAACCTATCGGCGGCAACAGCCCTGCCTGTCGGATTCAGTTTCGCGGTTTTTCAAACGTTCGCTTAATGGCCGGCTGTCACCACCTGATCAGCGGCGCCACCCGTGCACCGACCCGAAAGAATTCCAATGTTCCGCCCATGCTAATCCCGTCCGGCGCGGCTTGGCGAAAGATGCCGCTAACCACGGGTGTATAGCGAAGCGATACCTTTGCCGTGCGCGCCGGGCTTTTCACCCGGCTTATCGCTCAGTATCGCAAGACGGGGCGACTCCGGCGGCACCAGCGCACTCACTCTGGCTTTAAACAAAAACACACGACGCAGGATATACGGTGATTGGCGGCGATGGATGAGCGTCATGACAAGCCCTGTGGGCCTGCCGTCAAAAAACTCTGTGAGCACGCCTACGAGGTCTATGGCGAAACTGAGTACGCTGCGCTAGCCGCGAGTGATGGCGATAAGCAGGATAACAAATAATACAACTGCACCGATTGGCAACAACAACCCCTGCCAATCGGCTTTTGCTTCGCGGCTTCTCTCAAAAGTCCGTTTGATACCAGGAGCCATCCACCACACCAGCAAGACGACCAATGCGCCCACCAGTATCATTTCCAATGTACCACCCTGTTCCATTATAGTCCTTCTGTTACTGCGTTTCTTATTGACAGTGTAGCACTGTCCGGCCTCGCTTGGGGAAAACCGGTGATACGCCATGCAAGGTCTTACTGCCTCCATTTTGATCACCGTCAAAAAAAGTAACATCACGTTACCCAACCAAGTGTTAGTCATTCAGGACCCGCCAAACGGTTGGCCGGGGTCCGCCGACAATCAATTGAAATAAGGAAAGGCAATGGGTGTAATAAAAATCCAACGGGCATGGTTCATTTTATTTTTTCTCGTACAACAGCCTTTACTGTCAGCACAGGACGACTGGGTGGAAAGCGTGGCCAATAGCGTCATCTACGATACGGGTTTGGCATGGAACAAAGCGGGCGGCGACTGGACGGATGCAAACGGCATAGCTTACGGTACCGACGCCCCCTATGCCGTGGTCACCATTGAACGAAGCGGGGATGAGCAATTAGTCGAAGCCGATGTCACGGGCCTGGTCAATGAATGGATTTCAGGAACCCATGCCAATAAAGGCATGCTGCTGCGTTACCTGGACGGTACTGTATGCCGTTGCGCGCGGTTTTTCAGCCGCGAACAAAGCAGCACCAAATCCGCCAAACTTATTGTTACCCGCAATGACAACACCATCATGGAGTATCCGGTTGCGGCTGATACCGAAATAAATACAAATCCACAAGCCACCCAAGCCCTCGGCGGCCGGATGTATTATCGAATCGAACACCGGGTCAACGCATTGATCCGCTTTACTTTAGAAGAAAGCCAAACCGTGAAGCAGGCTCTTTTGGTTTTGACCACCTACCCCACGACATACAAAGACCAACTGATATTTGGCGTCTTTAGAAGCTCGCAAGGCGAACCGCTGTCCAACCCGGGTACGTCGCGCCCCAATCCACCGGGACAATTCTCACTAAAAGTGGTCGCTAGGTCCGCGCCGGGCGGCACCGATCCAGGCGGCACCGATCCGGGTGGCACCGATCCGGGTGGCACCGATCCAGGCGGCACCGATCCAGGTGGCACCGATCCGGGTGGCACCGATCCGGGTGGCACCGATCCGGGCGGCACCGATCCGGGCGGCACCGATCCGGGCGGCACCGATCCGGGCGGCACCAACCCGGGCGGCACCAACCCGGGTGGTTCTGCCGCAGGCACATTTACCGTAAGCTGGGAAGCACCGACGACATACGACAATGGCGATCCACTGGACCCGTCACAGGACATTACGCATTACCGTGTTTATTACGGTACGCAATCGCGCAGTTACGATGTGGGTCCGATTGAAGTATCGCCTTCGACCACCAGCTTGGTCGTTGACAGCCTACCCACCCATACCTATTTTGTCGTAGTCACCAGTGTCGATAGAAGCGGCATCGAAAGTGACTTTTCCCAAGAAGCGCGCGTGGATGTCGTCGCGCCATGAATACATCCAATCATACACAACCGGCCTATCGCTACAACAAACGTATTCAGGTGACCGCCAAAACAAGTTTCCTGGCATGGCTGCTGTCGGCGGTCATGTATTCACCGATCGCCCTTGGCGCTTACACGGGAACATGTAAAACTTTTCAGGATGTCAAAGACCTACCGGCCAATCATTGGTGCGAGGTTTTTGATTCCAAGGCCCGAAAAGTGGAAAAACCTGCCAGCGAATGGGATGATTTCGCGGCGGGATCGTCGGCGAAATATGACAGCTACCAAGGCAGTACCGGATTTAAAGCCATTATGGATAATTGGAGCAGTGCCGCCTTTGACACCAAGCGGGACCGGCTGATTGTTTTCGGCGGCGGTCATAACGGGTACGGCGGAAACGAGATCCTTGCCTTTAGCCTGCGCACATTACAATGGAGCCGTTTAACCGATCCGACCCCCATCAATATCGCCGTGGAAACGCAATATTCGTATGTAATCGATAGCCTGGAAGTGCCTATCGCCAGGCATACCTATGGCGGGCTCGAATATATGGCCGGTTACGATAAATTATTTGTCTTCGACGGTATCAAGTTTTATCCGGTCGGTTCGTCAGTCCCAGGCGCATGGACCTTTGATCTGGCGGCGGCGCAAAACAACCCACCCGCCGGTAATGCTCAATTTTGGACCATGCGAACCAACAGCGTGATTGGGGGTATGGAACATGGCGAACCACTTTTTGGCGTGGAAAGTTTCGCGGTTTACGACCCCATCAGCAAGCTCATTCTATTCCAAAAGCACAGCGGTCCGGCCGGGCTGTTTACCTATGACGATACAGCACCCCAGTGGCGGCAGGAAAACAGTGAAGCCGCGCATATCGACGGTTTTGGCACCGTCGACACCAAGCGGCATATCTATGTATTGTTTTCACCGGTTGCCCACAATAGTAGCGGCACGGAAGTACGTATCGGTAAAGCCCGTATTACCCAATTGGACCGCAATAGCGGTGGCGTACTGGACTATAAAATAGTCTCCACAACAGGCGGTCAGAATATCGAAGCGGGCAATGATCCAGGCGTCGCCTATGATTCGCAAGTGGATAGAATCGTGGCCTATCGCGGGGGCACTGTCGTCTACCTTTTCAATACCGAAACGTATGCATGGCAGACCCAATCCGCGGCGATCAGTAATAATGCAACACCCAACACGCCCACGGCGCAAGGCGGTATATACGGCCGGTTTCGTTACTCACCGCAGTTGGGCGTTTATGTGTTTGTCAATTCGGTGGACCAAAATGTATTTCTCTATCGCCTTGGCCAGCCGGCCGTGCTGCCTTCACCGCCGCAAAATGTTACCGCGCACTAACGGCTGGTGCGGTGATGCACGGGAGAGGCGCAACACAGGTACCATGGCCAGCGGACAACCAGGACGGAAACAGGATACCCAAATGAAAAAATATAGCATAATTGGCTTCATCGGCCTTTGGCTGGGCTTGGCATCGTATGCCGGTGCAAGTGATTTTGACATCCGTTGCGCCGACGCCGACGTGGTCCGTTGCTGGGGGTTTGACGTACAGGCCGACTATGCATCCGGCTTTGCGCCCAGCGCAGGCAGCGCGGAATCGCGCTGCGAAAACGGGGTATGCCGAAAAATCGACACTACCGTTAAAGCCGGCGGCGCGGGCTCCTTGCGCTTTGAAATACCCTCCCAGTCCCCCGCCAACAGCTCGGGTAACTGGCGTTCAAACTTCAGCGACGATTTTTCCGCGCAATTCGGCGAAAACTCCGTGTTTTTTGTGCAATGGCGGCAACGATTCAGCGAGTTTATGGTAAATCACAAATTCAAAAACCGAAAGATGAACGCTCAGGGAAAATGGGTTAATACCATCGGCGGCTGGAAAACCATTATCATCGGCGCCGGCGATACGGGTATTGAAGCCAATCAAAAATTTTCCTCTTGCACCAGCTATGAAATTGTACTCAACAATTATGGTTATCGCGGCTTTCCATTTGCCTATTGGGGCTGCGGTACCGGCCGTTCCTTTCAAGAACCTTATGGACCTTACGACTTCAAACAACAAAACAAAGTGTATCAATTTCATAGTTTCCGGTCAGCGAATCAATATGACTATTGTTTGTATTCCACCCTCAAAAAAGAACAAAACGCGGGAGGTTGGACCGCCGGTAAGGGTAAACCGATGCCCGGCTGCGTGCCGTTTTACCCCAACGAATGGCTGACTTTTCAAGTCGGTGTCCACGTGGGAAATTGGGGTGACCAAAACAGTCATGTGGATATATGGATGGCGCGTGACGGTGAATCGTCGGTGTACCTGCATGCATACGACATTACCATTTTAAGTTCAACCAATGGCAGTGGGCAGGTGGGTCGATACGGAAAAATCTATTTACTACCGTACAACACCTACAAAGATGAATCGGAAATTCACCCGTCCGCCTTTACCTGGTACGATGAGTTGATTGTTTCCCGTTCGAAAATTCCCGACCCCAGTGTGCCGGCAAACCCCAGGCCGAGCCCACTCCTCAATGTTATCGCCCGTTGAGCGCCAGCCCGGATATTTCATAAACCTCAGCGCAAGGGTTTCCAGGGTGTTGACGATGCAGGGTGCGAGTTACGGAAAGTGACCAGGCAAGAGTGGCACAAGGATGTGCTGTTTGCGGAGTGAAAAAACCTGACCGCATGGTGCCCGAAGGAAGTACGCGCCGACAGTCAACCGCCACCCAGGCCGCGGCCGAGCATGGGTGACACAGCCGGTCCAGTCATCATGCTTTCGTTTGGCAATGGCCCGTGGGCCGGGTGAATTCGGGCACCGTCACCGGCATCCGCCGGCACATGGGCTCAACTTCCCAACGATCATCGATCCATTCGACACCATCCACCTGTGCGGGTGTGGACTTTAACTGACAGGACGACTATCCTTCGTCTACCCGGAAACTGCTGCACACGCGGATTATGATTAAAACACCAGTTTACTAAGACTGCTTTTATCATCACCCACGGTTTTCTGCTTATCCTAGCGGCACGGCCTATGCTATTCAGCCGATTGGATATCCATATCCGGGTGATGTTAAACATGTCGAAATGAAGGAAAAACGATGGAAACCCACGCCGTAACCGCGCCTCTGGTCTGGAATACACCGATGGCCGTATCCGCGATCATTCTGATCGCCACGTTTATCGGTATCTTTACAGAAGGTGTGCATGGATTTCACCGCACCAAGTTTGCCATGGGCGGCGCCTTGCTCATGGTGGTTACCGGCCAAATATTTGGATTTTACAATCCCAAGCTGGCGATGGAAGCCATCGATTGGAATGTCGTGTTTCTGCTTGGCGGCATGATGACCATCGTCGCCATTATGATACCCACCGGCGGTTTTCAAAACCTGGCATACCGAATTGCCCAATACAGCAAAGGCCGGTTGTTTCTGTTGATGGTATTACTGGGCACGGCTGTCACGGCGATCTCATTATTATTGGATAATGTTACCACCGTGGTCATTTTCGGACCGTTAATTGTTTTGATTTGCCAGGCGCTTAAAGTCAGCCCCGTTCCCTTTCTATTAGGTGCCGCGTTGCTGTCGGACACCGGTGGAGTTGCCACACTGGTGGGTGATCCGCCCAACTTGATGATTGGGTCGGCGGCAAACATCGATTTCAATACCTTCTTAATTCATATGGCCGGCATCGTACTGGTTGCCTGGCTGGCCATCCTTATCGGCCAGAAATGGCTGTTCCGAAAAGAATTGGCGGTCGTCCCGGAAAAACAGGATTTTTCGGGAAAAGGTGAAATTAAAGACAAACAATCCTGGTACGCCGCGGTCACCGTTTTAGGTGTCATGGTCATCCTGTTTGTTTTTCATCATGCCTTGGGATGGGAACCCTGGTTCGTCGCGGCCATCGGCCTGACCCTGCTGGTGTTTATCGCACGGCGTGTGGAGTTGGATGAATCCTTCGAAGATGTCGAGATGAGCCTGCTCATGTTTTTTTTGTCGCTGTTTGTCGTGGTCGGCGGTGTCGAACACAGTCATTTCCTTGAATACCTGGGCGCGTCTATTCGACCGTTTGTTGAATCGGACTTATTGCTCGCCGCCATCATCCTGATGTGGGGAGCCGCCATTCTTTCAGCGATGATCGATAATATCCCCTTTACGGCCGCCATGGTCCCCATCATTTTGGGCATGGAACAACAAGGTATCAACGTCACACCCTTATGGTGGTCATTGGCCGTCGGCGTGGGCATGGGCGGTAACGGCACCCACCTGGGATCAACCGCCAATGTGTTTATTGTTACCCTGTCCGAGCGTATTGCCAAGGACAGTGGCGACGAAAGCCTGCGTATTACTCCGGGCCTGTGGTTTCGCAAAGGTACACCGGCCATGCTGCTGACCTTATTGACGTCGACCATAATCATGTGGCTATTTTTTGATTTCTTTAGTGCACCGCTAAAGTAGTAATACCATGGGGTTTGGCGTTTTTGAGCGTATGAACCCAACCCATTGCAGGTCCCGCCTAAAAACGCCCATTTAGGCGCGATAGACTGGAGTTGAGTGCTAACGATTCTATCTTGCCCGACGGGGAGCCACGATTGCCGCGTTGCAGACCTTGGCAAGGTAGACAACGCATGTCCGGTGGCCTGCGCCTCCTGTGAAGCAGGGCTGAGCTCGCGTATAACTATTGAATTCAATACAGCACACTGGCGTCTCGACACGCTGGCAGGGAACTTCCACACCGAACGTCATCTAATTGTGCAGGCCTGTGTAAACGGCACTTTGCCACGCATGCCTTGGTCGCCTTTCAGCCCGTGTGCGGTGTCAAGCAAGCTCGAAATAACCCCCGCCACGAAAATTCATGAAATAGCCGGGCTGGCATGCTCGGCGTTTGAGCCGTAAAATAGTCTTTTGTGTGTTAAACCCATGGAATATCCAAAATCTTTTGACATCATTGTTATCGGTGGCGGCCATGCCGGCAGCGAAGCCGCCATGGCTGCGGCCCGCATGGGGATGTCGACCCTGTTGCTTACCCACAATCTGGATAGCCTGGGTCAAATGAGCTGTAATCCGGCCATCGGCGGGATCGGCAAAGGCCACTTGGTCAAGGAGATCGATGCATTGGGCGGTTTGATGGCCCGGGCCGCGGATTATGCCGGTATTCATTTCCGTATTCTCAACGCCCGCAAGGGGCCGGCGGTTCGCGCCACCCGCGCCCAAGCCGACCGGGTCCTGTATAAACAAGTTGTCAAGCAGGCGCTGGAAAACCAACCCAAGCTGACCCTGTTCCAACAGGGAGTGGACGACCTGATTATTGAGGGTGACACCATCAAGGGTGTGGTGACGCAAATGGGGCTGCGGTTTTTCGCACCTGCCGTGGTGCTGACCGTGGGTACATTTTTGGCCGGCAAAATTCATATCGGCCTGTCCAACCACAGCGGCGGTCGCGCCGGCGATCCTGCCTCAACGACCCTGGCACATCGGCTACGGGAAATGCCGTTTCGCATTGACCGGTTAAAAACCGGCACCCCGCCCCGTATCGACGGCCAAACCATTGACTACAGCCGACTGCAGGCCCAGCCGGGTGATGATCCCATACCGGTGTTTTCCTTTTTAGGCAATCCCACGGACCATCCACGCCAAGTGCATTGCCATATTACCGCCACCAACAGCCAAACCCACGACATCATTCGCGAAGGTTTAGACCGTTCACCCATGTATTCGGGTATTATCCAAGGCGTGGGGCCCCGCTATTGCCCATCCATTGAAGATAAAATCGTGCGTTTCGCCGATAAATCCAGCCACCAGATATTTATCGAGCCCGAGGGACTTGATACCTCTGAAATTTACCCTAACGGTATTTCCACCAGTCTGCCGTTTGATGTGCAGTACCGTTTTGTACGCAGTATTGCCGGATTTGAAAACGCCCATATCACCCGTCCGGGATATGCCATTGAATACGATTTTTTTGATCCGCGCGATCTAAAACTGTCGCTGGAAACCCGCTTTGTCCGAGGATTGTTTTTTGCCGGTCAAATCAACGGCACCACCGGGTATGAAGAAGCCGGCGCGCAAGGACTGATCGCCGGTATGAATGCCGCTCTGCAAGTGCGGGGTCAGCAAGCATGGACACCGAAACGCCATGAAGCGTATATCGGTGTTCTGATCGATGACCTGGTAACCCGGGGAACCCTAGAACCTTACCGGATGTTTACCAGCCGCGCGGAATACCGCCTGCTGCTGCGGGAAGACAATGCCGACCTGCGACTGACCGAAACCGGGCGCCGCCTGGGTTTGGTGGATGACGCGCGCTGGCTGGCCTTTAAACTAAAACGCCAAACCCTGGACCGGGAATGGTCCCGGCTGGAAAAGACCTGGGTGCAGGCAAACAGTTTTGCGCACGATACGGCGGTGGAAGTGTTCGGCAAACCGCTGAGCCGGGAATACCGATTGGTGGATTTACTGCGCCGCCCGGAAGTCTCCTACAAAAAATTAATGAGCCTGCCCCAGGCCGGCCCCGGTATCGATGACCCGGCGGCAGCCGAGCAACTGGATATTCGTGCCAAGTATCACGGTTATATTGAACGCCAGGAGCAGGAAATCGAGCGTCAGCGCCGTCATGACGACACCGCGCTGCCGGACAGCATGGATTACCACCGGGTGTCGGGATTATCCAATGAAGTGCGACAAAAACTGCATGACAGCCGGCCGCAGACCGTCGGCCAGGCGGCCCGTATTCCGGGTATGACACCCGCGGCGATTTCGTTGCTGCTTGTTCACTTGAAACGGCAGACAACAAAAAAAAGCGCGTAAGCGCGGTAACTTTAATGGAGAGAGGTAGATTTATGCGCACATTCATAGTCCTGTTAATATTGCTAGTCAGTTTTACCGCACAAGCAGAGGTAAAAGGATTCATCGTCAAAAAAAGCCCGCATAGTGTTGCGGAAACCTTAAACCGCTTGGAAAACGTGTTAAAGAAAAAGGGCATCACCATTTTCGCCCGCGTGGAACACAGCCAAAGCGCCAAAAAACTGAAGATTGATTTACGGCCCACGACGCTACTGATTTTTGGTAATCCCAAACTGGGCAGCCACTTTTTTACCAGCCATCAAACCGCGGGAATCGACTTACCCATGAAAGCACTGGCCTGGAAAGACGAAAAAGGCCAGGTTTGGTTGGGCTATAATGATCCCCAATATATTGCGGACCGCCACGGTATCACCGATCGTGCCGAGATCGTCAAGAAAATGTCCGGCGCCCTGGACAAATTAACCAACGTTGCCATCAAACCCTGAGTTTGAACGGGATTGCCCGCAATCCCTGACTGCCGGGCTGCAGCATATCGAACATTCGCTGCAGCTCGATCTCAGCGATAACGCTCGCCAGCAATTGTCGGCATTTTTGCATTTATTGGCGAAATGGAACCGGACTTTTAACCTCACCGCGATACGCGAACCAATACTTATGCTCTATCGGCATATTGCCGATAGCCTGGCAGTGCTGCCCTACTGCCTGCCATCGCGGGTACTGGATATCGGTAGCGGTGCCGGCCTGCCCGGACTGCCGCTGGCGATTGCAAGACCGCAGTGGCAATTTGTGTTATTGGACAGTAACGGAAAAAAAACCCGCTTCCTGCGACAGGCGGTTATGGAATTGAAACTGGCCAACGTGGAAGTGGTCAACTCACGCATTGAGCAATACCCGGGAAAAGAAATTTTTGCTACAGTGATAGCCAGAGCGTTCGCGCCACTGCCGAAAATGCTGCCAGTCAGCTTGCCTTTTGCAGCGCCCGCAGGCCGTGTCGTGGCTATGCTCGGCGCACCACAAGAACTCCCTGTCGAGCTTCAGTCGCTGTTACAGGCTCAAATGGCGAAATATGCTATGGTGTGTGTTAATGTACCCGGACTGCAAGCCCAGCGTCATGTGTTGCTGGTCGACCGGAATGGGCGGCAACGTCAATGATAGATAGGCCCAACGGTTACGGGTATGTTCCGTGGCAAGTTAAATTTTAGTTAAGTCGGGGGATTTTGCATGAGCAAAATCATCACCATTGTGAATCAAAAAGGCGGCGTGGGAAAAACCACGACCAGCGTCAATCTGGCCGCATCGTTGGCTGCGACCAAACGGCGAGTATTGCTTATTGACATGGACCCGCAAGGCAACGCCACCATGGGCAGCGGTGTTGAGAAAAAAACCATACAAAACGGTACCTATGAAGTGCTGTTGGGTGAAGCGACAGCAGAACAAGCTCTGATACGCACCCAGGAGTCCGGTTACGATATCATTCCCGCCAATGTGGATTTGGCAGCCGCGGAAATGGGATTGCTGGAAATGGAAAACCGTGAACGGCGCCTGCGCAGCGCATTGGAACCCATCCGAAGCAATTATGACTATATTTTAATCGACTGCCCGCCGGCATTAAATATGTTGACGGTCAACGCGATGGTAGCAGCCCATTCTATTTTAATTCCTATGCAGTGTGAATATTACGCGCTGGAAGGACTGTCCGCGCTGCTCGACACCATCGAACGCATCAAGGCCAACCATAATCCCAGCCTGGAAATTGAAGGTCTGCTGCGTACCATGTATGACCCGCGCAATCGGCTGGCCAACGAAGTATCCCAACAATTGTTGGAGCATTTTCCCGACAAAGTCTACCGAACCATCGTTCCGCGCAATATCCGCCTGGCCGAAGCGCCCAGTTACGGATTGCCCGTATTATGGTATGACCGCACGTCGCGGGGAGCATTAGCCTATCTGGCACTGGCAGGGGAAATCCTGCGCAAAGAATCGTCATCCGGATCGCCGGCATCGCCAACCGGACCGGCGGAAGCAGGAGCCGCATAGTGACAAGGCGAATCACATGGCGGTGAAACGACGGGGACTTGGCAGGGGACTGGATGCTTTATTAGGCAGTGCCAATGGCGCGCCGGTTAACGAACAGGAAGAGGTCGCGCCCGGCACAACCCCACCGGAAGACCAACTGCGCAAAATACCCGTGGACTTGATCAAGCGCGGACGCTACCAACCGCGCCTTGACATGGATCAGGACGCGTTACAGGACCTGGCCAACTCCATACGTTCACAAGGTGTGGTGCAGCCCATCGTGGTGCGCAAAAACAACGCTCAGGAATACGAAATCATTGCCGGCGAGCGCCGTTGGCGAGCCGCCCAACTGGCCGGCCTTGGTGAAATTCCCGCCGTCATACGCGATGTGCCCGATAACGTGGCCATGGCCATCGCCCTCATTGAAAATATCCAGCGTGAAGAACTCAACCCCCTGGAAGAAGCACTGGCATTAA
>Ga0114931_10001267_pt1 | contig 32126 bp, 27 predicted proteins | sample 2SBtaG_FD_89579 | JGI IMG/M metagenome (GOLD analysis project Ga0114931, IMG submission 89579) | Deep subsurface microbial communities from Kolumbo volcano to uncover new lineages of life (NeLLi) - 2SBTROV14_V59a metaG | ecosystem: Environmental > Aquatic > Marine > Volcanic | place: Kolumbo...
GGGCGAGCGTACCAAAGGGACAGGTTGTTGCGGTTGAGGTTACATCTGTTGTGTCGGATCCGACAGCATTTCCAGAAGCAACGGCACTCACCGCGAAGGATAAGGTCGTATTCACAGTCGCAGAAAGGGTTGTTGCATCATTGAATGTGACATTTGTTGATCCGCTGGCTGCTGGCGCCAATCCATTACCTGTATCTGCACTCAAGCTAACAGTCATAGCATATGGCGTCTGTGTCGTTGCCGCGTTTGTTATATTATTTCCTCCGTAGGTCACGGTATATCCAGCGAAAGCCGCAATTGTGCTTGCCGCGAGATTCGTTGTATCAAGACCAAGGGTAATCATGTCGTTCTGGCCATTGGCTGCGGCATAATTTCCAACGGTGATATCGTCTGCTTGTCCGTTGTTATAGATACTGAGGGTACTACCTGGATTTTGAGGATCGTTCACGCTCAGCGTAATCTCATTTACCGTAGCAGTTGCAACAGTAAAAATAGGAGCATTATTCCCATCTACTGGAAAGATCAGATTGATCTTCGCACAAGGCTGAGTCGTACAGCCAGTTAGATTTATAGAAGCTGACGGCGTGACCGTAACCTGCATATTAGAGGTGACGGATGGACGTGAATCACTGAAGGTGACTTCCGTACTATGAAAGGTAGAAGTCTGAGGTGCGGCGGACGATGGTTGCACCTGACTAAATAAGGTGAAGTATCCTGCAAGCATCGATACAATAGCTATCGTGCTCACGGTTCGGATGGTGGCTCTTCCGAAAAGAGGTTTTGAGTATGTAAACATCATAAGACTTATATTTATTAATGCGTGAATTGTAACAAAAATAAGACTTGAGCGGAAACCTCCTTGTGGATAAGCTCTCCCATGGATTTATGTCAGGGTACAAAAAATACTCATCAATATTTTACTCGTGTGCGCGTATACATTTAATACGTCGGCGTAATGATATAGATCATATCCATGCTATAACTTCCAGCCTGTTGTATAGGAGACGTTTCTACGCGATAGAGCATATCCGTTATTTCATTTTCTACTGGCCCATCCGTATAAACAATCTCTTCGCCTGTATCGGTGAGCCCCGCCCAGGTATTTGCCGCCTGAAAGCGCGTCGATCCGCTACTTAATGCATGATCCGTTGTGTGATATCCCATAACGCCACTTTGAGACTGTGTTGGTAAGAACGTCCACGCTACCGGCAAAGCATTTGTATATGGGATACCGGAGATAATATCACCGGCACTATTTTGGAATGGCGCGATATATCTTATTTGAATTTGGTATCCAAGCCCGTCCGCGCTCACGGTGAGACGATGGGCACTCGTTTTCGCCACATTCGGAACCAGTGTCCCAAAATTCATGGTCGTTGCTGTACTCGTCACATCCGTCGTCCATGAGTCTATGGTTGTTCCGGCAGAAAGGCCGGTCACGGAAAATTGGAGAATTTGCGCAAAGGTCTTAAGTGACGGATAACTCTCCCCGGTGTTTATAAGCACGGCCTGTCCATTTGTCATGTCGTAGGCTCGAAAATAATAAATCGTTTCTGGATCCGCTCCATTGCTTTGTATGGTGAATTCATATTCCACCGCGCTATTCGCTGTATGCGTAAATGTCGATGCGGACGTACCACTTTCATTATGCGTTCCCTTCGCCCCGCTATCCGACAGCAAAAAGCTCGTGATCGCATCGCCATCCGTGTCGACTCCATCGGCAAAACACCAAACAGAATTACTTGTACACGTCCCGATTTCATCCACGAATGTCGCATTTGAAAAATCCGTTGAGGTTGAAAATTGTAGAGAGAATTTTTGATTCACTCCCCCTGTTCCCATTGTCTCTTTCACGGTAAGCCTCAATTTAACAGGGTTTAAACTTCTCACTCCAATCGGTTGTATGTCTTCACCTGAAAGAGAGCTCGTTGGTGTTTCATGAGACTCATCCCCATACCATCGCCACTTTTGTGATTTTGGTACAAACGCTTTTGTCATGAGCTGAGGATAATCTGTATAGGTGTTAAAAGGATTGCTCTTATTATTGTGCACCATGCGAAAACAGTAATTTGTCCCTGCTTTTGCCCCATTGTCCTGAATCACCCAGTCCCATTCCGCGACTTCCCCAACGGCAATGCCGGAAGGGGGCACTACCGCAGTATTCTCTTCTTCATAGGTCGCATTGACATTAGTATTCGCCAGAAACCGAGACGACAATATCTCTCCATCAGCTGGGGTTGGATTGTTGTATCCACGCCAAATCCCGGTGCCGCCCACCCCTGACACGTCATACCAATCGTACGAGGCGATCGTCGAGCATACAGCTCCTTCTCCATATTGTAATTTGTATTGAATACCATCCGCTACTGGATTTACTGAGACCGCGACACCCATACGAATACGCAAAACCGTTCCCCCTTCTGGTGGAGCGTCTTGACTGGTAATTGATTGATTTTCAGCGAGATAGGGCCCACCGGCCGGCCATGGCTCAGCTGGTGTTTGTGAGTCGATATTCGCGCCGAATCGATAATATTTTTGATCAAGCGTAGCTGCATGCACTTTGTGCGGTGATATCACTATGAAGCTCCCTATGACAAAACAGGCGCCCAAAAAGCTAAGGGTGAGATGAAGTGGAACGACCGTGGTGAGAAATCGCTTCATATACTTGATGTGGTTGAACTTGTTGTGGAGCTCGAATGAGAAGTGGCAGGTGGCGTGGAACTCGTCGCCGATGGCGCAACGGGCGCTTCTTCCATCATAGGCGCTGTTTCGGACGTAGAGGTTGGGACCACAGTATCCGTTGGAGCAGAGAGATCTGACGTACTTGTTGTCACTGGTTCCGGCACGATCACCGGCACTTCAACGGGTACTGGTTCCGTCGGTGTGGTGTCCGTTGCAGAGACAGGGCTTAGATCGGTTGAATACGTGGCTTCTGGAGCTGGGGCAGATGACACCGGCGGTTCTTCAGGCATTTTATCCTCCCCTGAAGCTTCACTTGGGATAGGCTCGGTTGATGAACTCGAGACGCCCGATGTGGTAGAGGTTGCGTCTATCGTCCCTGCTTCCGTTGATGTCGTACTCCCATCTTCTGGAATAATGGCCCCATCTGCCCCTTTTGGTTTTCTTGCACGCTCAGGATCGATGACGCGCCGAATAAAGTCATCAGACAAATAATTATACGCATCGGAAACATATCCGTCCTCTTCATAGGCAAACCAGTGTAAATATCCTTTGGAATCAAAGTATGGGTCAATCTGATTGACCGCATCATAAAACACGCCAGCCTCTTCCTCTACCCCTTGATGAAAGACGCGAATTTGAGAATCTCCATCTGTCCCTTTCGCTTGCCAAACAATGAGTTTGCCTAAAATATCCGGCGAAATATCCGGAGTGTCATTATTTGTTAATCTTTTTCTCTGCGGGGCGTTCATATCTCGCTTGATGATTTCCCAATTATTGTTCAACCACTCCTGCCAAACAACCACCCCCTCGGAAATACGTGGATGCATAGCCATTCTCGTGTCAGACAATTGTTTGTATTCAGTATCCGGTTCTTGTGCATCCCAATAAAAAATGCGCCATATTCCTTGTCGTTTTAGTTGCCAGACAACATAGCGTCCATCGGTATGAATATCGACATGGTCACCAAGCTCCTCCGTGAGGCTATATACCTTCTGCGCTTCATTGTCGTATGCACGCACTTGCCAACCGTTATCGGTTTTTTGTTGCCATACGGCAAGATGTCCCATCGAAGAGGGGTAGCGGTCTTCTAAATAATTATTTGTTGATGTTGTATAGAGATCCGTTTCAAAAAAAACTTCCCAGCTATTTGGCGTCAGCGACTCATACACCGTCACAAATCTTCTTGGTAACGTATTTCCTTCAAAAATAGGGCGAAGTAAGGTGAAGCCCGTAATGCCAAGAAAAGCGAGCGTTGCAAAGCCCGCGATCTTTCTTCGTAATAAAAACGCTTCAAAGGTCATCTTCCCTATATCCGATGAATGAATATAGGCTTGATACCCCTCCTCTCGTTGCCTCAAGAAAAAAGGCAGGCAGGCAAACATAAATAAGAGTTTGCAAAATGCCCCCTGACAATAATACATGCCACGATGAGGGAAGTGCTCCGCCTTTAAACGACACGTTTGATAGTGTACTGTTGCTTGCTCGAGTTTTGTGAGAATGCGCTTATACATGGCCCTAATTGGAACGGCTCAGGCTAAAGTATAGCATTGACACTAGCCCTCGTATATTTTTTCTTTCGTTCGCTGTGGAATACGATACAAAAAAGCAATACCTCTTCTTTCAGATTCGGCGAATCCGGGAAGTTCAAAGGCAAATGAGACGATTTGCGCGCCCGCTTTCCCCTCTCGTAACAGTTTTTGCGAGAGTCGAAACATCATCCCCGTAATGCCAAATACGAAAATAATATCTGCCCGAGAAATATCTGCCTCAAATAAATTTTTTCTATATATCGTCGCGTCGTTTTTCCACGCCCTGAGACGCCATTGTGAAATCCATGTAAGTAATGGATTAATCTCGTAACCGATGACGCGCGTGTCCCGTTTCGCCGCTTCCAGGAGAATTTTTCCATCTCCTGAACCAAGATCCATCACCGTCATTCCCGGCCGTATATCAAGTTCTATGAAGAGCGATTTTAAATATTTCGTATGAATAGGCAGGTAAGGGGCGCCGACACCAACGCCCAAAAAGTACCGAAAGATGAGCGTTATACCAATGATCAGCGCCCCAATAAGAAAAAGGCCTTGCAGAATAGGCGTTATCAGCATACTGGACGAATAGCGCTTATTTTTTTACTCTGCTCGACATGCATATAGATGCGTTTGATTATACCTTACCGAAGGCGCTGATTGCTGAGCACTCCATGAGCCCACGTGAAGCAGCAAAGCTTTTAGTTTTACACCGAGCCACGAAAGAGCTGGAACATAAGCATGTCAGGGATGTCGCTGACTATATTCAACCGGGAGATTTAATCATCCTTAATAATACAAAAGTCTTTAAAGCGCGCCTGACTATTAAACATGCGGATCGAGCATTTGAGATTTTCTTCTTACGTCCTGATGCACAAGCTCCCAGTATTTGGCAGGTGTTATTGCGTCCAGCGAAGCTCGTACATATAAACGATGCGCTCATGCTCCCCGATGGGAGTACGGTAAGTCTCATCACAAAAAATACAGATGGCGTCAGTTTAATTGAAACGCATTGCGCCCCGGAAGAGATATTCGCGATGCTTCAAGAATATGGGGAAGTGCCAACCCCGCCCTATGTCACATCAACCGAAAAAAACCGCGCAGACTACCAAACGGTCTACGCGGAAAAAGTGGGGTCGGTCGCGGCACCCACGGCCGGATTCCATTTAACCCGACCGCTCATGAACGCCTGCCAAGATCATGGAGCAGTCTTCGCTGACGTCACGCTCCATGTGGGTCTCGGTACCTTTCGTCCCATGAGAACAGAATATCTCCACGACCATGTCATGCATGAAGAATGGATACATCTTCCCAAAGAAACCATTCGACGTATCAAAGAAACAAAAGCAAGGGGTGGACGCGTCATCGCCATTGGAACAACGGCGGCGCGAGCGCTTGAGTCACTTACGATTGACCGCGTGCTTGAAGATGTGCCCGATGAAGATATGGAGGGTTTTACCAAGCTCTTCATCACGCCCGGATTTCCTTTCAAGATTCTTGATGGACTCCTGACGAATTTCCACTTACCAAAATCAACCCTCCTTGTGCTTGTAAGCGCTTTTGCCGGGCAAGATATGGTTCTGGATGCTTATGCAAAAGCTATCGAAAACGAATACCGCTTCTATTCCTTTGGAGACGCAATGCTGATTATCTAAACCTTCTGCTGACCACGCACTTCTCGATAGTAAGAAAAAATGAGTTCCGTATGCTGTTGCCAGGTGCGACCATGTTTAATTTTTTCTCGTGCATTTGCCCCCATCTTTCTTCTTGCTTCAAGAGAAAGGGCTTGGAAGCGTCTGAGGTTGCGTTGCCAATCTTTCACATCATTTGGAATCACAAGGAATCCATTTTCTCCATCAGTCACTAGTTCTGGATTTCCGCCAATTCTCGTTACGATAGCAGGAATGCCACTCGCCATTGCTTCAAGCACGGAAGTGCTCGCGTTTTCATAGCTAATTGTTGGAAGAACTATGGCATCAGCGCGTCGGCGTATTTCTTTTAATGCCTCTGGAGGAACAAAGCCTAAAAATTCTATATGCGCGGCGCCGGAAGCTTTTACGATTGCTTCGAGTTTTGCCAATTCGGGCCCTTTTCCGGCGATTTTGACTGGAAGCTCAGGGAAGGTGACCGCGGCTCGTAAAAAGTTTGCCAGTCCTTTTTCAATAGACAAGCGTCCGGCATATAAAATATATCCTCCGCCAAGTGGTGCCGGTTCAGGATCGAGATCAGCCGGATTGGGCGCGTAACGTAATTTCCCTGCCGGCTCTCCCCAATCCTCCATTTTTTCTTTCATGAATTTTGATGGACAGAGAAAAAGGTTCACGGTCTTTTCATAGGCGAGCGTGGTTTTCGTAAAATACATTTCCAGCGCCGCCAAGATATTGTATGAAAGCTTGGGCGACATACAGCGATGTAAAATCACGTTATAATATTTTCCATGCTTACTCCTTTCACAGGGCGCCCCATGATCAAACATCGCATAATTTGGAGAAGCGAGCTTGTAGTCGTGAAGCGTTTCAACACAAGGAATGTGTCGCTTACGAATCTCCGCGAGTATCGACGTGGAAAGATGATGATAAATATTATGAATATGGATGATATCCGGTTGCACCTCGTCGAGCATGTGACTGAGGGCTTTCCGCGCTTCAACATTCCAAATAAAATTCGCCGCAATTTTGATTTGCGTGCCTAGCGAGTGCGGCTGCTGTAAGTTGTAGCGTGTAACAAAATATTTCTCATCCTTCGAATAAACATTCTTTGGACTTTTTGTGGAAAAGGCATGCACTTCGTGACCAAACGCTCTCTGCATATCCATGAGCCGATGCATGTATATTTCCGCGCCGCCATGCAAATCAAAAAACTTATTGATATGCAAAATTTTCATAGACGTATTATAGCACGCGCTTCCCCGTTTTTGCCTTTTTTATAAGCTCTTGATAGAGCGATAGATAGGCTTCCCCCATCACCTCTTTAGAAAAATGTTCCTTCACTTCCGCCTCCGCGCGCTTCGCTCGTTCAAGGGATTGGCCATATTGCTGTAAGGCGTGACGGATCGCTCTTGTCCAGCCGGCGACATCATGCGCTTTTACGAAGGTCATCATGGATTCATCAAATCGTTCTCGAAAGGCTTCAAGATCACTGGCGATAATCGGCACAAAAGAAGCTGCTGCCTCATAAAGCGCCACTCCTTGTCCCTCATGATGCGATGGAAAACAGAAGAGATCGCTCTCATGAAGAAAGGGCGTCACATCTTTCACACTTCCTTGAAAATGGACGCGCGGCAGAATGCCCAATGATTCGGCAAGACGTTGAAGCTTTAAAAAGGCCGGACCTTGCCCGATAAGACGCAAGATATATGGCTGTTCGATAGACGCTAATGCTCGTAACAATGTTTCTTGTCCTTTTTCCGGAACAAGGCGCCCAATATTAATAATGACTGGAACATCTCCAGGAAGATGTGGATCGCGCGGTTTGAATCGCGCTAAGTCGAGTCCAACCGGAATAATCGAAAGGTGGTTGTGAGGAATGTGATAACGCTCCGTCACAGCCTGTGCGACACTTTTTGAAACAGCCACAATATGATCCGCGTGCGCATATGCCCATCGTCGACCGAATCGTTGGATAAACGGAATATCATTCTCATGCGAATGCGCGGTCATAAGCCACGGAATATGTTTCAATTTTTTCACGGCTTTCCCTCCCCAGACATCCCCGCCAAGATGCGTATGCACAATATCTGGTTGCCAAGCGGCTAATTGTTTTGTGATCTGTTTTATTAATAGCCCGCGTTTCGCTCGGCTTCCAGCTGAGATCACTGTGACCGGAATCTCCGCCTCTTCAAACTCTTTTTGCATCTCCCCTCCTCCGCCGGCAGCCACCACATATACTTCATGCCCCTCTGCCTTCATGTAGCGCCCCATATCTAAAACCATGCGCTCTGCTCCCGCGCGCCCCAATGTCCACAAAATATGCACTATTTTCATACTAGATATTGCGAGGCAAAAGAAAATCTGGTTCACGAATATCATGAACCTGTTTAAAGATATGTCCGGCGGCAAGCACAATCCCAATTGGGAGCCACAAGCGCGCGGTCCAATAGGTTGTATCAAAAAGTTGATAGACAAAAGCTCCCAGCGCGCCTGCTACCAAATACATATAGGCTTCCGCTCGCACGTATTGCGTACGAATTTTTTTCCAATCTTTCCAGATAATTAAGACCATGAGTGAGATCAAGACGAGGAAAGCTACTAATCCAATGGATCCCGTTTCTGCGAGCACTTTTTGGAAGACACCATGTGCATCTCTCGCGGTTGCGAATTCTACAATATAGGCATAGGTCGCACCGACTCTTGTTGTGAATGTTCCTGCTCCAATCCCCACCACAGGACTTTCCTGAAACGCATTCACGGCGATTTCCGTTAATACGGTACGCGCATCGGTTGATCCTTGTACCGCATCTGAAAGGGAAAAAGTCACCATATAGGCCGCGAGTGGAATCAGTAAGATGGCTACCGCAATGACTTTTTTCGCATGCGCGCGAATATGCTTGCGCCAGATGGTCGCGCTCAAGAGCCCAAGCATACAAAGAAGCGCAATCCATCCGCTTCTTGCGAGCGTCAGTAAAACAATCAGCCCCATAAACATCGCCGAATAAAAAGACAGGCGTCGTTCTACTTCAAATTTCATCAAGGAACCAAGGGCGAGCGCCGAACTCATGCCGATTAACATCATTTGGGCGAGCGCATTATGATTCCCTCCAAGAGGATTCCTGCCGAACAAGAGAAAAACCGGTCTCGCGCGATCAAAACTCACTTCAAATCCCGCGTTAAATATGGAACGGAATCCATCAAAGGCGAAAAAGAGAGCAACGATCATAATGGTCGCGAGAAGCGCACGTAGACGTTTTTCGGATTGTACAAAGTTGACCGTTAACACCACAGAAATAAGGTAGACCGCAAAAATGGGACGTAAAGCATATTTGATAATCCCAATCGGATCTGGACCCGTTGGTGAAAAGATGCTCAAGACATGCGCCAGTACTAAAAAGAGTACAGGCACAATGAGCGGAAGCCACGGCTTCCAATGACGATCTCTCCGACCTCGCCACAAGGTCAGCATACGAAGCGACCAAGCGACGAGTAATCCTCCAGCGAATACTTCGAATACTAAAATATCTATTGATCCGCCAAATGCTTTCGTGCCAAAAGCGAGACCGCCCGTTGGTAGGGAGACGGTTAAACCAAGCAAGAGGCTTGATACGGCAACAAGATAAAACGTGCCATACGGATATCGCCAAGCGACAGTAAGTATGAGTGCTCCTATAGCAAATGCGAGAACACTCATTTGTGCTCCCAGAGAAATCAAAAAGGTGAGTGTCAGCAATAATAAAAAGACGGCCCAGCTAATTCTTGCGAAGCTCGATTTCATTTTTCCTGAATCTTCTTCAGCCAAATGATAGGCATAATCAATGAGCATATCCTCCTTCATACTATTTATTCTATCATGCGCTGTGTAATTCCTATGTATCTTAGGCAAAATTAAAACCGGCTCGACTCCCAGAGGGGGAATCGAGCCGGTAGGGTGGAACTCAGACGAAAACGAGAACGTCTCGTGTCCAGCTAAGTTCCGAGCGGATCAGGGGGTGCAGGAGAGTGCCCCGCCGGTGGCGCTGGACGGGAAGGTCGGCAGAAGACCGCTCCCCCCATCCATGATGAAGCCGTCGGCGAGACGGCTCGTGCCGTTCGACGAGAAGGCGGTGACGCATTGCGACGCGGGAAGCGTGCAAGCGGGTCCGGACCAGGCTCGACCCGTTCCCGCACCACCGCAACGAGCCCCGACACGCGTCAGGTTACCGGGAGCATCGTTATCGGATGCCACGGTCAAACTGACGGTTCCGGGATCGGAAGGAACCTCGCAACCGAGGCCGTCCCACACGATCACTTGCCAGCCCGTGGCGCAGGTGCCGAGCGTGCTGTTGAGGCACGTCGAATCCATGGTCACGGAATGCGAGCCGACCCAGCCTCGAGTGAGGCGAGCGGACTCACAAGAGGCGCGCTCTGCGGCATTGCTCACGGGAGTTCCCGCGTCGCTGCCGCCCGTACCCGCGTCTGCACTACCGCTATCGGCCGGACCGGAATCGCTCCCGCCCGTACCGCTATCGGCCATGGTACCCGCGTCGCTGCCGGTACCAGCATCTGCGCTTCCGCTATCGGAAGCCGTCCCGGCGTCCGCGGGGGCGGATCCGGGGCAGTCGATCACATCGAGCGAGTCGATGTGTCCGTCGCAGTCGTCGTCGATACCATTGTCGCAGATCTCGGTGATCGGACCGATCGCTCCCGCACACGCATCCCAGGCTCCGCCCGAGCACGTGCGCGATCCGCGCTGGCACCGATACATCGGACCCGTGAGATCCGGGTTCCCGCCGAGCGGAGCGCCGGTGGCGTCCGTGTAGCAGGTGTCGTCGACCCACGGGAAAGACCCGTCGATCGGACTATTGTCCGTCATGCCATCGCAGTTGTTGTCGATGCCGTCACAGACTTCGTCCGTGCCGTCACCGGCCACCGCATTGCAATGGAGGGTGCTGTCGGTCGTGTCGCAGTAGTACGTACCGGTCGCGACGCAAGCGCCGAGTCCGGTCGCGCAGGTTGCGCCGGGAGACGTATCCCCACCACAGTCGAGGCAGACATGATCCGACCCGTTGCAGTCCTCGTCGATACCGTTGTCGTGCAGCGCGGTGCTGCAGTCCTCGGGAACCGGCAAGACCTCACCGGTGCACGTGGGGTTATCCCACACTCCATCTCTGCAGACCTGAACGCCGGGCACACACCACGTCCCGACGCCGACCTGCGTCCAGTCGCCTGTGTAGCAGTACTTCCACAAACCATCATCGATGGCGCCATCGCAGTCATCGTCGATGCCGTTGCAGGTCTCCGGCGCGGACACGCCCGCCATTGCGTCACAATAGCGGTGATTCGTTGCCGGGTCGCAGACCCATGTGCCGGAGCGCTCACAGGCACCCACGGCGACATCGCACGTCGTGCCGATGTAGGGATCGCCACCACAGGGAGCCGGAGTTCCCGCATCCAGCGGAACCGGTTGCGTGACCTCGGAGCCGCAGGCACCGCAGTTCAGCCAATGGCCGGCGGTGTCGCAGAGTTGGAACCCCGCGAGACCGACGCCTCCAGCCGTGTTGCAGTACCTCCACTCGTTCGACGCACAAGGCGCCGTCGAGTCTGCGGGAGCCTGCACAAGTCCGGGGGGTGGCGAACACGGTGCATCGGCCGTGCAAGCTCCCCAGGTGAGGGTCGAGGGATCGCACTGCTGCGACCCTCCGCCCATGCAGTCGGCGACTTCGCCGGCCGTACAGGCGTCCCCCGGAGCGTGCAGGAGATCTGCTCCCGCTCCGCTCACGTTCCCCGGCACGCAGCCGGTGCTCGTCAGGATGGCCACCACGGCCACCGCGAAGAGCGGGTTCAGGTTACAGATCTTCTTCATCCTTGCCTCCAATCCGCGATAGTAAGCGCGCGGCCGCTGTTGTTGTTTCACCTTGTCCAAATAGCACACCCGAAGGCAGATTGCTCCGCCCTCTCCGCCCTAAGATAACCATAGACGGCCACCTTTGCGAAGGCTCAAGTTTGCATTTTTTGTCATTTTGTCAATGGGTAAAACGAGGCGTAGAAACGAATACCTATGAGATATCTCTGACTTCTTTTTATTATAGAAAACAAATTCTGCTAATATTAGTAAAAAACAGGCTCTTTATTGTCTCTCTCCTCCTTTCATCTAGGAGGTTCCAAACTATCCACATTTCACAACTTTTTCCTTTGTTTTTCGCATGTCATAGTAGAAAGACGATAGCCGTCCTTTTTGACAGTACCCAAGGAAATGCTGCTGGAGAGAAACATACATGGCGTTCACGACCCCTGGTCAATGCGCAAAATCGAATCAAGCTCCGGTTAGTGCCCCCTTACTGCGAAATACGACGCGCTCGTATGACCATTTCGGTCTCATCCATATTGTTTATTACAACAAGGAGTTCTATGGTCACTTTCTCTGGTGACGATTTCCTACCCCACCAGCATGGTGGGTATGAAAATCCTGCTGGGTGAACACGTTGCTTCTGGAGCGTCGTTGGTTCCTTCGGCCCACGGCACACTGTCCTGCCGGGGCTTAGCAAACAAAAGCTCCAGGGCACGCGCACCTAGCAGAACAACTCAAGCCTAGGTCTTGAGACCCCTGTCTCCTCATGGGGCGGTTCTCTTCTCATGAGATCGCTCTCTACTCAATCGACACGCCCTTCGGGGCTGCCCTCTAGACTCGAGGTTGAAAAACCTCGAGTCCTTTATTCGTACATCTAAATAGTTCTCCCACTCACTCTGATCCGATGGTCTGACTCTGTTATTTTTTTCTCCCCCACGTTTCCGGTGGATGCCAAGGCGTCGCTCCAACCCACACCCCCTCATAAAGCGCGCGCATCATTTCTGCTACCTCTTCATTTTCCAGAACAACCGTGAGTCCGATTGTTTTCATAGAAAATAAGTACACCTTGTCTCCAACGATAGCTAAATCGCCGCTGAATATATATTGCTCATATGGCACTACGCGTGCTTCAAATGCTTTTGTATTAAATGCTGGCACTTGGCAGCCAGGCTTAATCGAAAATAAGGCTCGGCCCTTCACGGGACACGTTATCGGCTCAAACCGTTCCTCCTCGTTGATATTCGCGGTGGTAATTAGCGGTTCATCTACGCTATAGAATTCCCAAATAGGTTTATGACTCGCTATCACTTCTCGCCGCATTTGTGTCAGTGCTTGCTCTCCTTCGAAAAATCTGACATTCGGCTTGTCCTCTCTCACATTATAAATGGCTTCAAGTTGTGGAAGCGCGCCATTCAACCTTGTCTGTTTTGCTTTCAAGTCCGCCATTTCATCTTGTAACAGCATGTTTAAATTCTTAGGATTTTCTGCGACAAAAAATAATTTCTTCCCCTTCTCATACGTCGAGATTAAGCCACGGCGTTTCAAACTCTCAATCATGACATAGGTCGTCGAACGATTCACGCCAGCTTTTTTTGCAATATCTTGAACGGAAGCAGCTCCCAATTCCAACATGGCAAGATATACCTCCGATTCTTTTTCAGAAAAGCTCAGTTCTTTTAGCGTGTTTTTAAGATCTCCAATCATACATGTGAGTTTACCATTGAGTGAGAATCTCTAGCGTCTGTGTCGCTGTTTTTTGCCAAGTAAATTGCTTTACATGTGCCAAGCCTTTTTGAATCAGCTCTGCTCGGCTCTTGTCATCCTGCATCAAATCAAAGCCCTTCGCTAAAGCCTCCTGATCATCTGGCGCAAAGAAGAGAGCGTTGTTTTCGCCGAGGATTTCGAGCATAGAATTTCCAAGACTGGCCATGACCGGCGTCCCACAAGCCATGGCTTCAAGCGGCGGCAATCCAAACCCCTCATAATACGAAGGCTGAACATAGACTTGCGCTTGTTGCATGAATCTCAATTTTTCATCTTCCGTAATATATCCCAACACATGAATCTCATCTTTCACTGCCGAGGTATCAATAGCTTCTTGAATTTCCTCGTACCCGCTTCCCGGCATGCCGGCTAAAATCAGTTCGAGATTCGATTCTGTCGAGGCCTTCCATGCGGTGAATCCACGGACAAGATTGGCGATATTCTTTTTCTTTTCCAAACGACCAACATAAAAAGCGAATGGACGCTCAAAGTCTTTTTCTCCAGGTCTATATTGCGAGTGGTTCAGCCCGAGGGGGGTTACAAAAATCTTTGCTGGGTCCGCTCCATAATATTCAACTATTTCCTGCTTGGAAAATTCCGAGACCGTCATGATTTTACCGGCATGCTTCACAATATCTTTCGTTGCCCATTCATGATAGCGAACCTGGCGCGCCGGATAGAGTTCGGGATAGCGATGGAATCCCACATCGTGAATCGTGACCACAGAGCGCTCCGGAGCAAAGCGCGGAAGCACATGTGCTGGAACAAATAAGACCTCTGGAGCGCGACGCTTCATCTCCCAAGAAAGGCGCGCTTGCGTCCAAAGATATTTTGGCGGCCAATTCAGCCTACGCTCATGCCAATTACTCGGTCCTTTCTCAAGCCCCTTTGAGAGCGGTTGATTTGAATATAAAAACCATGAATGATGCTGTGCTTGAGGCAGACGCTTCAATGTTTGAATTAATAAATATGCATACCATTCCACTCCAGTTTTCTGGAGTCGATTAGCACGAGAAGCTTCAATGCCGATCACCATACTATCTAGTATACATGCTTTAGGGTCGAAGCCACGATACATCTATAGCGTCCGCATACAGAGGGTGCCTTCTCTTGTAAGGGGTCTTCGACCTAGTTTAGTTTTATGAAGAAAAAATACTGCGCTTGTACGCCTCAAGATTTTCGAGAGCAATACCGGTACCCTTTCCAACACATTGTTGCGGGTTATCGGCGACAAATGCTGGCACGCCCGTCGCTTCCTGAAAGAGACGGTCTAAGTTTCTGAGTTGTGCCGATCCTCCGGAAAGCACCATCCCTTTTTGCATGACATCGGCGGACAGTTCCGGTGGCGTATTTCGAAGCACGTCTTTAATCGCTTCCACGATACCTTGTAATTCATGCTGAATCGCATCGGTCACGTCGTCACTTGTAACTTGAATAATACGTGGCAGTCCGGACACCATATCGCGCCCCTTTACTTCCATTTCTAATTTGTCTTCAAGATACAAGGCTGAACCAATACGGATTTTAATATCTTCCGCTGTGCGCTCTCCTATCGCGAGGCCATATTTTCGTCGCACATGTTCTTGAATCGCTGCGTCGAGTTTATTCCCTCCGATGCGTACCGATGAAGACGCGACAATCCCTCCCAAAGAAATCACGGCGATCTCAGAAGTCCCTCCACCGATTTCAATAATCATATGTCCGGAAGCGGAACCAATAGGAATATCTGCCCCGATCGCAGCCACAACCGGTTGTTTAATAATATACGCTGCTTTTGCTCCGGCGGAGAGAGTCGCATCGATAACGGCGCGTCTTTCAGTGGAAGTAATTCCTCCGGGAACTGCAACCATCACTTCCGGACGAAACACACGTACACCACCAACGGCTTTATTAATAAAATAACGAAGCATCGCTTCTGTTGTGCGGTAGTCAGCGATTACCCCATCTTTTAACGGTCGCTTTGCAACGATAGAATCAGGGGTGCGACCGATCATATCTTTCGCCTCTTTCCCAACCGCTAATACTTTTTTATCAACAAGAGAAATTGCCACTACAGACGGTTCATTTATAATAATCCCCTTCTTCGGAACGAAGACGAGTATAGTAGTGGTCCCAAGATCAATACCGATTTTTTTTCCAAACATGGTTAAAAACTGACAGTGACAGGCGTATCCTTCAGAAGGTCAAATTGTGCCTGGTAGCGATTATCTCCAAAGGCTGATTCAGCCTCGGCAGGCATCGCAGACAACAGTTTCTTACCGAATGAGAGGTCAAGCGTCAATTGAGTTACAGCTCCCGGCTGTTTTTGTATCAGAACATCGTATTTTCCTTGCCTTAACTGATCCACGACATATTCAGGAAGTCGATACGTGAACTCGAGCTCCCCCGTCTTTTTCGGCTCAATGGACCAGAAAGCTCCAAAAACCGTTTTGCCCAATTCCTTCATGACATCCACCTTTCCGGTTACGGGAATACCTCCTGTTTGGGTGATATCTCCAGCCATGGCACCTCTCGACGAAATCAATTCACTCCCTTCCGGAACATAGACGCGGGTATAACTTCTATAACGCGTATACCGCCAGTCGATGCTCTGGGTTGTATTTGTATAACGTAAACGCACCGTCGCCGTTGGATTTTGCTTATCTGTCAAATCTACAGAGTAAAAAATATGCTTCACCATTTTTCCATCTGTCTTCAGCGCCGCCAAGTTTGCATCCACTACCATTAAGTAATCTCCTTCCGTTCCTTTGGTACGTCCGCTCCAATCATGTGAATCCAGAATGGATTGAAACTCCGGATCTCGTGAATACATCATGATATCTTTTCGCTCCAGCGCGTTTGTAAAGAGTGCGGCAATCTTTGGCCAGTCTGACGCTGGCTGGCTCGTTAATTTCTTCAAGAGTTCATCCCCCACCTTTCCCACTACTTCTTTTCTTTGTGGAACAGGAATCCCTTTCCCCGCAAATCCAATTTCTACGTCATATTGGAGTTGGTCGAAAAAGTTCTCTGCATCAAAGGTTTTCCCCTCGACAACCACAGGGCCGGTAAGGCGAAGTAACTCTCGAAATAATCCAGGCTCAAGCGCCACGACACTATCGAGATGTACATTTCTTCCGGTTCCTTGCGCTGTTTCCCGTTCATAAAAGTCCATGATGGTAGCCGCACTTGTTGGAAAGTCTGGCGACCAATTCGCGTCACGCAAGAACCAGGCTGGAACATGTAAATTCTTTTGAATACTTTCTGGGGCTACTTCTTTCCATGTGGCATTCACTGGGTCATCCACGGCATACACATCTTTAAAATCTATCTTCCCAAAATCCGCCGCCTCGACTTTCACTTCGCCGATATTGCCAATAAATCCACCACCTGGGCGAAGCTCATCAGCATTCTGTAGCAAGAGCAGATAGGTTTTTTCCTGCGGATACCCAACAAGAGGTAATACAATTTCAATAAGCGATACCGCGTCGTCTATTTGTTTTCGCATAACCGGAAATTGCTTTACTACCGGCTGAAGCGCGGCAAGGGCCGGAGCGAATAACTGATCTTTCGGAATATGTTCCCAGGCATCCGACGCAATATCAATACGTTCTTTCGCTCGTTGCATCGCCGGAAGACTATTTTGTAATTGCGTGAGAATAGAACGCTTTTCTTCTTTTGTTAAATCTTGAAATGAGCGCGTCGCCCCAACCGTTGCCGTTGGGTCAAGAATTCCCTCGCCTTGAAGCGCAAGGAGCATGGTATTCGCGACCCCAATCAATTCTTTCGCTCCAGCAATCGCTGTACTCCCCGCATGTTCTACCTCTTCCAAAGCACGAAGCCGTGAGCCAATGTAAGGGAAGAAACGCCAAGGCCCAGTAGCCCGTAATCCCGCACGCACTTCCGTGAGCCCAGCCTCCGCGTCATTAATAGAAACGAGAGCTTCATCAAATCTCTTCTCTTCCAACTGCACCTTCATGAGGTCGAGCGCATTTTTTGCAATGAGTGCCCCCCTCCCTGCACGTGCGCCTCCATACACAAGTGGTGAAATAGCAATAAGCACCACCATGAGAACCACAGCAGACACTAAACAACCGAGTCGTTTCTTTTGAGCGGCTATCGGCGATTTTTTTGGTAGCTCCGGTATATATACCGGAGGACCGAGATGTTCCGGTATTGATTTAACTCCGGGGTTTGTTAAAAAATTTGGAGAATCTTGCATGGGATGGGTTTATCGTGGCAAAGCCTTGCCTCGATACTTCCAAAAGTATTGTACCGCACTTTTGATATGAAGACGCGTTGTGCGATTTGTGAGCGCTTCCCATGGCCATGTCGTCATACTTTCACGCGCATGATAATGCGTACATTTTGCCGCGGGGGTATAGGTCACACGATACCCCGCCTCCCAAGCTCTGCGACACATATCCGTATCTTCAAAGTAGAGAAAAATATCGGGATCAAAGAACCCAATCGTTTCCACAACGTTACGTCGGATCATCATAGCCGCTCCTAAAATCCAATCTACATCTCGACGTTCCGTTCTCGCATGTTGCCTCATGGTATAGCGTTCGATGGCTCGCTCCGCCCACTTCATCTTCCCAAGTGGCGTTCTTCGCAAAATAGGAATATACACTTTTGGAAATTGATAACATGATTCTTGGTCGGTTCCATCCGGATTCAATAAGCGCGGGCCTGAAATACCCACGTCCGGATTTCTATCCATCCAATCTACCCATTTTTCTACCTCGCCCTTGCTCAATACTAAGTCGGGATTACAAATAAAAAGATATTCTCCACTCGCCCGTTTCATCCCTTCATTATTTCCCGGCCCAAACCCAATATTCTCCTTGAGTTCGATAAGATGCGCCCAAGAAAATTGGTCTTTCACCATCGCTACCGATTCGTCGCCGGAGGCATTATCAATAAGAAAAAATTCGAAAGGCATTGAAAGCTCTATCGCTTCGATACTTTTTAACAGATTTCGAATATGATGCGGTGTTTTATAATTCACCGTCACAATACTCACTTTTACAGGGCGCGACCCTTGAGGATTTGTCTTAATAGGATTCATACGAACCAATCTTTCATCTGCGCTGAACGCATGCCTGCACGGGCAAAACGCTTCGATCGTTGTTTCGCTACCCTAAAATGACGCATGGGTTTATGCAAATAGGCTCCCCATAAGCTCGGTGCAAATAGGACAAGAAAAAATCTTTTGATCCATCCAATGAAGAGCCATGGAGCCTGTCTCATGCGCAAAGTATTCGGAGAGAGTTTTACGTGTACATCATGTAATTCGAGCCGAGTCGATTTATCATATTGTATTTCGTCGCGTAGTTTCGTCTCAGAGGATTGGGCTTGTTGTTTCCACGCCAGAGCGTCCGGAATACAGGCCATTCGTCCACCATAAAGTTTTATGCGCCACAAGAGCTCTATCAAGGCTGGGATGCGACGGAATGATTCATCTACAATGGTCTTCCCTTCCTGCAGCTTCAGTAAAAGACTCGCTCGCACCATAAAACAGTCCGGTGCCGGAGCGAAGTTCAGTTGACCCTCCTTCATCCACCGAATCTCCCGCGACTTAGTGATAGCAAATCCCCTATATAAAATATCGTCACTGAATGCCAGCTCCCATTCCTCTTCAATGCCCTTCGCACGCGCTGCTCGCAAAATGGTGGGGGCAACCACCATAAGACCAGGCTGGTCTTCAAGGGCTTGTCTGAGTCTCACGAGGGCTTCCTCATGCAAAATAATATCCGGCTGAATCAGGCAAATATATTTATGTTCAAGATCCTCCCCTTCCCATTTGGTAAGCGTGAGTAGCAATGCTTGATTTAAGGCGCGCGAAAAACCAAGACGCTTCATATTACGAAGGACCATGGCGCGATCATGCGCACGCAAGTCACATCCTTCAGACGAACCGTCATCGACAACGACCGTATGAAAATCATCTGTCACTTGCGCATCCAAAGACTGGAATAGTTCCGGCGTATGCGCGTAAAAGTCGGACGCCGCCATGACCACAGAAATGGTTTTGGCCTCGTTCATATCAACTCTTTGCTTTACGTTTTGGAGAGACGTTGAACCCCAGATACTTACCAAGCATTAATCTCGTTTGCGCATCGATCGCCGGCACAGCTCCGAAGAACACGAAGGTAATCGGCAAAAGCGCCCATTGCAATACCATGGTTAAAAATGCATAGGCCCGCGAATAGGTGGATGGTCTTGGTGGTAACAGAGTCATGGCAAGCCCCGCAGACACAAATAAACCAATCATAGAGAATCGCATCAACCATTGAAGCGTAAATGGGGTATTCTGAAACACGGCAAAACTTCTAAACCGTTCCGGGGCGAGCCAGAATGGAAGGTAACCGAGCACGAAGATAAGAATCGGTGCCGTCGCCCAGGTGTACATGCCCTCGACTTGTTTAAATAACCAAATACATTTAATACGAAAGGGTATCTTTTTATTTTTTGAAAAAGCTTCAACAATGAATGGGAAATTCTCGACCCCCCAGGCCCAGCGACGAAGTTGTTTATATAAAGCGCCGATACTTGCCCCATAATTCTCCGTCATGACCGTATCCATGGAAACAGGCAAATGAATAGGCGTCACACGATAGCGGCCATCATAATGAAGAAAGCCCTGTAAAAAAATACGTGAATCTTCTGAAACAATATCTTTTTGCCAAAATCCTACATCGATCAACATGCGAAGCGACATGGAATGTGAAGAAAAGGTCATCATGCCTTCCGGACGCGCGAGTTCGGTCATGAGCCAAAAGGTCGTTCCAAACATCGCCACACGGATCGGTGCTGGAGATTCCCAGAGATTATTATTATAGAGTGGCACCGGCTGGTAGGCGCTTCGCGTTGGCTCCGGAATCGTGAGATAGGTAAATGTTAAACAAGAAAAATATTGCGCATGCACGAGCGTGTCTACGTCAAATGAGGAAACGATTGTTTTATCAGGGTCAAAACCACGTTCTACAAGCTTGGGAACGACTTGATTCGCAGCATAATTGAGATTTGATCCCTTCCCAGGAATTTCATCAGGAAGATTTTTTGGATGCACGGTTGCTAATAGTCCGCCAAAGACCCCTTCGAATAGAGGCATGAGCTCATTCTTGACTCGATCAAAATTTTCCTGGTCACGTTCTTCGCCAGCAAGAACAATAAAAATCTTCTCCGAGGGATACGCGCTCGCCTGAATCGTTTCTAATGTGTCACGGATTACATTTGCTGGTTCCTTATAGGTGGGAAGAAAAATGAGATGCTTAATTTCGTCATAGCCCGGCATCTGTTCCGCATCATGTTGCCAGTCTCGTCGTAACGCTAATCTGTATCGATACCATGAAGTAATGAGAAATGGGATGAAGTAGAGGACGCGCAATAACCAATACAAATCAAAAATGATAATAAAATATACCATCCAAAGTGGGCGAACGAAGGAAAGGATGACACTCATCACGAACGTAGCCCACACCAATCCTCCGGGAATGATTTCAATGAGTCTGCGTTGAAAATGGGTCATGTCTTTGGTTGCGTAATATTTGGTTCACGATCGTATATCGGCTCAACATATTGTTTTCTGCTGAGCTGCCCCGCCTGTGCTTTTTTAAGGGTCTCTTCCAGGGAGATCGTACCTCCTCCTATTATTTCATACATAGGTAAACCTAGAAACCGGGCAAAGAGATTTGCATAGAGCACCCCCGTTCTCACGGAGGAAAATGAGCCCGGCCCTGAAGCGATCACAATGCCTTTTAAGCTCGTGGCTTTCGCTTCCCAGTCCTTTTCTATGGCGCTCAGTACCGCTTTTGCGCGGCCCTCTATGTGACGGCGCTTGATTTCCCCTCCTTCGGCTAGCCAAGCAATCTCGGTTTGATCTTTTTGTCGCGTATCAATATAGAGCCAAACCATATTTAAGCGCTTCGCTCGCGTAAATTATCAATCACAATATTTTTTGGAGCCTCTAAAATGGCATATAAGAATTTATCTGTCATATCTTTACGATATTGAAATTCCTCGAGCCCCATGAGAGAGAAATTAATTTCAAAACCAACACTCTCTTCATTTTCTCGCACGAGCTTTTCAAGTTTCTTCTGATCCACGGATCCTACGATAAATAAATCCACTGGTGATTTTGCTTCACCAATAAACGATCCAAGAAAGGCGAGATAGGTTACATCTCCAAGTTTTAAAATTTCTTTATCAAGCTGCCCCTCTACTAAGACTCTTGCGCGCATCACGAGTGCCGTGAGTTCGGCGAGCAATTTGAATTCCGGGTTTACTTTATAAAATCGCTTTTTCACGCCGGCCTGTTTCTTAGCGTGTGCCCCTTCCTCTGGTACCGCTTCCATAATAAGCCCTAATGCGCTTAAATTAGAGAGCTCACGTCTTACCGCATTGATTTGCGTCCCTACGCGCCGAGTAATTTCTCGTACATACAGAGGCTCGTCTGGCGACTTTAAAAAGAGACTGAGTAATTTTACCCTGGTTCGAGAACCAAATAAGTGTTCAAGCATATTTCTAGAAACTAGATTGCCCCAATTGACGTTTCTTGACAAGCGCCCTACGCTCAAAATACATCTAGACCAAGGGGGCCATCGAACGTATACTTTCCCATGTCACCCATGAGTAATCAAAGTCAATTTCGAATAGCAGAAATCGATGTGCAGAAACACATCGAAAATGACCGCATTGTCGGTGTTTTCCGCTATGATTCAGAACAGGCGGAGAAAAAGTCTCCTTTGCTTGTCATTCTCGCTGATATTTCATCAAGTCTCTATGTCTACGAACAGTTGCTCGATGTCATTAATGAAACGGCTGATCAAACCAGACACCTTGCCGCGGATGTCCTCATGGATCCCATGGCGCATTTTGAGAAAATTGTAGAACGATTGAACAAGGCTATTGCTCAATTCATCGAAGAAGAGCCATCGGAAATTGCTTGGAAGCGAGTGAATATTTTTGTCATGGAGTTCAGCCAAGCGCATGTCTGTTTAGCGGGTATTGGAAGACTCTCTAATATTTTGATGCAAAAGCAACCCAGCGGAGAACATAAAAGCTATGATCTTTTCGGTTCTCTTGAACAACCGACAACGATGAATGAGGAAAAGGTATTTGCTTCCGTCCTCTGTGGACCATTAAATATCGGCGACTCTCTCTTTATCGGCACCAATAATTTTGATAGATGGCGAAATGATTTGCGTCTTATTGAACGCATCGGAAGCCTTCCCCCGGTGTCAGCTGCAGTTGATATTAAACAAGACCTTGAACGACTTGATCTCCCGGAAGAGTTTATTGGTCTCTTGGTGAGTCATGTACGCACGCCTCCACGTAAAGGCCTTAGACGTCCCCTTAAAGATGGTCCGGAAGCCTTGGCCGCAAAAACCGTCCAAGCCATGCATAAAAAGGAACAAGAAACACAGGAAGTTCTAGCGCCTTCCATGGCCCCGAAAAAGAAAGCTGTCTCATCCCCTGAATCCAAAAATCGTGCTTTTAGTAGCACCTCCTTTTCTTTTGTGAAACTAGGCGCAGAATTAAAAGCGAAGATGAGACAGACTCTCAATAAGAAACAGGACCCTGTGACGGTAAACAGTTTTCGTGGGATTCATGCCGGTCATGGAAATTTTCTTTCTCGCCAAAAGAAAACGATTCTTCTTGCAGGAATCCTTGGATTTATTCTTATCGGTTCATTTGGTTCGTGGAGCTATTTCAGTCAAAAGGCCAAGGCGAAAGCAGAATTGTGGCAAGCGCTCTATGAGCAAGTCTTGGATAAAAAGAATCTGGCGGAAGCGGATCTTGTGTATGGAAACGAAGCAAGTACTCGCCAGAAAATCGATGAGGCAAAAGCGTTGTTAAATGGCCTCGCTGGAGATACCCCAGAAGAGACGCAGAAAAAAGATGAGCTTTCAGCGGGTCTTGCTGATGTTTTATACAAACTCAAACGAGAAACGATTCTTGAGAATCCCGTTTTACTTGTTTCACTTGCTGCTGATGCTCCTGCGGATAGTTTGCGAGCCCTAGCCATCTTCAATAAAAAAACTTTTTCTATCGATAGCGCCGCCAAACAAGTAGTAATCGTTGATAATGAGACAAAAACGGTCACCCGCGCTGATCTTCCAGATACTATTGGAACCGTTATTGCCGCATCCGCCGGGAATAGTGGGGTCTTTGCCGTAACCAGCGAAAAACGCCTTCTCCTTATCCATGAAGACGGTGCAGTAACAAATGGCACTATCCAATCTTCCGCCCTTAAAGACCCGAAGGACATGGATGTCTACGGTAGTCGTTTCTACGTGCTTGATCCCGCGAGCAATATGATTTGGAAGTACAATCCTGCAGGAATGGGTGCAGCGGCTGAGGCGAAGTATTTACAACAAAATAGCGAGACCTTCTCAAATGCTCGCAGCATTGCCATTGATGCAAATATCTATGTTGCCTTCGAGGATGGTCGCGTGAAGCGCTATTTGTCTGGCGCCGAAGAGACATGGGCTCCTGTCACTATCGATCCCGAATTGAATAATACCGTCTCCATTTGGACAGCACCGGATACCGATCGTGTAGTGGTGGCAGATCAAAAAAATAAACGCATTGTTGTTTTCCGAAAAGATGGACGTCTCGTTGGTCAGCTCACTTCTCCAAAATGGGAAGGACCAAGTTTCGTCACCGGGGACGCAACCGCAAAAAAACTCTACGTGCTCGATGCGAATCATATCTATCAATTGGATCTGCCTTAATAAAAAATCCTCAAATAAAAAATGCGCTGTGATAGCGCATTTTTTATTTTAGTGTAGGAATTTACTTGAGGTTGACGGTGCCGCCAGCTTCTTCGATCTTTCCTTTCACATCTTCTGCGTCGGCTTTTGCCGCCCCTTCCACAATAACCTTTGGTGCCGCATCTACCATGTCCTTCGCCTCCTTGAGGCCAAGACCTGTAATTGCGCGAACCGCTTTGATTACGGCGATCTTATTTCCACCAACTTCTGTGAGTTCTACGTCAAACGTACTCTTCTCTTCTTCTGCCCCACCGGCGGCAGCGCCTCCGGCCATCATCATAGGAGCGGCCGCGCTCACACCGAAGTGCTCTTCGAGTAATTTCACGAGCTCAGCGAGCTCCATGACACTCAATTTTTCAATAGATTCAACCAATCCTTTGAATTTTGCAGGAATCTTGACAGGAGCCTTCTCCTCTTTTGTCTCTTCCTGCTTTACTGCTTCTTCAGACATATTTTATATAGATTATAGCTTTTAGCTTGCGCTTTCAGCTGATTCTTCAGACGAATTATCTTCTGTGGGTTCCGGTTGTTTTTCCGGTGCCGCTTCTGGAGCTGCCGCTTCAGCTGCAGGTTTCTCTGCTTTTGAGGCTTCTTCTGCTTTTGTTTCAGGGACTTCACTTTCCGCCTCTTGTTTTTCGCGATGAGCGTTCAACAATCGAACGAAAGCGCCAGTAGGCCCATTCAACATATGAAGCAGTTGAGTAAGAAGCTCTGGCTTGGATGGGAGAGCAGAGAGCTCGTTTACATAACCTGCGTCAACAATCGCTCCCTCAAAGATGCCACCAACCAACTTGATTGGCATAGCCTTCCCCGCATCACCAATAATTTTCATGGGAGCCATTTCATCGCCATGGGCGAAGGCGACCGAAATCATTCCTTCCAGATTAGAGAAATCGACATCGTAGCCGGCTTCTTTTGCTGAATTGGAAAGAAGGGTCTTCTTTGCCACAACGTATTCCACATCTTCTTCTCGCATTTTTTTACGCAAGTCAGTGATGTTTTTGACGTCCATGCCCCGATAATCCGCGAAGGCAACTGACTTCCCTGTTTGAAATGCCTGCTTGAGGCGTTTCAAGGTTTCAGCCTTTTGTTCTCGTGTTTTTGGCATAATTTGTATTATCCTTGTGTAATGATCGACCTTTTTAATAAAACAAACGCAGGATTTCGTCCTGCGAATGAAAGGCTTATAGCGATTCTTCCTCGGTAAGGCGAGCGTGAGGCTCATTTACATCCTTTCGGATCCTTACTGTCTCAGGACGGAGGGTCTGCTGATAGAGCAGTTCCCTACGCTTGTTCAGAGAGAACTCTAACCGAAAACCTTTACTGGGTCAAGTGTACGATGGTTTCTTTTGTGTCGCGCGAAAAATGGAATTTCCTTTTGAGAAAGTCAGCTAAAAAGGTCCCTTGCATGGCAAATATTATGTGGTTTTGTCGAAAATGGCGATATTGGCCGCCCAAGAAATAGCGGCGAAAATCAGTCCACCCCAGAATGCTGGCACAAATCCTCCAACCTCAAATCCTGGGGCGAGATAGGCTGCGAGCCAGAACATAAGCGCGTTGATCACCAAAGAAAAGAGACCGAGAGTTAAAATGGTAATCGGCAGAGAAAGAATGGTGAGTAACGGGCGAATGAGCGCATTCACCAAACCAATAATAAGAGCTGCAAGCATAGCGATCGGAAAGTCACGCACCATGACGCCAGGAATTACATAGGCAATAAGCATGAGCGCGAGCGCATTCAATACAAGACGAACGATGAGTTTGAACATATTATTCTTCGTTTGAGGAACGAATGATTTGAATTTTATTTTCGGCTTCTTCAAGCACGGTCTTTAACTCTTTCGCGAGCGCGCTAGCTCGTTCGAATTTTTTCATCCCCTTATCAATATCTGGCTCTCCTTTTTCAAACCATTCTGCGATATCTTCAAGCTCTTTAAATTTGGAGGCAAAATCTCCTTTTGTCTTTTTTGTTGTCATATTATTTCTTATTGATAGTGGCAGATCGAGCGCCGTCTCGCAAGTGAATCTTGATCTTAGCATTCGCTTCCAAGGTGTTTACTGAAGTTAAAATCTTTCCATGCGCTTCAATATACGCGTACCCACGCTTCAGGACAAAGGCGGGATCGAATGATCCGCAAAAACGTGTAAGAGATTCCACGTGGTCCTCAAGGGTTTGAAACCAATGTCTCGCCAGTTGCTCGAGGCGCTCTTCTGACTGACTTTGTTTTTCGCGCAATGCTGTTAGCCAGTTGATTGCTTGCGAGGTTGCGTTTTGAATGATGCGTTGTTTTTCAGCCAGAGTATCCTGAAGTTCGTTCGCTATTCCCTGCTCTCTCATTGAAATCTCATAGAGAATATCCCCCCGATCTGGCACAAGCCTTCTCGCACAATCCGTTGGCGTGGAAGCGCGCACATCCGCAACATCTTCCGCGAGACTTGTATCTCGTTCATGCCCTATGCCCACAAGCGTTGGTATACGTGAACCATGAAGCGCGCGTACAAGGCCTTCATCATTAAACGCCATAAGTTCCTCAAGCGACCCCCCACCACGCGTCAAAATAAGGGCATCATAATCCGTTTTTTGCGCCGCTTCAATTGCTTGGATGATGCTTTTTGGTGCACGCTGCCCTTGTACTAAGACGTGATAAGCATCTATCTGAATACCCCGCCATCGCTCATTTATAATACGAATAAAATCCCCATAGGCCGCGCTTTCCGTTGAGGCTATAAGCGCTACTTTTTGTGGAAAACGTGGGAGCTCGCGTTTTCTCTCCGGATCAAAAAATCCTTCTTTCTCTAATTTTTTACGCAAGAGCTTTAAGGCTTTTTGTAAATCCCCCTCACCAACTAATTCTACCGTTTCAACATTAAATGAAAACTTTCCATACTTTGGATAAATACGCGGGTATCCATGTATGCGTATTTTCATACCATCTTGTATCGGAAGATGTAGTTTATAGGCCACCATAAAACAAGGGAGGAGCCCCTCTTCATCTTTGATTGAAAAATTCACCCACTGGCCTCGCGAAACACGAAAATCGGTTACTTCCCCTTCAACAACAAAAGCGCTTTGATCCCAAAAATCGCGAAGCGCATTATTCGCAAGATTAAGAAATTCGGTTACGGAAAAAGCATGCATAGTTCTTTGATGTCCTTTAGCCGAAGAGAGCTTTCTTTACAGAGAGAGTCATCTCTTCCTTCGGAAGAAAAGCTAATCTTTTTTTCGAGCCAGATATCTTCGCCATCGCATTCAATCCACGGACAAAATTTAGACCCTGTAATAGTATATTCCATTCTTTGTTAGATCGATGAGGCTTGCCGTACACTTCTCTTGCTTTTGTGAGTACTCCATCAGCAAAAGGATAGGTCGGATCAAGCAATTTATAGCTCCACGCCCCCTGTTCTTTCAAAAAAACCACATTATCTCGTCCCGCGATATCTAACATCTCACCTGTATCTTCGGCAAATGCGATAGCCTTCTCTACGAAGTCTTGCAACATTGTTTTAAACTCAGGATCTTTCTCCGCTTGTTGCACAACCGAGAGTAAGCCGGGCGCTTTTATCACAAAAGCAATATCCTCCACGCTGATATTTTCATCTTGTCCGGAAACAAGCGCGTCTGAAACGGCATGATATTCCTTCATATATTCCTTGTCCTTCCATAAGCCATGCTTTATAGCGCTAACTTCTACGACACCGGTTGAAGCTGAGACATATTGATCCGACAAGAGCTCCAGTTTTCGTTGTATCGTGACAATAGTCCACGCTTCATCCACGTCTTTCTTCACGCTTTCGCTATAAAACTCTCCTTTAAACTTCCTTTCTGTCTCATCTAAAATCGTTTTTGTGACCGGCACCTTCATCAAAAATCTCTTCTGCGGAAGAACGTGCTCACGTCCAAAATAGCTAAAGAGCTTTCCACGTAACTCGCCGTCTTTTTTTAGTTCTTCCCGCATATCCATGAGAAGTAAACTGTCCTCAACCGTTTCTGCATTCACAGAATCCTCCCCAAGCGCCAAGGTCTGATAGAGCCCGTAGGTACTTCCCTTCACAACAATGTCCGGTCGTCCAGGAATATCATAAACGACATTATCCCCGCCGGCTCCGAGAAACTCCGGTGCATATTTGAGAGCGAATGCGTGCCCAGTGGATTCAAGCGTGTATTTGTCTTGCTTTCGGCTTCGTGGTTTCCTCCTGACACCGCTCACTTCCTCACGTGTCCGTTGCGCTTCTTGAAGCACGTTATCCAGTTCATCTAATGCCGGGGCTTCGGATCCAGCTTTCGGCGCCTGCTCTTGTTTCTTGAAGGGGTTATTATAAGCTTCCATCATAGATGTAGTTACTGATTCACAACGATCTTACCGTTTGAGATTTGTTCCCGCAACGTGGCGTCAGAAACTTCCGCAATGCTCTCCAGACGCTTTTTGCGACCATCCTCAGTCAGTATTTCTGGCTGACTCCTAACAATAGAGAGCGGGAAAAGCTCCATCGTGATTTTTTTATTATATATTGTGACACCAAGGGCAAGCCCTTCTCGTGTTTTTACGGACCAATCTTGATCAAAGATAAAATTTCCCAGCGACCAAGCGATAGGCTTGTTTTTATAGACCGAAATCCCCTGTTCCCAATGTGGGTGTCCCCCGATAATCATATCTGCTCCTTCATCAATCAACCAATGAGCTGTCGCTATGACACTTGGTTCGGGCGTATCGTGATATTCAACGCCCCAATGTATCATAACAATCACAAAGTCACTGTCCGCTTTCGCTTGTTTTATGACGGCTGCTGCCGCTTCTCGGTCAAGTGGGTTATCGGTGGTATTGAATCCAAGAAAGGCAAAGCGTTTTCCTTGAATATCCGCAAAGGCAAGGGCCTCTTCACCGTCTTTAACTTGTTCTCCAAAGGCGATAAGCCCGGCATCTTTCAGGCGCTTCATGGAGTCCTCATGTCCTATTCGCCCCTGATCAAAGCTATGATTATTGGCCTGTGAGACCCCATCAAATCCCTCTGACTTCAGTACTGGAATAATGTTTGGTTGAAATATGAAATCAATGGATTTCTCCGGAGCGTGACGTTCCGTGGTCACCGGGCCCTCCAAATTCCCAATAGCAAAATCAAATTGTGAAATCCAATCCGTCGGCATCTTTCGAAAAGGATAAGCCGGGTCCCGATTGAGCTGCATACGATGTGCTACTTCACGACCAAACATCATATCTCCGATAAAGAGCATAGAAATCCCTTCCGGTGCTTTTATCTGCACTCCTCGACCATCAAGGGAGTTTTTTGTCGCGATCACCGCTGGGATCGGATTTGAAGTGAGTAAAGCTCCCGATACTTTGTTCAAACGAAACATGGGGATCATGGCTAGCGTAACGACTCCAATACTCACCCCGATCACGAGAAGGGCCGGCAGTATATGTTTCTGTCGTTTGAGTTTTGACATGCTTATGGCTGAAGCGTTTCGTCCGAACTTTTTCCTACGACAGATATTTCTACCTGTTTCACCGAGGAGAAATGTTCCAATGTTTTTTCAATTTGTGCACGAATAGCTTGTGCCGCACACGATCCTCCGCCTGACTCAAGCTCCTGACTAAAGATGACATGAGCTGTGCCATTTGAAACAGAAATATCTTGAAGCAGAGTCCCTTGCGGGATCGCGCTGGAAGCTGATGGATCCGCAAGAAGTGTTCGCAAGGTTGTTTCAATAGGTAATTGAGATCGTACAACGGTTGTTTCAATAGCTTGTACGTCGGTGCATATTACCCCAGTCAAGTCACCGGACAGGGGTTCGGGTAAAAGATAATTCGTCACCGTCATGGTGTCTTGTGGCAATTGTACAGGTAGGCTCACCATATGTGTTTGACTGCCATCCTTGGCGGAATATTCAAATACCTCAAGCGTCCCAGCCTTTGTCGTGGGCACGTTCAGGATGAATGCACGAATATTAAACGCCCCAGGTTTTCCTACATCTGGAGCATTTGTTGTGGCATGCCCCTCTCCTAAAATAGCGCCCCTCCCGTCGAGTAGTCGCCAGTTAATGGTATTTTCAAATGCAATGCCGGAACCACTGACTTCAAATGGACTCGCAAGTTCCGTTCCGCTTACCGCTTCATCCACACAGATAAAGTTGAGATCATCACAAATCATGCCACTTGGCGTTTCACGCACGGGCGCTGTTGGTACAACTTCTGTCGCCGACTGTTCTTGTTCTTTCGCTTCGCCGTATCGACATACTCCCACTTCTTTTTCATCACTAGCAAGTTTTGTATAGTCTGTGCAAGAAAAACTCCCTGGGCATTCCCACGCCTCTGATCCTCCGCAAAGGCATTGTGGCTCACAAACTTGCACACAAAGAGTGCTATCTGATCCGTAACAGGGATTCCCGCATTCAACCCAAAATCCATGCGCCGCTTCACAACTTGTTTTTGTTATTCCATGGTCTCCTACGATCACCGATGATCCTTCTATCGCGGACGTTTCAGCAACCTTTGTCACATCTGATCCGCGTCCGCCTATTTGTGACACCAGAGCAACTAAGCCGGCGGTAATAATAAAAACAAGTACCACAACAAGCGCGAGTCGCACGGTCATGTTTTGTTCTGTGATCTGTTTTCTGCCTTTCGTCATATTGTCTATTGTAACAAGCTCAGCGCAGAAAAAGAAGCGTCTTTATGGAATCAACACAATCATGCGCTTCGCCCCCTTCGTCATATCCGTTGCATTGAATTCATGAAGTGCATGCATGAGAACCTCCTCGGGATATACATACCCTTTTCCTTTACGCGTTCCTGGATCGTTCGTAATCCAGTAGCCGTCTTTTGTATATCCTTTTATCACTAACATATGATACTCCGGTCCACCATTTTTAAAGTTCGGATTTTTGAGCGCTTTCCCATACGCTGGCACAATCACCGGATACCCTTTTGCTAATATTTCTTTGATATCTCTTGCTGATTGGATATCTTTCACAACCGTCTTCTGATAACCAAAATTATTTTTCCCGGTTGCCGCCACTTCTTCCGTGTTTGTGTCTTTATCATGTCCATAGGTCGCATCCTCATAAGCGACGAGATCTAAAATAGCCTGCGTACCTTCCTCTTCTCCGAAATCACTCCCCTTGCCGGCATAATAGGCGTTCACCATGAGTAAAGAAGCTTCTTCACAAGCATCTTCAAATGGATCCACCCAATTTTGCTTTGGTGCCTGTAAAAGGAATGGAACGTCTAATTGTATTTCTGATGGGAGCGCTGCGGGCGCTGTTGCAACAGGATCTTGCTCCGCTGAGGAGCTCGTTGCTACCGTCTTCTTTTCTGTGATTGCTTGATCTGTCTTTCCTTCTTGCATTACAGACTGTTCCGTTCGTATTCCGCCGGACATATCTTTAAAAGAGACAGCTGTCGGCACTTCTGGTTGCTGCCACGTATAGATCGTCTCACGAATACTCGTGCGATAAACATACCCCAAAACCCCCGCCACAAGAGCGAGCGTAACAAGGAGACTAAGAATGGTGGTCCTTTTCGACATGTGCGGGAAACTACCATAGATTAGGCATTTTGAAAAGCCCTCGACCGTGAGATCGAGGGCTTTTTTATTGGGTGTTTTTTACTCTATGGTAACCGATGACATAGTAACTGCCGTGAAAGGCTTGTCACTCTGATCTCTTGAAACTTTAGAAATTGCATCGGCGACGTCTTGTCCTTCAATCACTTTTCCAAAAATGGAATAGGCAGGAGGCAATGGATAATCTTCAACCATAATGAAGAACTGAGAACCGTTGGTATTCGGTCCAGCATTTGCCATTGCAACCGTTCCCTTCGTGTATTGTCCCGTGACCTGATCGTCCGCGAATTGATATCCTGGCCCACCCGTTCCTGTTCCTGTTGGATCTCCTCCTTGGATCATAAAGCCTGGGATTACA
>Ga0114931_10001268_pt1 | contig 32125 bp, 27 predicted proteins | sample 2SBtaG_FD_89579 | JGI IMG/M metagenome (GOLD analysis project Ga0114931, IMG submission 89579) | Deep subsurface microbial communities from Kolumbo volcano to uncover new lineages of life (NeLLi) - 2SBTROV14_V59a metaG | ecosystem: Environmental > Aquatic > Marine > Volcanic | place: Kolumbo...
CTAAGTATTCAGAATTTTGGTCCCAAATCCGTTGCCCTGGCGTATAAGAAGCTAGGTGTCGAAACGCTTGATGACCTGGAAAAAGTTCTCGATGACGGTAGACTGGCAACGTTGCCCGGCATGGGCGAAAAAAAAGTTGAAAATATCCGCAAGGGACTGGAACTTCGTAAAACCGCAGGCAGTCGCATTTCCATTGGCATTGCCCTGCCGATTGTTGATGAAGTTATTTCCTATATTAAAGAAAAAGCCGGATCGAAAATTGGTCGAATTTCTCCGGCCGGATCGGTTCGGCGCAACCGCGAAACCGTGCACGATATTGATATTCTGGCCGAAACGGATCACGGCGGCGAAGTGATCGAGGTATTTACTCACACGCCTCGCGTAACGCAGGTTCTCGGAGCCGGCGAAACCAAAGGCAGCGTTGTGCTCGATGATAGATTTCAGGTGGATTTGCGTGCGGTTAAAAGTGAGAGTTATGGCGCGGCGCAGCAGTATTTTACCGGATCAAAGGATCACAACGTTCATCTTCGTGAGATCGCCAAAAAAAATGGCTACAAAATCAACGAGTATGGCATTTACAAAAGTGAGGATAAAGTCGGCGGCGAAGATGAAAAAGATATTTACCACTTACTGAATATGAGTTGGATTCCTCCCGAGTTGCGGGAGAATCGTGGCGAGATTGAAGCTGCTTTGAAAGATGCTTTGCCGGAACTCGTCACGGTTCAGGACATCAAGGCTGATTTGCATATTCATTCCACTTATAGCGACGGGCAGTTGACCATTGAAGAAATGGCCGAACAGGTTCGTTCCATGGGGTATTCCTTTATGGCGTTTTGCGATCATTCAAAATCCGCCGTTTATGCAAATGGACTGGATGAAAAGAGGTTGTTGCAGGAAATTCAGGAAATCCGGCAATTGAATGAAAAATATGACGATTTTGTAGTATTGGCCGGCAGCGAGGTAGATATTTTACCGGATGGTTCGCTCGATTTTTCCGACGAAATTCTTGCCCAGCTTGATTTTGTCGTTGCTTCAATTCATAGCGCATTTAAAACCGATCCGACCATGCGAACCCTTGCGGCCATGGAAAACAAATATGTCGATGTGATTGCACATCCGACGGGACGGCTCATTTCGCGTCGCGAAGGATTTTCTCTGGATATGGATCAGGTGATTGCCAAAGCAGCGGAAACGGGCACGGCCCTGGAGGTCAATTCCTACTGGGACCGGCTGGATTTATCAGACATAAATGTGAAAAAGGCTGTCGAGAGTGGCGTCAAAATTTCTATCAACACGGATTCGCACCATCCCAATCATTTGTCGATGATGGCGCTCGGCGTGGGCAATGCTCGTCGCGGCTGGGCGAAAAAATCGGATGTGATTAATGCGATGACGTTGGATGAACTACGGGCGTGGCAAAAGAGGCGGAAAGATAATGAAAAGTGAAAAATGAATAATGAAAAATAAAATTGAATTTTGGTTAGTGTGAAAAGCATAATAAAAAACAAAACCAAAGAATGAAGAATGTTTTGAAGGAAAAGAGTTATCGGTTTGCTTTGCGGATTGTGAAATTGTATCGGTTTTTGTGCGAGGAGAAGAAGGAATATGTGCTGAGCAAACAAGTGCTGCGGTCAGGGACGGCGATCGGGGCGCTGGTGCGGGAGGCGGAATTCGGGCAATCAAGGAAGGATTTTATCAACAAATTAAGCATAGCGTTAAAAGAAGCTAATGAGACAGACTATTGGCTCATGTTATTGAGAGATTCTCACTACATTGAAAATAAAATGTATTCAAGTATTGAGCCGGAAATTAAAGAACTGATTAAGCTTCTGGTTGCGAGCATAAAAACAGCCAAGAGATCAATGAAAAATGAATAGTGAAAAATGAAAAATGGATACTGGAGTATCAGAGTATAAAAAATGTCTTATTTTTCATTTTTCGTTTTTCATTATTCATTAAAGTGCGGTTTTCTTGACTTTTTGATATGAAAATGAAATTAATAAAGAAAAATATCTTTTACGCGCTCATCCTCCTTCTTTTTTGTGTACAAATTGCAAAAGGGGCGAGCGGCGAGCCTGTGACTGCGGTGAAGGGCATGGTTGTGTCTGCGCAAAAACTGGCTTCGGAGGCCGGGATAAGTCTGCTTGAGGCCGGAGGAAATGCCGTTGATGCTGCGGTGGCAACAGGTTTTGCACTGGCCGTTGTTCATCCTTCGGCTGGAAATATCGGCGGTGGGGGATTCATGGTTGTTCGTTTTCCCGACGGCAAAACCACGACAATTGATTTTCGCGAAAAAGCGCCTTTACGAGCACGCCGGGATATGTATTTAAATGATGACGGTTCAGTCAATCCGCAGAAAAGTCGTGTCGGCTATCTTGCTGTTGGTGTTCCGGGCAGCGTGGCCGGCTTGTGTTTTGCGCTGGAAAAGTACGGTACAAAGTCTTTGCCGGAAGTGCTTGCGCCGGCTATAAAACTGGCCCAAGACGGTTTTGCCGTTACGCCGCGGCAGGCAAGGCAATTTGCCGGTTTGCGGGATCGGTTTTTACAATTTCCGGCGACCGCTGCGATATTTCTCAAACCGGACGGTACTCCTTTGGGCAAAGGTGAAATCCTGACTCAAAAAGACCTGGCAAAAACTTTGCGGATGATTGCAAAGCAGGGCCCTGATGCTTTTTATCGTGGTGAAATTTCCCGACTCATCGTAAAGCAGATGGAACAGAATGGCGGATTGATCGGCCCTGAGGATTTGGCGAATTACAGCGCTGTTGAGCGCAAGCCGATTCGAGGAGAATATAAGGGATATGACATTATTTCAATGGGGCCGCCAAGTTCCGGTGGCATCCTTCTCACAGAGATGCTGAATGTTTTGAGCGCAGCGCATTTGCAAGCTGCTGAATTTAATTCTCCTGCTTATGTCCATCTTCTTGTGGAAGTGATGCGTCGGGCCTTTGCAGACAGGGGCAAATATCTTGGCGACACCGATTTTGTCCCTGTGCCGGTGTCCGGATTATTATCCCGGAAATATGCCCGGGAACTGTGGAAAACCATTGATCTCCGTCGCGCTACGCCTTCAAAACGAGTTGCGAATGTTGATCCTCATCTCTTCCAAAAGGAAAGTGAAGAGACGACACACTATTCTGTGGCGCAAAAAGACGGCATGGCCGTTTCAGTAACAACAACGCTGAACGGCAGTTATGGATGTTATGCCGTTGTGGATGGTGCGGGTTTTTTGTTAAACAATGAGATGGATGATTTTTCGGCAAAACCCGGTTCTCCGAATATGTTCGGTCTCATACAAAGCGATGCGAATGCGATTGCTCCTGCCAAGCGCATGTTGTCGTCAATGACGCCTACAATCATTTCCAGGGACGACAAATTGTTTCTGGTCATTGGTTCGCCGGGCGGACCGACCATCATCAATACGGTGATGGAAATTTTTCTCAACATTACCGAATTCAATATGAATATACGCCAGGCAATTGATGCTCCGCGCTTTCACCATCAGTGGCTGCCTGATGTAATTCAATACGAGAAGAACGGCCTGAGCGAAAAAACCATACAAGCATTGATGAAGATAGGGCATGAGCTGAAGGAGAGAAGTGCAATCGGCGAAGCACAAGGGATCATGTACGATGCTGCGAAAAAGCAACTCCTCGGCGCCGCGGATAAGAGAGGTGAGGGGGCGGCTGTTGGGTTTTAAATGGATTTTCTGTTTACTCTTTTAAATGCTCTTTTTGATTTGGCAACGAACATATTGAACAATTGGAGGTCAGTATGAAAAAGTTTTTCACTGCACCGCGAACAATCATCACGCTCGTTTTTATTAGCATCGCCCTTGCAACCAACACGGCTGCGGCGCAAACAGCAGCAGATTCTCCGATTATGGACGTCAATCCGTTTCTAAATTTGTTAACACTTGCTCTTGTGATTGAACGATTGATCGAAATTGTCATCGTTCTTATTCCGGGAATCGAAGAAAAGAAACTGGATTTGGCAGATGACCTGCCTGCCCTGGCATTATTTCAGCTTAAATTACAGCGGATTACCCTGGGCGTTGGTTTGGTTGTTGGTGTTTTGTTTTGCACGATTTTCAAGTTCGGCATTTTAGATGAAATTTTTCCCGGCCAAATGAGTCCGTTCAACTCGTTTAATCATGTTGTAACAGGCCTCATTGCCGGAAGTGGTTCGGAACCGGTACATCAACTTGTTCTGATTATTATCGGCATACGGGATAAATTGCGGGTTAGCAGCAGAAAGGCGTAAATTGTCTCGGTCGTCAGGGTCTTTATTTTCGCAGGGAGGTTATTTTTATTCTACGCGCACACCTGCTTACGGCCTGATTATGATTGTGCCGCTTCTTCTTTTCTATGAGGTGATGGCTCTCAGAGTTGGCCGGGTGGGAATGATCCGCGTGAGAAATTTAGGTGATGTGCTTCTCAAGGAAGTCATACTGCGAATTGGAATTCACGGATCTTTTGCGTTAGGCATTTTTTTCGTATCCATTCTTATTCTGGCCATTTTTTTGCGAAAGAGGGAAGCGGTACCGCTGCGGCTGCACTATTTTTTTATTATGATCCTGGAAAGCGCTTTTTATGCCGTCTTTCTCGGGTTATTCATTAACCGCCTTATGAATTTTGTCATGTTGTCCGTACTTTCGGGTAATAGCACACAAATTCAGGTTATGCTTGCTTTTGGAGCAGGGGTATATGAAGAGTTGCTTTTCAGGGCATTCTTTTTTTATGTCTCTGCTGTCACACTCATTCGATTCATGCGAATGAAAAAATGGGCCGCCTGGTTTGTCGCGGCATTTTTTTCGTCCATCCTGTTCTCGTGGGCACATTATTTAGGAGCAGAGACTTTTACATATTATTCGTTCTTTTTTCGATTTTTTATCGGTTTGGCTTTTTGCGGGATATTTCTGACCCGCGGACTGGGTGTCGCGGCCTGGACACATGCATTTTATGATTTGTTTATTATTGTTGATAAATTGCTTCATTGATATGCCTGCCAGGGACCCTGAGTGTGAAATTTAAACAAGGGCCCAGGTTGGGGGACAGTACTCTGATAGTAGAAAGGAACTATATTTTTTCTGTGATTAAAATATTAAAAAAAATAGTATTAGGATTTACAATTCTTGTTTTGCTTGCGACATTGCTTGGCAGCTTGACAATTGGTTATATTTTGTATTGGCCTCTTTCGACGAACAGAAACGCTGAGAAAATACCTTTCAAAGTGAAATGGGGAACGTCCTTTAGCACCGCGACACAGAAATTATCGCAGCAGGGAATTATTCGCGACGCCGATCAATTTACGCTGGCAGCCAAAATATTGCACAAGACGCACAGTCTGAAAGCCGGGATTTTTGAACTGACGCCCAAAAGTTCAAACTATAAAATCCTGCAAGACCTGACGGAAGGCCGGCAAACATATTTAAAAGTCACATTGCCCGAAGGAATCAATTCCAGAAAAGTGGCATCAATTTTACAAAAAAAACTGGATGCGGATTCTGCACATATTGTAGCTTTGGTAAACGATACAAGTTTTGTCCATCAATTAAAAATAAATGCCTCTTCGCTTGAGGGGTATCTTTATCCTGAAACTTATAATTTTACTTATGGATTGCATGAGAAAACAATTTTGCGTACGATGGTGAATCAGTTTGGGAAACAGGTGCCCGATAGTCTGCAAAAACAGGCGAAAAAAATGGGTTACACTTTTAATCAAATATTAACATTGGCCTCGATCATCGAAGGGGAAGCAATGATCGACAGCGAAATGGTTTACATTGCTTCGGTTTATTATAATCGCCTGAAACGCGGCATGAGACTGCAGGCTGATCCGACCATTCAATATATCATCCCGGACGGACCGCGGCGATTGCTTAATCGCGATCTGCAAATTGACTCGCCGTACAATACGTACAAATATGCCGGGCTGCCGCCGGGCCCTATAAACAATCCCGGCAAAAATGCAATTATGGCGGCACTTTTTCCGGCAAAGACCAATTATCTTTATTTTGTTGCCGACGGAACCGGCGGCCATATTTTTAGTGTTTCGCTTGCACAGCACTTGCGGGCAAAACGCAAATTTGATGTCATTAGGAGAAAAGTTGCAAAAGAAAAGCGGGAGGCACGACGGCGTGGTAAAGGCTAAGGCGGCACAGGATTTGGATTGGTTATTTTCCGACTTGAACGATGCACAGCGCGAGGCCGTGGTACAAACGGATGGCCCGGTGCTGATTTTGGCAGGGGCGGGCAGCGGTAAAACTCGTGTGCTTACATACAGAATCGCTTATGTGCTTGCAAACGGATTAGCGGCACCGCAAGAAATACTTGCCATGACTTTCACCAATAAAGCGGCCGGTGAAATGCGCGAGCGCGTCGCCAAGCTGGTTCCCGACCTTGTCTCCGGCATGTGGATCGGAACCTTTCATTCACTTTTTGCGCGCTTGCTGCGCCGGGAAGGGGAGAGAATCGGATACCCCAGTAATTTTGCTATTTATGATGATTCCGACCAAATGAGTTTGATCAAAGCCATTTTAAAGGAAATGAATCTGAATGTCCAGGCCAACCCGCCAAGGCGTCTTGCTCATAAAATAAGTAATGCAAAAAACAAGATGCTTTCTCCGCGTGCCTTTTTGGAAACCGCAGAAACACCGGACGATGTTCTTGCCGCCCAAGTCTATACATTATATCAAAATCGTCTGCGGGAGCAAAATGCAATGGATTTCGATGATCTACTGCTCAAACCTCTTGAACTATTTGATTCTTATCCTCTTGTTTTGCAGTTTTACCAGGACCGATTTCATTATATTCTTGTAGACGAATATCAGGATACTAATCATGCACAATATCTTGCCGTTCGGCTTTTAGCTCAAAAACACAAAAATATCTGCGTTGTCGGTGACGACGATCAATCCATCTACCGCTGGCGCGGTGCCGATCTGCGCAATATTCTCGACTTTGAACATGACTATCCCAAGTGCGGCAAATTTCGACTGGAACAGAACTATCGCTCCACAAAAAATATACTAGCTGCGGCGCATTCTGTTGTAAAGAATAATCGCCAGCGCCACTCGAAAGAGCTTTGGACAGAGCGCCGGCAAGGCGATCAAGTGATGGTTTACGCGGCCTCTGACGAGAGAGATGAGGCACGGTATATCGTTAACTGTATCAATAACGAATTTCGAATTGCCAATAGAAATTTTTACGATTTTGCTATCCTTTACAGAACCAACGCTCAATCCCGAGCTTTGGAAGATGCCTTACGCGTGGAAGGTATCCCTTATGTTATTGTAGGCGGCGTCAGATTTTACGAACGAAAGGAAGTCAAAGACGTGCTCGCTTATTTGCGTGTGCTGTCAAACCCTGCCGACGCTGTTAATTTGAAACGGATAATCAATTATCCCGTGCGGGGCATCGGTGATGCGACCGTGGCAAAACTTGAGGCTTTTGCCCGCAATGAGAAAATAACATTGTTCGATGCGCTATCACGGGCAAAAGAAGTTTCGGGCATTGCGTCGCGTACGGCGGACAAAGTTATTTCGTTACACAAGCTTTTGGGAAAATACATCTCTTTGCAAAAAGAGTTCTCGCCTGCCGAACTGGCGACCATGCTCGTGGAAGAATTGGGCATTTTCCGTTTCTTTAAAGAAGAGGGTACATTAGAAGCTGCATCGCGCGCTGATAATGTTCGCGAATTATTACTTGCCATTGCTGAATTTAACAATGCAAATGGACGTACGACAACCCTGGCCGATTATTTACAGCAGGTCACCTTGGTCAGCGATATTGACACATGGAATGACAAGTCGAATATGGTGACCCTGATGACCTTACACAGCGCAAAGGGCCTCGAGTTTTCGGTGGTATTTATCACCGGTATGGAGGAAGGACTATTTCCATTGTCCCGTAGCCTGGACGATCCATCAGCGCTCGAGGAGGAACGCCGACTTTTTTATGTCGGTGCAACGCGGGCAAAAGAAAAACTTTATCTCATCTGGGCAAGGAATCGCCGCCGGTTCGGGGACTTGCCGGGTGGAGCAAAGTCACGATTTTTGAAAGAAATTGATCAAAGATACGTGCAAACGAATGAAAGTCGCACACAGCAATTATTCAAAAAGAAGCGCGAACAAAGCATTTATGCACAGGATCCCATGCCGAACTATGAGGACGAATCCCAGGAACAAATTGAGTTCAAAGTGGGTATGCGTATATATCATAACAAGTTCGGCAAAGGAACAATCTTGAAAATAAATTCACAAACTGGTAATGTAAAACTTGCAATACTTTTTGATGAAGAGGGTGAAAAAAGGTTGGTTCTGCCGTATGCTAAATTGGAGATTTTATAGAGTGAAGAAATTACCCGTATTTCTATTGTTGATCATGATATTTTTTTCAAACAACATCCTGTTTGCGCAAGAAGGTGTTTTTCAGGAGGAACAGGATTTTCGTTTTGCCAAGCAACTGGAAAAAAAAGGCATGAATAATATTGCTGCTCTGCAATTTATGCGATTTGCGAGTTTATATCCAACCAGTCTGAGAGCTCCCGAAGCGCTTTTTAGTGCTGCGATGAATTACGAAAAAGCCGACAGTAGTTTCAAGGCTGCTGATATTTATTTACGTCTGCTTTTAAAATATCCGCAATCAGGTTTTGTGGATCAGGCTCAATTTAATCGTGCAAAAATTCTGTCAAAATATGGCGATCATCTCAAAGCTGCTTTGGCATTTGATCGGATAAAGCTTCTCTCACCGAAAAGTGATTTGGTACCGGCTGCGCAAATTAAAGCCGCCCGCGAGTTTGTAGTAGCCGGTCAGAATCAACGCGCCATGGATGCCGTTCGCTTTTTACTGGAAGAATACCCAACCCATCCGCTGCGATTTGAGGCGCACTATCTCATTGCTGAAATCCGTGGCAGGCAGAGCAAAATAAAGTTGGCTTTGCAGGAATTGGATCGTATTAGCGGTGAAAGAATAGAGGATGATCTCGCTGTCAAGGCACTTCTTTTAAAGGCACGTTTGTTGGACATAAGCGGCCGGCACAGTGAATCGGACAGTGTTTTGTTGGCCATCATCGCAAGCGGTTTGAAAAGTGATTCGGTTGGAGTGGCGGCCATTCGAGTTGCGAAATCGTTGCAAAAAGAAGGGGATTATGATGGTTCAGAAAAAGTCATTCAGGCTGCTTTGAAACTTGATCTGCAAGAGGAACAAAAATCGCGATTGCAGATGATCAATGGCGATAATTTCTATGCCCGGAGGAATTACCAGGAAGCAATGGCGAGTTATGCAAATATCGCTCGCGAGGAGCTTCTTCCGGCCATGCTTGCAAAGCTGGAGTTTCGTCTGGGATTTTTGAATGAGAAACTCGGGAAAAAGGAGACAGCACTCAGCTATTTTCAGAATGTGATTTCCACCCGCGACAGCACCGGTGAATTGGCTAAAATGCAGCATGATGCCTTGTTTGCAGCGGTGGATTTGCTCAACGCTTCGGCACGTTCGACGGATGCTCTTGTTTTATTGCAGATGCATTTGCACGATCAAAAAAGTCAGTTCAAAGATGAAATTCTTTTTCAGATCGGTAAAACGCATGAACTGTTGAAAAATTATGATTCTGCCCGCCAAACCTTTGCAACCATCCTGACCATGTTTCCCCGAAGCAATCTGGTTGATGATGCGCAACTGGAAATGGCGCGCTGCGCAGATCTGGCAGGGGATTATTCGACAGCGCTCACAGGGTATCAACAGTTTCTTCGGGATTACCCCGGTGCTGATAGTTACCGGGAAGCTTTTCGCCGCAAGGATTTCCTTAACAAGTTCTTCCCTGCGCGGCCACAAAGCGCGGATGCAGCATTTAATGATATTCTTTCCAAAAACATGTCCGGCCTTCCCCGGGCAGAGATTTTAATGCAATGGGCGGAGCAACAAATCAATACATTTCATGACTATGCCAATGCACTGCTGTTTTTAAAACAGGCAATTGTTGCCGATGGAAAGGAAAGTTTGGACAAGGGCCGTTTGCTTTACCTTGTGAGTTATTGTCATTCTATGTTGGCAGAAAAGTTTGCTTTCGAACAGGAATCAAACAAAAGTACGGCGCACCTTGACACCGCGAAAACTACTGTTTCACTCCTGGATGATAATTTTGCTTCGACACAGTGGCCCGCCCTTGCTGCGTACCATGCCCTTGATATTCAATTGACAACATTGGAATCGCCCATCGCGCGTATCACTCTGATCGATTCATTGATTAAAAAATATGCCTGGGAAGGTGACCAGGATAGTTTGCACAAAAACTTGCAATACCGTTTGGCAGCAGAACTTTTATCAGCCGCTCAGGATTCCGTGAACTGGCAGTTGTTGGACCGTGCTTCCCGCCTGACGGATAGCGTTCTGCAAAGCAAAGCGAAAAACAAAACTTATTCAGATGCGCTTTACTTGAAGGCTTTGATTTCAAGAAGAATGGTCAAGCCCGACACGGCAGCCATTCTGCTGACGGAATTTCTTAAAGAATTTCCCAACAGCTCAAAGGTCGTTGATGCAACTTTTCAACTCGCAGGCATTCAGGAAGAATTAGGTGATCTTGCTGCAGCCGCAAGGTTGTATTCGCAGATTATTGATCGCTATTTCTATTCGTCGTATGTCCGCCGTGCCGTTAATAATTTGGGCCGGGTTCTTTTGCGCCAGGGGAAAATCGAGGAGGCCAAACGTGTCATCAAAAAGAATATCGGCGCAGATTTCAATGCCTCTGATGATGTTTTTTCCCATGCGAAAAAAGATGACAAAGCGCTCTGGCTGTGGACACAGGCCGTTGAGGGAGAGGGAAATCCGACCGCATCAATGCAAGCTCTGAAAAATTATCTTCTTTATAGCCGGGATGGACAATACCGTGATTATGCCATGCTCGATCTTGGGGATTTGGCCGTTAAAATGCATAAAAATGAAATGGCGCTCGGCTATTTTAAAGAAGTGGCCAAAACCAGTCAAGATGACAGCCTTGCACAATTTGCTAAAATCAAGGTCGCAGATTTTTATTTTGATCAGGGACGTTTCAAAGATGCGAGAAACAGTTATTCTTTGCTGAAGAAAGATTTGACGGGAGAGTTGCGCAAAAAGGCGGTTTTGCGGGAAATTATTTGTGACTATAAATTGGGCGCCGCAACTCGTGCTGCCAATCTTTCAAAAAAGTTCAAAAAAGAGTTCCCTGGCAAGGACGCCGAAGCAAAAATATTTTATGAGCAGGGAATGTATTTTATCAAAGAGAAAAATTTCAAAGCGGCAGAAAAAGCATTCAAAACCATCGTAAACAAATATAAAGAGACGCCGGAAGCAGGCAGGGGCGAACTTGGACTGGCGCGCCTTTATGTTATTCTTAACAAAACCGATGATGCGCTTAAAACGCTGACCGCTATTCCGGACAAGTACTCTGATCCTGAAATTCAGGCGACCGCCTATTTAAATTTAGGCGATTTTTATTACGAAAACCGCCAGGTCGAAAATTGCATTTTTGCCTGCAAAAAAGTGCTTGATTTACAGCAGGCGGGCCCGTTGCGCGCCAAGGCAATGAATCTGCTCATTAATTCTTATGATGATTTCAGACTTTGGGATCGGGCCATTGCTTTGCAAAGAGAATATATCAAGCTCTATCACGATGCAAAAGACATTATGGCCAGAAAAATCAGAATCGGCGTATTTCTTTACGATTTGAAAGAGTATGACCGAACAATTGCTTATTTGCGTGAACTCAAACCACTTGTCGATGCGGATTCCGAACCTGAAGTGCAGTATTGGATTGCCAAGGCTTATGCTGATCGTGGAGACACAGAGAAAGCAATCATTGAATACCTTAAAATAAAATATCTGAGCAAGCGCACAAAGTTGCCCTGGGGAGCGACGGCGCTATATGAAGCCGGACGCGGCTACAAGAAATTGGGAGATTTAACCAAAGCAAAGGAAATGTTTCAGCAAGTCGTGCGTGAGCGCGGTGCGAATGACCAAATCGGTCGTGTTGCAAATCAGCAAATTCAGGAAATCAATGAGAAGCTCAAGAATTCCTGATTGGTTTTATTATTAATGATTGATTCGGATTTAAAATTTTCTGTTCGCGATATTCTCAGCGCAGCCCATCCTCTGATCGACATGGCGTTGAAAGAAGATTTGGGCGATCGTGGCGATATCACAACAAACGCCATCAGTGCAGAGAATCTGCCGGCAGCTGCTCAGATCATTGCCAAAATGGATGGTGTTATTGCCGGTTTGCCGGTCGTTACCGAAACTTTTAAGACACTTGATCCCAAAATAAAATGTGAACAAATTTATCAGGATGGACAAAGCGTTCAAAAGGGCGATGTTTTGTTGCGCCTGGAAGGCCCGACAGCGCAAATTCTAATGGGCGAACGTACTGCGCTCAATTTTTTAGGGAAACTGTCCGGGATTGCAACTTTGACGCATCAGTTTGTCCGGGCGGTGCGCGAAACAAAATGTCAGATTCTCGACACCCGCAAAACAACGCCCGGCTGGCGCATTCTGGAAAAATATGCCGTCTTTTGCGGGGGTGGCAAAAATCACAGGATCGGCCTTTACGATATGTTTCTCATTAAAGAAAACCATATCGTGAGTGCGGGAGGAATCACGGCGGCTGTGCAAGTGTGCCGGGAATATATGAAAAGAAACAACTTTGCCGCAGAAATCGAAGTTGAGACAAAGAATCCGGACGAAGTACGAGAAGCACTCGGCCTGAATGTTGATCGAATCATGCTTGATAATATGTCTCTTGAAATAATGCGCGAGTGCGTTTCACTTGTTGACGGCAGGATTCCATTGGAAGCATCCGGCAACGTTAGTTTGCAAAATGTGCGTCAAATAGCAGAGACAGGTGTTGATTTTATCTCAATCGGTGCGTTGACCCATTCCGCCAAAAGTTTTGATATTAGTTTGTTGTTTCTGTGAAATGTGCCTGCCAGATGGGTCGTTTTCTCGCCAGGCTGACAGAATAATATGAGAGCTTCCCGGCTTTCTACCGTACTTTCAGGCTTGATATTACTGGAACATATCTTGCTATATATATTTTTTATTTAATGAGAATTTATTCATCAATCTTGCTGCCGGACACTTTTCAAATAGAACGGAAATAGCATAAGAACATTTCACAAAGGCAGGCTAAGCATGACATCATTGCCAAGTGCAGGAATTTCAAAGTGTCCGGTAACGAGTCATCAATGTAGAGAGATAGAGGAAAAAATGCAAAATTCAAAAGCACCAAACCCGGAAGAGTTGCGCAGCGAAGTTTCCGAGTTTTTAAAAGAACGGTATGGAAATAATGTTATCATCCCACCACAGCCGGATGCTGTTGGCTCGGAACCGGTCGATGAAAAAAAGGAAGTCCCCCGGCCTTCGAAAATAAATTTTGATCTCAAACCCACAGAGTTGGAAAGATTTCTTAAAAAATATGTTGTCGGTCAGGATGAAGCCATCGAAGTATTGGCAACAAAAATTTGTACTCATTTCAATCGCATGAAACTTGAAACATCGCCGGAAGGAGTCGGCGAGTTGGTTGGAAATATTAAGAGCAATATTTTAATGATCGGGCCTACCGGTGTCGGTAAAACCTATCTGGTCAAACTTGTTGCAAAAAAAATCGGTGTCCCTTTTGTCAAAGGGGATGCCACCAAATTCAGTGAGACAGGTTATGTCGGCGGGGATGTGGAAGACCTGGTGCGAAACCTTGTGCATGAAGCAAACGGTGACATGAAACTCGCGGAATATGGCATTATTTACCTGGATGAGGTGGACAAAATTGCATCGTCCGGAAGCGGCGTCGGACCGGATGTGTCTCGCAGCGGTGTGCAAAGAAACCTTTTAAAACTTATGGAAGAATCTGATGTTGATCTGAAAACGCCGCACGACCTGGCGGCACAAATGGAAGCAGCAATGGAGGCGCAGCGCACCGGTAAGGTAAAACGAAAAAAAATCAATACAAAAAATATTCTTTTTGTTATGAGCGGCGCATTTTCGGCTTTGCCGGACATCATTCGCCGTCGTTTGAATCAGCAGCCCATCGGTTTTCAGAATATTGATCACGAAAACGGCGAATTGGCAGATGACAATATACATATTTTGCGGCGGGTTCGTTCGGAAGATTTGATTACTTTCGGCTTTGAATCCGAGTTTGTCGGTCGGTTGCCGGTTGTTGTATCCCTGAATGATCTGGATATTGACGGGTTGTATCGTATTCTACAGAATCCGAATAGTACAGTCATTCTTGGCAAGAAACGGGACTTTAGCGCTTATGGTATTAATGTCCGGTTTGAGGATGAAGCCCTTCGGAGAATTGCCGAGATGGCGCACGAAGAACATACCGGCGCACGTGGACTGGTGAGCGTTGTCGATCGGATTCTTTTAAAATACGAAAAAATGTTACCTGATACGGATATCAGCGAACTGGTTGTAACGGAAGCAATGATCAAGAATCCCGAGGCCGAATTAGGCAAAATTCTGACTAATTATTACATTAGAAAATTTCAGAAACGCTTTTTAGCGACAAATGGGATTGTGATTACTTTTACTGATGAGGCTGTTGAGCGTTTGAATGAACAGGCTCTGGAAAACGGAAAGACGCTTGAAGAGATTTGCAACGATCTGCTGCGGGACTATGAATACGGTTTGCGACTCCTCAATTGGGAGGAATTTACGGTTGATTTGGAAATTGTGAATAATCCCAAAGAGCGTCTTGAAGAATTGATTAAAAAGGCTTATGAAAAGAAATAATGCAATCGATCTTCTTCGAATGATAATAAAGATAAAGCAAAAGAGCCGTTTCGTGATGAAAACGAGACGGCTTTTTTAAAATATCAAAAGAATGAATTGAGGCTTGAGAAAATGGATGTGTTCGAAGCAATTCGGAAAAGAGCGAGCGTTCGCAGATATTCAGATAAAAAAGTGGCGAAAGAATTGCTGGAAAAACTTGTCGATGCCGGCAGAAGGGCTCCCTCCGGGAGAAATGTTCAACCGTGGGAGTTCATTGTCATCACGGATCAGAAAACAAGGGAGAAACTGGCATCCATTACAAGTTACGGAAGCTTTATTGCCGAGGCACCCGCATGTATCGCCGTTTATTGCCGCGATTCCAAGTACTATCTTGAGGATGGCAGCGCGGCAGTGCAAAATATTTTGTTAGCAGCAACCGGCCTGGGATTGGGTACCTGCTGGGTGGCCGGAGATAAAAAGCCTTATGTTCACGAGATCAGCAAAATACTTTCCGTTCCGCAAAATATTAAGCTTGTTGCATTGATCGCAGTAGGATATGCCCGGAATGCTGTACCCACCAAGGCAAAACGACCGCTCAAAGAAGTTTTACACTGGGAAAAATTTTAGGAAAAACGTGTGGTCTCGGGATTACCGAAAAATCTTGTCGATAAACTTGCCAATATTCCGCGAAAGCCGGGTGTTTATCTTTACAAAGATAAAAAAGGTGAGATTATTTACGTTGGCAAAGCGAAAATATTGCGTAACCGCGTCCGTTCCTATTTCCAAAAAGGGCGTGCTTATGATCCCAAACAAAATCGTCTCGTCTCCCGAATTGCTGACCTGGAAACGATTATCACGGATTCGGAAGTTGAGGCACTCATCCTCGAAGCAAACCTGATAAAGGAATATAAACCTCGCTATAATATAAACTTAAAGGACGATAAGAGTTTTCCTTACATCCGCGTAACCAACGAGCCTTTTCCGCGTATTTTCCCCACACGAAAACTTGTTCGTGATGGGTCAAAATATTTCGGTCCATACACCGATGTTTATGGAATGCGCGAACTTTTGAAAACCATAAAGAGAATTTTTCCCGTCCGTTCCTGCAATTTAAACCTGACTCCGGAATCCATTGAAAAAAAGAAATTCCAGGTCTGTCTTGATTATCATATTAAACGCTGTCACGGGCCATGTGAGGGACTCGTCTCTCAAAAAGAATATAATGATGTTATTGACTATGTCGTCAGTTTTATTCAGGGGCATACAAAACGAGTCGAGCAGGATATTCAAAAACAAATTAAGGAACTGGCTTCGTCCATGCGTTTTGAAGAAGCTGCACGACTTCGCGACCAGTTGCAATCCATAGAGATGTTTCAACAGCGGCAAAAGATTGTTGATCCGTCATTTTCCGACCGGGATTTCATCGCCAATGCGAACGCGGATGAAGATTCATGTTGTGTCGTTTTTAAAATACGGGATGGAAAAATAATCGGCCGCCAGCATTTTTATATGAACAGTGTCGACCAGGAGGGGGACGAGTCCATTGTTACTGCTTTTATCAAGCAATATTATCTGCGTGCGGATTACATTCCGCGCGAAGTTTATATTCCTGTCGATCTGGCAGAAAAGGAAACGATCGAGCAGTGGCTGTCTCAAAAACAAAATGCGCCGGTAAAATTGATCCGACCCCGGCGCGGTGAAAAAGCCAAATTGCTCAAGATGTCGCAAAAAAATGCAAAGTTGCTTCTGGATGAACTGCAACTGCAAAAGATGAACTCTGAAGCTTATGTGAGCGGAGCTGTCAAAGCGCTGCAAAGCGATCTTGGTTTGGAAAATCCGCCGAAGCACATTGAAGGCTTTGACATTTCAAATATCCAGGGAACGAATCCGGTTGCTTCGATGGTGTTTTTCAAGAATGGAAAACCGAACAAGGCCGGGTATCGCCGTTTCAACATTCGCAGCAAATCCACACCGGACGATTTTGCCATGATGAATGAAGCCGTGCTGAGGCGTTACAAAAGAGTACTCGAAGAAAAGAAGCCCCTGCCGGATTTAATATTGATCGACGGCGGTAAAGGACAACTTTCGGCTGCAATGGATGCTTTGCAAAAGTTGCATCTTGATAAGCAGCCCGTCATCGCCCTTGCCAAACGCCTTGACGAAGTTTTCATCCCCGGTCATACCGAACCCCAGAATATTCGCCGTGATTCCCCCGGGTTACGACTTTTACAGCGTGTGCGCGATGAGTCGCATCGCTTTGCCGTGACATCGCACAGAAAGCTGCGTAAAAAACGTACCTTGAAATCAGTCCTTGAAATAATTCCCGGCGTTGGCAAAAAACGTCGCGATGCATTGTTGAAAAAATTCGGGTCTATAAAAAAAATAAAATCCGCTTCGGTTGAGGAGCTCGCAGCAGGAGAGGAAATCAATAAAAAATTGGCAGAAGAAATATGGCGGTTTTTTCATCAGGATGAGAAGATTTAAATTGCAAATGAATGACCTCACGATTAGTTTTTAAACAAAACCATGGAGTTGGAATGCAAAGGATTTTACTATTTGTTTTGGTAGTTATTTTGTCAGGCTGTGCCGGCAACAGAAACACAAACACTCAGGATCTGGACAGAGTTGTCCGTGAATTGCAATTGGCGGCGAAAATGGATCCGGGAAATCCGGTGAATTTCATCACGATCGGTGATGCCTATCTTAAAGCGGAAAAATACGATTCGGCTCTTGTACAATACAATAAAGCGCTGCAAATAAAACCCGGGCTGAACGAAGCTCTGATGCAAAAAGGGACGGCATTGTGGGCGCTGAATCGAACAAAGGAAGCGGCAAAAATCTTTCGCCGTATTTTGTATAGTGAAAAGGGAAATGTTTATGTTGCTAAAATCGGCAAGGTGATTGGCTGCCCTTATAAAATAACTCGTGTCAGCGATGACCATGGATCAAATGCTTTCCCCGGTCCATCGCCGCTGGGAGAGAAACTTTTATTTCAATCCAATCGGGACGGAGATTGGGACATTTATATCATGAATAGCGACGGAAACGGCGTCCGACAATTAACGAATAATAAAGCGCGCGATGAAGCACCCGTTTTCTCGCCGGACGGCTATACTTTTGCTTTTACTTCGACCCGCAACGATACGATTCATACGCACCTTGATGATGTTACCCGGGAGATTTATTTGGGAAATATCAATAACGGCAACGTTGTACGCCTTACCCACAACAATTCTGATGATTGGGCGCCGCTTTTTTCCCGGGATGGGAAAAAGCTGTTCTTCCTCTCTGATCGTAACGATCCGCGTAATGTCCCTGCACACGAAAAGACAAACGATATTTTTATGGCTGACCTGGAAACAAAGCAGGTTATTGCGGTAACGGATTTTCCGGGCAAAAAAGGGCTTGGTGGTTTGGATGCTGACGGGAAGCATCTTTTCTTTTCTTTAAATGTGAATGAAAAGTATGACATTTATGTTAAAAATATGCATCGCGAAGCTCAGCGGAAATTCTTTGGAACAGATGGAGATGATGCAGGCGTTAAACTTTCTCATAACGGGCATAAACTTGTTTTCTTTAGCAATGCCAACGGCAATTTCGATATCTATCTAGTCAACATGAAAGACAGGAATCCGGTACGTCTTACCTGTGACGCGGCTCTCGATGCCTATCCTGTCTTTTCCGCAAATGATAAGAAAATATATTTTCATTCGAACAGAGAAGGAACTTTTCAAATTTATGCGGTTGATTTGACCAATTTTGTTGAGAAGGATGAATTGAATAAATTGCTGACGGAAATTTCAAAAAGCACTGAAACTAAATGAATGATTGTCTTATGAGCGAACGCGAAGAAAAGTTCTATTTCAAACTCCGAACCAAGATGAAAAAATGGCTGCAAGGTTCGGAAGGTTCCGCTAACAAGTGGTCAAAGTACCTGCTGTGGGCGCCGGATTTATTTTATCTCATGTGGAAGCTTTCCACTGACCCCGAGGTGCCAAAAAAGGAAAAACTGAAACTGCTTGGTGCCATTGCTTATTTTATCTCGCCTATTGATCTGATTCCCGAAGCACTCCTTGGACCTGCTGCTTATGCAGATGATATCGCACTCACGGCTTATGTGCTCAATAGTCTGGTTAATAATACAAATCCTGAAATAATCAGAAAGCACTGGGTTGGAGATGAAGACGTGCTGGAAGTGATTCAGAAAATATTGATGGTGGCGGATCAGATGGTCGGTAAAGGGCTGTGGAATAAACTAAGGAAAATCGTCTAGAGAACGAGGTATTTTTCAAGATACGTTATTCATGAATCTTGCCGACTTGTCAAAAGATAAAATGTTCATTTTTATTTGAAATGCCGGCAAGATTAATTTGGAACGTCGCGAGAGGATGATAGAATATTCCTATTCTTTTTCAGTAATTTCAACCTTTAAAATCATATCCATCTGCCGAATCGAATCTACAACGTCCTGGCCCTTTGTCACTTTGCCGAAAACCGTATGAACGCCGTTGAGATGAGGCTGGGGTAAATGGGTAATAAAAAACTGACTGCCGTTTGTATCCGGCCCTGCATTGGCCATGGAAATGACTTTGGCTTCATGAATGAGCGGGTTATCTGTTAATTCATCTTCAAAAGTGTAACCAGGCCCACCTCTTCCCGTGCCGGTGGGATCTCCGCCCTGTATCATAAAATTATCGATCACACGGTGAAAAATTAAATTATCATAAAATCCTTCCCTGGCGAGAAAAACAAAATTGTTCACAGTTTTGGGTGCGTGCTTTGGGTAGAGTTCAAGCTCTATCGTCCCCTTCTCTGTCTCCATTTTGGCAATGTATGTTTTTGTCGAATCGATTTGCATCTCCGGTGGTGAGTCCCATTGTTTGCTATCCATTTCAAATCCTTTCTTGTTGTGAAATGCTGTTTTAAATGCTTTGCTCTAATAACGTACTAGACTTGGAAATATTCCTGAATAATTTTCATGTCATTAAAATAGCACTTCCCATTGAACAAATACGCGGTCCCTGTGCTGGTACTTTTCATTTTTTTGATAGATGACATAGAATTTCAGATTTTTCGAATAGTGGCTCATTCCTATAGCGTTATAGGTGCTATATTTTGACGCGGTTTGTAAGCCCATCAAACGAATGTTTTTGTAAAATCTCCAAAAGAGACCGTTCTGTTTATAATACAGTGTTTGCCGGTGGGTAAGCATAAACTGGCTGTGATTTAAATAAGTGACAAGATAGACATCATTTAATCCGGCAATCCGAAATAACATTTGCGATGATAGCGGGAGGGAGCGATAATAAAAATTCAGGCCGGTGAGATTGGGTATAAATATGCTTTTATATTTTCTTAGATATTTTCGACTATACTTTAATGCGCCCATGGCAATGCCTCCGCCCAAAGCGAGATGAAGCATTTTTTTCCTGGAACGATCCGACAATCGATCAACATCTTTAAACAGTTCTTCTGTAGGCTGGTAATAATCGAGGTAACGGCCGCTCGCCATGAAAGCAAGGCGCCGGAACTGGATTTTGAAGCGGCGTTCGGATTTAAAAAACAGTACCGGTTTGAAGGGCTTGATGCGCAAAGCATTGGCGATTATGGAATCCGGGACTGCATTCTCCTGAACGAGCGTATCTTGTGTAAATTCAGCAAAGTTTTGTCCCCCCACAAAAGATGTTGAAAGCAAAATGCAAAAGAAGAATATTTTAAGGGCTGCCTTTTTCAACGCAGCTCACCTCATCTTTATGAAACAGCTTTTATCTATTTTTTAAACTGTGATTGATAAGAATAATATTCCTGTTGAATTTAGAATTCGGATGCAGCAAGGCGGAATGAGGTGTAAGGGTGAAGATGAAGAAATATCGCAGGGGGTAATGTTACAAAAGTTTAACCAATGCGGCGATAATGGCAATGCTGGCGGCCATCATGACTCCCAGGCGAACAGTAAGCCGAAGCTCGAGTTCTTTCATATCGCGTTTAAAAGTTGTTTCCAGTTCTTTAATGTCGCGTTTTAGATTAGATTCGACTTTTATTATTTTTACTTCCAGTTCTTTCATATCGCGCTTAAAAGCTGTTTCCAGTTCTTTAATATCGCGCTTTAAAGCTATTTCCAGTTCTTTTAGATCTTTTTTCGTAGTCAATTGTTCATCAAGCAGTTCGGCCAGTGTTTCGGCCTGGACTTCCGCCTGGTCTTCTGTGAAACCAACCGCTTTTAATTTTTTGGCATACGCTAATGTATCAAAAACTAATGTTTGTGGCATGAATAATTCTCCATGAAATTGTGTCCACAGCACATCGCCGTTTGTTATGCTAAAATATACAACCTCAAGATTCTAATATCAACAAATTTTTTGAAAAATGTGTGGTGGCCTCAGGAATTAAAGCGCAGTTTCAGGATTACCAAACTTTTAAAGTTTGGTAATCCTGAATGTCTTTACATTTTATTCCGCTTGTAATTTTCCCAGGCTGCCTGAACGTTTCTCAAAAATCCTTTAAACTTTGCTCTCTTTATCGGACTTTTTCTGAATTTAATTTGAAACTCTTTTGTATCTAATTTGGATAGACGTTCCAGGGGAGGATTCAAGTTATGAGGACGTGGTTGAAAAGCCGCTTCATCAGTTTCCTGTGCAAATTTACTATTCCACGGACAGACGTCCTGGCAAATATCGCAGCCGAAAACAAGATTGCCCATTTTGGTTTTCAAATCAGCAGGAATTTCATGTTCGGGTTTCAATTCAATAGTGAGGTATGAAATGCAGCGATTGGCGTCCACGACATAGGGTTCGACGATGGCGCCGGTGGGACAGGCGTCGATGCAGCGGGTACATGTGCCGCAATAATCTTTTATTGTTGTGTCATAATCGAGTTCGATATCAACGACAATCTCTCCCAGGAAAATCCATGAACCAAACTCGCGTGTGATGACATTGGAATTTTTCCCCTGCCAGCCAATGCCGGCCCTGACTGCCCACTGTTTGTCCATGATCGGTGCCGTATCGACAAAAACGCGGCCGTTGCAGCTGGGAACGAGCTTTTGAATGTGAGTTAGCATTTCTTTTAATCGCGGCCTCAGCACATCGTGGTAATCATCCCCCCAAGCATAGCGGGAAATTCTCCCCACAGCAAAATCCGTCGAGTGCTTTTGCGGCGTATAATAATTTTTTGCTACAGAAATGACCGATTTGGCGCCCTCTACAAGATTGCGCGGATCGAGGCGCTTTTCGATATTATTTTGCATATAAGCCATTTTGCAGTGATAATTCCGGCGCAGCCATTTTTCGAGCGGTGCGGGATCAAGGGATTCCGCCCTGGCAATACCAACTTTTTCAAACCCGAGATCGTGCGCGAATCGTTTTATTTTTTGTGATATTTCGGATTTATTTGTATTCAACATTTCATTACCGGACACTCTTGCAATTTTTCCTTATATGTCACCCCTACGGGGTTGGGATCTATTGGGCAAGGCATTTTTTATAAACATATCACCCCTATCGGGGTTAAATTTGTCGAAATCAAGCATCAAAAACGGCGTAGCGGTGAAATGTTTATGGACTTTTATCATTTTCGGTTTGACTAAATCCCTTGGGGGTGTCATTATGTCCTATTAAGAAACTTAAAGTAACACAACAAAAAAAGGCAAGACGATTATGGGCAGAACTATTACAAAATCTATCATTTGGCTGTTGTTTTTAATATTGCTTCAAATAAATACTGTAAAGATTTATTAGCGCTTGTTCATTTAAAAAAAAGTAACAATTTAGAGGCATGGCTCGTCATTCCGGCTGTAGCGGAGCGGAATGCGACCGAAGGAAGTGCCCGTGGTGCCGAAATCTCCACATGTCGTAGGGAGATTTCGGTATCCTCCTATCGTCGGAACCGGAATGATAAAAGAACACGTTGCTATAAAATGCACTGCTGAATAGTTGAAAAAAAATAATTGTTTTGCCCCAAATAGTCTTGCCTTATTATTTTTTTTAAAAAACTAGAGTTTCTCATATAAGATTAGGTCTGTTGTTTTTGGGAACCTCTTGCACTTTTTAGAAAAATCATTCGGTAGTAAGTTCAACATCAATCGTTTATTTCAGTGCAATCTCAATGTTACGGCAAAATTAATGACTTCAGTTTATTATCATAACCTGTGGGAAGACATAAAATTATTCAATTTCATGTGCCCCTTGTGAAGGACTCGAAACGTAAATCTTCGGTTTTATTTCCGTGGCGCGTTGATAGCGTTTTTCAATTTCCGCACAAAAGTTATCAATCTGCCCGACTTGCACAAGATTCACCGTACATCCGCCAAAGCCGTCGCCGGTCATTCGCGCACCGAGTACGCCCGGCAAAGCGCGCGCTTCTTCCACCATGATATCCAGTTCTTTGCAGCTCACCTGGTAATCATCGCGGAGGCTATCGTGGGAGGCATTCATCAGTTTTCCAAATCGGTGCAGATCATTTTTGTTCAGAGCATCGATGGATTCAAGCGTTCGTTCATCCTCTGAAATCACATGGCGGCAGCGTTTGCGAACAATGTCGGGCAATTTGTTTTTCACTTTTTGAAATTGTTGCAGTGAAACATCCCGAAGCGCTTTAATTCCGGGGAAATCTGCGCTCATGATGCGCACGCCTTGTTCACATTCCGCGCGTCTTTTGTTGTATTCCGAAGAGCCGAGTTCGTGCTTTACCATCGTATTGCAAATGACAACACGGATTTGCGCGGACGGCAGAGGCACCTGCTGATAGTCGAGCGTGCGGCAATCCAGAAAAAGGGCATGGTCTTTTTCACCATGCACGGAAATGAATTGATCCATGATGCCGCAATTCATGCCGACGAACTGATTTTCGGCGCGCTGCCCGACTTTAGCCAATTCCGCGTTGGACATTTCGCCATTGACGGTACTGAGCAATGCCAGTGCGGACGATATTTCAAGCGCTGCTGAAGAACTGAGACCGGCACCGACAGGAACATTACTTTCAAGATAAATGTTTGCGCCGGGAAGCCTGAAACTGTCCAGTTCCAACATACGTGCAATGCCGGCAATGTAATCGCTCCAGTGTCCGCGCCGGGATTCATTTTTATCCAAATCAACTGTGATCATTTCGGCCATATTTTCCGACCAGATTTTCAGCGCCCGATCATCCCTCGGCGAGACGGCTGCGGTTGTGTAATCCTCCAGAGCCATGGGGAAGACAAAACCGTCGTTATAATCGGTATGCTCCCCGATCAGGTTTACACGACCCGGTGCGCAAAAGACGCGTGGTTGGCCATTAAAATGCTCTTTGAATTTTTTTGCAAAATAGCTTTTGTCCATCATAAACTCCAAATTGCCAATTAATGCGTATTACCAAAATATAATATAAAGTGCCGCCAAAATACCGCTGATGCCGATGGCCAGCGCGTTAAAAGTCGCAGTCGTATGAAAAAGTCCTTTATCAAAATAAATCGCGCGTTCGGCATCTTCCACCTGTTCACCTTTGCGGAAAATGAGATAAAAGACAATTGCTGCGAGAAAAATAGAAATATATAGTTTAAGCTGAGTGGTCATTGAAGCAAAAACAGGACCCAAAAGGAAATACAAAGCACCGCCGACCAAAAAACTGAGGCCCATTGTCTTAATCGTATTCTTGTTAGGAGCAGAGAGAATAATGACAACGACGGTACAGATCAGGAACACGACACCCATTCGGTCCAAAAAGGGCAGGCCCGGTGTGGCGAATTTAAAGAACGCTGATAGCGGCAGGGAGAGAATAGCGCCCCAGAGCGCTGCATTGGCTTTGGTTTTTTTCCAGAAAAGGCCATAAAGAAAAATACTAAAAATGCCGGGACTGAAAAAGCCGGTGAATTCCTGGATATACTGAAATGCCTGATCCAGCGATTTTAACTGCGGCGCCAAAAAGATGGCAATGACGAGAGCAATACCGCTGGCAATACGTCCAACACTGACCAATTCTTTTTCAGAAGCACCTTTGCGAATGATTTGTTTGTAGATATCCATGGAAAAAAGTGTGGCGGTACTGTTTACCATCGAACTCAGCGATGAAACGATGGCTGCAATGAGTGCTGCAAAAGCTAATCCCTTTAAACCAATCGGCACAAAAGTATTTAAAAGCCAGGGGTAGGCTTTGTCCGGTTTGAGGATTTCCGTTGGTGCCCCTGCAGGAATCAGATCCGGTCGAACGTGAACAAGATAATAAGCAGCAATGCCCGGAATAACGACCAGCAATGGCATTAAAAGTTTAAGATAGCCGGCAAATGCCAGGCCGAGTTGGGCATTTTTAATGCTTTTTGCGGCCAAAGCACGCTGCGTAATATACTGATTGCATCCCCAATAAAAAAGGTTGGCGATCCACATGCCGCCAATCAAGACCGTTAGGCCAGGGAGGTCTTTAAAGGCATCACGAGCCGCACCTCCGTTCTGTGGAATCATAATTTGCCCCGGCTTTAGAATCATGGTAAATTTGTCCGGCAGAGCATGGATAATATTTAGCAGCCCGCTGACGACACCATGTCCTTCGCCAATAACATTCAGCGCTAAGAAGCTTGTGAGCAGGCCGCCAAAAACGAGAATGATGACTTGCACCACGTCAGTCCAGGCTACAGCTTTGAGGCCGCCATAAATTGTGTACAAAGATGAGAAAACAGCCAAACCAAGCACAGCCCACCACAATGGTTTGCCTGGCATCATAATGGTTTGAATTGCCAGTGCGCCGAGATAGAGCACAGATGTTAAATTCACGAAAACATAAACAAGGAGCCAGAAAACAGCCAAACTGGTGCGAACGCGTTTGTCGTAACGGATTTCCAAAAATTCCGGCATCGTGTAAATGCCTTTTTCGAGAAAAATGGGCAGGAAATATTTGGCCACAATAATGAGAGTGATCGCTGCCATCCATTCATAGGACGCAATGGCCAGGCCGATAGCAAATCCTGAACCGGACATGCCCACTACCTGTTCGGCCGAAATATTTGCCGCAACAATGGATGCACCGACAGCCCACCATGGCAGGGCTTTGCTGGCTAAAAAATAATCCTTTGTGTCTTTTTGATGGCCCTTTTTCTCACGGGAAACAAACAAACCCAGCGCCACGATAAAGACAATGTATCCGATAAAAACGATGTAATCAACGGCATCAAAGTTCATGTGGAATCTCCTCTAATAAAATCGCTCGTACCAGTAGTTCAATTTTGAAAAGATAATTAAAATAAAGTTATCAATCAAGTTTCAAATATTATCAAGTAGAAATTCGATTGCTTTAAATCTTCGCTATTTTGGGGATGATTGGTTTTTCACCTTGCAATTATTTTATACATATTGTATATTTGCCGAACGTTAACTGAAATTTTGATAATAGCGAGTGAGCGATTAATGGATCCGTTGTTCTTATCATCGATTATTGCTTTGGGTGGGCTGGGGTTGCTTTTCGGAGTGGGATTGGCATTTGCGGCTAAAAAGTTTGCGGTAAAAGTTGATCCCAGAGTGGAAGAAATTGTGGAAATTTTGCCGGGTGCCAATTGTGGTGCCTGCGGTCAACCCGGATGCAGTGCCTATGCTGAAGCTGTTGTGGCAGGCCAAACGCCCCCGAATAAATGTTCTCCCGGAGGGCAGGAGGTTGCTGAGAAGATTTCGCAAATTCTCGGCCTCACCGGCGTGGAAGCCGAAGAACCCAAAGTTGCAGTTGTACAATGCCAGGGCGGAAAAGCAGAAGCTAAAGAAAAATTTATTTATGAAGGTATACAAGATTGCAGTGCGGCCGAACTGGTCGGCGGCGGCCATAAAGCGTGTGAATACGGATGTCTCGGGTTGGGTTCTTGCGTAAAAGCGTGTCCCTTTGATGCGATGTATATGAGCGATAACGGTCTTCCGGTAGTGATTGAAGATAAATGTACAGGATGTAACGTTTGTGTTGTAACCTGTCCGCGAGATATTATGGCGCTTATTCCCAGAAGCCAGAAAGTCTTTTTGGGCTGTGTTTCTCAGGATAAATTAAAAGCGGTGAAATCCGTCTGTTCCGTCGGCTGTTTCGCCTGCAAGATATGTACGACACCCAAAGTAACGCCTTCCGGTGCGATTAAAATGGAAGGCAATCTGCCGGTTATTCAGGATATTCATAGCGAAGAACTGTTTGCCGCCGTTGCCAAGTGTCCGTCCAAGTCTTACGTTGTCCGCGAAGTCCAGGAACCGGTAAATGAAAATATAAACAAAATAGAAAAACAAGAGGATTAGATTCAATGGAAGATACATTATATAAAAAAGTGCAGGATGCCCTGGACAGCGTTCGTCCTTATCTTGTTGCAGATGGGGGAAATGTTGAACTGATTGATGTAAAGGATGATGGTATTGTCGAGGTCCAGCTGGAGGGTGCGTGCGGAACCTGTCCTATGGCGCAACTAACCCTTCGGATGGGGATTGAAAGAGAACTCAAACGGCAAGTGCCCGAGGTGCAGGAAGTCATTTCACTATAAGTTAGAAATTTTGCAAAAATCAGTCGAAGAAATCTTTTTCAAAATAAAAAGCCGTCATTGACGGCTTTTTATTTTATTCAGACGATTGTAGATGATGTAAAGACCCTGCAACGTTAAAAAGGGTTCCAATGATTTCACGGCACGCAATCGAGGTAGAATTAATCTTGCCAATCCGCCAGTGGCAATGCTTGTCGCTTCTTCCCCCAATTCATTATTGATTCGGTCAATCATTCCGTTAATCATTTCCACGGCACCATACATCAATCCGCTCTGCATGCTCGTTTCGGTCGACATGCCGATAACTTGTTCAGGAAAGCGCAGCTCAACTCGCGGCAGTTTTGCTGCACGCTGGTGCATAATCATAGCGGACATTTCAATCCCTGGTGCAATGATCCCACCTAGGTATTCTCCCTTTTTGGTGATGATATCAAACGTCGTTGCCGTGCCCAGATCAACGATGATGAGCGGGCCGCCGTATTTCTCGTAACCTGCCACAGCATTTACCAGCCGATCCGCACCAACACTCGCGGGAGTTTCGTACAATATTTTTATCCCCAGGTCCAAATCATGTTGAACAATGATCGGCGTACAGCGTAAATACTTTGTGGTCATTTTTTCAAAAGTCGGTGTCATGCCTGGCACAACTGATGTAATCGCCACGCCTTCCGCGTCCTGAATTTTAAATCCATGAGCCGAGCAAATTGATTCCATGAGAATCCACGTTTCATCCTCGGTGCGATCATAGGTGCTGGACAAACGCCAGTGCGCAACCAGTTGTTCGCCTTTAAACAGACCGGCAGCAATCTGTGTATTTCCGATATCTATAGCCAGTAGCATCAGTTCTCCCTTAGTGAAAAGTTTCCGACAGCAATCTTTTCCAAAATTCCGTTTTCCATGCGAATAAGTGCCTCGCCAGCCGTTGTAATTCCTGAAAAATTCCCCTCTTTTGAAAGAGTATTGTTCGTTACTAAAACTTTGCGTTCGAGATGCAAACAGCGTTTCATCCATTCATTTGCAATGAGATGCGGCCAGTCTGCGAAATTGTTTATTTGAGAATAAATGGATTCCATGCCGGATAAAATTTCGTACAGCAAATCGGATTTTTCAACCGTTTTACCTGTCGCACTTTGTATGGAACAGGCACTATCTGAAAGGTCAGGTGGAAAATCTTTCTGTTCCTGCAGAACATTGATGCCCGCTCCAACGATGACAAAATTTATTTTTTGAGATGTGGCACTGCTTTCTCCGAGGATACCGGCGACTTTTTTCCCTGTAAGGAAAATATCATTAGGCCATTTTGTTGAGGCTTTCGTTCCGCTCTGATGTGAGATTGCATCGGCCAGGGCGATGGAAGGAAACAGAGAAAAAATTCCCAAGTCGCGTGTATTTATTTTTGGCCTCAACAGAACGGAAAAATACAGTCCTTTGCTTCGCATAGACAACCAGGAATTCGCGCCCCGTCCGCGCCCCTTTGTCTGCTCCTCCGCAGTGATGACCAGCCCTTCACGTTCACCTGCCAGAGCTTTTTCTTTCAGGACATCGTTGGTGGATGAAATCGAGTCAAAGTGAATAATTTTTCGGCCGATTATTTTCATAAGCGATCATTAGACTTTGCCGGTTTCCAGCGGATGAAATTGCCGGTGTACTTCTTTGAGATATTCTCTGTCCAGGTGTGTGTAAATCTGTGTCGTGGAAATATCCGCATGACCCAGCATTTCCTGAACGGCGCGCAAGTCGGCGCCGCCTTCGATCAGGTGTGTGGCAAAACTGTGACGGATGGTGTGCGGGCTGACGAATTTTTTGATTCCCGCAGCCAGCGCATATTTTTTGATAAGAATCCACACACTCTGACGGCTCAGTCTTTTACCAAAGCGATTTAAAAAAACAATTTCTCCCGATAATCCCAGACTGGCCAGTCGCAGTCGGGTTGTATTGTTGTATTCTTTCACCCAGTGCAGCGCTGTTTTTCCAACGGGAACAAGTCTTTCTTTTCCGCCTTTGCCAAAAACGCGCACAAATTCGTCCTGCCAAAAAATATCGGGATAGCGAATGCCTACCAATTCGGAAACTCTTACGCCCGTGGCATATAGGAATTCCAACAGTGCCCGGTCGCGTAAACCAGTATCCGTCGCCACATCCGGTTGAGCGAGCAGCTTTTCAATTTCAATTTGATCCAGTACTTCGGGAAGTTTCATCCAGGGTTTTGGTACGGATATATTTGCTGTCGGATCTCTTTCTGCCAAATCTTCCCCTACGATAAACTTGTGAAATGCGCGCGCAGCAGACAGGTTGCGGGAAATCGAAGAAGCGCCCAAATGAAGTGAATGGAGCATTTCTATATATGAATTCACATCAGCCTGGGTCACTTTTTCCGGATATTGTATCGTATGGTCATGCAAAAAAGAAATATATCTTAAAAGGTCTCGCTGGTACGCTTCAACCGTATTTTGGGCAACCTGTCGTTCGATACGCAAATAATCAATAAAGCTGTCAAGGCAATCCGAGAGGTTCATGAAAAGCTCGATTTAAGAAATACGGTACTACTATTGGATCGAGTGGGTAACAAGAGGTCATAATTATTTTGATTTAACTCAATAAAATAATTATAGATAAAATATTGCTTGTATGGCTCGGGAACGGTGCCATTACTTTTCATTACTTGAAAAATATAAAAACATCCCTTTTTATGTCATTCAGAGGAATCTTGTTAGCCAGGCGATTAAATAATGAAAATTCCAATTATTGCGTTTTCCCGACAAGATTCTTCCTGAATGACGCGTCAGATTCACTTACATTTGTTGGTTTTTTAATGCTCTAAATTTCTTTGGCTTTAGTATTTGCTGTTATTCTGCTACTGCAAGTTTGATTAAATGAATTAATTATCTTGTCCGGGCAGGATTCCTTCGGCCAGGGAAAGGGCGACGCCTGAAAGCATGATCTCTGGCCCCATAGTCGTAAAGTCTCCCGAGAGAATACTGCTGTCCACATTAGCAAATAACGAGCAACCGCCGCCTTTTTCAATGATCAAGCCGGACAGATGCCCCTGATATTCCCCGATAAAAGTGATTTCGCCCAGATATTCGCTGACAACGTAGCCGGTGCAAAAATGGAGCTGCAAGTGTGCAAAACTTGTATAAACGCAAATTAAATTGCCGGTCTTGTCCCCGATAGGAATGTCGGGATAAATTTCGAATGAAATGTGTCCCCGTTGCTCTTTATTTTCAATAACGAAACGATAATTATTGCCTTTAAATTTAGGCTGCACACCCAAAATATTAGCGATTTTATCAATATCTTGTTTCTTAAATACCTTTTTCATATCGCACCTTTTTAGAATCGAAAACGCCGGTAAACAAAAACCCCACAAAAAATGTTGCGGGGTTTCCAATTTTCGAGAATGTCTTTCAGGTTTACGCTTGCTTTACCACAGTAGCCTGCAAGCCTTTTTCTCCTTCAACTGCTTCGAACTCGACACTCGCTCCCTCCGCTAAAGTTCTGAAACCCTCCATTTCGATAACAGAATAGTGAACAAAAACATCCTCGCCTTCGTCTTGCTCAATGAAACCATATCCTTTGTTTTCATTGAACCACTTGACTTTGCCTATCGGCATATTGCAACTCCCTCCGTGACCTACGCAGATGAATCGTATCTTCCGATTTGTAGTTTCACACTCTCCTTTTACTTTTTGATACGACGCATCTTGAAATGATCTACAAATCAAGCACAATATAAAGAGTAGCAACTAATTTGTCAAGTTTTATTTAATATTTTTTTGCTTCTAACTCATCACAAATTAAATGAGTTAAACCATGATTTGCGGGTTAAGAACCGAGTCGGCGGCTTTTTTTAGATTTTTGATTGCGCTGGCAATATCTTTCTTCCCAAATATTGAACTCCCTGCCACAAGTACATTAGCACCGGCCTTAACCACCTGGGGAGCTGTTTCAACGTCAATGCCGCCGTCAACTTCAATGTCGAAATCGAGACCTTTTTCCTTTTTTACGCGCGATAAAAAAGTCACCTTGTCAATCATCTCCGGGATAAACTTTTGCCCGCCGAATCCCGGTTCCACGGTCATCACCAAAACCATTTCAATTTTTCCCAAAACTGGATCGAGCAAATCGATTGCCGTGGCCGGGTTAAGAGTTACACCGGCTTTAGCGCCAAGCCCATGTATGGTATCGATTGTTCGCCACAGATGCGTGCAGGCTTCGTAATGCACCGTGAGGATGTCGGCACCGGCTTCCCTGAACGCTTTGAGGTAGCGGTCGGCATTTTCAATCATTAGATGGACATCAAGGGTAATGTCTGTTATTTTTCGAATGCTTTTTACAACCATGGGGCCGAAAGTTATGTTGGGGACAAAATGGCCGTCCATAATATCCAGATGAATGTAATCGGCGCCGCCTTTTTCCGCCAGTCCGACTTGTTCGGCAAGGTTTGAAAAATCAGCGCTCAAAACTGAAGGAGCTATTTTTACCATGGTTTCTTTCCCTCCTCACTGCCGGGTAACCTGCTGACAACGATATCAAGCGTATCTCCTTTTGCCACTTCTAAGCCGACTTCCAAAGACTGGCTTATCACCGTGCTGGGCACGAGTTTGTCGGTTTCCTGAAAAGTAATTTCCCCCTAAGTTAATCCTGCCTTTTTGATAGATAGTTTCGCATCATCTTCTGATTTTCCAACCAGATCGGGCACGACGAATTCTGTCGGTTCGATGCCGATACTCACAACAAGGTCAACAGAAGTGCCGACCGCCACCTGTGTTTCCGGCTCTATAGATTGGCTGCTCACCACACCTTCGTGGTAAAAATTATCATTTTCAAAAGTCACACTTCCCAGGTGCAAGTTCAGTTGCTCAAGCAAAAATTTGACGTCTCTTTCCGGCTTACCTACCAAAAGGGGCATTGGAAATAC
>Ga0114931_10001269_pt1 | contig 32116 bp, 24 predicted proteins | sample 2SBtaG_FD_89579 | JGI IMG/M metagenome (GOLD analysis project Ga0114931, IMG submission 89579) | Deep subsurface microbial communities from Kolumbo volcano to uncover new lineages of life (NeLLi) - 2SBTROV14_V59a metaG | ecosystem: Environmental > Aquatic > Marine > Volcanic | place: Kolumbo...
GTCTCGTCGGGTTCGAGCCGCTTGAGGGTCTCGACGATCGCGTCAAACGCCGGCCACGATCGGGCCGCCTGCCCCCGCCCGCCGTAGACGACCAGCACCGACGGGTCCTCGGCGACCTCCGGGTCGAGGTTGTTCATCAGCATCCGCATCGCGGCTTCCGCCTGCCATGTCTTGCATGTCATGACGCTGCCGCGCGGGGCGCGGATCGTGCGGGACTCTGATTTCGTGCTGACCGCCGCCTGTCCGGACATCGCGCCATCCTCCTGAAAAAACCGCCCGCATGATAGCTCACACGGACGGCGTTCAGGTGATCAATCAGGATCGGATCGAGAAGCCGGGAGTCGTCGCCGGTCGCCGATCAAGAGCCGGGATGGCCCGGTTTCTCCGTCCGACTCCATCGGGCAGGCGGCGTCTTATTCGAGAGCCTTGACCGCGGCGATGACCTCGTCCGGTTTGGCCCTGGAATCGGCCCGGTAGTCCCAACTCGCGTACGCCCAGCGGATCACACCGTCGGTGTCGATCACGAAGGTCGCCGGCGCGGGCAGCTCCCAGCGGCCGTTGACGTTGGATGCTTCCACGTCGATCCCGTAGTTCTTGTACTTCTTTTTCGTTTTCGGATCGACCTGGAACTGCACGCGGAACGCCTTGCCCACGTCGCCCTCGGGATCGATAAGGACCCGGTACCCAGCGTGGGCCTTCTCCAGCGTGTTCACGGCGTTCTCCGGTTTCTCCGGGGTGACCGCGATGAACTGCCCACCGGCGTCGGTGATTTCGTCATACCGGCCAGCCCAGCCCTTGAGCGCTTTGTTGCAATGCGGGCACCAACCGCCGCGGTAGAACGTCACCACCAGCGGGCCATCGGCGTAGAGCGTCGAGAGATCGACCTCCTCGCCGTCCGTCGTCATCAGCTTCACGTCCGGCGCCTTGTCCCCGACCGACAAGCCGGGGCGGTCGTGCATCGGATCGAGCAGGTCGGTGTTGATCGTGGAGCCGCCGATGGCCAGCGAGGTCAGCGTCAGGGCGGCGACGGATGCAAGAGCTCGGGTAAAATAGACGCGCATGGATGGGACTCCGATGGATTGGGGTGAGGCTCGGGGCCTGTGGGGGGGATCTGGAAAAGGGGGACGTGTCAGTGTAAACCGGGCGTTGCGGGCGGTTATTCCGCAGCGGTGATGAACCGAGAGAACCGGCCGGCGAGGATCAGCCTCCTGATCGCCTCGATATCCGGTGACGGCGGTCGGTCCTCGGTGAGCGCAGGGACCACCTCCCGTACGATGCGGCGGGCCTCTTCGAGGTTACGCCCGGTCCTGGGCGAGTGCTGATCAAGGGCGGCGCAGCAGCAGAGAAGCTCGATCGCAACGACGCTCGCGGCGAGGTCCACCGCCCGATTGAGCTGCCTGGCGCTCGTGGGTCCGAACGAATTGTAGTCCTCCATCCCGGCGCAGGTGGGGATATTGGCGACGCTCGCCGGCGTCGCGAGGGTCTGGAGCTCGTTGACGCACGCCGCCGCGGTGTACTGCGTGATCATCAGCCCCGACTGGGCGCCCGGTTTGGGGCTCAGGTGGGGGGTGAGCGGGTTGTGCGGGTCCCGCGCAGCGAGCAACTGGAAGACCCGCCGCTCGGCGATCCCCGCGACGTGGCACAGCGCCACCGACAGCGAGTCGAGCTGCACCGCCAGCGGCATCCCGTGGAAGTTCCCCGCCGAGACGATGTCGGGCCCGGCGCCGTCGTCACCGCCAAAGACCAGCGGGTTGTCCGTCACCGCGCCAAGCTCGCGTTCGACCGTCGTCCGGGCGGCGTCAATCAGGTCCATCGCCGCCCCGAGCACCACCGGCGCGCACCGGTAGGAGTACGGGTCCTGCACGCGCGGATCATCAACGCGGTGGCTCGGGAGGATCTCGCTGCCGGCGAGCTGATCCAGAATCAATGCCGCCGCCCGCGCCTGGTTGGGCTGGTTCCGGGCGGCGTGAACACGCGGGTCCAGAAAGGCGTCGGTGGCCCGAGCGGCGTCGATGGCGAGCCCCGTCGCGACCACGGCAGACGCCAGCACGCGATCGATCGCGCCCAGCGCCAATGAGGCGCGGGCCGCCATCAGGTGCGTCCCGTTGATCAGCGCCAGCCCCTCCTTGGCCTCGAGATGGATCGGCTCGATGCCCGCCAGACGCAGCGCCTCGCCCCCGGGCGCCCGGGCGCCGTTGAACTCCGCCTCCCCCTCGCCCAGCGCTACGAGCACCGCGTGCGCCAGCGGCGCCAGATCGCCCGACGCGCCGACGGAGCCGGTCTCGGGGACGATCGGCGTGACCCCCGCGTTGAGCATCCCCACGAGCGTCCGGATGACGACCGGGCGGACCCCCGAGCGGCCCCGGCACAGCGAGGCGCACAGCAACGTGAGCATCGCCCGGACCGTGGGCGTCGGGAGCGGATCACCGATGCACGCGGCGTGCGAGCGGATCAGGTTCAGTTGCAGCGCCCTGAGATCGTCCGGGCTGACGCGCGTGTTGGCCAGCGAGCCGAACCCAGTGTTGACGCCGTAGATCGTCCGTCCCTCGGCCATGGCGTTCTCGACGACCTTCCGCGAGGCTTCGATGCGTTTGATGATCGCCCCGGGGATCGTGATCTCAGCGACTCGGCTCCGGGCGATGTCTTCGACCTGGGCCGTGGTGAGCACGCCGCCCAGAGCAAGGGCGGGACTCGGGGCGGGTTGGCGGGCGTTGGTGGGCATCGGGCCAGTGTCCCGACCGCCCGGCTTTCCCACAAGCGGGGTGGCTGCCCGGGCGATGGTTTGCCAGCGGGCCACCGGGCGGGCACACTGGGCGGATGGCCCGAACCACTTTCCGATGGATCATGATCGCCCTCGCCGTCGTCGTGATCGGGCCGATCGCCGCCTGGCTGTGCGGGCCCATCCGCGGGACCGACGGCGGGATGATCTCGACCGCCCTCGTCAGCGCCACGGTCGCCCCGGCGATCGTCCGGACCCTGCTCGCGGTGGGGCTGGCGACGCTCTTTGGCGCCGGGGTCGCCCGGCTGTTCGGCTGGCGGCTCGGGTGCTTCGTCGCCGGCGCCGTGCTCGCCTGGCCAGCCTGGGAGCACGCCGGGGTGACGCAGCTCATCCGCGAAACAGGCGACGCTTCGATCATGTCCCGGCTGGCGATCGAGGGCGGCGTCATGATGGCGATAACACTCTCGGCGGCGTTCCTGCTCTACCGGGTTGATCCGGGGATCGATCGGACGCCCGGCGCCCTGGGTGGCGTCGCGACCGGCATCGGGGGCGTCATCGCGGCCTCGCTGGCGGCCGCCGCCCTGGCTGGCTTTGTCGTGCTGGTCATCGCGACCGACGAACTCCGCGCACAGGCGTTCGCGGCTTCGGTGGTCGGCGCCATCTGCGCCGGGACCGTGGCGCGGTTTATCGGCCCCAGCCCCGGGCCGTCGACCGCGATCCTGGGACTGCTGATCGCCGCGATCGCGGCTCCCTTGCTCACGGGCATGCTCGCAGGCCCCGATCTGGTCGAGTCCGCCTACACCGGGACGCTGCTCAACCTCGGGCGCCTCACCCCGTTGCTGTGGGCGTCCGGCGCGCTGGTCGGCGTGCCCATCGGGACGGCTTGGGCGGAGTCCATGTTCGAGCGACAGCAGCAGTCGCCGGCAACGGTGTCATAACGCACTTGAATGTCCCCTGATATCGGATGTCACGTCCGGGCCTTGATCGTCATCGAAGGGCGCGGCGCATACGATGACGCATCACCAGATGGCGTCCGGATGGCGCCAGAACCGACGACCCGGAGACCCGGATGCCGGACACGAACAACTGCTGCTCGAAACCTGAGCACAAGCCCGTCGAGGTCATGCCCGATGTGCAGGCGCTGCGCGATCGCCGGAAGATTGCGATCGACAAGGTCGGCGTCAAGGACGTGACATACCCGATCGTGCTGCGCACACCCGATGGCGGCGAGCAGCACACGATCGCGTCGATTGATATGTACGTCTCGCTCCCGCACCACCAGAAGGGCACGCACATGAGCCGCTTCCTCGAGGTGCTCAACGAGAACGCGCAGGGCGTCACCCCGGCGATGATCCCCGAGATCACCCGCAAAATCCGCGATCGACTCAACGCCGAGACAGCGCACCTGAAGCTCGAGTTCACCTACTTCATCAACAAACGCGCCCCGGTCACCAGGGCCAGCGGGTTGATGGACTACCGGGTCGCCTTCGAGTGCTCGAGCAACGCCCACGACGATTTCATCTTGCAGGTCACCGCCCCGGCGACGAGCCTGTGCCCCTGCTCGAAGGAGATCAGCAGGTTCGGGGCCCACAACCAGCGCTGTCTGATCACGGCCCGGGTCCGCTTCGACGGAACACTCTGGATCGAGGACCTCGTGCGGATCCTCGAGGCCGCCGCCTCGACCGAGGTGTACTCGGTCCTCAAACGCCCCGACGAGAAGTTCGTCACCGAGGACGCCTTCGAGAACCCGAAGTTCGTCGAGGACATCGTCCGGGATCTGGCGATCGCCCTCGATGCAGATGACCGGATCCGCTGGTACGAGATCGACAGCGAGAACTTCGAATCCATCCACAACCACAACGCCTACGCCCGGATCACCCGCGACAAACGCAACAGCTGATCATCCGCGACCCGCCGGCGATGCGGCCGGTACAGTGATTCCAGACGGCCGCTCCCCAAACCCGGGGTCGATGGCCGATACTGCTGGAAGGCCGCGGCCTGTGGGCGTCCACGGGAGCGGCCGGCCTCCGGACGGAGCCGGGCGTTGTGGATCAAGCGTTGCATCCCGAGCATGTTCCACCGCCGCCTGACGCTGCTGTACGCGCTCGTGTGCCTGGGGATGCTCGGTCTGACGGCGCAGCTCACCCGCCTGACGGTGGTGCAGCACGACAAATGGCTCGAAAGCGCCGAGCGGCCCCTGGTCCGGACCGATTTCGAGCCAACGGTCCGCGGGCGGATCCTCGACCGCAAGGGCCGGGTGCTGGCGATGAACCAGCCCAGCTATGAACTCGCGGTGGATTTCCGGATCATCGAGACGGATTTCCGGGCAATCCCGAGCGACTACCGCACCCTCCCGAGCGACTGGGCGATCAAGCAGGCGAGCCGGCGGGCGTGGCGCGAGAACCGCGACGTCTTCCAGAAGATCGGCCCCGAAGATCGCAACCGCGTCATCGTCGAGCGGTACCTGCCCGAGTTTGATGCGCAGGTCGAGTCCCTCTGGCTCGAAATCTCCCGCGTCACCGGGACCCCGATGGCGGAGCTGGCGGCGACCCGCGATCGGATCCACCGGCAGGTCATGCGGCAGGCGCGCAGCGTCTGGGAGGCCCAGCGCCTCCGGCTCGAGAACCTGCTCAACGAGGACCGCACCGACGAGGAGCGACGGACGGTTGAACTCGAAGACGTCAAGCGCCCGATCCTCGAACAGGTCCAGCCCCACCCCATCCTCACCCAGCTCGACGACGAGACGGCCTTCGCGCTGCGGAAGATCGCCGAGGCGTGGCCCGGGGGCGAGGTCGTCGTCCGCGACGGCGGGCGGCGGGTGTACCCCTACGAGGCGATGGATGTCCCCGTTGATTTCAAGCTGATGCCCGCCGGGCTGCGAGCCGATCGGAGCGTGAGCGTCCGCGTCGACGGGGTCGCCGCACACATCCTGGGCCGGATGCGCAGCGCCTACACCAAAGAAGACGCCGAGCGGCGCGCCGAGCAACTCCGTCAGCGAAGCCTGCCAAGCGGGTATTCCGATCGCGGGCGGTATCTCCCGGGTGACGGGGCGGGGCTGACAGGCATCGAGTCTGCGCGCGAGTTCGACCTCCGGGGCCTCCGCGGCGTCCAGCGGCTGCACCTGGACACCGGCGAGCAGGAGCGCGAGCCCGCAGAGCCCGGCGAGGACGTGGACCTGACCATCGACATCGCGCTCCAGGCGCGCATCCAGGCCGTGATGACCCCCGAGGTCGGGCTCGCGCAGGTCCAGCCATGGCACGCAAACGTGTTTCTTAAGCAGGGCACACCCCTCGCCGCGTCGGCGGTGGTGATCGACATCGAATCGGGCGATGTGCTGGCGATGGTCTCGACGCCGACGTTCACCCGGGCGCAGCTCCAGGACGATCCGGACGCCGTCTTCAAGGACCGCAAGCGCCCGGCCTGGGTCAACCGCGCGATGGAGTCGCCTTATCCGCCCGGGTCCATCGTCAAGCCGCTCGCGCTGGTCTGGACCGTCTCGCGGGGGCTGCACGAGCTGAGCCACACGATCGCCTGCAACGGGCACCTGCTCCCGGACCGTGACGACGTCTACCGCTGCTGGATCTACCGCGCCCGCTTCGGCTACATGACGCACTCGCGGCAGCTCGGCCACGACCTGCGGGGTGAGGACGCGGTGGCGCGCTCTTGCAACATCTACTTCTACACGCTGGGCCGGCTCATGGGGCCATCACGCATCGCCGAGTTCTACCGGGATTTCAGCGTGGGCATCGAGCGGAATATCGGGATCGGCGGCGCCTACCCAGGCTCGGTCGGGTATGCCGATCCGAGCAGACCCATCGAACCCAACGACGCGATCATGATGGGCATCGGCCAAGGCCCCGTCTCGTGGACGCCCCTGCATGCCGCCGACGCCTTCGCCACGCTCGCGCGCAACGGCGTCCGGATCGATCCCCGGCTCGACGCTTCGATCAAGCGTGAGCCCGTCGATCTCGATTTCGATCGCGCCGCGATCACCGCCGCCCTCGACGGGCTATGGCAATCCGCCAACGAGCCCTACGGCACCGGGAATCACCTATCGCTCGATTCGGGCGTCCGACAGCCGATCTTCAACGCCCCGGGCATCGAGGTCCGCGCCAAGACCGGCACCGCGCAGGCGCCGAGGATCTACAAAGTCGACGACGACTCCGGGGCGACCAGCGACCTGCTCGACAATCCCGCCGACGATTCCATGGGGCCGCTCGATCCGTCGAAGGTCCTGCTCGCCGGCGAGCACTCGTGGACGAACCTCCTCGTCGGGCCCGAGGGGATGGCCCCGAAGTACGCGGTCTCGGTGCTCGTCGAGTACGGCGGCAGCGGCGGCCGGGTGGCCGGTCCGATCGCCAACCAGATCATCCATGCGTTGATCGCCGAGGGGTACCTGCCGAGTTTCTCTGTGGACGAATCACTCGATGACGACGCGGGGGCGGGACCGTGAGCACCGCCCCGAGGCAGCCCTCGAGCAGCGAGCTGTTCCTGACGGCGCGCTCGCGCACCAGCGGGACATCGGCCCCGGTCAGGCGGCGCGTGCTGCTGAGACACCCGGCGTGGCTGACCGTCTTCGCATCGCTGGCGCTGTGCGCGTTGGGTGTGTACACGATGAACCTGACCGCGGGTGTCCAGAGCGCGGGCATCGGGGTGTACGCCAAAAAACAGCTCGCGCTGCTGCTCGTCGCTCTGATCGCGGGCGGCGTCACCGTGATCCCACACTACCGGTTGATCGGGCGGATGATCCCGCTGCTGATCGTCGCCGTGCTCGCGGCGCTGGTGCTGCTGCTGATCCCGTTTGTGCCCGAGTTTCTCGTGACGCCCCGCAACGGCGCCAGGCGGTGGATCAATCTCGTCGTCATGGACTTCCAGCCCAGCGAACTCGCCAAGGTCGTCTACGTCCTGGCGATCGCGTACTACCTGCGCTACCGGAAGAACTACCGTTCTCTCCAGGGCCTGATCCCGCCGGCGATCATCACGTTCATCCCGATGGGGCTGGTGCTCGTCGAGCCCGACCTGGGCACCGCGCTGCTGTTCCTGCCGGCGCTCTTCGCGATGCTCATCGCCGCCGGCGCGAAGCTCAAGCACCTGGCGGCGGTGGTGCTCGTGGCGATGGTCGTGGCGCCGAGCATGTACCCGCTGCTCCAGCCGCACCAGAAAGACCGCATCGACGCCGTGCTTCGACAGATGGTCGGCGACACCGCCGCGACGGGCGACAACATCAACTACCAGGGCCTCAAGGCGCAGACGCTCATCGGCTCGGGCGGCATCGTCGGGCTGGGCGCCGCCAAGAGCCGCACGGTGGTGCACTACAACCGCCTGCCGGAGGATCACAACGACATGATCTTCTCCGTCGTGATCAACCGTTTCGGGCTCTTCGGCGGGCTGCTGGTGATGGGGCTGTACCTGCTGTGGCTGCTGGGCGCCACGCTCACGGCCGCGATGTGCAAGGACCCCTTCGGGCGATTGCTCGTCGTTGGCCTGAGCGCCATGATCGCGGCGCAGGTGATCGTCAATATCGGCATGAACCTGGGCCTGCTGCCCATCACGGGGATGACGCTCCCCTTCGTCAGCTACGGCGGCGCCAGCCTCGTCGTCGCGTTCATCATGACGGGCCTGATCGTCAACGTCGCGATGCGCCGACCGGCGCTGCTGACGAGGCAGAGCTTTGAATATGACGACGATGAATGAAAAGACTCGTGCCACGACCCGCCGAAGCGACGGCTTGGCAGTGGGGCGGGATTCCATCCCGCCATTTCGATCGAAGCGTGCTGCCTGATGGCGGTGATCTCGCCTACCAGGATGAGTGAGAAGAAGGCGTGTTAACAACCCGCCCCATTACACGAGGAGTGAAACCGCTCTTGTGGCACGCGCTACCGCTGCGCATCGTCCCCGGTCGCCTTGATCATCTCGACCACCTCGACGGCGATCTCGTTGGGGATCGTGAACCCGAGGTTGTACTGCGAGATGCGCCACACGCCGTCGCTGCACAGCTCGAGCACGCCCGAACCCCGCAGCGCGCCGTACTTCTCATTGTCGACCGTCTCGTCGAACCACGCCGTGTCGCCGTCATCGCTGAGCACGATCGTCCGATCCCGCGGCGTGTACGCCCAGGCGGATTCCCCGAGAAAGTGCGGCGCCGCGTAGGCCCGGAACTCGTCCCGCGGCCAGCGCTCCCAGGCGTCGGTCCCGAGGAAGACGGCGTGCGCGGTCAGGTGCCCGAAGTACCGGTCGATGTCCGCGACGGCGGCCGCGTCGTGGAAGTCGTCGAGGACGCGGTCGATCTCGAGCAGGGTCGATTGGCGGTTGGCGCTCGTCATGGCGCCGGTGTCAGGCGGCGGTGGCGATGATTGGGTTGCCCGGCATCCGGACATCGCGGCGCCCGTCAGGATCAGACAAGAGGCGGGCAGGATCGATCGTCGCATGGTGGGCATTCTCTCGGGTGATGGAACGACTACTGTATCGGCCGATGAGCACGCCCAACGACGCAAACAGCACGATCACCGCCCTGACGCCCACGCCGGCCTTCCTGGACGCCGCCAACGAGCTTGGCGTCGAGTTCGATCCGGGCGATCTCGAGCGGCTCGGGCGGTACCTGGCGCTGCTGCTCGAACGCAACAAGATCACCAACCTGACCGCGATCAAGGACCCCGATGCGTGCTGGATCCGGCACATCCTCGACGCGTTGACCCTCCTCCCGCTGTGCGCGGAGCTCCCCGATGGGGCGCTGGTCGCCGATGTCGGCTCCGGTGGGGGGGCGCCCGCGCTGCCGCTGGCGATCGTCGAGCCCCGGCTCCGGTTCACCTGCATCGAGGCGACGGGCAAGAAGGCCGATTTCCTGCGCGAGACGATCGCCGTGCTGGGGCTGGACAATGTTGATGTTGTCAACGATCGCGTCGAGACGCTCGGCGCCAGGGGCGGCTTGCTCCGCGATCGCTTTGATCTGGTCACGGCGCGCGCGCTGGGGCGGATCACCGTCGCGGCGGAGCTGACAACGCCGCTGGCGAAGATCGGCGGGCTGGTCGCGATGATCAAGGGCGAGCGCGCCGACGAAGAACTCGCCGAGGCGAAGAAGGCGCTGCACATGCTGTGCGTAACACACGTCGGGACTTCGCAGACACCGACGGGCCGGATCGTCGCCATCGAAAAACGCAGACCGACACCGGGCAAGTACCCGCGCCGCCCGGGCGAGCCCAAGCGGGCGCCGCTGGGGATGACGCCGGAGCAGAGCAAATGAGCGCCCTGAGCGATCTGCTCGACATCGACGGGCCGATCGCAAGGCGACTGGGCGATGGGTACGAGCGGCGTCCCGAGCAGGCGGCGATGGTCGACGCCGTCGAGCGCACGATCCGCGAGAAGCGCACGCTGCTCGTCGAGGCGGGCACGGGCGTGGGCAAGTCGTTCGCGTACCTGATCCCGGCGATCCGCCGTGCCGCCGAGGCCGGCGAGCGCATCGTCATCGCGACGAACACGATCGCCCTGCAAGAGCAGCTCCTCGACAAGGACCTCCCGCTGTTGCGGGCGGCGATGCCAGACGAGTTCTCCGCCGTGCTGGTCAAGGGGCGGGGCAACTACCTCTCGATCCGACGCCTGACGCTCGCCTCGAAACGGCAGGAGCGACTGCTGCCCGACGGCTACAGCCGATCGAGCCTGGACACCATCGAGGACTGGGCGTACCAGACGGAAGACGGCTCGCTCGCGACCCTCCCGCAGCTCGACCGGATGGCGGTGTGGGATCACGTCCGCTCGGATTCGGGCAACTGCATGGGCCGCAAGTGCCCGACCTACGACAAGTGCTTCTTCCAGAGCGCCCGCCGGCGGATGGACAACGCCGACCTGCTCATCTGCAACCACGCGCTCTTTTTCAGCGACCTCGCCCTGCGCGCGCGCGGCGTCGGGTTCCTCCCGCCCTACGACCACGTCATCCTCGACGAGGCGCACGGTGTCGAGGATGTCGCGACGGATCACTTCGGGGTCTCGCTCGCCGAGATGCGCGTGCTCCGGCTGCTCGGGCAGCTCCACCATGAAAAGACGGGCGCCGGGTTCCTCGCGCACGTCGATCTCGAGGACGACGCGCAGGAAACGCTCCAGAACGCGGTGCAGGGTGTGCTTGTGGCGACGGCCGCGACGCGCCGGTTCTTCGGGGATCTCGCCGACTACGCCATGGGCAAGGGGGGGATCGCCCAGTCGGTCCGAATCGCACAGGCGGGGATCATCGACAACACCATCTCGGAGGTGTTCACGGCGCTCGGCGTGGCGCTCAAGCGCGTCGGCTCTCGGGTCCTGCGCGAGGAGGACCGGTACGAGCTCACCGGGTACGCCGACCGGGCGACGGCGATCGCCGCAGAGGCCGAGACACTCATCGATCAGACCCTCCCCGGCTGCGCCTACTGGATCGAGCTCAACCGGCGCGAAACTGCCCGCGGGGGCGCCACAGTCCGCGTCACCTTCGCCTGCTCACCGGTGGAGGTGGGAGCGGTGCTCCGCGAGCGTCTCTTCGAGCAGGAGAAGTCCATCGTCCTGACCTCCGCGACGCTGACAACCAGGGCCGGCGCCGATCGCGGCTCGAGCGGGTTCGCTCACCTCGCCGCCCGGCTGGGGATCGACATCGAAGACGATCGCGTCGAGACGCTCGAGCTGGGCAGCCCGTTCCATTACGCCGATCAGGCCACCGTGTACGTCGACCCGACGATGCCCGACCCGAGGTCGGCCGACTTCGCCGACGAGCTCGCCCGCCGCGTCCGCCGGCACATCCTCGAAACCGGAGGCGGCGCGTTCGTCCTGTGCACGAGCTATTCGACGATGCAGGCGATGGTCAACCGCACGCGCGACGACCTCCATCGGGCGGGGATCACCACGCTCGTCCAGGGGCAGGACGGCGCCCGGTCGACGCTGCTCGCCCGATTCCGCGAGGACGGCCACGCGGCCCTCTTCGGGACGGCCAGCTTCTGGCAGGGCGTGGACGTCAAGGGGGCCGCCCTGCGGAACGTCATCATCACCCGCCTGCCATTCGAACCCCCCGGCAAGCCCATCACCGAGGCCCGCCACGAGATGCTCAAGGCACGCGGCAAGGACCCCTTCCGGGATGACTCGCTGCCCCGGGCGATCATCCGGTTCCGGCAGGGATTCGGTCGCCTGATCCGCAGCGCCACCGACGAGGGCCGGGTCGTCGTGCTGGATCCGAGGATCTCGACCAGGGGGTACGGGAAATCCTTCCTGCGGGCGATCCCGGAGGGAACGCCGGTCGTACAAGACCCGGGCCGATCGGTCTCGGAGGACTGACGAGCTGATCGCTTGACGGTATGGTGACGATTCGAATCGCGCCTTACCCGTGGCGCCAGGGCCATCATCAGAACTGCACCTCTCAACGAGAAGGACCACAACCCAATGCTCGGGAATGTCTTCAAGACCTACGACGTGCGCGGTGTCTACCCCGATCCGCTGACGGACCGGATGGCCTGGCAGATCGGCTACGGCTCCGCACGGTTCCTGCTCGCAGAGGCCGCGGCCGCCGGGCACACCACCCCGATGATGGAGCGGCTGGTGGTCGGCCGCGACATGCGCGCCTCGAGCCCGACGCTCTCGACCGAACTCCAGGACGGCATCGCGGATCAGGGCGGGAGCGTCATCGACGTGGGCATGGTGGACACCCCGTTCGTGTACTTCGCGATCAACTACCTCGATTGCGCGGGCGGGATCATGGTGACCGCCTCGCACAACCCGCCGCAATACAACGGGTTCAAGATCTCCAAGCGGCTGGCCAGGCCAGTCGGGGCCGGCTCGGGGCTCAACGAGATCCGCAAGTTCGCCGCGATGGCCGACCCGCGAAAGCACAAGGCCGACCCCGCCGACCGGGGGCGGATCGAGAAACGCGACCTGTGGGACGCCTACACCCAGCACGTGCGCACGTTCCTGAACCTGAACGGGAAGAGCCTGAAGATCGTCGTCGACGCCTCGAACGCGATGGCCGGGACGATGGTCCCGAAGATCTTCGGCCCCGGCGGGTCGGCGATCGATGGGCTCGAGATCGTCGAGCTGTATTTCGAGAACTCGAAGAACGAGTTCGTCCACGAGCCCAACCCGCTGGTCGCGGCCAACCTCGTCGATCTCCAGGCGCGGGTCGTCAAGGAAAAGGCGGACCTGGGTGTGTGCTTCGATGGCGACGCCGACCGGTGCATGATCGTTGATGAGAAGGGCGCCATCGTCGGGTGCGACCACCTCACGGCGTGGCTCGCGCAGTGGTTCCTCAAGCGCAACCCCGGCTCGCCGATCATCTACGACCTGCGTTCAAGCAGGTCGCTCGAAGAAGAGATCACCCGCGCCGGTGGCAAGCCGGTCAAGGGGCGTGTCGGGCACGTGTTCATGAAAGCGGCGCTCGAAGCGGAGGGCGCCGTGTTCGGGGGCGAGCTGTCGGGGCACTTTTACTTCCGCGACAACTTCAACACGGACTCGGGCGCGATCGCGATGGCGAGCGTGCTGACGGCCCTGGCGCACGCGGACAAGCCGATGAGCGCGTGCATCAAGCCGATCGCGCGATACCCGCAATCGGGCGAGATCAACTTCGAGGTCGAGGACAAGGACGCGGCGATGGAGGAGCTGGTCGATCGGTACATCGACTTTGGCGAGATCGAGGAGCTCGACGGGATCACCGTCGACTGCTGGAAAACGCAGGGCTGGTGGTGCAACGTCCGCAAGTCCAACACCGAGCCGCTGCTGCGGCTGAACCTCGAAGCAAAGACACCGGTGAAGCTGTACGAGATGCTCGAACAGATCGCTCCGCTGCTCGGCCAGCAGGTTGCGCACTGAGCGGCGCCCATGACCGACCCGAGTCAACGACCGCCCGAAGACCAGCGCAACAACCAGTGCGAGCTCTGGTGCAGGCACCCGCGATCCGAAAAGGACGCCCGGTTTCTTCGAGGCCCCAACAGCCGCCTCGCCGAGCTGTGGCGCGTCATCTGCATCGGGTTCGAGTTCATCCGCGCGCTGCGATCGCTGCACTTTGTCGGGCCCTGTGTCACCGTCTTCGGCTCTGCCCGCTTTGGCGAGGACCATCCACACTACAAGACGGCCCGCGCGCTCGGTTCCCTGATCTCGGAGGCCGGCTTCACCGTCATGACCGGTGGGGGGCCGGGGATCATGGAGGCCGCCAACAGAGGCGCCCGCGATGTGCACGGCCCATCGATCGGCTGCAACATCATCCTGCCCGTCGAGCAGGAGGAGAACCCCTACCTCGACCGCTTCGTCACCTTCCGGCACTTCTTCGTGCGCAAGGTGATGATGACCAAGTATTCCTACGCCTTTGTCGCGATGCCCGGCGGCTTCGGGACGCTCGATGAGGTCTTCGAGACGCTGACGCTGATCCAGACCGGGGTCATCGAGCAGTTCCCTGTGATCCTGGTCGGGCACGAGTACTGGGACCCGATCATCGCGTTCATCAACACGACGCTCATCCCGGAACAAACGATCTCACCGGATGACCTCGAGTTGCTGCACATCACCGACGACCCGCGCGAGGCGGTCGGCTGGATCGTCGAGGCGGCCAGGGACAGCTTCGGGCTCAAGCGGGGCGTGCGACGCGCGCGCTGGAGGATCCTCTTCGAAAAGGGCCTCAACGGATTCCGGAACAATCACCCGTCCTGAGCGGGCTTCCTGCCCCGGCGCCATCCATCGAGCGTGAGGAAGCCGCCGTTGTGCATCAACACCACCCCGGCAAGCCCCAGCAACACGGCGTTTCGCAGCACCGCAGACCCGTCGATCTTCGAGCCCAGGAAGTTCCCGAAGCAGCCGCACGTGGTGTCGATGTCCCGCGCGATCACCGAGACGATGGCCCCGGTGAAGACGGCGAGCATGAGCAGCATCGCCCCGGCGGCGGCCCTGGTGTAGAGCCCGAGCACGAGCAGGGCGCCGATGATGAGCTCGGTCCACGGGATCGAGAACGTCGCCTGGCTGATCAGGTCGTGGTTCTCGACGAGCTTGAAGCCCTTGATGGCGAAGGCGAAGGCCTGCGGATCGTTGAGCTTGACGTACCCGCTGAAAATGAACAGCGCGCCGAGCGCCACGCGGAACAGCGTCGCCATGCCCTTGGCCACGACGCAGCCCGGGCAGCCGCTCCCGTCGGCCGAGCACGACACGGGTGTGTTTGCTGACTCGCTCATGGCGCGCCGACCTCCGTGGGAAGACCAGCGTCGACCCAGCCGGGGTAGCCCGGCTGGAGGACGTGGACGTTCATGTAGCCGTACCCCTGGAGCCGGATCGCGACGAGCTCCGAGGCGTCGCACTCGCCGCCCGGGCAGTAGATCACGATCCGCTGGTCATAGGGATAGGTGTAGACGAAGTCGGGGTCCTCACCGCTCGTGAAGGCGTCGGGGTCCAGATGCTCGGCCCCGGCGATGTGCCCCTGCTCGTACTGATCAATTGGGCGGGCGTCGGCGAAGATCGTATCGCCCGCTTCAAAGAGCGCCCGCCCCTGCGCGATGTCGAGGAAGAACGGGAGCTCGCCCCCGGGTTCGGATTCCACCCCGGCGCCAGCCTGCCCGTCAGCGACGGCCGGCGCCGCGCTGATGCGCACATGGCGGATCGATCCGTCGATGGCGCCCGCGACCTGTCCGAGCAGGGCGATCACGAGGATGCCGATGAGCGTCCGTGTCATCAGTTCACTTTCGGTTGCTTACTTCGCGGGCCTGACAACACAGTGGAATGGAACATTGATGTCGCGGTCCTTGTCCATGCTGGTGCTCAGCACGATGTTGCCCTCGAGTTTGCCGATCTGCTCGGGGCCGGTGCCGGTGACGATCAGGCGGAGGATCGCGACGCCCTCTTCGGGGATCTCGCCGGCGACCTCGACCTTCATGTCCAGGTCCTCTTCACCGCTGTCGATCTTCCAGTCGGTCAGCTTGAACAGATCACCGGCGCGGCTTACCAGACGCAGCTCGCGGCGGAACGGAACGCCCGCCCGGACGACGCCCAGCGGGAGCTTGGCCGGCTGGATCTCGATCGGCCCGAGCACGTTGGCCCACAACGGGGCTTCGAGCGCCGGGCGTTCGGGGTTGTTCGTCTTGATGATCACGCGCCGATCGAGCCACCCCAGCGGGGCGTCATCGTGGACGGTCACCTCGACCTTGGTCGAGGTGGCGGGCATCCCGGAGACCTCGATGCTTTTCGTCCCGAGGATCTTCGCCGTGGCGTAAGGGCCGTTGACCTCGATGTCCGTGACCTTGTAGTCGGCGCCGCGGACACGGATCTCGCCGACGACGGTCTTGGCGTGGCCGGCCTCGACCTGGTCGAAGCGGAACACCTTGGGCTCGACGTTGACCGCCGAGAGGATGTCCGAGGAGATCCGAAGGTTGGCGATCTTGTTCTCGGGATCATTGGTGTTGACGCGGATGCTCTTGGCCTGGTGACCGGAACGGCCCTTGGGCTTGAACGTGACGTGGATCGAGCCTTCCTCGCCGGGGAGGTACTCGTTCTTGGTCGGCGCCGCGGCGGTGCAGCCGCAACTGGCCTTGACGTTGCCGATCTTGAGGACCTCGTTGCCCTGGTTGTGGAAGACGAAGTCGAAGGAGACGGGGAGCGTGTCGGAGATGATCCCGAAGTCGTGGAACGTCTGATCGAAGACCATGCGCGGGCCATCGACGAGCTCGGGCCCGACCGGCTCGTCGGGTGTGTCGGGGGTCGCTTCAACCGGCTTGGCCGGCTCGGGGGCGGGCTGATCGGCGACTGGGGTCGCGTCGGGCGCCTGCTGCGCGGGTGTGTCAGCGGTGCTGGCAGACGAAGACCCATCGTCGCAACCGGTGGCCCAGAGGCCCGCCGATGCGATCAACGAAACGGCAAGAGCGCCCGTGGTCCAACTGGCAAGTTTGGGAAGACTCATTTTTTTGTTCCTCGCATATCCGTCGAACAGGATCGGCTCTCGTCCGACAGATCAGGCGAAAACCGTGTCTCGCCGGGGACAGGGAGACATCGCCGCCACCCGATGAGAACCTCTTTCAATGCAGCTTTGTCGGTCTTTTGAACCGAGTCAAGCACACCGGGTTGACCCGGACCCGCGCGAATCTGGACGAAACGATGCGTTTTTGTTCGGTTGTGACGGCTGGGTGGTTTACAGACCGTCCCGGAAGGGCTCAGCGGCAGCATGGTATCCGCTGTTCGAGGTGGTCCAGCAGCCAGATCGCGAAGTCCTGCTTGGAGATTGCGCCCTCCGTGGATCCGGCGATACGGGGCTCTTTGGTCGGATCGGATGTTTTTTCGATGAGTCGAGCCTCGATCTGATCCGAGTCCATCGTCTCCAGCGGATTGGCGACGATCAGATCGACGCCTTTTCGGGTCAGCTTGGCTTTGGCGGCATCGATCAGGCGCTCGCGTGGTTCGAGGGCGAATCCGACCAGGAGCTGACCTGGCCGGCGACCGCGGGCGGCTTGGGCCAGGAGGTCCGGTGTGGCTTCCAGATGCAGCGTCAGGCCCCCGTCCCGACGCCGGAGCTTCGTTGTTTGGGGCGCCGAGGCGTCTTGCGAAGGGCGAAAATCTGCGACGGCGGCGGCCATGAGCAGGCAGTCGCAGCGGGGGGTGTGGCGATCGAGGAGTGCGCCCAGTTCGGCGGTTGAAGAGAACCGGATCGTCTCGACCCGCGTATCATTGCATCCGAGGGGGGTCGGGCCAAGGAGCAGTGTGGTCGCCCACCCCCGCCTGGCGGCCGCCGAGGCCAGTTCGATCCCAAGCCGGCCCGAGGATCGGTTGCCGAGATAACGAACCGCGTCGAGAGGCTCCCGGGTCGGTCCTGCGGTGATCAGCAGGCTCGGCGTCCGGGGTGTCGGCGCGCCATCGGCGGCTCGCAACGCGGCGGTGTCGCCCGGTTCTGTCCTCGATGGAGCGGTCTCGCTCATGGCGCCTTAGAGTAGCGCACGTGGGGGGTTCGCGGGGGGAGACGGACGATTCCGAGATTTCGGCGCCCCGGCGCATTGCCCGGCGGGGGCGATCATGCAACCATGTGCCTCAGATGGGGCGACCCTTGCCGGGTCCGGGGAGTCCGTGTCTCGGTGAGCGGGTCGGGTCGGAGTTGAAATCACCGCCGGCGGCCCGAGGCGTCGGTTTTCACATCGGGTCAGCGCCCCATCGGCTTTGGGGTCACAGGCGGAGTTTGATGGCTAGATCAAGACGTAAACTGGGCGAGATCCTGATCAAGCTCGGGGCCGCCAAGCCCGAGCAGGTCGAGCAGGGAATCAAGCTCGCCAAGGGCTCGGGCAAGCGCCTGGGCGAGGCCATGGTCGAGGCGGGGCTGGTCAAGGAGGATCACGTCTCGGTGGCGCTGGCGGCGCAGTTCGGGCTTGAGTATTTCGACCTCGGCAAGCCGGAGAACGCCGACAAGGTCGACGCCAAGCTCCTCCCCGAGGATCTCATCCGCAAGCACCAGATCCTCCCGCTCTCGAAAGAAAACGGGCGGTTGCAACTTATCGTCCACGACCCGATGGACCTCGAGCTGCTGGACATGCTCCGGTTCCGGCTGAACACGGAGATCGAGCCGCGGCTCTCGCCCAAGGGCCGGATCACGTCGTTCATCGACGGCCGGATGGCCCAGCCCAAGATGGTCGCGGCCAGCGAGTCGCTCATCACCGAGTCGATCGACCAGACGATCGACCGCTCGGTCGATCGCTCGATGGACGCGTCGATCGACCGCAAGTCCGAAGACGCGCCGATCATCAAGCTGTGCAACCGCATCCTCATCGAGGCGGTCAAGATGCGCGCCTCGGATGTCCACGTCGAGCCCATGGAGAACCGTGTCCGCCTCCGGTACCGGATCGATGGCGTGTGCATCGAACGGGACAACCTGCCCAAGCGCATGCAGAACGCGGTGCTCGCCAGGCTCAAGCTGATGGCCGGGCTGAACATCGCGGAAAAACGGGTTCCCCAGGACGGCCGCATCAAACTGCCCGTCGATGAACAGCAGGTCGATTTCCGTGTCTCGGCGTGCCCGGCGTACCACGGCGAGTCCATGGTCCTGCGTATCCTCCGTCCCGATTCGGTCCGGATCGGGCTGGCGAACCTGGGCATCGAGCCGGACACGATGGACACGTTTAACCGGATTATCCGCCGGCCCAACGGCATCTTCCTGGTGACCGGGCCGACGGGCTCGGGCAAGACGACGACGCTGTACTCGGCGCTGGACGTGCTCAACAGACCCGACATCAAAATCATCACGGCGGAGGATCCGATCGAGTACGCCTTCACCGGGATCAACCAGTGTCAGGTGCGCGAGGGGATCGGGCTGACGTTCTCGGCGATTCTTCGATCGATGCTGCGGCAGGCGCCCAACATCATCCTCGTCGGCGAGATCCGGGACAAGGAAGTCGCCGAGGTTGCGATCCAGGCGGCGCTGACCGGTCACCTGGTCTTCTCGACCCTCCATACCAACGACGCCCCCAGCGCGATCACGCGGCTGGTGGACATGGGGGTCAAGCCCTTCCTCGTCGCCTCGTCGATCCAGGCGATCATGGCGCAGCGGTTGATCCGGATCCTGTGCGACAAGTGCAAGGCGCCCGATGAGGATCCGGACCACAAGTTCCTCAAGCTGACGAACATCACCGACGAGGACCGGGCCAAAAACACGATCTTCAAGCCCGTCGGGTGTGAGGAGTGCGGCGGCAGCGGCTACAAGGGCCGGCGCGCCATCAATGAGCTGATGATTCTCAACTCCCAGATCCGTGAGCTGGCGTTCACCGGGGCCCCGATCTCCGAGATCCGCAAGGCGGCAATCGCCGGCGGCATGCGGCCGCTGCTCGGTGACGGCAAGATCAAGATCCTCAAGGGCATGACGACTCCAGAAGAAATCGCGCGCGTGGCGCAGGCGGAATGATCGGGTCCGATCGGATGTGGCGAGGCCGCCGCTGACTGCAAGAATGAGCACCGCAAGGAGCGACCAACCATGTCAACTGTTCAGATCGACCGCCTGCTCGACACCGTCGTCAAGACCGGCGCCAGTGACCTTCACCTGACCGTCGGGCGGCCCCCGACGCTGCGCCTCCACGGCGGCCTCCGGAACCTCCAGACGAAGGTCCTCGACGCCGACGACATGGTCGCCCTGATGAAGTCCATCACGCCCGAACGCGGGCAGCAGGAACTTCAGGAAGCGGGCAGCGCCGACTTTGGCTTCGCCTACGGCGAGGCGGCCCGGTTCCGTGTGTCGGTCTTCCGCCAGCGCGGCAATCTGGCGATCGTCTGCCGGCAGATCCCCAACAAGCTGCTGACCTTCGAGCAGATCGGCCTGCCCGAGATGGTCCAGCAACTCATCCGGCGCCCGCGTGGCATGTTCCTCGTGACCGGGCCCACGGGCTCAGGCAAGACGACCTCGCTCGCGACGATGATCGACTTCATCAACACCAACATGGATCATCACATCATCACGATGGAGGATCCGATCGAGTACTACCACACCCACAAAAAATCGATCGTCAACCAGCGCGAGGTCGGGACCGACACCTCCTCCTTTGAAGAGGCCCTCCGCCGGGCGCTCCGGCAGGACCCGGACGTCATCCTTGTCGGCGAAATGCGGGACCTGGAGACGATCGAGGCCGCGGTCCGAGCGGCCGAGACGGGCCACCTTGTTTTCGGGACGCTTCACACCACCGGGGCGGCCAAGACGATCGATCGCCTGGTGGACGCCTTCCCGGTGACGCAGCAGAACCAGATCCGGGTGCAGATCTCGACCACCCTGATCTCGATCCTCAGCCAGGTGCTCCTGACCCGGGTGGACACCAAGGGCATGGTGGCCGGGTACGAGTTCCTCGTCGTGACCCCGGCGATCAGCAACCTGATCCGGGACAACAAGAGCTTCCGGATCGATTCGGCCATCCAGACCGGCAAGCGGTTCGGGATGCAGCTCCTCGATGATCACCTCTGGTCGCTCTACGAGAAGGGGATGATCGCGCCCGAGGAGATGATTGACAAGTCCAAGAACCCACAGGCCCTGGCGGACAAGGTCCACCAAGCCGGCCAGCAGGTAGGCCGGGAGGAGTTGGACCACGAGGATGTGAAGGCCACCGAACAGTAGTGGCGGCCATTCAATGATCGGATGATGTCAGGGTCATCGCCTCGGCCTAGAACATCATATTGCCCGATGTCGCAACGTATATCATCGCGTATTTCGCGTTGTTTTCGGAAACACTTGACGCAACCATAACGAATCATGGGAGTAGGCTGGCGCCTGGTCTGGCGTCGGCGGCGCTCCTGATGGAGATCAGTCTGATGGCGATCGACCCTGCGGAACTTAAAGGAAGACGGCTTGGGCGAGTCCTGACCAAGATGGGCAAGGTCACGCGCGAGCAGGTCTACGAAGCGCTGAAGATCCAGAAAGAGCGCAAGGCCCCGATCGGGAAGCTCCTGACCGAGCTCGGTTATGTGGTCGAGCGGGACGTCCAGGAGGCACTGGCCGGGCAGGCCGGGATGCGGTTCGTGGATCTCACGGATTTCGAAATTGACGAGGAGACGATCGCCTCGCTGCCGGCCGAGACGGTCAAGGCGTACCAGGTCGTCCCGATCGAGCACGCCGGTGGGCGGAAGCTCACGATCGCGATGAAATCGCCTGACAACTTCCGCGCGGTGGATGACCTGCGGCTGCTGATGGGGTTCACGATCGATGCGGTGGTGGCGGATGCGGCCCAGATTGATGCGTTGATCGCCGAGCATTACGCGGTGTCGGAGTCGGTGACGGATGTCGTCAGTGACCTGGCCAGCGACGACCGCTTCCAGGCGTTGGCCGATCGGGAGGGCTCGATCGACCTCGACGCGGTGATGGAGGTTGCCGACGACAACAAGGTCATCAAGCTGCTGAACCTGGTGTTGCTCCAGGCGATCAGGGACAAGGCGTCGGACATCCACTTCGAGCCCTTCGAGGAGGAGTTCAAGGTCCGGTACCGCATCGACGGGGTGCTCTACGAGATGGTCCCGCCGCCGGCGTACCTGGGGCCGGCCATCACGAGCCGCATCAAGGTGATGGCGAACCTGGACATCGCCGAGCACCGGGTGCCGCAGGACGGTCGTGTGGAGCTGGTGGTTGGCGGTTCGCCGATCGATCTGCGTGTCGCGGTGCTGCCGACGATGCACGGTGAATCGTGCGTGATGCGTGTGCTGGACCGGTCGAACGTGGAGCTGAGCCTCGACCGCGTCGGGCTCAACGAGGAGAACCTGGAGACTGTCAACGGGCTGATTCGCAAGCCGAACGGGATCGTGATCGTGACCGGTCCGACGGGCTCTGGCAAGACGACGACGCTGTACGCGGCGCTCCAGGAGCTCAACGAGATCACGGAGAAGATCCTGACGGCTGAGGACCCGGTCGAGTACGACATCGACGGGCTGATCCAGGTGCAGATGAACTCGGAAGCCGGGCTGACGTTCGCGGCGGCGCTGCGTTCGTTCCTGCGGCAGGACCCGGACGTGATCCTCGTGGGCGAGATCCGCGACCTGGAGACGGCCGAGATCGCGGTGCAGGCGTCGCTGACGGGCCACCTCGTCTTCTCGACACTCCATACGAACGATGCGCCGAGCTCGATCACACGTCTGCTTGACCTTGGGCTCGAGTCGTTCCTGCTGACGGCGACGATCGAGGGGATCGTGGCGCAGCGTCTGGTGCGGACGATCTGCACCAAGTGCAAGGAGCCGTACGAGCCGACCGAGGAGCAGTTGATGGAGCTGGCGCTGACGCCCGACGACGTGCAGGGGCGGAAGTTCTTCCGCGGGCGTGGCTGCGATCATTGTTTCAAGTCGGGCTACAAGGGGCGGCTGGGTCTGTTCGAGATCATGACGCTCGACGACGACATGCGTGACATGATTATGCGGGACGTCAGCACCGAGGCGCTCCGGAAAGAGGCGCGGGCCAAGGGGATGAGCACGCTGCGCGACGCGGGGTTGCGCGCGATCTACGAGGGGCAGACAACGATCGACGAGGTGGTCCGCGAGACCATCGCCGAGGACTAATGCGACCGGCGCCTGGCGTCAGGAGATTTCCACCGTGGCCACTTTTCAATATGAAGCGCTGAACGCATCGGGGCAGCCCCAGAAGGGCTCGATCGAGGCCGGGAGCAGCGACGAGGCGATCCAGCGGATCAAGATGCAGGGGTATTTCCCCACGACTGTCCGCGAGCAGAAGGTCAAGAAGTCGGCCAAGGCGCCGGTCGCCGGCGCCGCGCCCGCGAAGAAGAAGAAAAAGGGCGGCGGGATCTCGATCGGCGGGGTGAAGGCCAAGCAGCTGACGCTGTTCACACGGCAGCTCTCGACGCTTCAGGATGCGGGGCTGCCGCTGCTCAGATCGCTCCAGATCCTCGAAACGCAGCTCAAGCCCTGCAAGCTCAAGAACGTGCTGATCGACGTGTGCGAGGACGTGGAGGCGGGCACCTCGCTGTCGGAGTCCATGGCCAAGCACCCGCGGGTCTTCAATCGTCTGTACTTCAAGATGGTCGCCGCCGGCGAGGTCGGCGGCGTGCTCGACATCATCCTGCAGCGGCTGAGCGAGTTCATGGAGAAGTCTGAGAAGCTCAAGCGCAAGATCAAGGGCGCGATGGTGTACCCGATCGCGGTCATCAGCATCGCGCTGATCATCCTGACGCTGATCATGATCTTCATCATCCCGCAGTTCGAGGGGATCTTCAAGGATTTCGAGATCGAGTTGCCGGCGCTAACGATGTGGTTGATCAACACCAGCGCCTGGGTGGCGGGCAACAAACCGGGGCAGACGGTCCCGGGCGCGGTATGGATCCTCGCGTCGCCGTTCATCGTTGGGATTTTCTACAAGCTGATCCGCAAGACGCCCGTCGGGCGGGCGGTGACGGACTGGACCTGGGCCCGGATCCCGATCTTCGGATCGTTGATCCGCAAGGCGACGGTGGCCAGGTTCACCCGGACGCTCGGGACGCTGATCAGCGCCGGCGTGCCGATCCTTGAGGCGATCCAGATCACGGCCCAGACCTGCGGGAACTGGATGTACGAGCGGGCGCTGATGAAGGTGCACGATTCGATCCGAGAGGGCGAGTCGTTCGCCAAGCCGCTGCGTGAGACGAAGGTCTGCGATGCGCTGGTTGTCAACATGATCGACGTGGGCGAGGAGACGGGCGATATGGATTCCATGCTCTCCAAAATCGCGGATAACTATGACGACGAGGTCGACGTGGCCGTGGGGTCGTTGGTGTCGCTGCTCGAGCCGTTGATGGTGATCGTGCTCGGCGGGATCGTGGGGACGATCGTGCTGGCGATGTTCCTGCCGATGATCGCGATGATCGAGAGCCTGCAATAGCGGTGGTCGCCCGCCGAGCGGGCTCTGAAAGGCCGACTGAAAGAATGAATCGGATGACACATAACAAACAGCGCCGTGGATTCACGCTCGTCGAGCTGCTCGTGGTGATCGTGATCATTGCACTGCTCATCGGGATCTCGGCCGTCGCAACGGTCCGCGCGTTGAAATCGGCGGAGGTCTCGGCGACGAAGTTCCTGATGCGGTCACTCTCAGATGGTCTCGAGCAGTTCCACACCGACTTCGGCTACTACCCGCCGCTGCTGCGGGACGATTTCACCAAGAACATGCCCGAGCGGTCGGTCCTCGAGGTCCAGCCCGATGCGGGGGACATCCAGCGGAGTTACCGCTACTTCAGCATGACCTCGCTGCCGGCCTACCTTGTCGGCGTTGGCCGGCTGGAGCCGACTGAGCTGACGGCGGGGCTCGATCCGGATCGCCACGACGGGATCGCGGGGCCGGGGATCCGGGACCCGGGGCCCGATCACTCCTGGGGCGGCGCCCTCAAGCGCGAGGACAACAACCCCGGCAAGACGGGGCGAGTGTTTGGGCCTTATGTCGACCTGGCCGGCGACGGCGGAATGCGCCCGGCGTCGGTGGCCGACTTTGGGAGTGACACGGGCGACAACCCGAGGTTCCCCGGTGTCGACAGCGACGGCGATCTGGATCAGTCGATGCCGATCATCGTCGACGCCTGGGGGAAACCGATCAGGTATTACCGTCCGGGCTGGTTGACACGGAGCCCCACGTCGGGCGAGCTCACGCTCGATTACGCGCCGCTCGAACTCGTCAGTGTTGACGCCATCGAGGGCGGGTTCAAGCCGGAGTTGGACCTGCCGCTGACCAACGCCCCGTACTTCCTGCTTTCGTCGGGTCCGAACCGGATGTTCACCGCGGTGAAGCCGGCCAGCGGGGGGGGTGATGGGGTGGATCTCCAGTTCGAGCCGCTGTCGCTGACCGAGACGAACACCATGCTGATCCAGGATATCGATGGGCAGCCGGGCGCCCTGAAAAAGATGATCAAGTCGATCAGGGACAACATCCGGGTGACGCCGTGAGCAACATGAGAACCATTGTGAATCCCAAACCCCAGGCCCCGCCTTCCCGCCCGCTCCGCGCGGGGTTTACGCTGATCGAGATGCTCGCGGTGATCACGATCATCGCGATCCTGCTGGCCCTCTCGGTGACCACCGGCGTGCTGGTGGTCGGGCGCCAGGACAAGGCCACCACCCGCGGGCTGCTCTCGACGCTCGATCGGACGCTCGAGGAGGTCCTGATCGAGACCGGCGCCTTCCCGCCATTCGTGGCCACGGCGTATGAGAACACCCCGGGCCAGCGTGTGATCGCCGGCGGCGCCGACAACCTGGTCGAGACGTACCTCGACCGCGATCAGGTCCGGCACCCGGACGCGGCGGTGTTCCTCGAGCAGGCCCAGGGCATCGGGCAGTCCGACGCGATCATCGCCAATCTCGGGGACCGGTTCGTTGTGCCGACCCCGACCGCAGACGACACCTCCACGGTCCCGTCGATCCTCGACGCGTGGGGGGACGCCGCGTCGTGGGGGGCGACGGCCAACGGCCCGATCGATGACGCGTGGCCCATCTTCGGGACTGGCTCGCAGATCATTTACTACGTCCACCCCGACAACCGTCTGGCGCAGGACCTCTACGGGCGCTGTGTCAACGGGCGGCCCTACTTCTTCTCGGCCGGGCCCGACGAGCTGTACGGCACGTCATCGCAGCTCACCCCGAACGGCGAGCCCGACTCCGCGGCTTTCGGCGAAGAGGCGGCCTTGGGGCTCGAGGACAACCTGTACTCGTACACCGTCGATGAGGCGGTCAACGATGTCACCTTCAATATGGAGACACGATGAGCATCTCCGGTCGCATCATCTCGGCGCCCCGTCGGCTGGCGTTTACGCTCGTTGAGCTGCTGGTGGTCATGACCATCATCGTGATCCTGATCGCGGTGACGCTGCCGTCGTTTTCCACAATGATCGAGTCGTCGAACTTCACATCGGCGATCAACTCGACGACGGCGTCGCTCGGCAGCGCCCGCGCGATCGCGATGCAGGGCAACATCGAGACCGCGGTGGCGTTCCTCTTCGATGCCAGGACCGAGCGATACACGCTCATGATCCTCGAGAAAACGGGTCGCGGCGACGCCCGGCTCTCCGACCTGCCGTTCCCCCAGAGCGACACCTTCGCCGACGGGTTCCACCCGGCCCCGAACACCAAAATCATCGAGCTGCCCAAGGGGACCGGCGTCTTCGGGCTCTCGTTCGCGCATGTGCCGAATGAGCCGCAACTGACCATGATCGATGCGCAGACGTTCCACTGGTACGCCGGTGAGATCCATCCGGCGTACGAAGACGACGGGACCGGGAGCGGGAACTACGTCGCCGTTGGCGGCGGCATCCTCGAGAACCCGTGGATTTTCCCCCGCAACGACCCGCTGCTGTTCTGGCAGAAGGGCGTCGTGCCGATCCCCGCGGGGATGGATCCCGAGCAGGTTGACGAGCCCTGGCATCAGTTCCTCGAGAACGGCCCGTCGCCGGAAACGATCGCCGCGCTGCGGCACTCGAACTCGTTCATGGTGGAGTTCAGCCGGGACGGGTCGATCGTGACCGCGTACACCAGGAGCTCGTCAGCGCAGCCGGCCAACGGGTACATCGAGTACCCCAACCGGCCGATCGACATCAAGTCGCTGGACCCGGCGGTCAAGCCGTACGACTCGCCGGGCCTGTTCGACCCGGCGTTCGATCCCGCGCTGGCCAACCCGCCGGTCATCAAGCCCGAGCGGAACAAGGAAGCCATCTTGCGGACGGTGACGCAGGTCGCCGTTGTGGACCTGAAGAATCTCCAGCGCGGGACGGGGATCAGCCGTGTCTGGACGCTGCACCCGAGCACCTCGCTCGCCCCGTGGCCCGACTACGACCCCGATGGCAGGCCGATGTCCGGCGATGAGGCGCCGCCCACGGATCCATCGCTCGATGCGCTGGTCAGCCGCGTCAGCCGGTGGATCGACCTCAACGCCGAGATTATTTCGTTCGACCGGTACACGGGTTCCGCTCTCAGGAGGATCAGCCGATGAAGCGCAGGGCATTTTCACTCGTCGAGGTTCTGATCGCCACGACCGTGCTCGGTCTCGGGACGCTCGGGATCATCGCGATCCTGGCGGGCTCGGCCACGCAGCAGCAGACCGCGTCGATGCAGAACCTCTCGGTCGGCGTCGCCAAGAACGCCCAGGGGTTGTTGCGCACGATGCTCGGGCGCCCGGGCTCGCGGTTCTCGCTCATCCGCGAGGGGCAGTGGACGGCGGTCGCGATGGACCAGGTGACCAACTACCTGACGGTCTTCCCAGGGTATCTCCTGGCGCCGGGTCCGGTGCAACTGGACCCGCTCTTCGACGCCGGGTTTGACGCCGGGCGGTCGCTCCCGAGCTCTCCGACAGAAGTCCTCAACAACGGGAACTACAAGGCCAACTCGCCGGGGGGGGTGTACGTGACGAACCGGGTCTCGGAGCTCGCCCACCGGCGGGTGGATCTCGAGTCGGGGATCACCGTGACCTTCGAGCTCCTGCGGTACGACAGCATCACCCGGATGCTTTCGTCCGCCGGCACGATCGAGTTCATCCAGCCGCAGACGGTGCTCAACAGTGACGTCCAGGCACTGTTCAAGTCCTCACCGGGCAACTTTGGTGCGTCGGTGCAGTTCAACCGCCGCGAGCAGAGCCCGGTCGGTCGCGCCCGGATCGAGTCGTTCAACATCCCGCTCAGCGCCGGCGAGTTCATCAACAAGATCACGATCTCGCCCTACTTCTGGCGCAACGACCAGCTCGTCTCGCTCAACGACCGGCTGATCACCGAGCCCGACACGCAGTTCCCGGGCGGGAAGCGGCCGATCATCGGGTACTCGGCGCTGATCCGCCGGGTCGATTCAACGACGCAGCTGTGCTTCTTCACCTATTCACTGCGCGCGCTGTCGACCCCTGCCGAGGTCGATGAGACGGGCAAGCGTGGGTTTGCCTTCGTCCCGCCTGACACCCTGACGGATGTCGCCAACGACGAGGGCGTGCTCCGCGAGGTCCCGGTTCAGCTCGGGTACGACGCGAACCTCCAGCGATATTTCTTCGAGATCGCCACAACCGATGAGGCGCTGTACGGGTGGGCGATCGATCCGGGACAGATCCTGATGATGAGCTCCAGGGACGGGGTGATCGCCAACACGCCCGACGACTCCGGGGCCCAGTTCCCGGTCAAGGTGCTCAGCCGGCGCACCGTCAACGGAAAAATCCGAGCCATGCTGGACCACTCGCCACGAATCAAGAGCCCCTCGGGCGTCAGTGGCCGGTCGCCGCTGACGGACCTGGTGACCCCCGGTGCGCGGCAGCAGGTCTACGTCTGGGCGGTGCAGCCGGTGGTGGCGAGCCGGACAGATCAGACCGAGTGGCGGCTGAACTCGATCGAGGCCCGCGTGATTCAGGTGGCGGATCAATGAATACACACACCGTGCAACCCAGACCCAGACCCCAACACCGAACCCGCGTCGCGTTCACGCTCACCGAGCTGCTCGTGGCGATCGCGGCGATCGCGCTGCTGACAACGGGCATCGGGCGGATCTTCTCGTCGGTCAGCAAGCTGATCACCGTCGGCAGCGCCGTCTCCGAGATTGATCAGACCGCCCGCGCGCTCGAGAAGCAGCTCCGCGACGACTTCGAGGCCTTCAACCGGATGCGCCCCGAGGACACCTTCCTCGCCATCCGGATGCGCGAGGTCGGCGATATCAACCACAACGGCGTCCTCCAGCCGGGCGACGGTGAGATCCCGCTGTACCTGTCGATCAAAGACCGCGACGCCGACCGGCGCGACATCGGCAACGGGACCCTCACGGCGCCCTACGAGCCCGGAAGCCGGGCGGTGACACGCCGCCTCGACGAGATCATGTTCATCGGCGCCAACCTCGCCACGGGGTACCCCTCCTACGAGATCGATTCGGATCACAAGGGGGACACCGTCAAGGCGACCACGGCGCGGATCTACTACGGGCAGGGACTCCGGCCCCTGCCGGACCCGACCTGGCCGCCGGTTGATGTCAACATCCCGCTCGCCCCCCGGGCGCCGTTCCGGTCGTTCCTGGCCGATGGCGACTTCGGCTCATCGCCCAACCCGAGCACGCCCAACGTCCTCTTCTCGCAGAACCGGTTCGATCCGTCCGGCTTCTCCGGATTCGCCAACGTCACCGGTCGAAACGAGTTCGCGACGCAGTGGCCGCTGCTCCGGCAGTCGATGCTGCTCTACGGCGGAGACGCCGCCGGGTACGCATCCAACGGGACGATCACCGGGACGCCGATCGGGTTCAATCGCGAGATCGCGCCGCTGATCCGGGATGTCGAGACGGAGCAGCGCGTGCCCGCGTTCCTCGGTGTTTTCGACGAGAAAACGATGCAGCAGGTGGCTTCGGCGCAGCTCGTCAGGAGCGACCGGTCCAACTTCCGCCGCATCCGCAACGGGCGGGTCGATATCTGCGTGCAGGACAACCTCGACGTCAAGCGCTGGCTCGAGGGGCAGAGCCCGGTCTTCGATCCGCAGAATCCGGACCTGGGGCAGCCGTTCGGCTTCGGTCGCCTGACGGACCTCGCCAACAACCCGGACGGCGTGATGGACGCGACCTCGGCGAACAACGCGCTGTGGATCCGGACGGGGAACAAGGACGAGTCCCGCGCCGCGATCCAGCGTGGGATCGCGGGGATGTTCAACCGGATCCTGGCCGATCCGTCGCCCCCGGTGATCGACCGGGCGCCGAACCCGGCGCGGAACGACCCGGATCATCCCGAGGATGCGCTGATGGACCTGCACGCGGTGCTCGCGTCCAACTGCTCGAACTTCGAGATCGCCTGGGGCGACGGGTCGACGGCGCTGCAGGACATCGACTTCGACAACGACGGCGTCATCGACATCCACTGGGGCGAGACGGTCTGGTACGATATGAGCGTGCTCGACACGAGCGGGGGGCAGCCGCTGCGGTCGCTCTTCGAGCAGTGGTCGAACGCGCCGAGCGGCTTCATCGATCTCCAGGGACAGGTCGACGAGTTCAACGAGGCCGAGATCACGTCGAGCGGGATCGACCCGCGCGACAATCTCTTTTACACCGGCAACGGCTACGCCGACGACACCGTGCTCAACGAGTACAACGCCAACGCCCTGCCCGGCGCGGGCGGATCGGTCCCGAACGCGACCGAGGGCCCGGCGTACTCGACGTTCTTCACGGGGGGGGCGCCCAACAAGCTCGACGAGGTGCTCGTGATCTTCCCGTTCCGGCAGGCGACCGACGCCGGCTGGGGGGCGGCGGTCAGCAAGCGGATCATGATCCGCGTCCGTGTGACACTGCACGATTCGCTCGGGCGTCTGCCCGAGGGCAAGGACTTCGAGTTCATCTTCACCCTTGATCCCAAGGGTTTCTGACTCGTCGATCGCGACGAGGAGACAACGCCATGCGCAACAGCCACAAACTCCGTTCGATCCTGCCGCGTCTCCGCGGTGACCGGCGCTCGCGCCGCGGGTCGATCCTCATCCTCGCGATCGGCATCCTCGCGGTGCTGACGCTCGCGGCGCTGGGGTACATGACCATCGTCCGTGATGACCGCTCCAGCGCCAACGCGTACGCCAACATCGCCAACTTCCAGCAGCAGGTCGATGTCACCACGGCGCACATCCGCGCGCTGCTGACGGCGGACCTCTTCGGGAACAAGGTCGTCACCGCCACCACACCCGAAAGCGTCAACACCATCCACCAGATCTGGCCCAGGATGTTCGAGGACGGCGAGTATTGGGATTTCCCGTCGGTCAGCTCGGACTGGCTGCAAAACCCCACCGACCCGTCCCGCCTGCCGGTGCAGGGCGCCTCGTCCGCGTCGTCGCGGATCGATGCGGTCCAGGTCGGCGTCAGCGCCGGATTCGTTTTGTATCCGCCGGCGCCGACCGACGACGCCTGGCTCGCATCGCAGGAGCCGGTCGACACCGATGGCGACGGGCTCTGGGACACCTGGCCTCAGATCACGAACCTGCGCAGCGCCTGGACCTGGCAGCCGGATCGTTCGACCACAGAGGGCCAAGGCTACTGGCGGCGCGATCACGGGCGGTACGTCGACCTCGCCGAGTGGCTGGCGCGCTCGCAGGGGGACATCGACGGGCTCGGCCTCCAGCGCGGCGACCCGGGGCTGGACATCAGCGACTTCGACACGAGCTCCGCCCCGTCCGGGTATGGAGAAGACAACATCTCCTACTACACCGGCACGCCCATCCCGGGTGAGGGCGGGCCCAACCTGGGTGTCGACAAGTCGCTCGGCGCTGGAACGCTCGGGACCAACCTCCGCGTCTACGACATGCAGATGAGCCGGATGCAGGGGTTCCTCAACGGGGACATCAGCGATGTCAATCAGTTCGGGTCGGATTCACTGAACGACTACTCGATCGCCAGCAATGTCGACGAGCGGCTGTGGGCGGACACCGACGGGGACGGACGCGCCGACGCCAGGTGGCAGGAGATCGACGCGCTGGGCGAGCTGTTCGGGTTCAAGTGGGTCGTCGCGGCGAGGATCATCGACAACTCGGCGATGATCGACGTCAACAGCTCGCTCGAATGGCAGGCCCCGGGTGACTTGGACAACGTCGGGCTGGGCCGAACGCCCGCCGATATCGACGTCCACCGCCTGCTTCTGCGTTCGATCCGGCCCGACACCGACCCCGTGTCGATGCTCGCGTACGGTCACCCGGATCTGCTCGTCAACAACACACTCGACAACTCGGTGATCGACAAGCTGTACCACAACTCGCGCACCGCTGGCTGGGATGTCGAGCAGCTCTTCGCATCGATCAACGCCGCCCGCGGCTCGCAGGCAGGCTGGGTCGACCTTCCACACGACGGAACCTCGGCGTTCAGCGAGACCACGCCGCTGGGCGCGCGCGAGCGGGAGGCGTTCTATGGGGCGATCGGGTCGGCGCCGGAACGCCGGCGCGATCTGTCGCTGAATATCTGGAACGAGGGCGACCTGCGGGCGCACTTCGGCGCGAACGATTCCCGGTTCCTGACGAAGCTCGAGAGCCGGTACGGGCAGTACGACGA